>Ga0164297_10000098_pt1 | contig 104499 bp, 96 predicted proteins | sample GEODES058metaG_FD_113539 | JGI IMG/M metagenome (GOLD analysis project Ga0164297, IMG submission 113539) | Dystrophic lake water microbial communities from Trout Bog Lake, Wisconsin, USA - GEODES058 metaG | ecosystem: Environmental > Aquatic > Freshwater > Lake | place: USA: Trout Bog Lake...
AGGCGGCGGAAGAGGTATTCGATGATGAATCCGACGATCTGCGCGCAGCTGTCGGCGAAGGCCGAGCATGCTTCGGCCGTGGCCGCTGGCAGGGTAATGGGGGGTGTCGTCGGGGAGGGCATAGATAGTTAGTTAATTTATATGGCATCTCGCTGCAAGGGAATTCTTTCTCTTGCGATGAAAATTTCTTGGCCTTGCGCCAGCGGCACCGTGATCAGGGACGGCGGCGCCCGCTGGCGGCCCATAGGGCGGCGATCAGTTGCATGGTGACGGAAAGGGCGATCGCCCAGGCGTAGCCGTGGCGGTCCCAGCCGCCGGTGGCGGTGCGGGGCCAGAGGTCGAGAATCCAGCCGATGGTCGCCTGCAGGACGAAGACGGTGGCGAGCATGACGGCGTTGATGGCGGTGGCGACGCGGCCCATGAGTTCGACGGGGAAGGTGGCGGCGATGGCGGCGTAGCCGGTGGGGCCGGAGGAGGCCAGGCAGCCGAACAGCATCCACAGCGCGGTGATGCCCCAGCGCCCGTCGGGGCCCCAGATGAGGGCGGCCTCGACGGCGATCATGCCGGCGCTGCAGGCCCAGGGGACGGCCATGGCGGAGATGCCGCGGGCGGTCAGGCGGCTGGCGATCCAGCCGCTGGCGGCGCTGCCGGTCATCATGCCCAGGGCGTAGAGAAAGAGGGTTTCAGCGCGGGCGGTGGCGTCGAGGCCGGCGACGTCGCGCAGCCAGGGACCGGCCCAGAGGCTCTGGTAGGTGAAGTTCATGACAGAGAGCAGGGCGACGGAGGGGGTGAGGCGCCAGAATCCGCGGTCGGCGAGGATGCGGCCGATGACGGCGGTTTCGGCGCGCAGGCCGCGCGAGGGGGCGGGGCGGGCGAGCGGCTCGCGCAGGGAGGCGAAGTTCCAGGCGGCGATCATGACGGCGATGGCGGCAAATGCGACGAAGACGCCGCGCCAACCGATCAGCGGCATCAGGGCGGCGACGGGCATGGTGGCGGCCATGCCGCCGAGGCCGCCGATGAGCAGGCCGAAGCCGGTGACCGCGGCGAGCTGGGTGCGGGCGAACCACTGGCTGTTGCCCTTCATCATGCCGGTGAGGCCGGCGGCGACGCCGATGCCGGTGACGAGGCGGGCGAGGATGAAGCTGGTCATGCCGTCGGCGGCGGCGAAGAGGAGGAAGCCGGCGGCGGCGGTGAGGCCCATGCAGGTTTGCACGCGGCGGGGGCCGTAGAGGTCGAGCAGGAGGCCGACGGGGAGCTGCCAGAGGCCGTAGGCGGCGAACATCATGGCGGAGAGCAGGCCGAGCTCGCTGGCGGAAAATCCGTATTCGATGGCCAGCGCCGGGCCAACGACGGCGAGGCCGGCGCGGGCGCACTGGGTGAGGAAATTCATGCCCGCGAGGGGGAGGGTGATGCGCAGGAAGAGGGGGAGGGGGCCGGTCACGCGCTATCGTCCCATGGGTGGGACGGTGCCGGAAGGGCCTGGGCGGCGCGGGCGGGTAACAGTCTGGTAAGGATTTCCGGGCAGGATGGCAGCATCCAATAAGGAGCTTCGGCGACATGACGATCGTCGTGGTCGATGACGACCGCATCAATCTGGGCCTGATCCGCCGTCTGGTCGGGCAGATCGGCCATGAGGTCGAAACCTTCGCCGATGCCGAGAGCGCGTTGCTGCGGCTGGCCGATCTGCGGCCCATGCTGCTGATCACCGACTATCGGATGCCGGGGATGGACGGGCTGGAGCTGGTGGAGCGGCTGCGGGAGCGGCCGCATCTCGCGGACATGCCGATCCTGATGGTCACCTCGTCTGATGAGCGGCGCATTCGGCTGCAGGCGTTCGCGGCGGGTGTGACTGATTTTCTGACCAAGCCGATTGATCCGACGGAGTTGCGGGCGCGCGCGCAGGCGTTGCTGCGGCTGTCGGAGGCGCAGGCGCAGCTGCGCGGGCATGCGCGGGCGCTGGCCCGCGAGGTCGATCGCGCCACCAGCAACCTGGCGGCACGCGAGGCGGAGATCATCCTGCGCCTGGCACGGGCGGCGGATCAGCGCGATCACGATACCGGGGACCACGTAGCCCGGGTGGCGGCCTATGCGCGGCTGATTGCCGATCAGCTCGGCCTGCCGGAGGAGCAGGTGCGCATCATTCATCTGGCCGCGCCGCTGCACGACGTGGGCAAGATCGGGATTCCCGACCAGATTCTGCTGAAGCCGGGCCGGCTCACCACGGAAGAACGGGCGCTGATGGAACAGCATACGGGGTTTGGCGAGGAGATTCTCGGCGGCTCCAACTGGACGCTGCTGCAGGTGGCCGCCGATATCGCCGCGGCGCATCATGAGCGTTGGGACGGGCGCGGCTATCCGCGCGGGCTGACGGGGGCGGAGATTCCGCTGGCGTCGCGCATCGTGGCGGTGGCCGACGTGTTCGATGCGCTGGTGTCGCCGCGCAGCTATAAGCGGGCGTGGTCGCTCGATGAGGCGCGACGGTATGTCGAGGCGGAGCGGGGAAGCCATTTCGATCCGGACTGCGTCGATGCGTTCCTGGCGCGGTGGGACGAGGTGGTTGGCCTTGCCCGGCCGTGCGGGCATGGCGGGGCCGGGCTGGCGCATGAGCTGGAGCCGGCGATGACGGCGCAGGTGCCGTATGCCGAGCGCATCCTGCACGATCTGGCCACCACCATTCCAGCATCGCGCGCATGAGCAACAGCGTTCCGCTGGTGGATCGCGAGCAACGCGAGGCGCTGATCGAGTCGCTCGACATCGAGGTGCTGGAGGAGTTGATCGCCGCGTTCTGGGAGGATCTGCCGGGCCAGTTCGACGCCATTGTGGCAGCCCTCGATGGGCGGGAGCATGGGCGAGCCGAGCAGATCCTGCACACGATCAAGGGGTCCGGCAGCAGCCTCGGCTATGCCGCGGTGGCGGCGGCGGCGCATGAATTGCGGCGCGCGTTGCGCGACCATGCGCCAATCGCCCTGGCGGTAGGCGATTTTTGCGATGTGCTGCGCCGCTCGGCGGACGCCGATGCGATGGTGGTGCGGCTGGCGACCTATGGGGCGCCGGCTGACGAGGGCGCGGCGCGCAGCGCGGCGGCGTGACCGAGGGGACGTCTGCGCTCGCTGAGAGTGATGGATTGGCGTGGTTTAATTCATAAATTCAATAAATTATTGCCTATTTCGTGGAAGGGGCACGATCAACGGGTTCTGGTATCGCGCGCGGGGTTGGTGGGGCGGCCGCGCGCCAAAAGCGACTCTGATACCGACCCGCGTTGACCCATGCTTCATGGGTCAACATCAAAGCGGGTTGGTATGAGAGCGCGATTCACGCTTTCTGACCGCGCGGCCTCAAGCGATCGCGCTCTAAACCGAACAGGATCTAGCCAGGTGGGCGCAGAAGCGCCGAGACCGGACAGTGGTCGGAGAGGCGGTCTTTCCATGAGACGTCGGTTTCCCGGTAGACGAGGACCTTCAGGCTGTCCGGCGCCAGCCAAGCGCGGGCGGCGCCGCCCGCGATGATGTGATCGATGAAGCCGCCGCCGCCCCAGCAGGGGCTGTTATGGCCGGCGGTGGCGCGGATCAGCGGGGCTGTGGTTTGCAGGCCGGCGAAGAAGGCGTCGCCGCGATCCATCCAGCGATTGAAGTCGCCGAGGAGCAGGAAGGGCGCGCCTTCGTCCCGCCGTTGTGCAATCCACCCCTGCAAGGCCGACAATTGCAGGCCGAGCGTGGCGCAGGGATCGGATTGCGCGGGGGCGATCTTGCCGTCCCGGCAGCCGGTTTTCAGGTGGACCGAGAGGATTCGGAGCGGGCCGGAGGGGAGGTCGAGCGTGATGTCGGCGCCGCTGCGCAGGCGGCGGGCGGGGCCGCCGATGGCAAGGGCGGCAAGGTCGGGGTTGGGGCGGAAGGAGAGGCCGCGGCGGATTGCCAGGCCGGCCCGCTGGACAACGGAATCGCCAGTCATATGAATGGTATAGCGGGCCGGCGGGAAGAGCCGGGCGGCGATGGCGGGGCCGTCGACCTCCTGGATGGCGACGATGTCGGCGTTCAGCAGGTCGGCGTAGTGGCGCAGCAGGTCGAGCCCCTCGGGGGGTTTGGGGTGGACATCGCGCGGCAGGGTTGGGTCGCCGGCGTGGCGCTGGGTCAGCCAGTCCAGGTTCCAGGTGGCGACCTTGAGATCGCTGGCCCGGGCCGGGGCGGTGAGCAGCAGCAGGAGGAGGAGCATGCGCATGGGCGATGATTGCCTCTTCCCAAGGCGCGAACCAGCCCCTAGGTGGACGCTGGCGTGTGCCTCTACCGACACCCTTTCGTCGATGGCATAGTGCAGCGCCGTCGAGGCAACTCGAAGAGCATGAAGGCCAGACGTGCGGCTGCAGCCGCCGAGCATGGGAGTGACTGCGTCTTGAAGCCAACGGACGTCCGCAATCCTGACTATTTCCACAAGGTCGTGGATTGCCAGTGGGCCTGTCCGGCCCACACCCCTGTGCCCGAATACATTCGGCTGATCTCCGCCGGCCAATATGCCGATGCGTATATGATCAACTGGAAGTCGAATGTTTTTCCCGGAATCCTGGGGCGAACCTGCGATCGGCCGTGCGAGCCGGCGTGCCGACGAGGGCGCGTCGAGGAGGAGCCGGTGGCGATCTGCCGTCTCAAGCGCGTGGCCGCCGACTACAAGGGCGACATGGACGGCCGGATGCCCAAGGCGCCGGCGAAGAAGAACGGCAAGCGCGTCGCCTGCGTGGGCGCGGGACCTGCGAGCCTCGCGGTCGCGCGTGACTTGGCCCCCGCGGGCTACCAAGTCACCGTATTCGACAGTGCACCCAGCGGCGGCGGGTTCATTCGGAGTCAAATACCCAAGTTCCGGCTGCCCGATTCGGTGATCGACGAGGAGGTCGGCTACATCACCGATCTCGGGGTCGAGACCCGCTACAACTCCTATATTTCGAGCCTGAAGGACCTGCTGGCCGAGGGCTATGACGCTGTGTTCGTCGGCTCCGGCGCGCCGCGCGGGCGTGAACTCGAGGTGCCCGGCCGGGTCGAGGCGGGCGCGAATATCCATATCGGCATCGACTGGCTGTCCTCGGTGTCGTTCGGGCATGTGAAGACGATCGGCAAGAAGGTGCTGGTGCTCGGCGGCGGCAATACCGCGATGGACTGCTGCCGGTCGGCGCGGCGTCTCGGTGGCTCCGAGGTCAAGGTCGTGGTTCGCTCCGGCTTCGAGGAAATGAAGGCGTCGCCCTGGGAGAAGGACGACGCGATGCATGAGGACATCCCCATCATCAACTTCCTTGTCCCCAAGGAAGTCATTCATAATGAAGGAAAGATCGTCGGGATGAGCTTCGACAAGGTCGAGGCGATCTATGACGACAAGGGCCGGCGGACGCTGAAGCCGACCGGGGCCGTGGTGCAGTTCGCCTGCGACGACGTGCTGGTGGCGATCGGGCAGGAGAACGCGTTCCCCTGGATCGAGAAGGATATCGGCATCGAATTCGATCGCTGGGGCCTGCCGAAGCTCGACGAGACGACGCTGCAGTCGACCAACCCGAAGGTGTTCTTCGGTGGCGACGCGGCGTTCGGGCCGAAGAACATCATCTGGGCGGTGGCGCACGCGCACCAGGCGGCGATTTCGATCGACAAGTTCTGCCAGGGGCAGGACGTGGCCGACCGGCCGGCGCCGGGGGTGACGCTCGTCTCGCAGAAGATGGGCATCCATGAGTGGAGCTACGACAACAACGTCTCGATCGATCTGCGCTTCAAGGTGCCGCATCGCGAGAAGGCGATCTCGCTGGTGGACATCAAGTCCGAGGTCGAGCTGGGGTTCGATCCGGCGCTGGCCTTCAAGGAGGCGCAGCGTTGCCTGAACTGCGACGTGCAGACGGTGTTCGCGCCGAAGCTGTGCATCGAGTGCGATGCCTGCGTAGATATCTGCCCGGTCGACTGCATCACCTTCACCGAGGATGGCGAGGAGGCCGAGCTGCGCACGCGGCTGAATGCGCCGGCGGAGAATGCGACGCAGGACCTCTACGTGTCCGACGGGCTGAAGACCGGCCGGATCATGGCCAAGGATGAGGATGTCTGCCTGCACTGCGGCATGTGCGCCGAGCGGTGCCCCACCGGCGCCTGGGATATGCAGCGCTTCCTGCTCGATATGGCGCAGGTCAAACCCCTCGCCGCCAAAGTGGAGGCGCTCGCGTGAGCCAGCTGCAAGCCGTCAACGACTTCGTCGTCAAGTTCGCCAACGTCAACGGATCCGGGTCCGCCAGCGCCAACAAGCTGTTCGCGCAGTCGGTGCTGCGGATGGGCGTGACCGCGACGCCGCGCAACATCTTCCCGTCGAACATCCAGGGGCTGCCGACCTGGTATGAGGTGCGTATCAGCGAGCAGGGCTACATGGGGGCGCGCGGGGGCGTCGACCTCATGGTGGCGATGAACCCGCAGACCTGGGACGCCGACATCAAGTCGATCGTGCCGGGCGGGTATCTGTTCTACGATTCGACGCGCTCGATCCCGGCGTCGAAGTTCCGCAGCGATATCAATGTCATCGGCATGCCGCTGACGGCGATCTGCAACGCGGAATATACCGACAGCCGGCAGCGCCAGCTGTTCAAGAACATCATCTATGTCGGCGCCCTCTCGGCGCTGCTCGATATGGACCCGGCGGTGATCGAGGGGCTGATCGCCGAGCAGTTCAAGTCGAAGGAGAAGCTGATCGCCTCGAACGTGCATGCGTTCAACCTTGGGCGCAGCTACGCCAAGGAGAAGCTGGCCTGCCCGATCGGGCTGACCGTGCGCGCGTCGGACAAGGTGGGCGATCGGATCTTCATCGAGGGCAACGCGGCGGCCGGCCTGGGCGCGGTGTATGGCGGGGCGACGGTGTGCGCCTGGTATCCGATCACGCCGTCGACCTCGCTGGCGGAGGCCTACACGCGCTATTGCGGGCGGTTCCGGATGGACAAGGAGACCGGCAAGAAGAAGTTCGCCATCGTGCAGGCCGAGGACGAGTTGGCCTCGATCGGCATGGTGATCGGCGCGGGCTGGAACGGCTCGCGGGCCTTCACGGCGACTTCGGGGCCTGGCATTTCGCTGATGCAGGAATTCCTCGGGCTCGCCTATTTCGCGGAAATTCCGGCGGTGCTGTTCGACGTGCAGCGGGCGGGGCCCTCGACGGGCATGCCGACGCGGACGCAGCAGTGCGACATCACGTCGGCGGCCTATGCCTCGCACGGCGATACCAAGCACGTGCTGCTGTTCCCCGAGGATCCCCATGAGTGCTTCACCATGGGGGCCGAGGCGTTCGATCTCGCCGACCGGTTGCAGACGCCGGTGTTTGTCATGCTCGATCTCGATATCGGCATGAACGACCGGCTGTGCGCGCCGTTCAAGTGGGACGACACCAAGCGGATGGACCGCGGCAAGGTGATGACCGCCGAGGAGCTTGAGGCCGGGCGCGATTTCGGGCGCTACCTCGATGTCGACGGCGATGGCATCCCCTATCGCACCTATCCCGGCACGCACCCGACCAAGGGCAGCTTCTTCACCCGCGGGACCAGCCGTGATCGCTATGCGCGCTATACCGAGGATGGCGCGGCCTACCAGGACAACATGGAGCGGCTGCTGAAGAAGTTCGCGACCGCCCGCAATGTCGTCCCGGCGCCGATCCGGCGCGATGCGAAGGACGCGACCAAACTCGGCGTGATCTACTATGGCTCGACCGCGCCGGCGATGGACGAGGCGATCGACCAGCTGGCGGCCGAGGGGATCGCGGTGGATGCGATGCGTATCCGCGCCTTCCCGTTCAACGACGACGTCGAGAAGTTCATCAACGACCACGAGCAGGTGTTCGTCGTCGAGCAGAACCGCGATGCCCAGCTGCGCACGCTGCTGGTCAACGAGCTCGACGCCAATCCGAAGAAGCTGCAGCGCGTGCTGCACTATGACGGCTCGCCGATCACCGCCCGGTTCATTTCGGGCGCCATCGCCGAGACCGCCGCCTCCCTGAAAATCGTCCCGCTGCGCAAGGCCGTGTCATGACCTTCCTGCCCAAGCCCAAGCTGCATCATCCCAAGCTCGCCGAGAACTCGCTCGGCTTTACGCGCCGCGACTATGAGGGCTCGATCTCGACCCTCTGCGCTGGCTGCGGCCATGACAGCATTTCGGCGGCGATCATCCATGCCTGCTTCGAGCTGGACCTGCCGCCGCATCGCATCGCCAAGCTGTCGGGCATCGGCTGCTCGTCGAAGACTCCGACCTACTTCCTTGGCAACTCGCACGGTTTCAACTCGGTGCATGGGCGCATGCCGAGCGTGCTGACCGGGGCGAATCTGGCGAACCGGGAGCTGATCTATCTCGGCGTGTCCGGCGATGGCGACAGCGCCTCGATCGGGTTCGGGCAGTTCGCCCATGCGATCCGCCGCGCGGTCAACATGACCTATATCGTCGAGAACAACGGCGTGTATGGGCTGACCAAGGGGCAGTTCTCGGCGACGGCCGACAAGGGCGCCAAGAACAAGCGCGGCGTGCCGAACAACGACGAGCCGATTGATCTTGTGTCGGTTGCGCTGCAACTGGGCGCGACCTATGTCGGGCGCAGCTTCTCGGGCGACAAGGCGCAGCTGGTGCCGCTGATTAAGGGGGCGCTGAGCCACAAGGGTGCGGCGTTCATCGACTGCATCAGCCCCTGCGTTGCCTTTAACAACCACGAGGGTTCGACGAAGAGCTTCGATTACGTGCGCGAGCACAACGCGGCGGTGAACTTCCTCGACGTGATCGAGAGCCGCGAGGAGATCACGGCGGACTATGCGCCGGGCAGCGTGGAGATCGTGCGGCAGCATGACGGGTCGTATCTGAAGCTGCGCAAGCTCGCCTCCGACTACGATCCAACCGACCGGATTTCGGCGATGAACTTCCTGCAGACGCATCATGCGCGGGGCGAGATCGTCACCGGGCTGCTGTATGTTGACCCAGACTCCGAGGACATGCACGACTTCCTCGGCACGGCGACGGCGCCGCTGAATGCGATGCAGGAGGGTGACATGTGCCCGGGCTCGGCGGCGCTGGAGAAGCTGAACGCGTCGCTGCGCTAGAGCACTCGCCGATCTGATGCACGATCGGCCACCACTCTAGCGCTTTGGTTGGCCGAGCAACTTTATCCGAACAGGTCGGTCAACCTGGTCGGATGTTGCTCTGGAGCGCGATCGCCTACGGCCGAATGCACGGGTCCGGTGGCGCGTCAGTACGGTTGGTCAAGACGTCGAGCGCGCGACGATCCGTGGCGTCAGGGAGGCGTGGTATAGAGCGTCAGGTCGGTCAGAACGCTGAAGGGGTGGGTTGAGGCACGCTGCAACGCCCCTAACGTGTCACCCGGCAATCCCCGGGGCAAGTCAGCGCGCTTGTAGGTCACCAGCCACACTCTTGTCGCGGGGATGTTGGCGGGGACGCCGTTCCGGCCGGTTACAAGAACGAGATCGCCGGATTTCAATACTTGGGTCGTTGGCATCAACCCGAGCGCGCCGACGAGAGTGGGCCCCAATCGGTCATAGACACGCTGCCATTCCGGGCTGGGGGCTTGGGCGATGGCCAAGGGCGACCCCCAGTTGGGGCCGTCGAGGTACCAGGCCATGCCCCAGAAGATCGACATCTGCGGGACGTAGACCACGTCGCCCGGTTGTGCCTGGGTGCGGACGAACGCGGCTATCTCGCGGAAATTCGCGAGCCGATAAACGATATTGTTCGGGGTCATCGCGAGATATCCGAAGACCCCGGCAAGGGCAAAGAAGACTATGCACCGCACCTGTCGTGATGAGATGCCGATCACCAGGCGCCCGATGGTGAGAGCCAGCGCGGGGGCCACAATGGTTGCGAAGAAATTCACCTTGAAGATTGGCTTTACGGCCATTTCTCCCAGAACAGCTATGGCAAGGGGCGCGATGAGGAACGCGACTGTCAGTATTCGCGTCCGTTTTGTGGCGAGGCCGCCGACACCGACGAGCAGATAGAGCGCCAGGCCGAAAGCTAGCTGCCAATCGCTGAATGCCGGACCGGCGCCGAGCACCAATCCAGACGCGTAGGATAGGTAGGGCGGCTGGGATCCGAATGGCGGCAGATTGGCGTCGTGCAGCATATTGCTGACCAGGATCGGAGCGGCGAAGACTGCGGTGACCGCGAATAAAGCCAGCCATATAATGTATTGATTAATTTTTGACTGTCTATTTATGAGAATGAACAATGCATAGAGTGCATTCAGGAAGACAGCGATGAAACCTATTGCATGAGTGCATGTAATAATTATCGATAAAATGATGGTTTTTATTTTATCTGCGGTTCTTGAATTTTCGGTAAAGGCCTGTTTTGTGTAGTAGATTTCCCAAATTGAGAGCGTCAGGAGCATTGGGTACATTCGTAACTCATTCGCGCGCTCTACGGCCTGTGGCAGCAACGCCAGCACAGCGACAACGACGAGAGATTCCTGCCTGTTGCCGGTGTCTCTGAAAGCCACGACATAGATTGAGGCGAGGGCGGCGAAGCTCCAGAGGAGCGAATTGGCGAGGAGCCACCGATCATCGGTGCTGATAAAAGTCCATAAGTGGAGTTGCAGAAAATATAATGGCGGGTGAATTTCGTTTCGCAGGACATTCACCAGAAGCCGCGTTACCGGCTGGACCGCATGTGTGGCCGCAATGATCTCGTCTTCCCAGAACGCAGGCATCGTTGGGAACAGAAGGCAACGAATAACCAATCCGGATATGATCGCGAACACCGCAAAATAGATCAGACCGCGATCTTCCTGCGTCTCTGGTTTGTCTGCTGTTCGCATTGCCGGTCAAGCATCCCCAGGAGGATTGATGATGTTGGATTTCTCCATACCACCCACGGGGGGGCGATATATACCCTCCGGGCGCGAACTGGAGCGTGATGCGGGGGTATTGAGTGTACAGAGATGGATATCACCTGACATTTGCCGCCGCTGCCTGCGCGAATGGAAGCATGGCAATGCGGGGAAGGGGCTGATGCCCCGATAGGGCCCCGTGCGTGCGCTAGAGCGCGATCGCTTGAGGCCAATCGGTCGGAAAGCGTGAATCGCGCTCTTCTTCAATAGCTTGCTAGATCGTGATTGGTTTGATCTAAACCAATCACGATCTAGGGGGCCCGGTTAGGCCCGCGGCGGGTGCGGATCGATCGGCCCGCGGTGCCAACCTACTGGAACTGCACGCCCATCGCGATGCGGATGAACGAGAGCAGGGCGAGAAAGCCCCAGGGGTTGGCGACCACGGGAAAGGCGGGTTAGGCGGCGAGGCGCTTAGTCCAGGCTGCGAGGTTGGCGACGACCTGCTTGATCAGGCCGCGGGCGACGTCGTCGGTGAGGCGGCCGTTGGTGTCGAATTTGGTCGCGGCGTTGGCGACGAACACTTCGGGGGCGTGCAGCAGGTGCATGCCCTGGCTGACTAGGACCTGGCGGAGCTGGTACTGCGCGCGGGCGGCGCCGAGGCCGCCACCGGTGCTGACAAGGGCCGCGGGCTTGGCGGCCCAGGCGGACTTGCCATAGGGGCGCGACGCCCAGTCGATGGCGTTCTTGAGCACGCCAGGGAAGGAGTAGTTGTATTCGGGCACGGCGAAGAGGATCGCGTCGGCCTTGAGGATGCGCTCCTTCAGGCGGGTGGCGCCGGCGGGGAAGCCGGCGGCCTCGATGTCGCCGTTGTAGAGGGGGACGTCACTGTAATCGTAGATCTCGATGGCGACATCGTTGCCGGCTTCTTCCTGGGCGGCGCGCAGGAGGGCGGTGTTGAAGCTGCCCCGGCGCAGGCTGCCGGAGATCGCGAGAATATCGAGTTTCGTATCAGCCATGATCTGAGTGGTCCTCGTTTTGGTGCGTCAAGGCTAGTGCAGGTGGGGTGGGCCGCATAGGGTTCAAGGATGGAGACGTCACGACCCGGCCATGCGTCTGGTGCGCCGGAAGCGGCGTTGCGGCGGCGCGCGATCCTGTGCGTGCTTGCGGCGTCGGCGTGTTTTTCGCTGGTCGCGGCGCTGATCAAGGGGCCGGCGGAGGGGATTCCGTCGGTCGAGATCGCGCTGTTCCGCAGCCTGGTGCTGTCGGCAACGATCCTGCCGCTGGTGCAACGGCGCGGCGGATTTCGGCAGATGGTGCGAACGCGCCGGCCGTGGGGGCATCTGGGGCGGACCTGCGCGGGGTTCGTCGGCATGGTGACGTCATACTACGGCTATGCGCATCTGCCGCTGGCGGCGAACACCGCGCTGGGCTTCGCGATGCCGCTGGTGTTGGCGGTGTTGTCGGGGCCGTTTCTTGGCGAACGGGTTGGACCGCATCGCGCCATCGCCGTAGGGGCGGGGCTGGCGGGGGTGTTGATCATGGTGCGGCCGTGGAACGGTGGGGTGGATGCGCTGCCGCTGGGACCCGTCGGGGTCGTGCTGTTCGGGGTTGTCGGCTGGGCGTTTGCGATGATCTCGATCCGCAAGCTCGGCGCATCCGGCGAGAGCAACGAGGCGATCGTCGGCTGGTTCGCGATCGGCGGGAGTGTGCTGGCGGGACTGTTCACCATCCCGGTCTGGGTGACGCCAGGCTGGATGCAACTCGCGGGGTTGATCGGGCTTGGTGTGGTGTCGTCGATCGCGCAGATGCTGATGACCGAGGGGTATCGCAGCGGCGAGGCGACATTGCTGGCGCCGTTCGAATATGGCGCCATCGTCTATACGACGCTCATGGGCGTGATGATCTGGGGAGAGTTGCCAGATGGCTGGAGCTTTGCGGGCATTGCCGTGATCGTCGGCTCCGGTCTCTCGATGTGGTATCGCGAGGCTGGGGGCGGCAAGCGCGGCGGAGCGTGAGTCTTCAGTCCAGGTCGGGGGTTTTATAGAGCGTCTTACCGGCGACCTTGATATCGACCGCGACGAGATAGGGCTTCATGCCGGCGGTGTTGACGGCAACGCCAAGGCCAGGGGCGTCGGGGGCGGCGACCTCGCCATTGGCATCGCGTTGCAGCGGGGTTTTGACGAAATCGACGGAGAGCGACTTCGGCTGGAACGGGTATTCGCAGATGCGGTGATCCGGCAGGCCGGCGAAGGCCTGCATCGAGGCGGAGAGCGCGAGATGCGAGGTGAAGGTGTGGTTCACGAAGGTGACGCCCTTGGCAACGGCGTAGTCGGCGACGCGCTTTGAGGGGCCGATGCCGCCGATGCGGCCGGTGTCGATCTGGATGAAGCCGACACCGCCATAGTCGATCAGGTGTTGCGCCATCGAGAAGTTGTGGGCGCCCTCGCCGCCGGCGAGGCGGACCTTGGGGCTGCGCCTGGCGAGCGCGCCATAGGCGCCGAGGGCGCTGGCGTGGAAGGGTTCCTCGAGCCAGGTGGCGCGGGCGGCTTCGAGGGGGGGGATGCGGGCGGCGGCGGCCTCGACGTTCTCGCCCCAGATCTGCCCGGTGTCGACGAGCAGCAAGGCGTCCGGGCCGATGCCTTCGCGGGCGGCGGCGAAATGATCGGCGTCGAGGGCCGCGCTGCCGCGGCCGATCGGGCCCCAGCCGAACTTGGCGGCGCCGTAGCCGGCGGCCTGCGCGGACTTGCCCTGCTGAAGCGTGAGTTCGGGCGTGTCGCCAAAGAGCATGGAGGCGTAGGGGAGTTTCCGGTGTGTGGCCTTGTAGCCCAACAGTTTCCAGACCGGGGTCTGGCGGGCGTGGCCGAGGAGGTCCCACAAAGCCATTTCGACGCCGGACCAGGTATGGGCGGCCTGCAGCAGGTCCATGCTGTCATATTCGACGCGGGCGGCGATGCGATGGATATCTTCGGGACCGTTGACCTCCTGGCCGAGCACCGAGGCGCCGACGGGGCGGCAGACGCCGTGCGACATCGGGCAGACGAAGGCGGCGATGGAAGGCAGGGGCGCAGCCTCGCACTCGCCCCAGCCCTCGTGCCCGCCGGCGCGGACGCGGACGAGGAGGGCGTCCTGGCTGCCGTCCGCTTCGGTGGTGACGACGGGCATGGAGAGATAGAACAGGTCGACGGATTCGATCTTCATCGCTCGGTGCCCGATCAGCGGCGCGCGTATAGCACAGGGGAAGGTGTGAATGTGACACCGTCGTCGAGCGGGTACATCGGCCGGGCGCAGATGGTGTGACCGAGGGTGGGGAGGTTGGCGGAGGTGGCACCGGGGATGTCGATATTGAAGTTCTTTTCGACCCACTGGTCGAACATATGGTATTCGGTGTGGGGAGATTTGACGACGATCAAGTCATAGTCAGTGGGGTTGATGCCGACCGAGTAGTACATTGCGCGATCGAACAGGCTGACGGAGCGCGTCATGACCACGACGGTGGTGTTGTCATAGGTGAGAACGGCGGTGGGGCCGGCGTCGAGGCCGGAGCGCATCGTCTCGAGCCGCGCCTGGCCGTCGGAGAGAAGCTTGACCCGGGCTTTGACTTTCATCGGCGGGAAGCGGACGGGATCATGCTGGCCGCCGAGGGTCGTCTCGATTTCGGCGCCGACGCCGGCGGCATGGGCGGCGCGGGCGGCCTTGGGATCGACGATCTGGGCGAGGGCGCGCTTGCCGTAGGCGGCGTCGCGCAGGCCTTTCAGGATCAGGTTGCTGTCGCCGGTGGCGCCCGATGAGGTGGCGTCGGCGGCGTCGGTGAAGAGGACGGGACCGTGCATCGTGCTGGCTTGGGCGATGGCACGTTCGAGGCTGATGAACTTGCCCTGCATGCGATGCCGTTGCGGCCAGAATTCATTGGCGAGGCGAACCGCTTCGGCTTTCGCGGTGGTCTCGTTGTCGTCGGTCATGATGATGACCTGGCTGCACAGCTCGGGCACGTCGGTGAAGGGATTGCCGATCATGATGCCGGCCGACATCGCGGTGCCGTCGCGCTCGATGCGCTGGCATTCGCGGATCATGTCGCCGTAGCAGCCGGATTTGGTGATGAGCTCGTCGCCGCGCACCAGCGCCGGGATGACCACGCGGGCGATGGTCGTGCGGGTTGGCTTGGCCATCAGGCGCAGCAGCAGCCTGGCGGCGCGGGCGCCCGTGGAGGCGAAATCGACGTGGGGATAGGTGTGGTAGATCGAGAGGCCATCGATCTGCTTGAGCATGCGGTCGGTGAGGATGCCGTGCAGGTCGAGCGTGATGACGATGGGGATGTTCGGGCCGGCGAGGCGGCGGACTTCGGTGAGGATCCAGCCTTCGGGATCGAGTTCGCCGTCGGCGCCCATGGCGCCATGGAGGGAGACGTAGATGCCGTCGATGTCTTTCATGGCCGGTGTCACGCCATCGACGAGCTCGCTGGAGAGGCGCTTCCAGCCGGCGGCCGAGAGCAGGCCGGCGCTGCCGGCGCGGGCGGAGTAGGTGGGCACCAGCTCGATGCCGGCGGCATCGAACACCTCGAAGGCGCCGCCCAGGCCAGTGTTAAGGCCGCGCTGCCGGAACAGCTCGGCGCCGCGGGTAATGGAAAATTCCTCATATCCTGACGGCATCGGATTGAACGAGGAGATTTCCTGCATGCACTCAACCAGCAGGATTCGCGCCATGGACGGGTCCCTTCTCTTCTCGCCGACGCCCATTTGCGACTAGCATCGCGCCGGTACTTTCGTGGGAGGATAGACCGATGACGGCGTCCAGGGAAACGGCCTTGCAGCGGCCGGTGAAGATCATCGACATCAAGGTGGCGCCGCTGGTCGGCGAGACGCCGAAGGGGGGCTGGTCGACCGAGATCAAGCCGGAGGACTCGATCCATGCGCTGATCGCGGTTCATACCGATGCCGGCGTGATCGGGCACGGCAGCGTGTTCACCAATGGCGGCCTCGCGCAGGCGGGCGTCAAGGTGCTCGAGCATCTGTGGGCGGGGGAGAATGCGCTCGAGCCTGAGCGGGTCAGCGAGAAGATGCATCAGAACACGTTCTGGATGGGCCGCGGCGGTACGCTGACGCATGTGATCGGCGGCATCGACATCGCGCTGTGGGATATTCTCGGCAAGGTGACGGGCATGCCGGTTGGCCGGTTGCTGGGCGGGACCTATGCCACGCGCGTGCAGCCCTATTGCTCGCTCCTGATGGATGAGCCTGGTCCGATGCGCGATCTCGTTGCGTCGTTCCGGGCGCAGGGGTTTACGGCGTTCAAGATCGGCTGGGGGCCGTTTGGGCGGCGCGACGATATGAAGCTCGATGAGGCGATCATCCGTTCGGCGCGGGAAGGTGCGGGGGCGGACACCAAGCTCTTCGTCGACGCCGGCGCCTCGGATTGCTATTGGCCGCAGGGGCTGAAATGGGCGATGCGGACGGCGGAGATGCTGAAGGACTATGATGTCGGCTGGTTCGAGGAGGCGCTGCGGCCGGATGCCATTGACGACTTCTGCCATCTGCGGCGGGTGAGCCCAGTGCCGATCGCGGGCGGCGAGGTGCTGACACGGCGGCAGACGTTCCTGCCCTGGCTGCAGCGTGGCGCGCTCGATATTATCCAGCCGGACGTGACCAAGGTGGGCGGCATGAGCGAGCAGCGGCGGATCGCGTGGATGGCCGATGATTTCGGGGTCAAATATGTCGGACACGGCTGGAATACGGCGGTGGGGCTGGCGGCGGATCTGCAGCTGGCGGCCGCGCTACCGAATGTTGATCTGGTCGAATATATCGGCGGTAGCCCATATCTTGATGGCATAACTGAAACGCCGTTCAAGCTCGATGCCGCCGGGTATCTTGAAATTCCCGAATTGCCTGGGCTTGGGTTGCGGATCGATCGGGAGAAGCTGGCGCGCTACACGCCCGATGCGTCGGTGTTGTTTTAGGGCGCGATCGCTTGAGGCCGATCGGTCAGAAAGCGTGAATCGCGCTCTTCTTCAATAGCTTGTTAGATCATGATTGGTTCAAGTTGAACCAATCATGATCTAGGACTTGCTCCGCCGGCCGGATGCCGGCGGAGCTCCGCCTGGCTCGACTTAGACCCAGCCCCACTCATGCAGGTTCCAGGCGCAGTTGACGGTATAGCCGCTGGTCTTCACGCCCTGGAGTTGCTTCTTCTTGACGTTCCCCTGGACGGTGCCGAGTTGCGGGGCGAAGGGGACTTCCTCGTGGAGGATTTCCTGGATCTTCGCGTAGGTGACTTTGCGTTCCTCGGGGTTGGCCTGGGTGACGCCGAGATCCAGCAGGCGATCGACTTCGGCGTTCTCGTATTGCACGTAGTTGGAGCCGACGCCTGACTTGATCGGGATCTGCTTCGAGTGGGCGCGGGCGGTATAGTCGGGATCCATGCCGACGGTCGGCTCCCAGGCGACGAGCAGCGTGTCGAACTGGCTCTTGGTGGTGTACTCGCCCCAGACGACCGAGGCCGGCATGTTCTTGATTTCCATTTCGACGCCGATCTTCTTCCAGTTCTGCTGAAAGAGGGCCTGCGAGTTCTGGCGGGCGGGGACGCCGGCGGTGGTGGAGCAGGTGAATTTCATCTTCACGCCGTCCTTCTCGCGGATGCCATCGGCGCCGACTTTCCAGCCGGCATCGTCGAGCATCTTGGCGGCGCCGGTCGGATCGGCCGTGTAGTCCTTGAGGTTCTTGTTGTAGGCCCAGTGCGAGGGTTGCAGGTAGGATAGCGTGCGTGCGGTGGTGCCGAAATAGACGTCGTCGATCGACTTTTGCATTTCGCAGGCCATGGTCAGGGCCTTGCGGACCTTGGGGTCCTTGAACTGGGGTTTGCCGCAGTTGAAGTAGATGAACTGGACCCAGGGCTGCGGGACGGTCATCAGGTCACGGTCGGGCATCGAACGGGCTTCGGCGAAGCGGTCGGCGGGGACGCCAGAGAGGCCCATGTAGTCGACCTCGCCGGTCTTGATCTGCCCATAGAGGACGATCTGGTCGGGCACGAACTTGTGAATGAACTGGCGGAACTTCGGTGCGCCGCGGTGGTAGTTGGCGTTGCGCTCGTAGATCATGTGCGAACCGGCGACGCGCTGCTTGAGCATGAAGGGGCCGGTGCCGACGGGCTGGGCGTTCCACGCCGACTTGTTGATGTCGGGCTCCTTGGAGAGCAGGTGGTGTGGCACGATGTGCATGTTCTGCCAGGCCCAGGCGAAAGGGATGAAGGGCTTGGACAGTTCCATTTCGATATGGGTATCGTCGACGACCTTGAAGTTCTTGATCAGGTCGAACCCGCTGCGGCTGCGGATGGCGATATTGGGATTGATGATGGACTGGTAGGTGAACTCCACGTCCTTGGCGGTGAATTTCTGACCGTCGGTCCACTTGACGTCGGAGCGCAGCTCGACTTTCCAGACCAGGCCGTCGGCGGAGATGCCACCGTTCTCGCGGCTCGGCATCTTGGCTGCGAGGTTGGGAAAGAAGGTGCCGTTTTCGTCAACGTCCCACAGCGCGTCGAACATGCAGACTTCGGGAATGTTCTCGGTGCCGGCATTGACCCAGAGCAGCGGATTGAACTGCACCGGCTCCTGGGTCATGCCGAGAATGACGCGGTCCTTGTTGATGGACTGCGCAAAGCCGCTGCGCACACCTTCGGGAATGATGAGAGGGGCGGCCAGACCGCCGGCGATCAGGGTGCGGCGGGAGAGGGATGGGCGGTTGGATGATGACATCGAAGCCTCCTCGGTTGTGGTCGTTCAGTCGTCCATACGCAGGCGGGGGTCGAGCGCATCGCGCAACCCGTCGCCGAGAAAATTGAATCCCATGACGGTGAGCGTGATCATGGCACCTGGCAGGATGGCGAGCCAGGGGACGGTGTCGAAATAGCCTTGGGCGTTGGTGAGCATGTTGCCCCAGGAGGCGAGCGGAGGCTGCACGCCGTAGCCGAGGTAGGAGATGTAGCTCTCGGCGAGCACGGCGGAGGCAACGCGCAAGGTTGCGGCGACGAGCAGGGGGGCGGCGATGTTGGGCAGGAGTTCCTGGAACATGATACGCCGGGTCGAGGCGCCGAGCGCGCGGGCTGCGGTGATGAAATCCTGCTCCTTGAGATGGAGGATTTCGGCGCGGACGATGCGCGAAACCTCCATCCAGGAGGTGAGGCCGATGATCAATGCGATGGAGATCAACGAGGGCGGCACGAAGGCGGCGATCACCAGCAGCAGGAAGATTTGAGGAAAGCACAGCATGGTGTCGACGAAGCGCATCAGCAGCGTATCGATGGGGCCGCCGAGATAGCCGGCCATGAGGCCGATGATCGCGCCGGTGAGGACCGTGGTGAACATGGCCACCAGCCCGACGGTGAGCGAGATGCGGCCGCCGTAGAGCAGGCGGGAGAGGGTGTCACGGCCGAGATCGTCGGTACCGAGCGGGAAGGTGGCGCGGGCGAAGGGGCCGAGGAAACGGACGGAGGTGTCCAGCAGGAGAGGGTCGCGCGGTGCGAGGAAGGGGGCGAAGAGAGCGGCAAGGCACAGGAGCACAACGGTCGCAGTACCGAAGACCGCAAGTGGGTGGCGGGTGAAACGGCGGACGACGCCGGCGCGAGTGGCGTTCACGACAGGCGCACCCGGGGATCGAGGAGGGCGATGAGGATGTCGGCGATGAGGTTGCCGGCGATGACGAAGAGGGCGGTGAACATGATCATGCCCATGAGGATCGGGTATTCCTTCATGGTCAGCGCGTCGACGAAGAGACGGCCCATGCCGGGCCAGCCGAAGATCGTTTCGGTGACCAGAGCCCCCGAGAAGAGCGCGGGCAGCTCGATGCCGAGGAGGGCGATAAGCGGCTTGAGCGCGTTTGGCAAGGCGTGGCGCAGGAGGCGCTCGCGCGGGCGCAGGCCTTTCGCTTTGGCGGTGCGCATGTAGTCCTGGTGGATCACTTCGAGGAAGGCCGATCGGGTGTATCGGCTCCAGACGGCGGTGATGACGAGGGCGAGGACCAGGACGGGCAGGATGAGGTGGCGCAGCAGGTCGATCGGGTTGCCTTCCTCGCCGAGCTCGTTCATCCCGCCAGATGGCAGCCAGCCGAGCTGGACGGCGAAGAAATAGATCGCCATCAGGCCGAACCAGAAGGTGGGAAAGGAGAGGGCGACCATGGCGCCGGATGTCGCCATCATGTCGAAAATGGAATAGCGGCGGACGGCGCCGAGCACGCCGATGGTGCAGCCGATGAGAATCGCCAACGAGAGAGCACTGCCCATCAGCAGGAATGTCGCCGGCATGCGCTCGAGAATGACGTCGAGCACGGGGCGACCGCCGAAGAAGGTGTTTCCCCAATTTCCGGTGAACATCCCAGTTGCCCACTTGAAGTATTGGATGTGGATGGGCTGGTCGAGGCCGAGGACGACGCGAATGCGTTCGATGTCCTGGTTGGTGATGGTGGGGTTCAGCGTGTAGACGGCGAGGGGGCCGCCGGGAGCGAGATGCATCAGGGCGAATGCGATGATGGATACGCCGACCATCAGCGGGATCGATTGAATGACGCGGCGGCCGATATAGGAGAGCATTCCGTCTCCTATGCCGCGTGCAGGTGGCAGGCGACGGAGTGTGCGCCTGGCAGGATGACGGGTGATGGGGCCTCGATGGCGCAGCGGGACATGGCCTTGGGGCAGCGCGGATGAAAGGCGCATCCGGAGGGCGGATTGGCGGGCGAGGGGATGTCGCCGCCGATGGGCGCGCGCAGGCGCCGTGCGCCGGGTTCGGGGGATGGAACGGCGGCCAGTAAGGCCTCGGTGTAGGGATGTTTCGCGTCAAAGAAGATGGCTTCGCGCGGGCCGCTTTCGACGACGCGGCCGAGATACATGACGGCGACGCGATCGCAGATATGGCTGACGACGCCGAGGTTGTGGCTGATCAGGATGTAGGTGAGCCCGAACTCGCTCTTCAGGCGCTTGAGCAGGTTCATGATCTGCGCCTGTATCGATACGTCGAGCGCCGAGACAGGTTCGTCACCGATGACGAGGCGCGGGTTCAGCGCGAGAGCTCGGGCGATGCCGACGCGTTGGCGCTGGCCGCCGGAGAATTCATGCGGGTAGCGGGTCGCTGCGTCGGCGGGCAGGCCGACCTGCTGGAGCAGGGCGGCGACACGGTCCCTGAGGTCGGAGCCTTTGGCGATACCGTGGATCTCGAAGGGCGCAGCGAGGATCCGGCCGACGGTCATGCGTGGGTTGAGGGAGGAGAGCGGGTCCTGGAAGATGATCTGCATGCGCTGGCGCAACGGGGTGAGGGTCGCCTGGGGCAGGTGGGTGATGTCCTGGCCTTCGAAGACGATGCTTCCCGCAGTCGGCTCGACCAGGCGGAGGATCGACTTGCCGACCGTGGTCTTGCCGGAGCCGCTTTCTCCGACGATGCCGAGGACCTCGCCAGGCATGACCGTGAGGTCGACGCCGTCGACGGCTTTCACGGCGCCGATCGGACGGCGAAGGATCTTCGAGAGGATCGGAAAATGCGTGCGCAGGCCATGCACTTCGAGGAGAGGGGTGGTCATCGGCGCGGTTTCCAACAGGCGACCGCGCGATCGCCGCCATCGTCCGTGAGGGAAGGTCGATCGTCATGACAGGCTGAGTCGGCGAAGGCACAGCGCGGCGCGAAGGCGCAGCCGGCAGGGAGCTTGCCGGGGGCAGGGACGGTTCCGGGGATTTCCGGCAGCACCTCGTCGGGAACCCGTTGCACGCGCGGGATCGAGCGCAGCAGGCCCTCGGTATAGGGGTGTAACGGCCGCGCGAAGACATCGGCCACCGGGCCGGTTTCGACGAGGCGGCCGGCATACATGACGGCAACGCGATGGGCGGTCTCGGCGATGACGGCGAGATCGTGGGTGATGAGCAGGATGGCGGTGCCGAGTTCGTCACGGAGTTCTTCGAGGAGCGTGAGGATCTGGGCCTGGATGGTGACGTCGAGCGCCGTGGTGGGCTCGTCAGCAATCAGCACCGAGGGTTTGCAGGCCAGCGCGACGGCGATCATGACACGCTGCCGCATGCCGCCGGAGAGTTGGTGGGGATAGACACGGGCAGCCTGATCGGGGCGCGGGATGCCGACGCGGGCGAGGAGTTCGTGGGTGCGGGCACGCGCTGTGTCGGGGCGCAGGCCGAGGTGGCGGATCAGGGGTTCGTCGATTTGCCGGCCCACTGTCATCAACGGATTGAGCGAGGTCATCGGCTCCTGGAAGATCATCGACAGGCGGGCGCCGCGGAGGTCGGCCATGTCGCGCTCGGCCAGGCGCATCAGATCGCGGCCTTCGAAGGTCACAGCGGTGGCGGAGATTTCGGCGGGGGGCGAGTCGAGGAGGCGCATCAGGGCGAGGGAGGTGAGCGTCTTGCCGCTGCCGCTTTCGCCGACGAGGCCGAGAGTCTCGCCATGACGGAGCGTGAAGCTGACACCATCGACGGCCTGCATGCGGCCGCCGGGGATGCGGAAACTGACTCGCAAATCCTCGACGTCGAGCACCGGAGATGCGCCGGCGGTGTCGCGCTGGGCGAAGCTCGGTGCGGCAAGGGTCATCGCGGCCCGTCAGGTTCCAGCATGCGCGAGAGGCTGCCAGAAGGTCAGGGCAGTATCAACGCTCAATCGACGATGTAGCCGGTTTCGTCTGCGGCGTGGGTGAGGTGTTCGATAAAGGAGCGCGCAAAGGTGGTGAAGATAGTGAGGTCGTAGGTCGGGGCGGCGTCGCGGCAGTGAATGGTGCAGGCGAGATGCGCGACCGGCGAGGAGGCGACGGAGCCGGGGGTGAACACGCTCGGATGCAGGTCAAGACTGCAGAGTTTGGCAAGCACCCATGGGGCGCGCTTGCCCGAGAGGGTGATGATGGAGCGGCCATGTGTCTGGTCGACGACCGAGCCGGCATCGCCGGTGGCGGATTTGATGTTGCGGGCCAGCGCCCCTTCGTAGCCGCGGGCTGCCGTCAGCATCCAGCCGTCCGGTTGGATCCACTGCGCTGTTACCTTGGGGCCGGTGGCGGCGCGGCCTGGTCGGGGCAGCGCAAGGCCGTAGGCGGTAGTGATGCGATCGGCGAGATCGGTGCCGCGGCCCTTGCGGGCGAAGAGTTGCACGATGTCCAGGCTACGCTGGCCGATGCGCACCGGGTCGCCGTCGGTGGCGCCGTAGCAGCCGGGGACGAGCTGGGAGAGTTCAGACGCGGACACGAGCATTCTCCGCATCAACGAAATGGGGGCTGACGATTTCGATGTCCACGGTCTCGTTCTTCAGGGGGTAGCGGGCCTGCATGCGCGTGCCGATGCGTTGCTCGCCGTCGCGCAGCAGGGCGAGCCCGATCCAGCCATCAAGCTCGACCGCACGGGTGACGGAACTGACCCAGCCGAGGCTGTGGGTGGTGCCGGTTTCGACCAGATGGGCACCGGCGCGGAGCTGCTCGCCGCGAGTGATCGGGCGGATCCCGACCAGACGGGGGCGGGAGGGATCGGTGAGGCCGGGGCGTGCAGCGAGCGCGCGGCCGACGAAATCGCCGCGCTTTTTGACCATCTTGCCTAGGCCGACATCGGCCGCCGTGGTTTGCCCATTGAGCTCGGCGCCGGTGACATGGCCTTTCTCGATGCGCAGCAGGCCGAGTGCCTCGACGCCATAGGGCTCGATGCCGAATTCCTCACCGGCTTCCAGGACCGCGGTCCAGACCTTTTCGGCGTAGCCGGCGGGGGTTGCGATTTCGTAGGCCATTTCGCCAGAGAAGCTGATGCGGAAGACGCGGACCGGGCAGCCGCGGACGCTGCCGTCGCCGACGGCCATGAAGGGAAACGCCTCGTTCGACAGATCGAGGCCATCGACGATCTTGCTGATCGTCGCACGGGTTTTCGGTCCGGCGATGGACATGGCGGCCCACTGGTCGGTGACCGATGCCAGCGTGACGTCAAGCTCGGGCCAGACGGTCTGGAGGTAGAACTCCATGTGCTGCATGACCGGGCCAGCGTTTGCCGTCGTGGTGGTGACGAAGAAATGATCGTCTGCCAGCCGCGAGGTGGTGCCGTCGTCGAAGACGATGCCATCCTCGCGCAGCATCAGGCCATAGCGTGCACGGCCGACGGGGAGGGTCGAGAAGGTATTGGTGTAGAGGCGGTCGAGGAAGAAGGCGGCGTCCTTGCCCTGGACGTCGATCTTCCCGAGGGTCGAGACATCGCAGATGCCAACGCCGCGGCGCACCGCGCGGGCTTCGCGCAACACACTCTCCCAGCCGTCGGCATCGGTCGGTGCTGGATAAAAGGCGGGGCGCAGCCAGGAGCCGCCATCCATGAATTCGGCGCCGCGGCGAACATGCCAGTCGTGCAGCGCCGTCAGGCGTACTGGGGCGAAGTGTTTGCCGATATTAGGGCCGGCGATAGCGCCCCAGGTGACCGGCGCGATGAAGGGCCGGTAGGTCGGCATACCGACGTCCTGCACGCGGTCGCCACGTGCTTCTGCCAGCACGGCGGCACCGACGAGGCCGCCAGTCTTGCCCTGGTCGGTGCCCATGGTGTGGGTCGTGTAGCGCTTGGCATGCTCGACATGTTTGTAGCCCTCGCGGTGAGCGAGGCGGATGTCGGCCGCGGTGACGTCGTCCTGGATGTCGACGAAAGCCTTGCCTTGGACTGGAACTTCCCAGAATGGCAGCACAGTCGGGTCGGACGCGCCGCCGGCGGGGAGCGGTATATTGGCCTCGACAAGACCCATTGCGACCGCACCGGCGCGGGCGCCGTCGGCGGCGGCGGCGGCGATGCCGGTGATGCCATTGGCCGAGCCCGCGGAGTGTTGTGCCAGCGTGGGCGTACCCGGGATATAGCTGGCAAGCGTGTCGCTCCATTCGACCGGTGTGCGGCCCTGGCTTGCGAGCTGCACTGCGGGATTGATGCCACCGGAGATGCAGAGGAGGTCGGCGACGACGAGCGTGTCGGTGCCGGTACCGCCACGCCGGGCGATCCGGGCGCCGTTCAACGCCGTGCTGCCGGAGGTGGCGATGACCTGGCTGTTGGCCCAGACGGTGATGCCACGCGCGCGTGCGGCCTGCTGCGCGGGGCTGTCAGCGCGCGGGTCGACGGCGCCGGCCACAGCGAGGCCGCTATCCTGGAGCGCGAAGAGGCTGTCGTACGCAGCATCGTTGTTGGCGAAGAGGAGGGCGCGGTTCCCCGGACGGACGCCGTAGCGGGTGGCATAGGTGGCGGCAGCGCCCGCGAGCATGACGCCCGGGCGGTCATTGCCGGGGAAGGCGATGAGGCGTTCATGGGCGCCGGTGGCCAGCACGATCCGGCGGGCGCGAATGGTCCAATAGCGCTGGCGCGGGGTATGCGGCGGCGGCACCATCATATGGTCCGCGACACGCTCGATGGCGCCGACGACATTGTGGTCGTAGTAGCCGAAGACCGTGGTGCGCGGCAGGAGCGTGACGTTCGCCATGGCGGCGAGGGCGGCAACGGTCGCGCCGCGCCAGGCTTCCTGGTCGGGATCGGCGAGCAGGCCGCCGCCCAGCGCGAAATCCTGTTCGCATAGGATGACCCGGGCGCCTGTGGTGCCGGCGGCGCGGGCGGCCGCAAGGCCGGCGGCCCCGCTGCCGACGACGAGAACGTCGCAATGGGCGTTCATCGTGTCATAGGTATCGGGATCCGGCTCCCGGGCGGCGCGGCCGAGACCGGCGCTGCGACGGATCAGCGGTTCGTAGACCTTCTCCCAGAAGGAGGCGGGCCACATGAAGGTCTTGTAGTAGAAGCCCGAGGACAGGATCGGGGCGATCAGGCCATTCAGCGAGAGCAGGTCCCACTTTAACGATGGCCAACGGTTCTGACTGGCGGCGACGAGCCCGTCGTACAGCTCGACCATGGTCATCTTGGTGTTGGGCTCGCGCCGCGCGCCGGTGCGCAATTCGGCGAGCGCGTTGGGTTCCTCAGGGCCGGCAGAGAAGATGCCACGCGGCCGATGATACTTGAAGGACCGGCCCACCAGGCGAACGCCATTGGCGAGCAGCGCGGATGCGAGGGTGTCCCCCGGATGGCCCTCGTAGCTGCGGCCGTCGAACTTGAACGTCAGCATGGTCGCGCGATCGATATGGCCGCCGGATGCGGTGCGGAAGCGCTGGGTCATTCCGGGGGGATCTCCACCGTCGCGGTGGCCGACACCGCGGCGCGGACCTCATGGGTCATGGTGTGGCGCAGCACCTTGAGGAACTGCCGGCAGCCGCCACTATGATACCACCACTCGACATGCCACCCGCGTGGATTGGATCGCTTGTAGACGTAGTCATGGAATTCCTCGATCGTGGCATCGGCCGGGGGGCGGGCGACCGTGGCATCGCCGCGATAACCGAATTCGACTTCGTCGCGCAGGCCGCAATGCGGGCAGGGGATGCGGATCATCTCACTGCATCCATGGGAAGGGGCCGTTGCCGCGCTCGTCGAGCAGGTGGCCGGTCCGGAAGCGATCGAGGCGGTGCGCCTTGTTGCGCCAGTGCGGTTCGTTGTTGGCGATCGTCCAGGCATGGCACCAGCCGCTGCCAGGCGTGGCCTTGAACCCGCCGTAGCACCAGCCGGCGGTCATGTAGAGGCCGGCGATCGGCGTGGTCGATATGATCGGCGAGCCATCGAAGGTCATGTCCATCACCCCGCCCCATTGGCGCAATCCGCGCAGGCGCGACAGGCTCGGCATCATCGCGATGCCCGCCGACCAGACGTGATCGACCACAGGCAGGTTGCCGCGTTGGGCGTAGGTGTTCCAGCCATCGAGGCCGCCACCGAACACCAGGCCACCCTTGTCCGACTGGCTGATATAGAAATGGCCGGCGCCGAAGGTGATGACCTGATCGACCAGCGGCTTGACGCTTTCGGAGACGAAAGCCTGGAGCACGTGGCTTTCGATGGGAACGTCGAGCCCGGCCATCTGCGCCAGGCGCGACGTGTTGCCGGCGACGGCGAGGCCAATCTTCTTTGCCTTGATCGGACCGCGCGTCGTGCGCACGCCCGTGACCTTGCCGCCTTCAACGTCGATGCCGATCACTTCACACTGCTGGATGATATCGACGCCCCGCTGGTCGGCCGCGCGGGCGAACCCCCAGGCGACCGCGTCGTGCCGGGCGGTGCCACCGCGGCGCTGCATGAGGCCGCCCATGACCGGGAAACGTCCATTGTCGACGTCGACCAGCGGGCACAGCGCACGAATCTGTTCCTTGTCGAGCAGTTCGGCGTCGATGCCATCGAGCAGCATGGCGTTCCCGCGGCGCGAGGCGGCGTTACGTGCCCCCTCGGTATGGAACAGGTTGATCACGCCACGCTGGCTGACCATCGCGTTGTAATTGAGGTCCTGCTCCAGGCCCTCCCACAGCTTCAGCGACCACTCATAGAAATGGTGGTTCTCCGGCAGCATGTAGTTGGATCGGACGATCGTGGTGTTGCGCCCGGTGTTGCCGAGGCCGATTGGCCCCTTTTCCAGCACCGCGACGTTGGTGATGCCATGTTCTTTGGCGAGGTAATACGCCGTCGCCAAACCGTGGCCGCCGCCACCGATGATGATGACGTCATACTCACGCTTCGGCGGCGGATCGCGCCAGGCGGGCTTCCAGCCGGTGTTGCCCCTGAGCGCCTCGGTGAGAAGCCGGAAACCTGAATATCGCATGCTCGCCTCGTTCGGACGACTATGCGGCGTGGCACTAGGCCCGGCAAGGGGGCCGGGCCGGACGGACCTCGCTGGCGTTCAGTCCGTCGGCAATGGGAATTGCCGGAGATAGGGCATGTAGCTCTCCTCCACGTCGATTTCCATTGTCGCGAGGACGCGAACGACCGCGGCGTAGAAGGCAATCGTGACCACGAGGTCGGTCAGGTGTTCGGTGGAGAGATGGGCCTGCAGGGCCGCGAAGGTTTCGCGCGACACGCCGGGGCCGGACGTGGCTTCGCGGGCGGCGCCAAGGACGAGTCGGGTCAGGTCGTCGAGTCCCGTCGGCTTGCCGGCGCTGTCATCGATCAGCGCCTGGATGTCCGCGTCGGACACGCCGAAATCGTGGCCGATCTTGATATGGTGTGACCATTCATAGGGCGAGCGTGCAATCCAGCCGACCTGCAGGATGGCCATCTCGCGTAACCGGGCATCGAGCGTGCTGCCATGGCGGATATAGCTGCCGAGGGTGCTGAAAGCGCGCGCGGCCCCGGGGCTGTGCGTCAGGATACGGTGGAGGTTGATGTTCCGCTTCAGCAGGTCCTGGTGCTCGGGTGCAAGGTCGGAACGGTCGAGGTAGGGCAGGCGCGCCATGATGTGATGTCTCCCCAGATATTGGCGTGACCGTGTTGGCGGGGGGCGGGGCTGTCAAGCGGTGGCGATCGGTGCACACTGTCGGCTCGTGACTGGGCGGAGCAGGCAGACAGTGGATATCGGACAGCGAATGGATCGGCGGCTGGGCGTCAGCCCCGTGGCGGCGGCGGACGAGCCGTTGCCGGACCTGGCAGCCTCGGCGACACGTCATGTCTCCCCCTGTGGCGAGGGGGAGATGGTGCTGCGCAGCTGGGGGCAGGGGGTGCCACTCGTGCTTCTGCATGGCGGGTCCGGGACCTGGCGGCACTGGGCGCGCAACATCCCGCTGCTGAGTCGGCGCTGGCGCGTGATCGTCCCGGATCTCCCCGGCCTCGGCGATTCCGCCTCGCCGCCCGACCCGTACACGCCCGAGAGCGTTGGTCGTATTGTCGCCGATGGCATCACACGTGTCCTTGGCCCCGACCAACGCTACGAGCTCGCCGGGTTCTCGTTCGGTGCCATGATCGCCAGTCAGGTGGCGGTATTGCACCCCACGCGGGTCCGCTCGCTGACGATCATCGGGGCGGGGGCTATGGGTTTGCCGCGGGCGGGCATGGTGCTGGAGAAGGTCCGTAAGCTCACCGGCGAGGCCCGCGTCGAAGGGCATCGCACCAACCTCGGACGCCTCATGATCGCCGATCCCGCCCGGATCGACGCACTGGCGCTGGCGATCCAGGAAGTGAATACCCGCCATTCCCGCATGAAGAGCCCGCAATTCGCCTCGACCACCTCGCTGAAGGACGCGGTTGCGATCTATCCGGGCCGCCTCAATGGCATCTGGGGCGACCGGGACGCGGCTGCCTCGCCCTCGGTCGAAACGCGTCGCCAGGTGTTGCTCTCTGTACGCCCTGATATCGATTTTCGTCTGATCCGTGGCGCCGGCCATTGGGTTTCCTACGAGGCAGCCGACGAATTCAACGCCATGCTAACGGATATGCTGACCAACCCGCCCCCTGCGGCGTCATAGCCCCTTGACCCCGGGGGGGGCGGTCGAACACGCTGCGAGCAACGCATGGAAGTGCGCAAGGGAGAAACGAACGATGAGCACGACGCAACCGGCGCATAACCCGTACCTGCCCGTGAAGCAGGACTGGCTCGATCTGCATCACGAGCCGATCATGGAGCCGGACCTGCCCATCGTCGATCCGCACCACCACCTCTGGGACCGGCCTGACTGGCGCTACATGCCGCAGGATCTCATTGCTGACGTGTACAGTGGGCACAACGTCATCGCGACCGTCTACGTACAGGCCCGCGCGTTCCATCGTGCTGGTGGCGCCGAGGAACTTCGACCCGTCGGTGAGACCGAGTTCGTCAACGGCACGGCGGCGATGGGGGCCAGTGGGGTCTATGGCAAGTCGTTACTCTGCGCCGGCATCGTCGGCCACGCGAACCTGATGCTCGGCGACACGGTCGACCGCGTGCTCGAGGCGCATATCCGCGCCGGTGGCGACCGCTTCCGCGGCATCCGCCACATCGTCGCCTGGGACGGCGACGCGAGCCTGCTGAACCCAAGCAATGCCGCCCCCGCCGGATTGCTGGCCGATGCCGCGTTCCGCAAGGGATTCGCCCGGCTTGCCGCTCACGGCCTCTCGTTCGACGCCTGGCTGTATCATCCGCAGATTGCCGAACTCACCGATCTCGCGCGCGCCTTTCCAGGCACGCAGATCATTCTGAACCATGTCGGCGGTCCGCTCGGCATCGGAAAATATGCAGGTAGACACACGGAAATCTTCCCCGGCTGGGCTGCCTCGATCAAGGCGCTGGCCGGTTGCCCCAACGTTTCGGTCAAGCTCGGCGGCCTCGGCATGCGCATCAACGGCTTCGACTTCGAGAAGGCCGCCAAGCCGCCAACCTCTGAACTCCTGGCCACAACCTGGAAGCCCTATATCGATACCTGCATCGAGGCCTTCGGCGCAGCGCGTTGCATGTTCGAAAGCAATTTCCCGGTCGACAAGGGCAGCTACTCCTATCCGGTGTTCTGGAATGCGTGCAAACGCCTGGCCAAGGGCGCCAGCGCTGCCGAGAAGACCGCGCTGTTCAGCGGCACGGCGACCCGTATCTATCGCCTCGATCTGCCGGCCTGATGACCATGGCCGGACCACTCACGGGCATCAGGGTGATCGAGATCGGCCAGGCGCTGGCCGGTCCGCTCGCCGGCTCCATCCTCGGGGACATGGGCGCCGAGGTCATCAAGGTCGAGAAGCCCGATGGCGGCGACGACGCGCGGCTGTGGGGGCCGCCTTTCATCGAGGGGGATGCGCTGTTCTTCCACGCGCAGAACCGCAACAAGAAATCGGTCACCATCGACATCACTGATGCCGCCGAGGTCGCGCGTCTGAAAGTCATGGCGCAGACAGCAGATATTGTGATCCAGAATTTGCGGCCAGGGATCGTCGAGAAATTCGGTATCGGCCCCGATGATCTCATCGCCATCAACCCGCGCCTGATCTACTGCTCCATTTGGGCTTTCGGCTACCAGGGGCCGCTGCGCCTCGCTCCCGGCTTCGATCCCCTACTCCAGGCCTATGGCGGCCTGATGTCGCTCACTGGCCGTCCCACCGATCCGCCCACCTTTGCCGGCGCGGCGGTCAACGACAAGACCACGGGCATGTGGTGCGTGATCGGTGCACTGGCCGCCTTGCAGCAGCGTCAGAGCACGGGGAAAGGGTGCGTTATCGACACATCCCTGTTCGAAAGCGCCTGCGCCCTCGTGGATGGCTCGATCAACGGTCATATGCTGTCCGGTAAGGTGCCCGTTCGGACGGGCACCGCGAGCAACCTGCTCACTCCCTATCAGACCTTCGAGACAGCCGACCGGCCGATTTGCATTGCGGCAGGCAACGACCGCCTGTTTGTGAAGCTCGCCCACGCCATGGACCATCCTGAATGGGCGACCGACCCTCGGTTCGAGAATGGGCGTCTTCGCGCTGAAAACCGCCTGGCACTGATCGCCCTAATGGACGCGGTGCTTGTCACCTCTCCGCGCGCGCACTGGATGGGCCTGCTCGAGAAAGCCGGCGTCCCCTGCTCCCCCGTCAACGACATCGCCGAAGTCGCGGCCAGCCCGCAACTCGCCGCGATGGACATGGTGCGCGACCTGCCAGGCACCGATCTCAAGGTGCTCGGGCTGCCGATTTCCTTTGATCGTCAGCGGCCGTATCCGCATAGCGATTCCCCAAAGCTCGGCCAGCACAACGCCGAACTCAAGCCTTGAAATAACCAGCAGGAGAATCCCGAATGTCCAAGAAAATGCTTGAAGGCAAGGTTGCCCTCGTCACCGGCGCCGGTGGCGGCATTGGCCGTGCCATCGCGCTCGTGATGGCCGAGAACGGTGCAAACGTCGTCGTCAACGACCTCGGTGCCGCCGTCGACGGCGGCGGTCGTGACGAAACGAAGGCTCAGCAGGTTGTCAAGGAAATCGAGGCCAAGCATGGCCAAGGCACCGCGGTTGCCAATGGCGATAGCGTCGCCGACTGGGATGCGGCCCAGCGCATGGTCAAGACCGCCGTCGACAAGTTCGGCAAGATCGACATTGTCGTGAACAACGCCGGCATCCTGCGCGACACCATCTTTCACCGCATGACCCCGGAGGAGTTCGACGCCGTCGTGAAGGTCCATCTCTACGGCGCCTTCTACGTCTCCCGCGCCGCCATCCCCTACATGCGCGCCCAGGAAAGCGGCGCCTTCGTCCACATGACCTCCACCTCCGGCCTCATCGGCTCCGTCGGCCAGGTCAACTACGCCGCGGCGAAGCTCGGCATCGCCGGCCTCTCCCGCGCCATCGCCGGCGACAGTGCCCGCTACAAGGTCCGTTCGAACTGCATCGGCCCGCACGCCTTCAGCCGCATGATCGAGACCGTGCCAGGCCAGACCGAGGAGCAGCTTCAGGCCCGCGCCGCCAAGACCCGGCCCGACCAGGTCGCCCAGCTCGCGGCCTTCCTCGGCTGCGACGCCGCCGCCGACATTACTGGACAGATCTTCGGCGCCCGCGGCAACGAGATCTATCTCTACAACCAGCCCCGCCCGATCCGCACGCTCCACCGCGGCGATGGCTGGTCTGTCCAAACGTTGGCCGAAACGATCCCCAATGCGCTCAAGAGCAGCTTCACGCCGCTTGAACGCACCCGCGACGTCTATCCCTACGACGCCATCTGACCGCGCAATGCGTCGGCGGAGCCCCAATAGGCTCCGCCGACCTTGCCCTCCCGCTGCCGTCTACCTCCCTATGAACGTTGCCTTCCGCTTTTCGCGAAAAGCAGCGACGCCTTCCTTGTGATCCACAGTCTGGTTCAGCTGCGGCTGAACCATCACTTCCATTTCCAGGAAGTCGTCGAGGCTGACATTCGTCGCCATGTGGAACAGTTTCTTCGATAGCCCGATCGCGAATGTCGGTCCCGCCGCCAACTCCTCGGCCAGTTCGCGTGCCCGGTCCATCAGCTGGTCATCGGGCACGACATGGTTCACGAGCCCCAGCGCGCCGGCCTCAGCGGCATCGACGAGGCGCCCCGTGAACACCAGTTCCTTAGCCCGGTTCATGCCTAGCCGCCGCGTGAGATACCAGATCCCGCCGCCATCGGGTGCAAGACCGATGCGCCGGAAAATCTGGGCGAACACTGCCGTCTCTGATGCCACGACCATGTCGCAGCCCAGCACCAGGCTCCATCCGATCCCGACAGCATGTCCACGCACCGCCGCGATCACCGGCTTCTCGATCGCATGGAGGATGCGCATATAGGTGTGGCTGAGCCGCTGCAGACGCTGCCGCGCCGCCCGCAGGTCCGAGCCCCCCATCCGGTCGACATCGGCGCCGCTGCAGAAGGCATTGCCAGCACCGGTCAGGATGATGGCGCGGACGTTGTCGTCGAAGCGTACCTGGGTGAAGTGGGCAATAAGCGCCTCGCGCATCTCAACGGTCAGCGCGTTCTTTTTCTCCGGCCGATTGAGCGTAATCGTCGCCACCGCTCCCTCGATGCTGAGTTCGACTCCCATCTGTGTCCTCCCTGTTTGATGCCAGCATGCACCCAGCCGAACGACCTTCCAAGTTGACGTGCGCCAGGGGGAGGGGCAGGCTCGCCGCCGACACAAGGGAAGGAGCGCCCGTCCATGGCCACGGCGATGACGCAAAATTACGACGATCTCGACGCGATGGACGACCACTCCTTCCGGATGCATGTGCGCGGTTGGATCGAGGCCAACTATCCGCCGGATCTGCGCAACCCCCCTAAGCGCCTGCATTTCAGTGAGACCAAGGTCTGGTACTATATGCTTTCGGCCAAAGGCTGGCTCGCACCCGGATGGCCGCGCCAGTATGGCGGCATGGGTTTGCCGGCCGCCCGGCAACTCATCATGATCGAGGAGTTCCAGCGCCACGGCTGCGCCCGCAATAACGACATGGGCGTCTCGATGCTCGGCCCACTTCTCATCCGCTATGGCACGGAGGCGCAAAAAACGGAGTTCCTGCCGAAGATCATCTCCGGCGAACATATCTGGTGCCAGGGCTACAGCGAGCCCGGTGCGGGCTCCGACCTCGCAAACCTCCGCACCGAGGCGGTGCTCGACGGCGACCACTGGGTCGTCAACGGCCAGAAGATCTGGACCTCGCTCGCCATGGATGCGAACTGGATCTTTCTCCTCGTGCGCACCAACAAGACGGCGAAGAAGCAGGAAGGCATCTCCTTCCTCCTCGTGCAAATGGACAGTCCCGGCATCACCGTCCGCCCCATCCGTAATCTCGATATGGGCGACGAGTTCTGCGAGGTCTTCTTCGACGACGTTCGTGTCCCCAGAGGCAACTTGGTTGGCAATATCGACCAGGGCTGGACTATGGCGAAAACGCTGCTCGGCTTCGAACGTATCGGCATCGGCTCACCGCGCCAATCCTCCTATGCCCTCTCCCGCCTGCGGACACTTGCCGAACATTCAGGCGCCTGGGACGAACCGATCTTCCGCGACCGCTACCTCAAGCTCCGCATGGATCTTGCCGACCATAACTGCCTCTATCAGACCTTCGCCGAAAAGGTCCGCCGCGGCGAGGCCCTAGGCCCCGATGTCTCGATGCTCAAGATCCACCAGACCGAACTCTATCAGCGCATTACCGAGGCAATGCTCGACGCCGCCGGCGAGGAATCCGCGCTGCTCGGCCCCATCGGCGGCAACCGGGACCTGAACCCGGCTGGCCAGTTCATCCAGGCAAGACCGTCAACGATCTACGGCGGCAGCAACGAGATCCAGCGGAATATCCTCGCCAAGAACGTGTTGGAATTGCCCTAACCTCAGAGACCAAGCGGCCGCAGGAAATCGTTGATCGCCTCGGCAACGATCGCAGGCGTCTGCACCGCCATGAAATGCCCACTCTCGATGGCCTGAAATGTTGCGCCAGGAATCGTCCGCGCGATCGGCTCGACCACAGCCGGAGGGCGTAGCTTGTCATCCGTTCCCGCGATCGCCAGGACCGGACAGGCGATTTTCGCTAGCGTGTCGGCCAACTCAGCATGGATCAGCATGCGGTAGATATTCGCGTACGACACTGGATCGTTTGCCAGCCATCGTGCCCTGAACTCGCGAAAATGCTCCGCGTCATGCCGCACCTCCGGCGGATACGAGTTGGCAAAACTCTCATCCACCGCGGCGCGCATGCCGCTGGCCTGCACCTGAGCGACCCGCTCCAGCATTGCGGCCCGCCGCTCCGCCGCCATGCCCGTCGCCGGCGCCATGGCCACCACGGCCGACGTCCGCTCCGGATAGGTCCCCGCGAACGTCAGCGCGATCCCCGCGCCCACCGCGCACCCCGCCAGCGCAACCTTCCCGCCGATCCCGACCGCATCCAGCAAAGCCGCGATATCCGCCGCCATCGTCTGGAACGTTACCGGCGCCGCCAGCTTCTCCGACTGCCCCGCCCCGCGCCAGTCATGCCGCACCACACGCCGTCCCGGCTGTAGCATCGGCAGCACATGGTCCCAGCTATCCAGTGTCCCGCCCATTTCATGTACGAGCACCAGCGGCGTCTCTCCGCTGCCGCTCACCTCGTAGCGCATGGCCGTCCCGTTGACGTCGATCCATTGCATGCCCGGCGTCCTATTCGTGATCGGCAATGTCAGGCACGACCAGCGCACGGCACTCGGCGGCGAACGACAGCGTCGCCCCCGTGCGGGCCTGCAATTCTTCGCGGCTGATGCCATCAAGCACTTCGTGAACCAGGAACCCCGTCGCCGTACAGGAAACCACGGCGATATCCGTATAGATCCGCCGCACACAGCCCGGCGCCGTCAGCGGCAGCGTGCACGAACGCAGCAGCCGCGGCCCGCCCTTGCGTGTGGTGTGCTCCATCATCACCCACACGGCCTTCGCGCTCGCCGCCAGGTCCATCGCGCCGCCCACCAGCGGCCCCTTGTCGGGAATGCGGCTATCCCAGTTCGCGAGGTCGCCATTCTCCGCCACTTCGAATGCGCCGAGGATCGTCACATCGATGTGCCCGCCACGGATCATCGCGAACGACCACGCCGAGTCGATCACCGTCCCTCCCGGCGCGATCGTGATCTGCCGGCTGCCGGCATCAACGAGATCACTGTCCGCCTTGTCCTTCGCCGCCAGCGGACCGGCTCCAATAACCCCATTCTCCGACTGGATGATCACCTCCCGCCCCGCCGGAATATAGTCGCTGCAATGCACCGGCATCCCGATGCCGAGGTTCACCAGCATCCCATCCTCGATGTCCTGCGCCGCCCGCCAGGCGATCTGCATCCGGTTCAGCGGCTTCATGACTTGCCTCCCACCGCGACCACGCGCCTGACATAAACCCCCGGCAACTGAATGCGCTCCGGCGCGATCGGTTCCTCCTGCGCACTGCGAACTTCCGCGATCGTCAGCTTCGCCGCCGTCGCCATCGCCGGCCCGAAATTCATCTGCGTATGTCGAAACGTCAAATTACCAAAACGATCCGCGACATCCGCCCGCACCAGCGCCACATCCGCGCTGATCGCCTCCTCCAGCACATATGCCCGCCCGCCAAACACCCGCGTCTCCTTGCCCACGGTCAGATCCGTCCCCACGCCCGACGGCGTGTAGAACGCCGGAATGCCCGACCCGCCTGCCCGGATACACTCGGCGAACGTCCCCTGCGGCAGCACCACAAGCTCGATCTTGCCCGCCTTATGCAACAACTCGAACGGCGACAGCTCCTTCCCCCGCCCGCGCGCCGCCGTGCAGATCACCTTCCGCACCAGCCCCGCCTCGATCAGCGTATGCGTCTGCGACAGCGGATGGGTCGCCGAATTCACGATCAGCGTGAGGTCCCGCGCGCCGCGCAGGCACAATGCCTTGATCAGGATATTCGCGAATCCGGCCCCACCGAATCCTGAGACCATGACGCTCGCGCCGTCCCGCACATCCGCCACCGCCGCCTCAGCGGACTCGACCCGTTTGTCGATTGCCATCTTCGCTCCCTGCCCGCGTCGGTTCCGGCCGATATGTCCGCGAATGCTGTATCCCCAGCCTCCGCGGGTCAACGGGTGCCTAGCCGATCGCATCCGGGAATGGCACACTGGGCCGCAGGAGGAACGCTATGCCAACCCCGAAGATGATGACGCTGCACTGGTCGCCGCGCTCGCCCTATGTGCGCAAGGTGATGATCGCAGCCCACGAACTCGGCCTCGAGGACCGGCTCGACCGCGTGCGCACCGTCGTTGGCGGCACCACGCCGCATCTCGGCCTCATGGAACAGAACCCGCTCGGCAAGCTGCCCACCCTGGTGCTCGACGACGGCACGGTGATCTACGATTCCTATGTGATCATCGAATATCTCGACACCCTCGCCGGCGGCGGCAGGCTCTTCCCCGCCAACGGACACGCCCGCATCACCGAACTGCGCTGGCACGCCCTCGGCAACGGCATGCTCGATATCCTGCTGCAATGGCTCGGCGAACGCGGCCGCCCCGAAGAGCGCCAGTCGCCCGCCCATATCGAGCTCTGGCGCGGCAAGATCCACGCCGCCGTCGACTCGCTCGATCAGGAGGCCGAGGCCCTCGCCGCCGCCCCCTTCGGCATCGGCCAGATCGCCATCGGCGTCGCCCTCGGCTACCTCGATTTCCGCTTCGCCGCCGAGCAATGGCGCGATGGCAACGACTCCCTCGCCGACTGGTACGCAACCTTCCTGCGCCGCCCCTCGGTCGTCGCACACGCCCCGGTCGACGACAGCTAGGAAAATCCGATGATCCAGTCACGTATGATCGGCGATGCGCGGGTGACGCGCGTCGTCGAATATTCCGGCCCCACCCACGCGCCGGAATTCCTCTTCCCCGAGATCTCCAAGGCCGAGCGCGACGCCGGCATCGCCGCCCAGGCCTCCTGGATGGCGCCGCACCACTATGTCCCGCACATGGACCGCTTCGTCGTCACCATCCAACTCTGGGTGGTCCAAGCCGGCGGCAACGTCATTCTCATCGATACCGGCGTCGGCAGCTTCAAGAACCGCGCCGCCCCGCGCATGAACCAGCTCAACACCCTGCTGATGCCCTGGCTCGAAGCCGCCGGCGCCGGGCCCGACCAGGTCACCCACGTCGTCCACACCCATCTCCACACCGACCATGTCGGCGGCAACACGATCCTGCAGGACGGCCGCTGGGTCCCCGCCTTCCCCAAGGCCCGCCACCTCATGCCCCGCTCCGAATTCGACTACTGGAAAGCCGCCTACGACGCTGGCGACACGATGGTCCAGGCCGGCTCCTTCGCCGACAGCGTGCTGCCCGTTCTCGATGCCGGCATGGTCGACTTCATCGAGCCCGGCCAGGAAGTCGCCGGCTGCCTGCTCGGCGAGGATGTCTCGGGCCACGCCCCCGGCATGCTCGCCTTCCGCCTGCGCTCCCGGGGGGAGGAGGGCATGTTCTCCTCCGACACCATGCATTCGCCCATCCAGGTCGCCTATCCCCACTGGAACGACCGCTACGTCCTCTGGGCCGACAAGGCGCTCGCGGCCCGCGCCCGCGTTCTCAAGAACGCCGCCGATCGCGAAGCCCTCATCATGCCCATGCATTTCGGCGCCCCCTATTGCGGCTACGTCCGCCGCCAGGGCGACGGCTACCGCTTCGAGGGCGCCGGCTGGTGAGATGATGGGCCGCGGCCCGCTGATATGACGGATTACCCCACCGACCACGCGCGTCCGGCGGTCCCCTTCATGGTCGCCACCGGTGCGACCATGGTCTTCACCACCATGGACGCCGTGGTGAAGGCACTCCCCACCACGATCCCCACCGTGCAGGTGGTGGCGATGCGCTTCGCCTTCGGCATCCCGCTCGTCCTGATCGCGCTCTGGCACCTCCGCGCCGGTTGGCCCACCCTCGCGTCCTGGAAGGCCAACGCCCCGCGCGGATTGTTGTCGATGAGCTCTACGATTCTGTTCTTCACCGCGCTCCGCCGCCTCCCCTTCGCCGAGGCCCTCGCGCTGAGCTACCTCGGCCCCCTCATCCTCGCGGTCATGGCCGCGGTCGTGCTGAAGGAGCGCCTCCGCGGCGCCGTCATCAGCTCCGTCCTCCTCGGCCTCGTCGGCGTCGCCGTCATCGCCTGGGATTCGCTCGCCCAGCAGGGCACGGTCAGCGCCGACCTCGTCGGCATCGGCGCCGCCATCGGCTCCGCCATCACCTACGCCACCGGCAACGTCCTGCTCCGCAGCCAGGCGCAACGCGACAACGCCACCTCGATCGTGCTCATCCAGCACGTCGTGCCGACCCTGCTCGCCATGCCCTTCGCCCTCGCCGATTGGGCCACGCCCGAGACCTCGCAGTGGTTCATCTTCATGCTGCTTGCCCTCTTCGGCGTCAGCGGCCACTTCCTGCTCGTCTGGGCCTTCGGCCGCGCCCCAGCCGGCGTCCTCGCCGTCGTCGACTACCTCGCACTGCCCTACGCCGCGCTGATCGGCTTCGTCTTCTTCGGCGAAGTCCCGCCCGCCGCCGTCTGGATCGGCGCGGCCCTCATCGTCGTCGCCTGCCTCATCGTCACCCGCATCAGGAAGTAGCGGCTACGCCGCCGCGCGGGCCAGGACCAAGAGCCGAGCGTCGTTGCCTCACGCCCTCAACCCAGCAACCCCCGCGCCGCCGACGCCGCCAGCAGCACGGCGAGCACCACGTTGACCACCCGCGAGATCAAGGGATCCCGCAACGACCGCGCGAGCGACGCCCCGGCCAGCAACCAGGTGAAATGGATCGCAACGATCATCGCCGTCAGCAACACGATCTTCAGCCCGGCATCCATCGCCGGTGCCCCCGCGAACAGCGTCGTGCCGGCAAACACCGCGGCGATCGCCAGATAGGCCTTCGGGTTCGCGATCGCGAGCAGGAACCCGCCCATGAACGCCGGCGCCGACACCGCCTGCCCCCCCTCCCGCAGCGGCGGCGCCGTCGCGATCTTCCACGACAGATAAAGAATATAGATGCTCGACCCGACCACCAGCACCGTGCCGCCATACGGCACCGCCAGCACCAGTGCGACCACCCCGGCGGCCACCGCAAGCAGCACAGCCGTCGTCCCGGCAATCAGCCCGGCCACATAGCGCAGCGACCGCCCGATCCCGAACGCCGCTCCCACCGCCGTCGCGCTCACCGTCGACGGACCCGGACTGCCCATGATCACCACGGCCGCCAGCAGCAGCGCCCCAATCCCCCGCCAGAGATCGGCGGACACGAGGATGTCGCTGCTCAAGCGCGCTACACCGTCGCCGCCGACCCGAACAGCACCGTCACCTGGCTCGACAGCACCCCGCCATTGCCATGCGCCAGCGCAACGTCGCAGCCGGCAACCTGCCGTTTCCCCGCATCGCCACGCACCTGCCGGATCGCCTCGATCAGCACCAGCAGCCCGTACATGCCGGGATGGCAATACGACAACCCGCCGCCGCTGGTGTTCACCGGCAGTTCTCCGCCCGGCGCGATTCGCCCTCCCGAGACGAACCGCCCGCCCTCGCCCTTCGGACAGAAGCCGAGATCCTCAAGGAACAGGATCGTATTGATCGTGAACGCGTCATAGACCTGCGCCGTGTTCACATCCCGCGCCGCCAGCCCCGCCATCGCATAGGCCTGCGCCCCCGACTGCGCCGCACCCGTCACCGTCAGATCGGCCATGTTCGAGATACTCGCGTGCGACAGATGCTCGCCCACCCCAAGCACATACGCCGGCTTCTGCCGCAGCGTCTTCGCCCGCGCCGCCGAGGTCAGGATGATCGCCCCGCCCCCATCCGTCACCAGGCAGCAGTCGCGCACCGTCAGCGGATAGCTCACCATCCGCGCGCCCAGCACCTGCTCGATCGTCAGCGGCTCCTTCTCCCACGCCACCGGGTTCAGCAACGCCCACTGCCGCGCCGCGACCGCCACCTCGGCGAGGTTCTCCCGCGTCGTGCCGAATTCATGCATATGCCGCGACGCCGCCAGCGCATACGCCGTGCTCGGCATGAAAGGCTTATACGGCGTCTCATACGGATTGAATTCGCGCGGGCTCGCCGCCGCCCGGCTCACCGTCCGCTGCGTGCTGCCATACGCAATCAGCGCCACCTCGCACAGCCCATGCTCGATCGCCAGCATCGCGTGTTGCACATGCGTCATGAACGACGACCCGCCGATCCCCGTCCCATCCTGATACCGCGGCTTCAACCCGAGATACTCGCACAGCGACAGCGTCGGCATCCGCAACTGCGACGCGTTGGTGAACACCCCATCGATGTCCGACAGCTTCAGCCCACACTCATCGAGCGCCCGCCGCGTCGCCTGCGCCATCAGATCCACCGGCGTCGTCCCCGGCGCCACCTGCCCCAGCTCGGACTCAGCCGCCCCCACGACAGCCACGCTGCCGCGCCGCAACCCGCTCACGACTGCACCGGCACGAACACGGGATAAGGCGGCTGCCCCTCACCCCCCGGATGCATCCGCACCCGCACCCGCATGCCAATCCGCACCGCCATCGGATCGACATCCTCCACGCGGCTCATCATCCGAAACCCCTCGTCGACATCGATCAGCGCCACGTTATGCGGCGCCTCCCCGCGCGTATGCACCACTGTCGTCGCATGCACCGTGCCCTCACCCCTGGACACGCGCCACTCCAGCGCCGCCCCGCTCCCGGGCGCCATCACCCGCGGAAAAAACACCGCCGCCCCGGTCGACGTATCGACCTGGTAGGCCAGCTCCCCCTTCGCGCAATGCGCCGCGAAAACGGCATTCGGAGACTTCGTCCGCAGATCTTCCATGGCGCCCTACTTCGTCACCCGCAGCACCGCATCCTTGCGCGTCTCGATCCCCGGCAGCAGCTCGATCCCAATGCCCGGCTTGCTGAAGTCCACGGTCACGTTGCCATTCTGCATCGTCGGCAGCGCCGTCACCAGCTCCTTGTACCAGCCCGTGTAGAACGCCCGCACGCTCTCCTGGATCAGCGTATTCGACGCAAACAGCGAGAAATGACACGACGCCGTATACACCACCGGGCCCGTGCAATCATGCGGCGCCACCGGCACATGCCAGGCCTCCGCCATCCCCGCGATCTTCCGCGCCTCCGACAACCCGCCACACCACGACAAATCGAGCATCGCCACCCCCGCAGCCCCCGTCTGCAAGTAATCGCGAAACGCATGCGTCATCGACAACGTCTCCGACGCACACACCCACGCCTTGGAATGCCGGCGATACTCCAGCAGGTCCCCCGGGTTATCCAGCCGGAACGGATCCTCGTGCCAATACGTATCGAATTCCGCCAGCCGCTCCGCCAGCTTGCACGCCATCGGGAAGCTCCACAGCGAGTGGAACTCCACCATGATGTCCATCTTGTCGCCCACCGCCTTACGGATCTTGCGGAACGGCTCCAGCGCCGTGTTCAGCTCCGCGGGCGAAATGTCATAGCCATTGCTGCGCTCGGCCGCGATGTCGAACGGCCAGATCTTCATCCCCGTAATGCCCTGCTCCAGCAGCGAATGCGCCAGCTCATCGGCCCGATGCAGGAACCCATCGAGATCCTCGTAGGGCCCGTCCGTCTCCCCCACATGCCAGTTCGCCACCAGCTGGTTCGTCGCATCGCGGATATACTTGTAGCCCGCGCAGGTGTTGTAGGTGCGGATCGTATCGCGCGACCGCCCGCCCAGTGCGTCGCACAGCGGCATCCCCGCCGCCTTCGCGAAAATATCCCACAGCGCGATGTCGATCGCCGAATTCCCCCGCATCTCCACCCCGGCCGAGCGCCAGCCGAGATAGTTCTGCACATCGCGCATCCGCGCCTCAATGTGCAGCGGATTCTTGCCGATCAGCCGCGGCCCCGCGGTCTCGTGGATATACGCCTCCACCGCCGCCGCCCCCATGAACGTCTCGCCGAGCCCCACCAGCCCCTCATCCGTGCGGATCCGCACCCAGATCAGGTTCGGAAACTCGCCTAGGCGAATGGTCTCAACCGCGGTGATCTTCATGAACGCCTCCTGCAAACCGGCGGCATTCTCGCGCCACCCTTAAGCAGCTACTGTCGCCCGGCCATGCCCATATGACAACCTTCGGAGACCACCCGTGAAGATCGATCGGATCAGGGCCTACATGACGCGCGACGCCAACCGCCCGCGCGTCCTCCTCGCCATGGACACCGAATGCGGCCTCACCGGCTGGGCCGAATGCTACAACCACGGCCCCGACAACGCCCTCTTCCCCCTGCTCGACTACCTCTTCGGCTTCATCAAGGGCCAGGATCCCCGCCGCATCGAATACCTCATCCTCCACCTCACCCAGCAATGCCGCTTCCCCCCCGGCGCCCTCGGCCTCGCCGCCATCTCCGCCATCGACCACTGCCTGTGGGACATCTCCGCCAAGGCCCTCGGCGTCCCCGTCTACCAGCTCCTCGGCGGCCACGCCCGCGACCGCATCCGCGTCTACGGCGGCGTCTACACCGCCCCCGACCCGATCGCCGCCCGCGATCAGCTCGACGCCCTCAACGCCGAATGGGGCCTCACCGCCTTCAAGCTCAGCCCCTTCCGCATCGACCTCCACGCCCATCGCTGGGGCGAGGTCGTCCGCTCCAGCGCCGACTATTTCCGCCAGCTTCGCGAAACAATCCGCTCCGATTATGAAATCGCCTTCGACGCCCACGCCCAGATCTTCGAACCCATCCAGGCCATCCAGCTCGGCAACGCCCTGGCCCCCTACGATCCGCTCTTCCTCGAAGAGCCCATCCGCATGGAAAACATCGAAGCCTGGGGCGACATGAAACGCCAGATGCACTGCACACTCGCCACCGGCGAAAGCCTCTACAACCGCTTCGAATTCCTCCGCCTGCTCAGCGTCAAAGGTGCGGACATCATCCAGCCCGACATCTGTGTCGTCGGCGGCCTGCTCGAAATGCGCAAGATCGCCGCCATCGCCGAAGCCCACTACGTCACCGTCGCACCCCATAACCCCATGGGCCCGCTCGCCACCGCCGTGAACGTCCACTTCGCCGCCAGCCAACCCAACTTCCGCATCCTCGAATACCGCCTCCCCCACCAGGCCCCCTACGTCCTCGACCCCTACCTCCCCAAGGACGGCTACCTCGAACTCCGCCCAACCCGCCCGGGCTGGGGGGTCGACATCAACGAAGAGCTCCTCAAAACGCCCGTCGCCACGCATTGGCAGCGTAAGATCGCTTTCCGGCCGGATGGTTCGACGGCATATATTTGAGAGACATCAAAGGGAAGGCGAGGGGCTTTACCCCTCGACCCCACCAAGGGCCTTGCCCTTGGAACCCATCCACTGTCTTGGCTGGAGCGCCGGCCTTTGGTTGCGATCCGGCGCTCTGTGAAAATACACCCAATGTGAAAAAAAGCCTTGCGCCGGCGCGATGCAATAGTTATATATACAAGCTAACTGAACTCCACGCAGGAACCCCATGTCCGCTCGCCCGACGACCCATCCAGCGCTGCCGGAGGCCACGGCGTTCGCCGACGCCCTCGCGCGCGTCGTCGGCAACATCCTGGCCTATCTCTTTCACTATAATCGCCGCCTCGGCGCCCTCTACGGCCCCTACCACAGCCGCTTCAGCCGCGCCTCCCGCCGTGTCGCCAATCTCATGGCCCGCCTCGCCAAAGGCACCTGGCGCCCCGCGATTCCGCGCGCCGCCCGGCCCAAGCCCGCGGGGGCGGAGCCACGCCCGAAAACCCCCTATACGTCCCGCAGATTCGGCTGGATCGGTCACGTCTTCGACTACCAGGGCCGCGGCTTCGCCCTCCAGGTCGCGCACATCCTCACCACCCCCGAAGCCCAGGCCCTCTTCGCCGCCGCGCCCCCGGAGGCCATGCAAAGCCTCGGCCGCGCCACCCGCGACCTCTGCCGCCTCCTCGGCATCGAGCAGCCCGCCCCCCTCAAATCCAACAATCCGCCGCCGCCTCCACGGGTCCGCAAACCCCGCCCGCCAACACCGCCCAAGCCCCGCTGGCGCACCCCCTATCTCGCGCCCTACCCCACCACCAGCCCCAGACCCCTACGCATCGGCAAGACCCGTCAAAAATTCTTCGCCTAACTCACGCGGGAAACGCGCGCCAATAACATTACGATATCGTAATATATTCCCTAACCCCTTAACTTGCAAAAGTCTTTTTGCTTCTTTTTCTCCAGAAAAAGAAGACCCTTACCTTCCTTCCCCCTCAAGGCCCACACCGCGTAACCCCCATCTCCCGCAGCACCACCCCGATCGCCTCCAGCGCCCCGTTCATTTCCGCCGCCCCCAGCCGTCCGATGCAGCCGATGCGGAAGCTGTCCGCCACCGTCAGCTTGCCCGGGTAGATCACGTATCCCATCGCCGACAGCCGGTCGTAGAACGTCTGGAACACGAAGTGCGGATCGCCGGGCATCCTGATCGTCACGATGATCGGCGCCTGCTGCTCGTCGCTGAGCAGCGTCTGGAACCCCATCGCCCGCAGCCCGTCGACGAGGATCTTGCAGTTCGCCTTGTAGCGTCCGCCCCGCCCGGCCACGCCGCCTTCCTCAAGGAATTCCGTGATCGCCTGGTCGAACGCGAGGATGCAGTGCACCGGCGGCGTGAAGCGCCACTGCCCGGTCTTCTCCATCGACACCCACTGGTCATGCAGGTCGAGGCACAGCGCCGGCGCCCGCCCGGCGCACTCCGCCAGCACCGTCTTGCGCGCCAGGCAGAACCCCATCCCCGGCGCCCCCTCGAGACACTTGTTCGACGAGGCGGCGACGGCATCGAAATGGATTGCCCGCGCATCCACTTCGAGTGCCCCGAACGCGCTCATGCTGTCGATCAGCAACGACCGCCCGTGTTTCTTCACCACCTCGGCAATCGCCGCGATCGGGTTCAGCACCCCCGAGGTCGTCTCGCAATGCACCACCACCACATGGGTGATCGCGGGATCGGCCGCCAGCCGCCGGTCCACCGCCGCCGGATCGGCCGGCACATCCTCCGGCGTCTCCTCGCTCACGCAATTCCGCCCGTGATAGGCGCACATCTTCAGGATGCGCTGCCCATAGGCGCCGTTGACCAGCACCAGCAGCTTGCCTTCCCGCGGCACGAACGTGCCGATCATCGCCTCCACCACGAACGTCCCGCTCCCCTGCAGCGGCACGCAGGCGAACTCGTCGCCGCCATGGATGATCTCCACCAGGCGCCGGCGCATCCGCGCGTTCACCTCGATGAACCCTTTGTCGCGCGAGCCGAGGTCATGCAGCATCGCCTGCTTCACCGTCGGCGACGTCGTCAGCGGCCCCGGCGTCAACAGCCACGGATCGCCGGTCGGCGAGAGCGCGCGCGCGGGCAGTTCATTCACGACGTTCATGTGGGCTCTCCAGCATCCCGTTTCGTTCCCCCTATGCACCCGCCGCACGCCCGGTTTCAAGCGGATCTGTCCACCCGCCTGTTCGCCTCACGCTTGACCGCCCACCATCGCGCGGTCTCTCCTGCCTCGCCCATCCAAACCGGAGCACTCCCATGGCCGCCTGGCTCGCCCCCGCCCTCGCCTATCTCCCGCACTGGCTCGACTACCGGATGGCGCAACTGCTCCTCCCCGGCGCCTCCATGGCCATCGCTCATGCCGGCACCCCCGTCCTCACCCACGCCGTCGGTTTCGCCAACATCGACACCGGCGAACGCCTGACCCCCAATCATCGCTTCCGCGTTGCGTCGCACTCGAAAACCTTCACCGCCACGGCGGTCATGAAGCTCGTCGAAGCCGGCCGCCTCCGCCTCGACGATCGCGCCGGCGACCACGTCAAGGGCCTCCACAAAACCGTCGCCCGCGCCACCATCGCCCAGCTCCTCTCCCACACCGGCGGCATCACCCGCGACGGCGAGGACACCGGCCAATGGATCGATCGCCGCCCCTTCCTCAACGACGCCGAACTGCGCGACGCGCTGGCCGCCCCCACCGTCATTCCGCCGAACACGCGGATGAAATACTCCAACCACGCCTTCGGCCTCGTCGGCCTCGTCATTGAGGCCATCACCGGCGAGCCCTATGGCGACTGGATCGCCCGCGAAATCGTCGCCCCCTCCGGCCTCGCCAACACCCTACCCGACGCCCCCATCCCCGCCCGCACTCCCTTCGCCCGCGGCCACGGCACCCGCCTGATGATGGGCGCCCCCTTCGTCATCCCCGCCGACAACTGCACCAACGCTTTGGCCGCCGCCACCGGCTTCATCTCCACCCCCACGGACCTCGCCCGCTTCTTCGCCAGCCTCGACCCCGCCGCCAAATCCTCCGTCATCTCCGTCGAGAGCCGCCGCGAAATGACCCGCCGCCAATGGCGCGTCCCCGGCATGACCGCCGCCCGCTACTACGGCCTCGGCACCGACCACGGCGACGTCGGCGCCTGGTCCTGGTTCGGCCACGGCGGCGGCTTCCAGGGCGTGCGCACCCACACCCTCATGGCGCCCGACCCCGCCCTCTCCGTCTCCATCCACTGCAACTCCGCCGACGCCGACCCCTCGGCCCTCACCGCCTCCGTGCTCCACATCCTCCAGGAATTCGCCGCCCACGGCGCCCCCGCGAAAAAGATCGCCGACTGGACCGGCCGCTTCTGGGCCCTCTGGGGCGCCACCGACCTCGTCCCCATGGGCAACGTCGTCAAGCTCGCGCTGCCCGGCAACGCCAACCCCTTCGAGGACGCCGGCGAACTCACCCTCACCGGCCCCGACACCGCCCGCATCACCAAGGCCACCGGCTTCGGCAGCTATGGCCAGGAGGCCCGCATCATCCGGAACAAGTCAGGCGCCATCAGCGAACTCATCCTCGCCGGCGGCCGCCTGCTGCCCCAGCCCGCCGCCACTAAGGATATCCGCACCCGCTACGGCCTGAAATAGTCGCGCCGGGAGCGCGCACCTTATGGCATCCCCAAAACGACATAAGCGATGGGCGAGGCGGGCGGGACAGTCCACCCCGTGACCCCCTACTGAGCGGCGGCGATGGTGAGGCTATAACCATCCCGGCGCCTTCTGGTTATACCAGGGCTGAACTTGACGCCATCATCGACACGTACCTCTACTCGCCACCGAGCATAGTCGGTATGAGTGCTGCGGTTGCCCGCATCGTCCCCGTTGCCAACGGCTCGCTTCGCCTCGGCGGCGTAACTTTCACCCAATATGTCGAGGAAGACACACCATGTACGACCTCCATTACTGGCCAACGCCCAACGGCAAGAAAGTCACCATCCTCCTCGAGGAGCTCGGCGTCCCCTACCGCGTCATCCCCTGCAACATCGGCCGCGGCGACCAATTCACCCCCGAATTCCTCGCCATGAATCCAAATCACCGCATGCCTGTCCTCGTCGACCACGCGCCCGCCGACGGCGGCGGCCCACTCGCCGTCTTCGAGTCCGGCGCCATCCTGATGTATGTCGCCGAAAAGGAAGGGCGCTTCTTCCCGCAGGGCGTCCGCGCCAAGGCGCAGGTCACCCAATGGGTCATCTGGCAGATGGCCAACCAGGGCCCCAAAACCGGCGAGCGTGGCCATTTCTTCCGCCTCGGCGACAGCAAGGGCGACCAGTCCTACGCCGTACGCCGCTTCACCGACGAAGTGAACCGCTGCTACGGCGTGCTCAACAACCGCCTTTACGACCGCCCCTACCTCGCCGGCGACGAATACACCATCGCCGACATGGCCGCCTTCCCCTGGACCGTCGGCCACGCGACCCAGGGCCAGAACATCGACGAGTTCAAATACTTCAAGCGCTGGTTTGAAACCCTCTCCGCCCGCCCCGCCGTCCAGCGCGGCCTAGCGGTCACCGCCGGCCCTGCCGAAGATCCCGCCACCCTCACCCCCGAGGAACAGGCCCGTCGCGCCGCCCTGCTCTACAACCAGCGCGCGCGACCCGCGCCGGATTGATCAGGCCCGGCCGCCTCAGAAGAACCGCTGCACCTGCGCCGTCACACTTGTCTCCCCCTTCAGGCTCCCGTGCTCGCTGCGCGGCGCCCCCAGGTTGCCCGCCACATACAGCCCTGCCGTCCAGTTGCGATCGAAGTTCTGCACCGCCGCGACCTGCAGCAGCGATGAGCCATCCAGGGGATTGATGAAGGCGAGCGCGGTGACGTCCATGTCGCGCACGAAGGCATCCGCCCAATCCGCCCGCAGGAATACCTGGTGCTGCGCAATCGGCACCTGCTGGTCGGCCGCGTAGCCGCGCTCGTACCACAGCATCCCGTCCAGCGCCGGCACCTTGCGCCCCAGCGCAAACCAATTGCGCCAGTCCTGCCGGGAGAACCCGGCCTCATGCAGGTGATATTCCGCGTTGATGGTCAGCTTCGTCTCCCCCGTCCAGGAAAGCCCCAGCGCCAGGTCGTTGCGAAACCGCTCCCCGTTGCCCGTCACCGGCAGCAGCGGCACACCCTTCGGCAACGTCCCCGTCAGCGTGCCATAGCGCACTGCCTCGGCGACCAGCGTCGGCTCCACCCCGCCCGCCCACTCGCCGTAAGCCACGACCCGCTGCCCCAGCGTCCCAGTGGCGCTGAAGCCGAACTTCGTGTGCGTGCCGTCATGGAACACCAGCGCCTGCGGTGCAAGGCCTGCGACATCCGCCCGTACCGACGCCAGCACGCGGTCCGCGGCGTTGGTCCGATCCAGATGCGGATCGAGCGGCACCGTCGTCCCCGCGCCAACCCGGCTCGGATCGGTCAGCTTCGGCGCATAGGATATGCTCACCGCGCCGAGGTCGCCGATATGCTGCCCCCGCAGCATCATCGTCCCCAGCCGGTTGTCCCGCAGGGCCGAGGGGTCCGCCGAGGCCTGGTCGAGCAGCGTGCGCGCGCGGAAGAAATCCGTCGGATTATAGCCGAGCGCCACCCCCTCCCGCAGATTGATCCGTCCCGCCTCCAGATAGGTCCGCGGCGCCGCCTCCCAGGTCATATAGGCCTCGCGCAAATCGTCGCTCGCCGTTCGTCCCTGGCCCACGGCCAGGCCATCGCGTTCGAAAAGATTGAGCCGGTTGCTGATCGTCAGCGCGACATCGCCGCCGAGATCGAACTGCCAGCGTGCGTCGAAGCTCGTCCGGTTCTGCCATCGCGGCGGCGCCTGTCCCGGCACCGGCACGACCATGCCGCCGCGCAAGCCGCCAAGCGTCACCGCGTCCTCGATCGACAACTTTCCCCGCGGCGCCACCGTCGTCTCCGGCGCCGGCGGCGCGTCCTTCATCTCCGCTGGGATCATGTCGAGATCGCTGTTCTCGTCCGCCATCGCCGCGCCGGCGACCAGGCACAGCACGGCCGCGATGCGCAGGCTCCGCATCAATCGATCTTGAGGCGCGGCAGATAGTCGCGCTGAAACCAGGCATCGGGAATATCGACTGCGCGCATGTCCGACGACGCCACCGAGGTTACCAGCTTCGAATCAACCGCATCGATCAGCAGCGTCTCGCTCGGCCGCACGACCCCCAGCTGCTCCTGCCAGCGCCGGTAATACGCTACCTTCAGCAAGCGTCCGGAATCGGAATAGAATTTTCCCTTCACCATCCTATACGTGCCCTGCTCCAGCCACATCTCGATCCGGCTGTAGATCGCGTCCGCGTTTGCCGCGGCCAGGTCGAGATGCCAGCACTCCCGGTTCTGCCGATCCGCGTCCTGCAGCGTCTCCGGCCCGATCAGCTTGCCGGTGTAGTCGCGCTGCAGGTTCACCGTCAGCACATCCCCGTTCGATGCCTGGCCGACCAGCCGCTGCTGCGCCGAAATCCGGATCGCAGCCTTCGATGCCGGATCGTAGAACCACAGGATTGACCCGGCGTACAACACAAGCTTTCCAAGATCCCGCGGCGGCTCCACGTAGCGCACGAGATTGTTGAACTGCTTCGTCCCCTTGTCCTCGCGCGCGAACACCACCAGCACAACCTTGTCCCGCGGCCGACCACCGACATAGTCGGTCAGCGTCGAGGTAACCCGGAACGGTTGCCCGGGATTGCGGATGGCATCCGCCTTTCCCAGCATCTCCTGCACGGAGATCGGCGCCGTCTGGGCATGGGCCGCATTGGCGAGCAGCAGGGCAGGGGCGCCGAGGAGGCTGCGGCGCTGCATCGTGAGGCGGTGCATCGAGGTCGTCCTTACACGTGGCGCAGCGCGTCGACCACCGGCAGGCGGGCGGCGCGGTTCGCGGGAATGATGGCGGCAATCGTCGTCATGATCATCAATCCGATCCAGATCCCAGCGTGAAGTTTCCCCATGCCGGCGATCAGCACCGTCAGCGGCGAGGGCGCCGCCTGCCCGGGTGGCAGCCAGGTCAGCCCGGCCCGATTGACGAAGAACGCGATCACCATCCCCAGAGCAATCCCCGCGGTTGCCCCGATGGCGCCGAGGATCCAGCCCTCCAGCAGGAACTGCCGCCTGATCCCGCCCCGTCGCAAGCCGATCGCCCGCGCCGTGCCGATCTCCGCCGTCCGCTCCATCACGCTCATGCCCATCGTATTGACCACGGTGAATAGCACGATCACGCCCATGATGGCGGCGATGAAGCTGAAAATCGCGCCGAACATGCCCAACACCTGCGTGTAGAACGGCACGATCTCCTGGAAGTCCCGCACTTCGAGATCGAGGCCCCTCTCAGCGATGAGCTGCCTGAGCCGCGCGCGCGCCGCTGGAACGTCCGCCGTGCTGTGCAGTTGTACCACGATCGCCACCGCGCGCTTCTCACCGCGGCCATACAGCAGCTGCTGCGCCAGGTCGAAGTGCATCACCACCATCGCGTCGTCAAACTCCTTCACGCCCTGCCGGTCGGCGCGGGTGATGTTGAGGCTGATCACGTTCGGCGCCCCGCCCGCGGTCGCCGCCAGCAGGTCGATATGAGGCAGCGTGCTTTGCGGCTGGGCATTGTCCGATTTCTCGCTCGCGGCGAGGTCGGCGATGCCGGTATCAACAGGTCCGTCCGCCTTCGCTTCGGGCTGCATCATTGTCGGAGGACAATTGCCGAGCTTCAGCGCCTCACACAGCCCGAGCACGCGGGCAAGACCCGTCCCGACCATCCCTTTGGTGGGATCGGCATCGTCGAGCCCGGGATCGTCTGGCGCGCGATTGTAGTTGAGGTCATAGGGATTCCATTGCCGCATCAGCACGCGATCGGCCGGTACTACCCCTGTGCCGATAAAAGTGCGCGACGCCTCGACCGCGAAATTCCCGGCGATGCCGAACAGCGAGACCGTCGGCGTCACCACATTGGTCATCGGCGACAGCACCGGGTCGCTCCTGATCATCGTCAGCACATCGCGATAGCCAGGCATCCCCCAGGCCGCCGGATTGCCCGATCCGAAGGTGAAATAGCCGTTGCGGTACACCGCGAGATGTCCGGTGCGCCGCACCGTATCGGTCTGAACGCCGAGGATGATCGTGGCTACGAAGCCGCCGAACAGCACCATTGCGATCGCCCCCACCGCGATCGCGGCGATCGACATCACGGAGCGGCGGCGATTGCGCAGGATGTTGCGCAGGGCAATCTTGAACAACATCATACCGCCTCCGCAATCCGATGATCCACGATCATGCCATCGCGCAGAACGAAGGTCTCCGCGGCATGCGACATCAGTTGTGGATCGTGCGTGGAAAACACGAAACTAGTGTTGTGCTCTCGCTGGATCTCCCGCATCAGCGCGATGATCGCCGCGCCGTTGGCGCTGTCGAGATTGGCCGTGGGCTCGTCGGCCAGCACCAGCGCTGGCGCCTTCACCAACGCACGCGCGATCGCCACCCGCTGCTTCTGCCCGCCAGACAGCTGGTTCGGCCGCTGCCGCGCCTGGCCGGCAAGGCCCACGCGCTCCAGCATCAGCAGCGTCCGCCGCCGCCGCTCCTGCGCGGAAAGACCAAGCAGCAACAGCGGAAATTCCACGTTCTCGTAGGCCGACAGCACCGGGAACAGATTGAAGTTCTGGAACACGAAGCCGATCGCCCGCGCCCGGAAATCCGTCAGCGCATCGTCCGACAGCGCCGCGATCGACTGCCCGGCGACCTCGACCGTCCCCGTGCTCGGCCGGTCGATGCAGCCGATCATATTCAGCAGCGTCGATTTCCCGCTGCCCGACGGCCCCACCACCATGACGAACCGCCCCGGCGGCACATCGGCGGTCACCCCCGCAAGGGCTGTGACCCGCACGCCCTCGCCATCATAGGTCTTGGTGACATCCTGCAGACGGACAGCGGGCGCATCCGGTGATGGCGGCATGCGGCAATGCTCCTTGGCTGGGCGGAACCACTATGGTACCATGCGGTACCGATGGCAACATATGGTACGGAGCGGTACCGTGGCAAGTGACATTTCGACCCTGGACAATCGCGCCACGCCCTGCAGCGAAGAGGCGCCGACCCGCCGTTCGCGCATCCTTGATGCCGCGTTCACCCTTTTCATGGCACATGGCTACGCCGGCACCAGCACCCTCGCCATCGCCTCCCGCGCCAGGCTCTCCAAACGCGATCTCTACGCCGAGTTCGCCGGCAAGCGGGAGATCCTCGCCGCCTGCATCGAAAGCCGCGCTTCGCAGTTCCGCGCGCCCCTCGCGCTGCCGCCGCCGCGCACTGCGCAGGAACTGGTCGCAATCCTCATCCGCTTCGGCTCAGCCCTGCGCCTCGGCGTCACGGCGCCGCAGGTGCTGGCCACCATCCGCCTCGCTGTCCAGGAGGCCCACATCGCGCCCGACCTCGCCGCGGCACTCAATCAGGGCGGCCGCATCGCCAGCGTCGCCGCCGCGACGGCCTTCATCGCCGATGCCCAGGGCCGCCGCCTTCTCGGCCCCGGCGACCCCGCCCAGATGGCCGCCGAATTCCTCAGCCTTGCCCTTGGGGACCACATACTACAGCACCTGCTCGGCACCGCCCCACCGGAAACCCCCGCCCTCGCCGAACATCACGCCCGCCGCGCGGCCGAAGCGCTCCTCATCCTGCATCCCCCCACGAGACGACGCTAGAGCGCGATCGCTTGAGGCCGATGGGTCGGAAAGCGTGAATCGCGCTCTACTTCGATATGTTGCTAGATCATGATTGGCTTTACCTAAACCAATCATGAGCTAGCTTCTGCCCTGCCCGAGCAGCGCACCACGAAGCAACCTGGATATGGCGTCCATGATGGCCACAGTGATGAGTACCATCAGGATGATGAAGCTTGCCTGCTGCCATTCCAGCACGCGTATCATCTCCGAGAGATAGAGACCGATCCCGCCGCCGCCAACGATGCCGATGATTGTGGCCGAGCGCGTATTCGACTCGATGAAATACAGGAGCTGACTGGCGAAAACCGGCAGGATCTGCGGCAGGATTCCGAACCGTATGGCTGCGAACCGGGTTCCGCCGGCGGCCGTCACACCTTCCACATCCCCACGCCTGGCCGTTTCGATCGCCTCGCTCATCAGCTTCGCCAGCGCACAGACATCCGAACTCGCGATCGCCAACGCCCCCGCAAACGGACCAAGCCCGACGACGTTGATCCAAATCAGCGCCCAGATCAGCGTGTCCACGCTGCGTACGGCGTCAAGCAGCCGGCGCGCGAAGAAATGCACGATCCGATTGGCAACGATGTTGCGTGCCGCCAGAAATCCAAGCGGCAATGCGAACACGGCCGCCGTCATCGTGCCGAGAAAGGCGATCGCCAATGTCTGGCACAGGGCATTGAGATAAGTGAGAAACCGGCTCCACGTCTCCGGTGTCGGCGGCATCATCAGCAGCACGATGTCGCCCAGTTGTGCGAAACCTCTGACAAACCGCGCCGGCGTGATGTCGAGCAGCACAACACCGCTCGCATAAATTGCCAGCAGCACCCCGATCGCCGCGAACCCTGGCCCATGCGTCCGCCAACCATAGCGCGGAACCGGCGCGGTCCCTTCGGTGCGCAGCAACTCCGCCATCTGCCCGCCGCCGCTCATCGGCCGCGCTCCATCTGTACCAGCGATGTCCGCAATTTCTCCGAACCAACGTCGATCAGGATAACACAGCATATGATCAACATCAGGATGGCGCTCACATCGGCGTAGTAGAACCGCCGGATCGCGATGATCAATTCCTCCCCTACGCCGCCGGCGCCTACGAAGCCAAGCACAGAGGCGCCCCTGACGTTGATTTCAAACCGCAGCAGGGCATAGCTGAGGAAACTCGCGAGCACTTGTGGCACAACCCCGAATCGCACCTGCGCGAACCACGATCCGCCGGAGGCTGCGATGCCTTCAACCGGCTTCAGATCGATATTGTCGACCACTTCGGCGAACAACTTGCCCAGCGCGCCAGCCGTATGGATCGCAAGCGCCATGACACCAGGCAACGGCCCCAGTCCGAAAGCCACAACAAAAATCAGCGCAAACACCAGATCCGGCACAGTGCGGAAGAATTCCAGCATTTGCCGCACCGCCGCCCGCAGTACCGGCGATTTGACCAGCCGTACACTACAAAGAAAACCAGCACAGAAGGCCACCAACGCGCCGGTGATCGTGCCGACATACGCCATCAGCAACGTTTCTCCGAGCAGCCGCGTCCATCGACGCACCCCCCAGAACCACTCCGCCGGATCGCTCCACACCGCCTCGCCGGAGTCGAGATGCGCCAGCCGTCCGAAATAGTCGCCGAAATTGCCGATTTTCTTCCAGAACGTCGCCGGCTCAACCTCCGCCCCAAGTCCCGACAGAAGCAGCAGAAAAACGCCGACCGCGACGCCGAGAATCAGCTGCCGTCGTTTCTCCGCCGCCGCCGCTCCGTAGGCGGCGAGCAGCGGCGAAAGCTGTGGCGCAGGCAGCACGGGAACCGTGTGGATCACATGCTCAGCCGTCCTGCCCGCGCTCATCTTTGCCTCGATCAGGCCTGCTTCTTCTTCAGCGCATCAACGAAGCGGATCAGCTTGATCGTGTCGTCATAAGCAGCGTTGTCGACCGCTTCCCATGGCTTGTTCTTGCCGTCGGAGAGCTTGTCAAACGCCGCCTTGTCCTTGATATGGGCTTCGAGAAACGCCTTCTTGATGGCGGCCTTCAGGTCGCCGGGCAGTTCTTCAAGCACGGCGGTCGGCGAGTTGATGATCAGGTCCGACTTCAGCACCATGCGGAAGTCGTCCTTCTTCATCGTCTGGCCGGCCGAGTTCTTCAGCATGCCCTTGGACAGCATGCGCGTCAGGTTGCTGTCGTCGTCGGCATTCCACCAGTTCGCCGCCACGTCGACGGTGCCCTGCGCCAGCGCGATCATCGCGTTCTCATGGCTGCCGGTCACCTGCACCTTGCCGAAGAACTTCTCTGCCGCAATACCCTTCTTGTCGAGCGCGAACAGCGGCATGTTGTAACCTGAGGTCGAGTTCGGATCGACCAGGCCGAGGTTCTTGCCCTTGAGGTCTTCGATTGTCTTATAGGGGCTGTCGGCGCGCACGAAGAACACCGAGTAGTAGCCCTTGGTGCCGTCCGAGTTCACGTCGATCACAATCGCATCGGTCTTCACGCCGATCACCCGCGCGCGGGCGAACGAGGCGGGGCCGTAGTAGCCGATATGGATGTTGCCGGCGCGCTGCCCTTCGATGACGGCAGCATAGTCGTTGGCGATCCGCAGCGTAACCTTGGTGTCGAGTTCACGCGAAAGGTAGTTTACAAACGGCGTCATGCGCTCGACGACGCCCGAGGCGTTCTCGGCCGGCACGGCCGCATAGACCAGTTCCGGATACTTGGACTTCCAGGACTGCGATTGTGCCAGCGACGGCGCAGCCGCGGCGGTGGCGGCAATCCCGGCGAGCAGGGTGCGGCGATTCATCATGATGGGAAACCTCTTTGTTGCAGATATGATCCGCGGCCTAGGCCGCGGCGGAGACGGCCGCGGCAGAAACAAGCCCCGGACCCAGATCGGCATCGAGCACCTCATGTGCCTCCATGCCGTAGAGTTCGCGTGCCACGGACTCGCTGAGCGCCGCCGGCACGTCGTCGAACACAACCCGGCCGTTGGCCATGCCAACCAGCCGGTCGCAGTAGGTCCGCGCCAGGTCGAGTGAATGCAGGTTGCACAGCACCGTCAGCCCGAAGTGCCGATTGATCCGTTGCAGCGCATCCATCACGACCTTCGCATTGCGCGGATCGAGCGAGGCCACCGGCTCATCGGCCAGGATAATTTCCGGCTCCTGCACCAGTGCTCGGCAGATTGCCACCCGCTGCTGCTGCCCCCCCGACAGTTCCTCGGCGCGCTGTGGCGCCAGCCCGGCGATATCGAGATGTTCGAGCGCCGACATGGCGATTTCGCGATCCGCCATGCTCCACAGCTTCGGCATGGCTCGCCACCAGGGCGTATGCGACAGCCGGCCGATCAGGACGTTGTTCATTACATCCAGCCGGCCAACCAGATTGAACTGCTGGAAGATCATCGCGCAGCCCCGCCGCCAGTCCCGCAACGCCTTGCCCTCCAGCGAGGTGACGTCGCGTCCCTGCCAGCGGATGCTGCCCACGCTCGGCTCTGCAAGCCGGTTGATCATCCGCAGCAGCGTCGACTTTCCCGCGCCCGAGCGGCCAATCACGCCGACAAACTGTCCGGGCGCGATCGAGAGCGACACGCCATCCACCGCTCGGGTGCGTCCGAACACTTTCGCCAGGCCATCCAGTTCGAGCATGAGCTGCCTTTCCTTTGAAGGCAGCGGGTATCACGCCTCGACGGTCTGCGATTTTAAGATTTCATGACAGCCGTCCGGCCTCAGGCTGCCTCAGCACCGAATTCCCTGTCGTAGTGCCGAATATAACGTGCGGTAATCGCCGCCGTCCGCACCACGATGGCCACATCGATCGTGTTGAACGCCGCATCAAGCACAGCGCCGTCACCGATGCAGGCACCGAGTCGCAGATATCCCTTGATAAGCGGGGGCAGTTTCGCCATCGCGCGTCGCGCGTCGAGCTCGTCCGTCATCGCCGTATCAACCGTGACCGACCGCTCCGCCAGGGCCCGCGGCCGCAGCGCCGCCGGCGCGAGGTGGTTATGGTGCAGATAGGCCAGCTGATCGGCAATCGCCGATGCATCCGTACCCGGCAGACTCGCGCAGCCAAACATCGTGTCGATCCCGTTGGCATATACATAGGCGGCCAGGCCGCGCCACATCAGCTGCATCGCCCGTCCGCCACGATAGTCGCGATGGACGCAGGATCTCCCGAGCTCCAGCAGCGTCCCCCCCGCCGTCACCAGCGGCGTGATGTCGAACTCGCCGGCACTGTAAAATCCGCCCACCCTTTCCGCCGCTTCCCGCGTGATCAGCCGATAGGTCGCCACGACCCGCGGCCGTCCGTCCGCGGTCGCATAGTCGAGCGCCACCAGATGATCGGCGACCGCATCGAATTCATCCTCGTCGCGCCCCAGCGCCCGTGTCCGTGCGTCGGCCTGGGCCCCCATCTCCGCGAAGAAGACGTCATAGCGCAGCGACTGCGCGGCCTCGATCTCCTCCGGGCCCGCGGCAAGCCGAACCCCCAGTGTGCCGGAGCGAAGTTCGGCGAAGCCGGTGCGGATCGGCAGGATCATGTTCATCGGCGTTCTCCCGGTGGTTGTGAGACATCCACGGCATGCTGTTGCGGACTACGAAGTTCTGAAAGGCCAGTCACGCGATCACCACGTCGAGCGGTGCGCGCGCGTCGCTCACTCGGATCGGCGTGAAGCCGGCGGGATCGCCATCCGCCTGCACCGGAACCCGGTTGTTGCCGACGAATTCGATCTCGTGCCCTGAAACCATGCGCACGCCGGGCATCCGCCCGACCAATCCGCTCGGCAGCGTTGCGCCATACATCAGCGTCGCCGCTGGTCCGCCGCGGTCGAACAGCGCGATCCTGAACCCCCGCTCGGCGGGGTCAGCAGTCGGTGCCAGAACATAGGTTCCGGCGTAGAAGCGGCCCTTCGTGACGATCACGCTGCCAGCCTCCGTCGTTTCGCCGTCGATTCGCAGCGTGATGCGGGGAAATGCGTAGTTGGCCAGCTGTGATATCGTCTGCCACACATAGGCCGAGCGTCCGATCACCCGCTTCAGGCCGCGCGGTAGCGTATGCACCACCGAGGCGTCGAAGCCGACGCCGACCATCTGCACGAACAGCCGCGCGCCCTCGGGTGTGCTGTAGTTGCCTGGCCAGATCCGCCGCGTCCGCCGGCGTGCCAGGGCGCCCGCGATGTCGCGCGGCGCGAAGGGGAGGCCGAGTTCATGGGCCAGCACATTTGCCGTCCCCATTGGAATGATCCCAAGCGCCGCCGGCGTGCCCGCCAAGCCCTGCGCCACCTCTGCGATGGTCCCATCGCCGCCGGCGCCCACCACCATCATCTCCCCCGCCTCCGCCGCCGTGCGCGCGAACTCCGTCGCGTCCCCCGGCGCCCGCGTCGCCACCACGTCGATACGCACGCCACTGCCGGCGAGGATGTCGAGCACCCGCCAGAGTGCCGCGACACGACGACGTCCGGCCGTTGGGTTGAAGATCACGATCATGCCACGCGAATCGCCCATGCGAGGTTCAAGTGATCCAAAATAGCCGCGCGTCGCGACATTTCGATGACGGTTTGCGAAAACTTCCGCGACGCACCGAGAATTTCCCGGATCACCGACGCAATTAAAAACATCCAGCCGGCGTCATGCAATCTTCACGTGCGCGACGCGGAGCCGCCGTTGTCTTTCTCGCTCGCCCATCACAAGAGAGCGGCACCAGTGACCTGCCGGCACGACAGCAACCAGGCCCGCGGCCCCCGTGCCGCAACGACGAGACCAACTTCAGGAAAGGAACGGCCGCAGCATCGCCGCCCGCGGCCGCAGCACGCATGAATTCCAGCGTCCGTCCCGTTCAGCACTACGACTTCCGCACCATCTTCATCTCCGACACCCATCTCGGAACCCGCGGTTGCCGCGGCGACTTCCTTGCCGACTTCCTCCGACGTGTCTCCTGCAAGCAGATGTTCCTTGTCGGCGACATCATCGATGGCTGGCGCCTGCGCAAGTCCTGGTACTGGGACGAGCATCACGATGAGGTCCTCCGCCTCATCCTTGGCCATGCCCGCCGCGGCACCGAGGTCACCTATATTCCCGGCAACCACGACGAGATGTTCCGTGACTGGCTCCCCCTCGGCCTCGAGATCGCCGGCATCAAGCTGCGGGCCGAAGCCAGCCACCAGACCGCTTCCGGCAAACGCCTGCTCATCCTTCACGGCGACCAGTTCGACAGCGTCGTGCGCTACGCCAAGTTCCTCGCCCTGCTCGGCGACTGGGCCTACACCGCCGCCCTCGTCGTCAACCGCTACTTCAACGCCATCCGCCGCCGCCTCGGCTACCCCTATTGGTCGCTGTCCGCCTGGGCCAAGCGCCAGGTGAAGGAGGCGGTCAAGGCGATCGATCGTTTTGAAACCGCGCTCGCCGGCGAAGCCCGCCGCCGCGGCTTCGACGGCGTCGTCTGCGGTCACATCCACCACGCCGAAATGCGCGAGGTGAACGGTGTGCTCTACCTCAATGATGGCGACTGGGTCGAAAGCTGCACCGCCCTCGTCGAACACCACGATGGCCGCCTCGAACTGCTCGACTGGGCGGCGATGAACCGCCTGTCCTTCTTCGCTCCGCCCGCCCCCACCCGTGTTCGCGAGGCCACCGCTTGACCTTCCTCCAGGCCGACTCCGGCTACGCGCCCTCCGGCCCCATCGCGCCCTCGGGCATTGCTGAAGCCGCCGACTTCATCGGCCGCCCCGGCCTCGAGCGCGTTCTCATCGTCAGCGACGCCTGGGTTCCCCAGGTCAACGGCGTCGTTCGCACCCTCTCGATGACCGCCGACGAACTCCGCCGCCTCGGCCACACCGTCGATGTCATCGGCCCCGACCGCTTCCGCACCATGGCCTGCCCGACCTACCCGGAAATCCGCCTCTCCCTCATGCCCCGCCGCCGGCTCGAGCGCATGATCGAGAGCTTCATGCCCTGCTGCCTGCACATCGCCACCGAAGGCCCGCTCGGCAATGCCGCCCGCCGCTGGGCCGTCCGCAAGCGCTACCGCTTCACCACCGCCTTCCACACCCGCTTCCCCGACTACCTCAAGGCCCGCACCGGCATCCCCACCCGCCTGACCTACGCCTGGCTCCGCCGCTTCCACCGGCAGTCCTCCAGCCTGATGGTCGCCACACCCAGCCTGACCCACGAACTCGGCGAGCGCGGCTTCACCAACCTGCGCCCCTGGTCCCGCGGCGTCGATCTCGACATCTTCAAGCCGGAGCCGCGCGAGGTCTGGAATCTTCCCGGCCCGGTCTTCCTCTATGTCGGCCGCGTCGCCGTCGAGAAGAACATCCGCGCCTTCCTCGATCTCGACCTTCCCGGCTCCAAGGTCGTCGTCGGCGGCGGTCCCCAACTCGCCGCCCTCAAGCGCGAATACCCCGGCGTCACCTTCACCGGCCCGCGCTTCGGCGCCGACCTCGCCCGCGCCTATGCCGGCGGCGACGTCTTCGTCTTCCCCAGCCGCACCGACACCTTCGGTCTGGTCCTGCTGGAAGCCCTAGCCTGCGGCACCCCCGTCGCGGCTTATCCCGTCACCGGTCCGATCGACATCATCACCGACCCCCGCATCGGCGCCACCAACGAAGACCTCCGCACCGCCGCCCTCGCGGCCCTCAACGGCGATCGCGCCGCCTGCCGCGCCCATGCCGAGCGCTATTCCTGGGGCGCCGCAGCCGCGGCTTTCCTCTCCAATCTCGTGCCGCTGCAGGAGCCCTGAGATCCCGCGCCGGATCTCATCGCCTGCCCCGCCACCAAGGATCATCTGATGACCCCGCACGCCGATGTCCACTGCGATGCCCCTCGCCGCAGCCTTGCCAACCCCAGCCTGTTCTTCCGCCGCTGGATCCGGAACCCCGCACAGATGGGCTCCATCATTCCCTCCTCGCCCGCGCTCTGCGCCCGCATCGTCGCCCAGTCGCATTGGGAGAACGGCGAGGCTGTCGTCGAGCTCGGCGCCGGCACCGGCGTCGTCTCCGCCGCCCTTCTCGCCGCCGGCCTGCCGCCCAGCCGTCTCTTCGTCATCGAAATCGTGCCCGAAATGGCCGACCATCTCCGGGCCATCCTGCCCGGCGCCAACGTCATCACCGGCGACGCGCTCAACCTTGTGCGCCTCATCCCCGCCCATTGGCACGGCCGGATCGGCACCGTGATCTGCGGCATCCCGATGCTGCTGCTGCGCGATAACGACCAGCAGTGCCTGGTCGACGCCATGGAGACCGTCGCTCCCGGCCGCGGCTTCCTTCACTTCAGCTACTGCGCGACCTCACCGATCGATCGCAAGCGGCTCGGCCTCGCCGGCCAGCGCAAGGCCTGGACGCCGCTGAACATTCCGCCAGCCAGCGTCTGGCACTATCGCAAACTGCCTACGCGCTGACGATTCGCGCGCCGGCGACCAGCGCATCCCACGACGCGAAGGTCGTTGCGCCCCCTTTCACCAGCGCCTCCGCCTTGGCCTCCGCCGCCTGCACCGCGCGCAGCCGGTCCAACACCTCACGCGCCCGCTCCTGCGGTACCACGACCACACTATCCGCGTCCCCGACAACGATATCGCCGGGATTGACCAGCACGCCCCCCAGCACCACCGGGGCGCCCACCTTCCCAGGCCCGTTCAGCGCTGGCGAATTCGGCGAAATCCCCTGGCAGAACAGCGGCAACCCCGCCGCGACGATCCCTGCCCGATCGCGCGCCAGCCCGTCGGTCACGAAGGCCACGATCCCCTTGTTGCGCATCATCCCGGCCGCCAGATCGCCGATCACCGCCGTGCCGGTGTAGCCGTCATTCGCGCACATGATCACGTCGCCCGGCTCCGCCTCCGCGGCCGCCCCGATCATCCCCGCGATATCCGCCGGATAGGAAAACGCTGGATACGCCGTGCCGACGAAGCTGGCATTCGCCGGATCGAGCGGCTTGATCCGATAATCGACCGCCCCACGCCCCTCCATCGCATCGCACAGATGCGAGGTCTGCGCGCCCCGGAACGCCTCCACCAGCGCCCGGTCAGGCCGGCGGAACCCACGGTGAATGGTCAACAGCGGCGGATTTTCGATCATGACGTGTCCTCCTCGACGGACACACAGTAGATCGAAGGCGAGAGCCGACGAAAGCGGCCGGCGCGCCTTATCCAGCCTTTGGCCGCACGCCAAGGATATGGGCGATCGCGAAGGTCAGTTCCGGCCGGTTCAGCGTATAGAAATGGAACTCATCGATCCCGTTGGCCTGCAGCAGCCGCACCTGGTCCGCTGCCACGATGGCCGCGACCATGCGGCGGATTTCCGGGTCCTCGTCGACCCCTTCGAACATATGGCCAAGCCAGCCGGGCAGCTTCACCCCGGAAATGGCCGAGAATTTCTGCGCCTGCGCGAAGTTGGTCACCGGCAGGATGCCCGGCACGATCGGCGCGGTAATCCCGGCGGCCAGGCACAGGTCGAGGAAGCGCAGATAGGTTTCCGTCTCGAAGAAATAGTTGGTGATCGCCCGGGTCGCCCCGGCGTCGAGCTTGCGCTTGAGGTTCTCGAGATCCGCGATCGGGTTGGCCGCCGTCGGATGGATATCGGGATAGGCCGCCACCGAGATCTCGAACGGCGCCACTCTCGCCAGCCCGGCCACCAGATCGGCGGCATATGGGTAGCCATCGGGGTGCGGCACGTAGGCGCCGCCGCCCGGCACGTCGCCGCGCAAGGCCACGATGTGGCGGATACCGGCGTCCCAATAGCCGCGCGCGATATCGTCGATCTCGCCGCGCGAGGCGCCGACGCAGGTCAGGTGCGCCGCTGGGGTGAGCGTGGTTTCCCGCACGATGCGGCTCACCGTGGCATGCGTCCGCGCCTGGGTGGAGCCGCCGGCACCGTAGGTGACCGAGACGAAGCGCGGCGCCAGTGGCTCGAGCCGGCGGATGCACTGCCAGAGCTGGGTCTCCAGCGTGTCGGTTTTGGGCGGAAAGAACTCGAATGACAGGGCGGGGGCCGTCTGGCCGGCGTCGCGGGCGGGCAGGGCGCCGAAGCGCGGCCCGGTCAGCCAGCGCTCGAGGGTGGGGCGTGAGGTCTGGTTCATGGCTCTTTAATGGCGTGTGCGGCCGGTCTGGCAAGGGAAATGCGATATGCACGATGATTTCAGATCGCCGCATGATATTTCATTCATCCGGCTATGCCGTGATCGCGTAAGCATCCCATATTGTGTCCATCGCTTCCTGGTGAGCCGGTGACCTTGTATGAGGAACACCGTTTCGTCGACCGCCGAGGATATTGATGCGTCTGATCGTTCCCTCGTTCCTGATCGTTCTGGCGCTGACCGGCCTAGCCGGCTGCGCGACGCCGCCGCCGGCCGACGATCCGGACGCAGTGGCCGAATACAAGGACAACAACGACCCGCTCGAGCCGACCAACCGCGTCTTCTATGCCATCAACGACGCGCTCGACACCGTCATCCTCCGCCCCATCGCCCTCGGCTACCGCTACGGCACGCCGCAGCCCGTGCAAACCGGCGTGCATAACGTGTTGACGAACCTCGGAACTCCGATGGTGCTGGCCAACGACATGCTGCAAGGCAAGCCGCGCCGCGCCGGCGACACCTTCATGCGCATGGTCGTCAACACCACGCTCGGCGTCGGCGGCCTGTTCGATTTCGCCACCGGCATGGGCTGGCCGGGCCATGACAACGATTTCGGCATCACACTGGCGATCTGGGGTACGCCTTCCGGGATGTTCCTCTATCTGCCGGTTCTCGGTCCGTCGAACCCACGCGACGGTATCGCCTTCGGGGTCGAGACCTATGGCGACCCACTCGGCTATGTCGGCAAGGGGCAGGACGTGCGCAATCTGCGCCTGGTCCGCACCGGCATGGGGGCCGTCGATGCCCGCTCCCGCGTGCTCGACGATTTTGACAAGGTCAAGGCGCAAGCCTTTGATCCATACGCAACAATTCGGTCGCTCTCGCAGCAGTACCGCAAGCAGAAGATCAACGATGTGATCGAGGACACCCGTGCCTCGGCCCCCTGGCCCGCCGCGAATAAGACACCTTGATCCGCCACATTGCCGCCGTTTCGTTCACATCCATCTCGTGAGACGCCCATGCTGACCCGCCGAAGCCTGTTCGCGCTCGCCGCCACTCTGCCGATGCTGCCCCTGCACGCACAGGCCGATGCGGCCGATACGGCGCAGGCCTTCGTCACCAAGCTCTGTGCCGAACTGATCGCCGTGGTGAACGGCGGCGGTGCCGCGGCCGACAAGCAGGCCGCGCTTGAGCGGATCATCGACCGCGATGTCGATATCGACGCCGTCGCCCGCTTCTGCCTCGGCCGGTTCTGGCGCACCGCGACGCCGGACCAGCAGAAGGACTACACCGCGCTGTTCCGCAAGGTGCTGGTGAAGAACATCACCGGCAAGGTCGGCGAATACCAGGGCGTCACCCTCGTCGTCGGCAAGGCGCAGGCCCGCGAGGACGACGTCTCAGTCAGCAGCGTCGTCACCCGGCCGAACAATGCGCCCAACAAGGTCGACTGGATCGTCGCGTCCAACAGCGCGCCCAAGGTGGTCGATGTCGTCGCCGAGGGCACCAGCCTGCGGCTGACCCAGCGCAGCGACTATTCGGCCTTCCTGGCCAAGAACAACAACAACGTGCAGGCGTTGATTGACGCGATGCGTCAGCAGGCGCTCGCCCCGGGCTGACGGCATGATGCGGGTCCGCACACCGGTCCTCGACATCGCCTACGAGGCCGCGGGCCCGGCGGGCGGACCGCCGGTCGTGCTGCTGCACGGCTTCCCCGACGACGTCCGCACCTGGGACGGCGTCGTCCCCCCGCTCGCCGATGCCGGCTGCCGGGTGCTGGTGCCCTATCTCCGCGGTTACGGCCCAACCCGTTTCCTCGATCCCGCCACCCCGCGCTCCGGCCAGCAGGCGGCGCTCGGCAAGGACCTGCTCGATTTCCTCGACGCCCTCGGCATCGGCCGCGCCGCGCTCGCCGGCTACGACTGGGGCGGCCGGGCGGCCTGCATCGTCGCCGCCCTTTGGCCGGAGCGCGTCAGCGGCCTGGTGACGGTCAACGGCTACAACATCCAGGACATCGCCGCCTCCGCCCGCCCGGCATCCGCGGCGGCGGAGCATCGCTATTGGTACCAGTGGTATTTCCACACCGCGCGCGGCGTCCGCGGCCTGACCGAGAACCGCGCCGAAATCTGCCGCCTGCTGTGGGAGCTGTGGTCGCCCAACCACCGCTTCGCGGCCGGCGAATGGGAGGCGACGGCGGCCAGTTTCGACAATCCCGATTTCGTCGACGTGGTGATCCAGTCCTACCGCCATCGTTACGGCGAGGCGGCGGGCGATCCGGCCTACGACGCCATCGAGGCGCGCCTCGCCGCAACCCCGCCGATCACGGTGCCGGCCATCGCGCTCGACGGCGCCGCCGATGGCGTGGGCCCGGCGCCGGCGCGCGATCCGCACCGCACGCGTTTCACCGGCGCCTACTATGACCGCCGACTGGTGCCGGTGGCCGGCCATTTCCTGCCGCGCGAGGCGCCCGCCGTGGTGGCGGGCGCCGTGCTGGAGCTTTTGGGTTAGCTGTTACTCCGCGGCCATCTCGCCGGAGCCGCCGAATTCCGCCGGGAAATCCTTGAACTTCGGCAGCCCGTCCTTCATCGGCAGTACGGTCTCGGCGTAGTTCACATGCACGCCCGGCTGATAGTCCAGCGTCGGGATGGTGGCGGCGAAGACGTCGACCAGGCCGAGCGGCGGATGGTTGGTCATCACATGGCCACCGCAGAGCTTGCAGAACTGGCGCTGGCTGACCGGGGTTTTCTGGAACATCGCGAGATGCTCGGTGCCCTTGGTGACGCGCACGGCTTCCGGCTTCCACAGCGTGAAGGCATTCACCGGGCCGGCCGACCAGGAGCGGCAGGAGCGGCAATGGCAGTAGCCCATGCCCTCCGGCGCGCCGGTCACCTCGATCTCGACCGCCTCGCAGAAGCAGGCACCCTTATACGTCGTCATACAGTGTTCCCCAGCGCGTTGTGCGCGTTTGTGGTTTCGGCCGCGAACGTGTTTCGCGATCGTTGCGAGAGGAAAGGTAACGACGCTACATTTGTTCCGCAATGACATGCGGCGGCACAGGGTTGACGATTACGTGATGGCGCAGGGATCGGGATCGGCTTTTTCAGTGGGGAGGCGGCGGCCATGGGCATGACGATCCAGACGATGCGGGTTGCCCTGTGCCTCGCTGTCCTGTGCGTGTCGCCGGTCTTCGGCCAGGAGGCCAAGAACACGGTCGTGATCGCCACTCGCCTCAAGTCAACCGAGGGCTGCTTCGTCTGGTTGCCGCGGGCGATGGCGCAGGGGACGGCGGACGTCGTGGCGCGCTGGAATGGGCCCTGCGAAAACGGCATCGCGGCCGGGCATGGCGTGCTGACGGTGACCCGCGCGGGGGTGGTGGAGCGTTACGAAGGCGATCTGCGGAACAACGCAGCGGAGGGGCAGGGCGAGCTGAGGCTGGCGGATGGGACGGTTTATGCGGGTGCTTTCGTCAACGGCAGTTTCGAGGGCCAAGGTGTGCTGACCGGGCCGGACGGCACCCGGACCGAGGGGGAGTTCCATGCCGGTATGCCAGACGGGCAGGTGCGGATGGTCACGCCTGAGGGTCTGCGGATCGAAGGCGTGCTGCACGACAGGCTCAGGAACGGCCGTGCGGTCATCACATCAGCCAATGGCATGCGCTACGAGGGCGACATTCGTGAGAGCCGGTTTGAGGGCGAGGGGGTCGCCGCCTATGCCGATGGCCGGCGCTATGAAGGCCAGTGGAAGGCCGGGCTATGGCACGGCAAAGGCGTTCTGGTGAAGCCGCCGGGGGATCGGTTCGAGGGGACGTGGGTGGAGGGCAAGCTCACCGGCCCCGGCGTCGCCGTCTATGCCGCGGGCACGCGCTACGAGGGGATGTGGCAGGACAGCAAGCGCAATGGCCACGGCGTTATCGTCGGATCCGACGGCAATCGGGCGGAGGGCGACTGGGTGGACGATCGGCTCGAGGGTCGGGTGGTGACGACGACGCGGGACGGCAAGGTGCTGATCGACGCGGAGTGGCACGGCGGCAAGCAGAACGGGCCGGGGATGCGGGTCTATGTCGACGGCTCGGTCTATCGCGGCCAATGGCGCGACGGGCTGCCGGACGGGCCGGGGGCGCTCACCGAGGCCGACGGCTCCGTCGTTGATGGCGACTGGAGCGCGGGCTGCCTGGCCAGGACCGGCCGGCGCGTCGCCCGCGCCGCGCCGTCATCGGCCTGCCCGTGACGATCAGGCCAGCTGTTTCTTGAAGAGCGCGATGGTGCGTTCCCAGGCGAGCTTGGCGGCGGCTTCCTGGTAGCGGGGGGTGGAGTTGTTGTGGAAGCCGTGCTGGGTGCCGGGATAGACGTGCATGTCGTGGGGAACGCCGGCGGCTTTGAGGGCGGCTTCATAGGGCGGGCGGGTGGCGTTCACGCCGGCGTCGTTTTCGGCGTAGTGGCCGACGATGGCGGCCTTGACGGCGGCGGCGGTGTCGGGGGCGGCGGCGCCGTAGAAGGGGGCGGCGGCCTTGAGGTCGGCGCCGAGGGTGGCGGCCAGCCAGTTCGTCGTGCTGCCGCCCCAGCAGAAGCCGGTGACGCCGAGCATGCCCGATGACCGGGCGTGGGATTTCAGGAAGCGGGCGCTGTTGAGCATGTCGGTGCGCAGCTTGCCCTGGTCGAGGCCGGATTGCAGGTCGCGCCCGTCATCGTCGTTGCCGGGATAGCCGCCGACCGGGGCGAGGCCGTCCGGCGCCAAAGCGAGGAAGCCCTCGACGGCGGCGCGGCGGGCGACGTCCTCGATATAGGGGTTGAGGCCGCGGTTCTCGTGAATGACGAGGACGACGGGGAAGGGGCCCTTGCCGGCGGGTTCGACGAGGTAGCCGCGCATGGTGCCGGAATTGCCGCCGGGGGAGGGGTAGGAGACGTAGCGCGCCTTGATGCGCTCGTCGGTGAAGGAGATCGTCTGCGCCCTTGCGTAGCGCGGCAGCAGGGCCTGGGCCATGGCGAGGCCGCCCACGACGACGACCGCGGCCTGGGCCAGGAAGGACCGGCGATCGAGGCGGCCGTGGCAGTACTCGTCGTAGAGATCGAAGACGCGCTGGTCGATGTCCTGCTGGGTGAGGATCGGCGAATGGTCGTCGGCCATGGTTTGGTCCCCCTGTGCTGGGGAAAGTCTAGCGGGCCGGATGCATAACGGGGAAGCGACTTGCATGAAACGTTCATGCCTCCGTCATCGCGGCATGGCGGCCCGGCGGGGTGGGGCGGGCTAGGGTCCGGCATCCGTTGCAAGGGGAGTCCGCCATGTTTCATCGCCGTTCCATGCTCAAGCTCGGCGCCGCCTCGGCGCTGGTCGGACAGTTCGCCGGCTTCGCCGCGCCGGCGGCTGCCCAGGGCGTGCCACTGTTCCGCTTCGGCGTCATCGCCGATCCGCAATACGCGCCGGTGGTGCCGAACCTGACGCTCAAGCGCTACTACGCCAATACGCTGTGGAAGCTCAGCGAGGCGATCGACGTGCTGAACAAGGAGGACCTGTCCTTCGTGGTCACGCTCGGCGACATCATCGACCGGCACTGGGAAAGCTACAGCCATGTGCTGCCGCTTTATGACAAGCTGAAGGCCGATCGCTTCTTCCTGCTGGGCAACCACGATTATTCGGTGGCCCCGGAGTTCCTCTCCTCGGTGGTGCGCACGGCGGGGATGACGCGGGCGTTCTACGATTTCACCGGCGGCGGGTATCGCTTCGTGGTGCTTGATCAGAACGAGCTGACCCAGTTCGCCAATCCCGTGGGCAGTGCCAGGCACAAGCTGGCGGGCGAGAAGCTGGCGGCGTTGCAGGCGCGCAACCTGATCAACGCGCAGCCCTATAACGGCGCGATGAGCGATGCGCAGTTCACCTGGCTCGAGGGCGTGCTGGGCAAGGCGCAGGCGGCGGGCGAGAAGACGATCGTGATGGGGCATTATCCGGTGTTCCCGTTCAGCCTCGAGGACAATCTGCTCGACGATGCGCGGCTGGTGGAGACGCTGGGGCGGTTTCCGAACGTGGTGGCCTATTTCAACGGGCATCATCATGCCGGGAACTACGGCGAGATCGGCGGCAAGCATTTCGTGAACTTCGCCGGCATGGTCGATACGCCGGATACCTCGGCGTTCTCGATCGTCGAGATCTATGCCGACCGCATCGCCATCCGCGGCCATGGGCGTGAGCCGAATCGCACGCTGAAGATCTGAACTGAGACGCGGGGGCTAGGTGGTCCGGCCCCCGTCGTCCTAGGCGTCGTCGCCCGGGAACAAGGTCGCCACCAGGATGCGCTTGGTCTCGGCGAGGATGGCCGGACGGGTTTCGGACGGCTGCTCGAAGCTGTGGGCGAGGAGGCGGTCGCCGATTTCGATGGCGAGTTTCAGGCGGAGCTCGAAGGTGTCGGTCAGCGCGACGTCGTAGGTTTCGGCGAGGAATTCGCGGACCATGGCGTTGAGCTCCCCGGAGGCGGCGTAGGTGTCGCGGGTGCTGCGGCTGATGGTGCGGCCGGCACTGCCGCCGGGGGCGCCGAAGGAGACGGTGCGGAAGTCAGGGTTGCCGTCGATGTAGTCTGCGAAGGCGTCGATGATGGCGGAGAGGAAGGACGGCGCGTCGGGGGGGAAGGCGAGCATGAGGCGCAGGCCGAGGGCTTCCTGGAACCGCTCCATGTGGGACAGGGCGATGGCGTCGACGATGGACTGTTTGTCGGGGAAGAAGCGGTAGAGGGCGCCGACGCTGATGGCGGCCTCGGCGGCGATCTGGGCGGTGGTCAGCACGTCGACGGGGATGCCACGGGCGAGGAGGGCGCTTGTCGCCGACAGAACCTTCTCGACGGTTTTCTGGCTCCGGTCCTGGACGGGGGTGCGGCGGGCGGCGGTGGTGGCGGACATTGTGATTGACGGGGCCAGAGGGGGTGCATAGAACGCGACGTCTTATTCGCGTTTCACTCTTCGCACCCCGAGGCCGCCATGTCCATTCCCCTGCACCAGGCCGTTCGCGTCGGCGCCTATGTGGTCAAGCAGCATCTGCTGGGGCGCAAGCGGTATCCGCTGGTGCTGATGCTGGAGCCGCTGTTTCGCTGCAATCTCGCCTGCGCCGGCTGCGGCAAGATCGACTATCCCGCGGAGATCCTGAACCAGCGTCTCTCCGTCGCCGAATGCCTCGAGGCGGTGGACGAGTGCGGGGCACCGGTGGTGGTGATCGCCGGCGGGGAGCCGCTGCTGCACAAGGAGCTCGACGAGGTCGTCCGCGCCATCATCGCGCGGAAGAAGTATGTGATCGTGTGCACCAACGCGCTGCTGCTCGAGAAGAAGATGGAGCTGTTCAAGCCGAACAAGTTCTTCTCGTGGTCGGTGCATCTGGATGGCGATCGGGAGGACCACGATCGCTCGGTGTGTCAGGACGGGGTGTATGACCGGGCGGTTTCCGCCATTGGCAAGGCGAAGGCGGCGGGTTTCCGGACGATCATCAACGCGACGTTGTTCAACCAGGCCGATCCGGAGCGGATGGCGCGGTTCTTCGACGATGTGATGGAAATGGGCGTCGACGGCATCTCGGTCTCGCCGGGCTATGCCTATGAGCGGGCGCCGGATCAGCAACACTTCCTCAACCGCAAGGCGACGAAGGACCTGTTCCGCGGCATCTTCTCGCGGCAGAAGACGGCCAAGAAGAAGTGGGAATTCAACCAGTCCGACCTGTTTCTGGATTTCCTGGCGGGCAACCAGACCTACCACTGCACGCCCTGGGGCAACCCGACGCGGACCTATTTCGGCTGGCAGCGGCCGTGCTACCTGCTGGGCGAAGGCTACGCCAAGACGTTCAAGGAACTGATGGAAACGACCGACTGGGACGCCTACGGCACCGGGAATTACGAGAAATGCGCCGACTGCATGGTGCACTCCGGCTACGAGGCAACCGCGGTGATGGACTCCGTGAAGCACCCGATCAAGGCCGCGATGGTGGCCATGAAGGGGCCGCGGACGGACGGGGCGATGGCGCCCGACGTGTCGTTGGATAAGCAGCGGAAAGCGGAATTCACCTTCTCCCGCCACGTCCAGCAGGCACTGGAAAAGATCAAGCACGAAAAGCGCGCGCCGGAGCCGGTTGACGCCGAGTAGGCGGGACGGCCAGGGGCAAATCCCCTGGCCTTCCTACCCCTCCGCCGCCGCGCGTGCCGCCACACCCGCGCGCGCGTGCATCTGGCGGAGCAGGTCGCGTTGCGCATTGCTGCCACCGAGGCGGTGGTGTTGGGCACTGGTGGCGGCGAAGAGTTGGGTGGCGTGATGGTTATCGCCCGCCAATGCGGCGGCGATCGCGGTTGCGGTGGCGAGGCCGATGTCCGCGTGCACCATGGCCTGGGTGTCGTCGTGCTGCTGCGCGTGGCTGCGGATCGAGACCAGCATCTGCCCCACCGCCTCCTGCCGCCTCGCCCCGGCGAGGCACAGCACGTAGTGCAGGTCGGCGAAGGCCCAGCTGTGATCGCCGATGCGCGACTGCGCGATATCCGCCAGTTCCGCCCACCGCTCCTGCCCGACCGTCGTCCCCGCCGCCTCCAGCCGCCACAGCAGCGAGGCCGCGTTCAGGATATCCCGCACCTCGCCCGATGGCTGATCCCTGATCCGCCGGTCATACAGCCCAAGCGCCTGGTCGGGCTCCCCCAGCCGCAGATGGCACAGCGCCCGGTGCCAGTGGATGTGCCGAACAAAGCTCCCCCCGCACGCCATATGCGGCTCCAGCCAGGCGATCCACGCCACCCCCTCCCGCGGCCGCGCCAACCCCCCCATCGCATGCGCCACCGCATGCGCCCCCCACAAATCCCCCGGCTCCCGCCCCACCGCCTCCCGCCCCACCTGCTCCGCCCGCGCCAACTCCCCCGTCTCCCCCAGCGCGAAGGCATGACACCCCAGCACATAGGCCTGCCCCGCTACATCCCCCGTCCACGCCGACAGCGCCCCCTCCAGCACCCGCCGCATCGTGATCGCGTCGCCCAGCATGAACCGGATCGCATGCGCCAGCCGCAGCGCCAGCACATCCGTCGGCGCCGCCGCCACCTGACGCTCCAGCCGCGCCGCCGCGGCCACCATGTCGCCATCCTCCCCCCAGGCCGCCAGCGCCTCCACCAGCGCCCGCTCATGGTCTGTCCCGCCCCGCTCGGACAACGCCCGCCGCGCCGCCGCCAGGCTCACCGCCGCCGCCGGCCGCAGATCCCGCCGCGCCCCCAGCAGCGCCGCGAACCCCGCCAGCGCATGCGCCGGAATCAGCCCCCCATCAGCCGCCAGCGCCGCGCCCAGCAACGCCCCCGTCTCCGGCCGCTGCCCAAGAAACGCCATGACCGCACGCTCGAAAACCTCCAGCACGGCCGCATCCTGCGTGCCGACTGCGATACCGCGGGGATCGTACTGCATGCCTGCCTCCTGCCACCGCGCGCCCCCCTTGGGCCCGCCTGCAGCAGAGACACGCCGCCCCCCGCCAGCGTTACACCCGCCCCCTCACCCCCGCGCCACTCACCCCCTCGCCCAAGCAATCCCCGCCAGCGCCAGCGCATCGATACTATCAACCAGCGGCACCCCCAGCGTCCGCCACGGCCCCGCCTGGATCCCCAGCGGAATCTCCGTACACCCCAGCACCACCGCCTTCGCCCCCCGCGCCGCCAGCGACTTCGCCACCGCCGCCAGCGGCGCATACGCCTCCTCCACCCGGTTCGCCTTCACCATCGCGATCGCCGGCGAGACCATCGTCATCATCTCCCCCTCGCTCGGCACGATACAGTCCCACCCCCGCCGCTCCAGCCGCTCCTGATACAGCCGCATCTTCAACGTCGCCGCCGTCCCCATCAGCCCGATCGTCCCGGATGGCGCCACCTTCCCAAGCTCATCCGCCGCCGCCTCCACGATATGCAGCACCGGCAGCCCCTCCGCGCACATCGCCTCGTACCACCCATGCGCCGTGTTGCAGGGGATCGCGATCGCCCCACACCCCGCCGCCTTCAGCCCCCTGACCCCCCGCAACAGCCACGGCAACGGGTCCTCTCCCCCCTCCAGCTTCCCCCGCGTCCGATCCGGCACCCGCGGATCCGACCACAACACCGAGGCCACATGCTCCTGATCCCGCCCCGCCGGCGTCAGCAGCGTCAGCCGCACCATGAAATGCGCACTGGCCAAAGGCCCCATGCCACCCAACACACCCAAAATCTTCTCACGTGGGGGAATTTTCTCGCTCATACCCCCCATCCTGCCGCAACTTGACGCCCCCGCAAACGCCCCCTACCCGAATCCCCCCATGACCCAGCCCTTCGACCGACCCCAATCCTTCGACCTGCAAGGCCACCGCGGCGCCCGCGCCCTCCTCCCCGAAAACACAATCGAAGGCTTCGCCGCCACCACAGCCATCGGCGTCGACAGCATCGAGCTCGACATCGCCATCACCGCCGACAACATCCCCGTCGTCACCCACGACCCCCGCCTCAACCCCGACCTCACCCGCACCCCCGACGGCGCCTGGCTCGAAACCACCGGCCCCGCCATCCGCAGCCTCACCCTCACCCAGCTCCGCACCTACGACGTCGGCCGCATCAAACCCGGCAGCCGCACCGCCACCCTCTTCCCCGACCAACGCCCCATCGACGGCGCCCGCATCCCCACCCTGCTCGACGTCCTCCGCGCCACCCCCGGCACCCGCATCGACGCCGAACTCAAAACCAACCCCGCCGACCCCGACCTCACCGTCTCCCCCCAAGCCATGGCCGACGCCGTCATCGCCGTCGCGTCAGAAGCCGGCGCCCTCTCCCGCCTCGCCATCCGCTCCTTCGACTGGCGCGGCCTCGCCTACCTCCTCCAAACCCACCCCCAAATCCCGCTCGCCTGGCTCACCAGCCCACAGGAAGAATCCGCCCGCGCCCTCTGGTGGAACCTCGACGACGTCTCCGGAACCACCCCCCAAGCTGTCGCCCAAGCCGCCCGCGGCGCCTCCCTCTGGACCCCCGCCTGGGCCGCCAACCACAAATCCCTCACCCCCCAAATCATCGCCGAAGCCCACAGCATCGGCCTCCGCGTCGCCGCCTGGACCGTCAACGACCCCACCGACATGGCCCGCCTCCTCGACTGGGGCGTCAACTCCATCTGCTCCGACCGCCCCGACCTCCTGCGCGCGGTCTACGACGCAAGGCAAGGCAAGTAGGCTCCGCCGGCCAAGGGCTCCGCCCTTGGAACCCAATACACGCTTGGCTGCGAGCCGGGAGGTGACACTCCTACGGACGGTAGATGAAATGCCGACCGGTTAGAGCGTATCAGCGGCGACCGCTGGTTCTGCTTGTGCGAAAACGTCGACAGTTCGGTTTTGATGTCAAATTTCAAATAGAAATAAATGCGTTAGGTGCCAGGCCCGATAGCGAATTCGGGCCATGCCATGTCAACGGCAGGCTAAGTCACGGTTGCATGGCCGCCGCTGAACGTCAGATGGTTGGTTAGCAGGTCGGCGGCCGTCATGCTGCTGGGTACGCCGGTCAGCACGACGCCATGGGTAGGGTCGGCGCCGCTGTAGAGGCTGATCGCTGCTTGCCCGTTGTAGCTGGTGTCGCGGACCTGGAGCGCCTCGGCGGCCGCGCCGAGCAGGTCGATACAGAGCGTATCTAGGCCATATTGGAAGTTGGCGATGGCCTCGACGCCACTGCTTTGTTGCAGTACGTAATTGATGGTGCTGGCGCCAGAACCCAATGTCACCTTGTCGGGCGTGCCGATAAATGACACGGCCGGCGCGTCGAGCCCCAGAGTCTTCGGAGAGACTACGATCGAGTGGCCGGCGAGTGCGCCTCCCCCCGCCGTAAGGAATTGATCAAAATCATTCAGCGAAAAGCTGGATAAGCCATTGACCAGCCCAGACATAGCGATAGTAACGTTGTAATTGGTACCGTTTCCGTAGAATACCGTCTGGGTTCGGGCGGATAGTCCGATCATGTTCCCCTGGTTGTTGATGCCCCGAAGGATATCCCAGTTACCATTTGGGCCTGGTTGGACCTGAAGGCCACCGGCAGCCGTATACAGCCAACCGCTTACGTCCGCACCAGAACGCCCTCCGTTCTCGTAGCCAACCGCAACGCCGTAATCGTTAATTCCATAGGTACTGCTGTCGTAGTTTCCAATGATAGATGCGGTCAAGGTTGCGGTATCGTAGATAAATCCACGATAGGTTCCCGTCTGTACCCAAGGGCTACTTCCAAAGAAGACGGTGCCTCCGAGAAGACCGCCGCCAAGCGTCACGCTATAGAGTGAAGCCCCACCAAGCGTTCCAAGATTGGTGGCGACGCCCTGAGCATTCCATTTTACCAACGTTCCCGGATAGCCATAGGGTAGAGTGGTTGAATCCGTAGGAGTAGCGTTGGAAATTCCATATACCGTCCCGTCGGCGGCGATGGCCTCAGCAATGCTTCCGGCACCGTAAGGTGTGCCAAGATCGCTCATGACACCGTCTTTCCACACAAATGCGTCCCAGACGCCCGAAGATGTCTGTGCGCTACCGATTATTACCCCGGTGTCTGAGATGGCATATGCTTGGCTGCTGGTCCCACCAAGCGTGCCGAGGTCAATTGTTCGTCCGTTCAGAATGGTAACGGCGTGATGCGCACCGGAGGGCCGCGACTCCCAGCCGACGATTTGTCCGAAGTTGTTTATATCAGAAGATTGAACGGTAGTCCCCAAATCGACGATGCTCCATTCGCCATCGATGATAACTGCAGCGGAGGCTCCATCTTCGGCGAGATTGATTGACGATGCCGTCGAGTTTCCGGTGAGGTTCAACGTGTCAGCACCGGACGAGCCACTTAGCGTCATCAATGACAGTTTGCTGTCGAAATTCAGCGCAGGGAGACCAGCCTGGATCGCGGCCGCCGTGTCAGAAACCGAGAACGTCGTCACATGGGTGTCCGCCTGCAAGTCAACCGCTGAAGAAACCGGCGCGCCGGTGACAACCAGCCCGTAGCTGCCTGCGATCTTTTCTAACACAGAAATATCGTTACTGTACTGTGTGTAAGAAATCGAAAGTAATGGCGTCCCTATGTCGGTGAGCTTGATGGATTTAATATCCCCCACCACCGTCAGGAGGCTATTAAGGCAGTAATTTATGTTGGTGGCCGTATCGATGATTTCGATGGGCGGCGCGCTTGGGTGACCAGCTATGTAAGACAACGCTGGGATTACGGCCAAGCCTTTTGGCGAGGCGGAAGAAAACTGGACCACGAAACCTTGAACCGAAGCTAGGTCAGGTACGTCGTTCCACTCCGCCGGATTGTTGACAGGCTTGTAGTGGAGATAGCGATCCCCATTGCCTGAGGGCTCGCCCTGCGTCCAATCGGAGAACGACCAAGCAGTGCCATCGACCCATTCCCATCCAGTTCCGTTCGCGGAACCCGCCAGTTGAAATCCACCTAGCCAAGGGCCGCGGTCACTATAGTACCCAGTTGGCCATGACATCGGCTCAGCGAGGGTGAGATTATATATGAATGTGTTTACATCACTTGAGGCGATACTGGCAAGATCACCACCCATTGCCACGCTTGCAGCGCGGGCATCGGTCCAAGTGATCTGCGATGGCGATACGGCAACTACCGCGTATAAACTGCCATTGTATGCGGATGCGATCATACCTGACTCCCCTGCAGGCAACCCGCTCACAGTTAGTCTATATTCATTGGGAAGCCTTTCGAGGGCGGCGGCATCGGAAATCAACTGTTGATAGGAAACGCTCCGTTGAGTGTTGTCGGTGAGAGATAAGACGCTGATTTTGTCATCAGTGTTGAGAGCGTCTATGCTAGCGATAACGTTGGCCGAGTTGTCTGTTATCGAGAACGCCCGTACACGTACATCCGCCTGCAAGTCTGCGGCTGCTGCGACCGGTGCGCCATTTACGACCAGGTCATAGCTACCCGAAATTTTGCCTAGTGCCACACCACCTGCGATATATTGCTTGTATGTGATCGATATGGGGGCAGCGTCGCTCAATGAAATAGACGAAAGATTGCTCGCGCCGCTTAGCAATTTAAGAGATTGAGCAACGTTAGTTGAATTGTCAACGACGGTAAACGACGAGACCTGTCTGTCAGCCCCGAGAACGCCTGAAACTGCTGCTGTTGCGCCACTAACTGCTAGGTGATAGACGCTCCTAATCTCCTCAAGAGCTCCCTTGTCGAATTGGAACTGCGTATAGTTGATCGCCATCGGAATCGAATCACTCAGGTTGATTCCGGATAGGTTTCCGTCAGCGTTCAGAGCATCCAAGGCGTCGGCCACATGGACGCTGCTGTCGTAGGCAACGAAGCTAGTGACATGTGCGTTAGCCTCCACCGCGTCAGCACCTGCTGCAGAAACATGACGGACAACTAAGTGATAGTTATTTGGCAACAAAGCGAGTACGCTCGGAATGCCAACAAATCGTTCATAGTTCAGCCAAATCGGAGCGTCGTCGGTGAGTGAGATAGAGCGGAGTCTGGTTGCTTCAGCCAAAAATTCCAATTTAGCAATGAAAGCGCTGACATGCGCCGCAGTATCCGACACGGCAAGGCCAGTTGTTAGTTTTGCAAGGAGAGTTTTTGGTATGCCTGCCGCTGTCGCGGCATGTACCGTGCCAGTCGGTGTAAGGGAAAATGAGCCAACGATTTTTCGGAGTGATCCTGAGTCATGAGACAACTGGTTCGCGGATAGGGCGAGCGTAGATGAGCCTTGAATTTGGACCCGGCGGAGTTTACCTGCCTCGTACAACATCTGAAGGCCATCAAGTTTGGTCAGGATGTTCGCCGCGCTATCGGCAACCGTTTGTGGCTGGACGTTTGGATGGGCTCGGAACCGCGCGATCGCGCGAGCGACTGTGATGGACATTTTTTTGCCTTCTTATGATGAAATCAAACTGTGTTTAGATTACTATTTATGCATATATATGGATTTCTAAAAAATACCATACTGAGACTATCATCAACCGCAATATTGCGACGCGAATTCAAAAATTTCAATGGTAATTTTAATATAAATTACGGAATTTTGTGAATTGCGGTAATGATTTCAGGTTTTATTTGAAGATTCGTCGTGTGGTTGTGTGCATCGCCGTGCGGTTGGCGTTTGGGGTGGATGGGAAATCGTTGGTTGCAGGTTGATTCGCCTCCTCCCGAACAGCTGTAACCGGTACGCCCGTCCTGGCCCCCCACCTCCGCCTCACCCAAACCAGCCCCCCCGCTAGCCCGTACCCAGCCCACGTCCGCAGCGCAATGACCAAGAATCCCTGACCCCTCAACGCCTCGAAATCCAACCCATCCAGAACAACCCGGCAAATCCACGACCCCACCCCGAACCCGACGCACCCAATCATGGCGTCCACCACATCGTACCCAAACACCCGCCACCGATACCACCGCGCCCCGGCGTCCCGCGCGCCCCGCCCGGCCCGCCGCCGCAGCGCCCGCAGCACGCCCATCGCCGCGAACCCCCCGCCCACCGCCAACGCCATCCGCAGACCCACCAGGAGGTCGAGATACCGCCGCTCGAAGTCTGTCTCCTCCGGCCCGAACACCACCAGCGCCGCCACCATCAATCCGGCAACAAACGCCATGAACGCCCAAGTCTCCCCCCGGCGTCGCCCAGCCACCGCCCGCCGATGGCGCCGCCGGCCCCTCTGCGCTCACCCCATCGCCCGCAGCCCTCATGCCAATCCCTCCAGCCCCAGCGCCCCAGCCCTCGGGCGCATCTTCTGATATCCGTACCGACTGCGGAAGGAAAGCGGCCCGCACGCCCCAGCGCCGGCGAGGGAAGGCCCCCCCCCCACGCCGCCCCACCAATCCGCGACTTTTTTCCTTGACACGACGAATAGGTTAGTTAATTATAATCCCCATGTCCGCCACCGCCCTCTCCCCCTCAACCCGCGCCGCGGCGCCCGAGATCGCCGTCCGGTTGGTCGCGATTTTCGCCGGCGTCGTCGCGCTCATCCTGCGCTATTACGTCCGCCACGGCCGTCTCGCCCCCGGTCTGACCCTCTTCCTTAACCGCCTCAACCGCGCCGGCCGCCGATTCACCCGCATCGCCGCCCGCCTCGCCGCCGGCCGTCCCGCCAGCCGCGCCCGCCACAGCGCGCCCAGCCCCCGCCCGGCCGAGGCCGCCCCCCGCGCCAAAATCCCCTATATCCGCCAGGCCAAGGGCTGGCTCCTCAAGGACCTCAAGCACGAGGCCGCCCTCTATCGCGGCCGCCTCGAAACCCTCCTGCTCGAGCCCGCCGCGGTCGAAATCGCCGCCCACACCCCCCAGTTCGTCCACATCCTCCGGCCCCTCTGCCGCATCCTCGCCCTCGAACCCGCCTGCATCCCGCCCCAGCCCCGCCGCGCCCGCAAACCCGCGCCGCCGAAACCAAAACCCGCCCGCAAGCCCCGGCCCCGCCCCCCCTATCTCGAACCTTACCCCACCACCAGCAAAACCCCCTGGCGCATCATCAAAAGCCGCGTCCAAAAAAAAAATCATCTGACCCGGCCCGCGCCTTCGCACGTCCTAAATGTTACGATGTAGTAACAAAAACCCTTCAAGGCCGGAACGTCGCGGCAAACGTCCTTTCATCCGTCCGCGGCACGATCCGCAGCCCCGCCCGCGCCGCCCAGGTCGTCGCCTGGAAGTGCAGGGGAATAATCGCCTCCTCCCCCATCGCCAGCCGCGTCGCCCGCTGCAGCAGCTCCGCCCGCTTACCGTCATCCACCGTCCCCAGCGCCGTGGCGAGATCGGCGTCCACCTGCCGGTTGCAATAGAAACTCCAGTTATACAGCCCGCCCCCGGTCTTCGGGTCGGCGCAGGCGATGATCGCCCGCAGGATCGCGCTCGGCTCCCCCGTCTGCGAGCCGAACCCGATCAGCCCGAACGAGAACTCCCCCTTCGCCCCCCGCCCCGCATAGGCCGCCATCGGCGCCGTCTCCACCTTCGCCGCCACCCCCACCCGCGCCAGCATCTGCCCCACCGCCTGCACGATCTGCGCATCGTTCACCAGGCGATCGTTCGGCCCATGGATCGTCATCGCGAACCCGTCCGGATACCCCGCCTCCGCCAGCAGCTTCTTCGCGCCCTCCGGATCGAACGCCGGCACCTTGATCGACGGGTCATGCCCGAACAGCGCCTCCGGCACGAGATTCCCCGTCGGATACCCCAGCCCCGACATCACCCGCGACGTGATCGCCTCCCGATTGATCGCCATCGACAGCGCGCGCCGCACCCGCTCGTCGGCCAGCGGATTCTTCGCCAGCTTCGCGCCATCCTTGGCCGACACCATCGGCGTCTCCGCCCGCCCGCCATCGACATAGAAATACACCAGCCGCGCCGACACCTTCTGCGCGAACACCAGCTTCGCATTCCCCTTCACCGCCTCGAGATCCGACGTCGGCACCCCCTCGATCCCGTCGACATCCCCCGACAGCAACGCCGCCAGCCGCGCAGCGTTATTGGGAATGAACCGCATGGTGACGCGATCCCAATCCGCCTTGTCCCCCCACGCCCCCTCGTTGCGAACCAACTCCACCCGATCGTCGCGCTGGAAACTGACGAACTTGTACGGCCCCGTCCCGATCATCCCTTGGCCCCGCGCGAACCCATCCGTCGCCACCCCCTCCGCCGCCTTGCGGGAGAGAATGAAGATCGTGCTGAGATCCGACAGCAGCAGCGGATAGGGCCCATTGGTGGTAATCCGCACCGTCGTCGCATCCACCGCCGTCTTGCCAACGATCCCCTTGGTGAACATCGCGAACCCCGCCGGCGAATTCACCAGCGTGGCCGGCCGATCCAGCGAGAAGATCACATCCTCCGCCGTCAGCGCCGACCCGTCATGGAATTTCGCCCCGGCCCGCAGCTTGAATTCCCACGTCCGCTCGTCGACCAGCCTCCAGCTCTCCGCCAGCCCCGCCTGGATCCGGCTGTCCGGGTCCATCCGCACCAGCGTATCGAACACATTGGCGGACACGTTGAGATTGGCGCCGAGATTATGAAAATGCGGATCCATCGCGCTCGGCGACGAACTCAGCACCATCCGCAAATCCGCCGCCTGCGCCGGGGCGCCCGCCAGAACCGCCAGCGCCGCCAGAATACCGATCCTCATCGCCCGATCCCCCCTGCAACCCGGCGATCTTCCACCGCCCCCGAGGAGGGTGTCAAAGCGATCAGCTGCCTTCGCGCGTCCAGCGATACGCGTTCACCCGCCGCCACGCCGACGCCGTCGAGGTCACATGCTGCCAGGCATAGTCATCCGCCCGCTGCCACTGCGTCGAGGGCGCGTTCGGCGTCACCATGATCACATGCGGATCGCTCTCCTGCGCCAGCGCCGGCGCGGCGAACCCGATCAGCACCGCCAGTCCCAGTCCAACCCGCCGCATGGCCCCACTCCCTCGGATCCGGCGCGAAGCCTGCCATGCGCGCGCGTGACCGTGTCAACGCGATCCCTGAGGAACCCGCCATACCCCCTTCATCGCAAACAACAATCCGCCGGCCGCAATCGCCAGGATTGACCGAACCGCCCCCGCCGTGCTGCATCGGCGCCCAATCACCGCCAGGGGTACACCATGAGCCTTGTCCGCCAAGACATCGAAGTCCTCGAGGACAGCCCGATCGTCGAAGTCTGGCGCATGGGCTACGGCGACCCGTCGGTCATCGGCATGTTCGCCGGCGAGCCCGACGTCCCCACCCCCGACTTCATCTGCGAAGCCGCCGCAGACGCGCTGAAGGCCGGCAAGACCTTCTACACGCCGAACCGCGGCATCGCGCCCATGCGCGACGCCATCTCGGCCTACCTGAAGTCGATCTACCACGTCGACATCCCCGAGCACCGCATCGCGCTCACCCCGTCGGGCATGTCCGCCGTCATGCTCATCGCCCAGGCCACCGTGAAGCCCGGCGACAACGTCGTCGCCATCACCCCCTCCTGGCCCAACATCATGCGCGCCATGCAGATCTGCGGCGCCGAGGCCCGTGAAGTCGCGATGACCCCGGGCAACGCCGGCTGGTCGCTCGACATGGACAAGGTGTTCGCCTCCTGCGACGAAAACACCAAGGTCATCTATCTCGCCTCCCCCGGTAACCCGACGGGCTGGATGATCACCCCGGAAGAGGCCGAACGCCTGCTCGCCTTCGCCCGCGAGAAGGGGATCGCGATCCTGTCCGACGAGGTCTACCACCGCCTGGTCTACGATCGCCCGATCGCCTTCTCCTTCCTCAACATCGCCAAGCCGAACGACCCCGTCTTCGTGGTCAATTCCTTCTCCAAGGCCTGGGCCATGACCGGCTGGCGCCTCGGCTGGATCGTCTATCCCGAGGGCCTCAAGGACTCCTTCGAGAAGCTGATCCAGTTCAACACCTCCGGCGCTCCCGAGTTCCTCCAGCACGGCGCCATCGCCGCGCTGAGCAAGGGCGAGGAGTTCACCAAGTTCTTCACCGCCCGCTGCGGCGAGGGCCGCAAGCTGGTGAACGATCGCCTCGCCCGCATGCCCCGCGTCCACAACATCCCCAACGAGGGCAGCTTCTACGCCATGTTCTCGGTCGACGGGGTCGATGACACGCTGACCTTCTGCAAGCGCGCCGTGGTCGAGGCCAAGATCGGCATGGCGCCGGGCATCTCCTTCGGCAAGGGCTCCGAGCGCTACATCCGGCTCTGCTACGCCAAGAGCCAGGAAATGCTCACCGAAGCGATGGACCGCCTCGAAGCCTTCGTCGCCACCTACAAGGAATAGCCCATGTCCCCCGATCCGCGTACGCTTGAGGCCCTGCGCACGCTGATCGGGTTCGACACCACCAGCCGCAATTCCAACCTCGCCTGCATCGACTGGGCGCGCGCGCACATGGAAGCCCATGGCGCCCGCACCCGGATGGACTGGAACCCGGACCGCACCAAGGCCAACATGCTCGCCACCTTCGGCGAGGGGCCGGGCGGCATCGTCCTCTCCGGCCATGTCGACGTCGTCCCCGTCGACGGCCAGGCCTGGACCTCCGATCCCTTCACCGCCACCGAACGCGACGGCCGCATCTACGGCCGCGGCGCCTGCGACATGAAGGGTTTTGATTCCGTCATCCTCGGCCACGTGCCGGATTATGCGGCAGCGCCGTTGCGCGAACCGATCCACGTCGCACTCACCTACGACGAGGAAGTCGGCTGCCTCGGCATCCCCCATCTCATCCGCGCCATGGGCGAGTGGGGCGTCCACCCCTCCGGCTGCATCGTCGGCGAGCCCACCTCGATGCGCTTGGTGTCGGCCCACAAAGGCGGCCGCGTCTACCGCTGCCGGGTGACGGGCAAGGCGGCCCACTCCTCGCTCACCCACACCGCCGTCAACGCCATCGAATACGCCGCGGCGATCATCGCCCGCATCCAGGCCATCGGCGCCCGCGAACGCGACTCCGGCCCGCGCGCCGCGGGGTTCGACGTGCCCTTCACCACGATCTCCACCAACCTCTTCCAGGGCGGCAACGGCCCCAACATCGTCCCCGCACTGGCCGAGTTCCTCTTCGACTACCGCTACATCCCCGGTTATGACCCCGACGCCATCATCACCGAACTCACCGCGCTGGCCGCCGAGCTGAACCCCCGCATGCGGGCCATCGAGCCCACCGCCGGCATCGAGTTCCTCCGCGTCAACGCGATCCCCGCGCTGGCCCCCAACCCCGAAGCCGCCGTCTACCGCCTCGCCCAATCCCTCCTGCCCGACCCCACCGTCGAGAAAGTCGCCTACGGCACCGAAGCCAGCTTCTTCCAGGACTACGGCGTCCCCAGCATCGTCTGCGGCCCCGGTTCGATCGAGCAGGCCCACAAGGCCGACGAATACGTCCCCCTCGACCAGCTCGCTTTGTGCGACCGGTTCATCGAGGGCGTCGTCGCGCATCTACGCGCGTGAGCACCAGCGTCGAAACCCGCGCCTCCTGGGCCGCGGCACTCGCCGTCCTCGCCGTCTTCTCCATCACCTACGGCGCGCCGCTGATCATGGTGGTTGGCCTCAAGCAGGTCGCCGAGGAACTCGCGACTCCGCGATCGGTGCCGGCGCTGGCCTCCTCGCTGGCCTGGCTCGGCACCGGGATCGGCGGAATCCCGATGGGCTGGCTCGCCGACCGCATCGGCATGCGCAAGGTCGCCGTCATCGGCGCGCTCTCGGTCACGCTGGGCATGCTGGTCTCCACAATCGGCGGGATCTGGGGGCTCTATATCGGCCACGGCCTGCTGATCGGCCTGCTTGGGAACGGTGCCTTCAACGCGCCGCTGATGACCTACACCACCCGCTGGTTCGACCGCCGCCGCGGCACGGCACTGGCGCTGATCATGAGCGGCCAATACGTCGCCGGGGTGTTCTGGCCCAGCGTGTTCGAGCGCGCCATCGCCGCCTGGGACTGGCGCAGCACCATGCTCGGCTTCGCCGTCGCCGAAATGCTGATCGCCCTGCCGATCGCCATCCTCTTCCTGGCGCCGCCCCCCAGGGCGGCGGTGGCGGGCAGCTATGGGGCGGGGCCGATGCCGGGCGGACGGGTGCTCGGGCTCAACCCCAACCTGGTCCACGCGCTGGTGGCGCTGGGCATCTTTCTCTGCTGCGTGCCGATGGCGCTGCCCTCGGCGCATCTGGTGTCGTTCTGCACGGATATTGGCATCAGCCGCGCCCATGGGGCGGCGATGCTCTCGGTCATGCTGGGCTGCGCCTTCATCAGCCGGCAGTTCTGGGGCTGGGCGTCGGACCGTATCGGCGGGCTGCAGGCGATCCTCGCCGGGTCATTCTGCCAAGCGATCGCGCTGGCCATGTTCCTGGCCACCCAGGACGAGGCCGGGCTGTTCGCGGTCGCCACCGCCTTCGGACTGGGCTTCGCCGGCATCGTGCCGGCCTATGTGCTGGCCATGCGCGACCTGTTTCCGGCGAGCGAAGCGGGTTGGCGGGTGCCTGTTACTGCCTTCGCCGGCCTGCTGGGCATGGCCAGCGGCGCCTGGATGGGCGGGCTGCTCTACGATGCTTTCGGTAGCTACGCGGTTGCCTTCGAGGCCGGTGTGCTCAGCAATATCGCCAATCTCGCGGTGATCGGCTTCCTGGTGTTCCGCCGCCGCCGCTCGCTCCGGCGCGGCTTTTCAGCCGCGCCGGCCGCGAACGCCGTGTGATCAGCGCGGCAGGGAGTTGCTGTAACGCCGGCGCACCAGGATGAGGCCGAGCAGCCCCGAGGCGAACAGCATCACGGTCGCCGGCTCCGCCGTGCCAGTGGGCAGCGCCTGGGTGAGATGGACGTAGATCTGCATGTCCGCCACCGAATAGGTCGCGGCGTTATGCACCAATGAGTAGTTCAGGTTAAGCGGCGTGCTGTAGTTGCCGAGGCCGAGATCGCTGTTCTGGCTGCCGCTGGCGAAGTCATTGTAGGAAAAAAGCATCTGGTTATTGCCGGGCACCGCGACATCCATCGCCCCGTACTGGCACGCGGTGTTCTGGCCGATATTCCAGTTGTAGACCGAGCCGACGCCCGAGACCGACTGGGCCGTGTAGCAATAGGGGAAGAAGGTGACGAACCCGCCGAGATTCGTGCCGGTGATGATGCCCGCACCCGAGCCGAACACGTTCATCTGCGTCACCGCGGCATCGTAGACCTGGCTCGCGCCGGTCGGCACGCCGATCTTCAACGCGCTGGTGGTGAAGGCGTTCATCGACACCGACACCCAGTTCAGCGCGCCCGACGGTGTCTTGGTCTCGACGTAGTAGCCGATGCGGTCGAACCCGCCGAGCGGGATCTGGTTGGCGATGTTGTAGACGTAGGGAACCAGATCGGTCTGCGTGTTGATGGCCGACGGGAACGTCAGGTCATAGACCTTGGTATAGCCAGATTCCTGGAACCCGGGCCCTTGTGTGCCGCCAGTCGGGCCGGTGACGATCGTTGCGTTTGCGGCGCCTGAGGCCGCCAAAAGGCCTGCGAGGACGAGCGCGGAGAAAGATGAGGCACGGCAGTATGCGGACATGGCAGGAACACCCCTTTTGGATCGCCCGACAGGCAGGCGCGAGGACGGATTAGGATCGAGAAACTAATATTTGGTGTAGAGCGGTTTAGACCCGGAGGCGCAAAATTAACCGTCAATTTTAGTCAACGACGGTCTTTAACCGTCCAAGTCGACAATTGTTTACAGTCTCACCGCATTGTATTCACGAACTGTAACGCAACCGACAGGGCCTAGGCCCTCAGGCACGCCGCCCGATGCCCTGCCTCACCGGTCAGCGCCGGCACCTCCGCTGCGCAGGCCGCGGTGGCGATCGGGCAGCGGGTGCGGAAGACGCAGCCCGATGGCGGGTCGGCCGGGCTCGGCGGCTCGCCTTGCAGCAGCAGCCTGGTCTGCCGCCGCTCCGGATGCAGGCTCGGCGCCGCCGATAGCAGCGCCTGGGTATAGGGATGGCGTGGGGCGGCGAACACGGCGCCGACCGGGCCTTCCTCCATGATCCGCCCGAGATACATCACCGCGACGCGGTCGCAGAGATGGCGGACGACGGGGAGGTCATGGCTGATGAACAGCATGGCCAGGCCCAGGCGGGCGCGGAGGCCAGAGAGCAGGGCCAGCACCTGGGCCTGGACGGAGACGTCGAGGGCGGAGACGGGTTCGTCGGCGACGAGGAAGTCGGGGCCGGAGGCGAGGGCGCGGGCGATGCCGATGCGTTGGCGCTGGCCGCCGGAGAACTGGTGCGGGTAGCGGCTGGCGTGGGCGGCGGTGAGGCCGACCTGTTCGAGCAGTTCGGCGATGCGGGCGGGGCGGGCGGGCTTGGGCAGGAGGGTGTGGATGCCGAGCGCGTCGCCGATCTGGGCGCCGACGGTGCGGCGGGGATCGAGGCTGCCGTAGGGGTCCTGGAAGACGAGCTGCATGCGTGCCCTGAGCGCCCGCATCGCCCCAGCGCCGGCGGCGGCGAGGTCGACGCCTTCGAACAGGACGCGGCCTGCGCTGGGCGGCAACAGGCCGAGGGCGAGCCGGCCGACAGTGCTCTTGCCTGAGCCGCTTTCGCCCACGAGGCCGAGGGTTTCTCCTTTGGCGATGGCGAAGGAGACGTCGGTCACCGCCTGCACGGCGCGGCCGCGGGCGAACAGCCCGGCGACGGGGAAGTGTTTGGTCAGGCTTTCGGCACGGATCAGCGCGGTCATGCCTCGCTCCAGCGGATGCAGCGGGCGGACCGGCCTTCGCCGGTGGGAACGAGGTCGGGGTGGGCGGCCGTGCAGGCGGTCGTTGCGCGGTCGCAGCGCGGCGCAAAAATGCAGCCGGGGGGGAGCTCGGTGGGGGGCGGCACGACGCCCCGGATGCCCTCGGGGGCGGGACCGTCCTCGACCGGCGCGCTGCGTAGGAGGGCGGCGGTGTAGGGGTGGTGGGGGGTGAGGAAGACGTCGGCGGTGGGGCCGGTTTCGACGATCTCGCCGGCGTACATGACGGCGACGCGGTCGGCGATTTCGGCGACGACGGGCAGCGAGTGAGTGATGAAGAGGAGGGCCAGGCCGCTCTCGCGCTTGAGGTCGGCGAGGAGGTCGAGCACCTGGGCCTGGATGGTGACGTCGAGGGCGGTGGTCGGTTCGTCGGCGATGAGCAGGCGGGGGCCGTTGGCGATGGCGATGGCGATCATGACGCGCTGGCGCATGCCGCCGGAGAGCTCGTGGGGGTAGGCGCGGACGCGTCGGGCGGGGTCGGGGATGCCGACGCGTTTGAGGAGGGCGACGGCTTCGTCCATGGCTTTGGAGCGCGGCATGGGGCGGTGGGCGAGGATGGCCTCGGCGATCTGGTCGCCGATGCGGTGGACCGGGTTGAGGCTGCTGCCGGGGTCCTGGAAGATCATCGCCATCTTCGCCCCGCGCAGGCGGCGGAGGGGCTCGTCGTCGAGGCGCAGGAGGTCGGTCCCGTCGAGCCAGGCGGCGCCGGCGGTGACGCGGCCGGCGCCGGGGAGGAGGCCGGTGATGGCGAGCGAGGTGACGGATTTGCCGGAACCGCTTTCGCCGACGATGGCGAGCGTTTCGCCCGGGAAGACCTGCAGCGAGACGTCGCGCACGGGATAGATCGGGCCGTGCGGGGTGTCGATCTCGACGGTGAGGTGGCGCAGGTCGAGCACCGCCTTGGGGGCTGGGAGCAGGCCGGGGACGATGGCGTCTAGCATGCGGCGGTGACTGGGGCGGTAGGCGGGGTGGGGGTCGACGGCGTCGCGCAGGCCGTCGCAGAGGGCGTTCATCACCAGGATGGTGAGCGTGAGGGCGAGGCAGGGCCAGAGGAGCAGGAGCGGGGCCTGCGCCATGGTGGCCCGCGCGGCGCCGATCATCAGGCCCCAGGAGGGGGAGGGGGGGACGACGCCGAGGCCGAGGAAGGAGAGGCCGCTCTCGAGCACGACGGCGGCGGCCATGGCGAGCGAGAACTGCACCAGCAGCGGGCCGCCGATATTGGGCAGGATAGTGCGCAGCATGATCCGCACCTTGCCGGCGCCGAGGACACGCATGGCCTCGACATAGTCCTGGCTGCGGGCGGTGAGCACGCCGGCATAGGCGACGCGGGTGAAGCCGGGGAGGTAGACGAGGGCCAGCACCGGGATCAGCGTCGTGGCGCCGGGGCCGAGCAGGGTGACGACGAGGAGAGCGAGCAGCAGCGGCGGAAAGCAGAGCAGCACGTCGATCGAACGCAAGGCGAGGATCTCGGCGACGCCGCGCAGGAAGCCGCCGACGACGCCAAGGGCGGTGCCGACCACGCAGGCGAGGGCGGCCGCCGCGACGGCGACCGAGAGGGAAACGCGGGCGCCCCAGATCAGGCGGGAGAAAACGTCGCGGCCGAACTCGTCCTGGCCCAGCCAGTGGCTGGCCGACGTGATAGCGAGACGGTGCGGCACGTCCATCGCCACGGGGTTCTGCAGGCCGAGCCAAGGGGCGAGCAATGCAAGCACGACAATGAAGCCAACGCCGGCGAGGGCGCCCCAGGGCAGACGGCTCATCGGCGCACCCGCGGATCAAGAATCCCGTAGATGATGTCGACGAGAAAGTTGAGACCGACGAACAGCACCGAAATCACCAGCACGATGCCGACGACCTGCGGATAGTCCCGCGCGTTCACCGCACTCACCAGCGAACCCGACAGGCCAGGCCAGTTGAACACGAACTCCACCAGCACCGTGCCGCCCAGCAAGGTGCCGAGATACAGCGCCAGCACGGTGATCACCGGCATCAGCGCCGTGCGCACGACATGACGCACCAGAATGCGGCGGTTGGTGACGCCCTTGGCCCGCGCCGTGCGGACATAGTCGCGCAACATCACATCGAGCACCGCCGCCCGCGTCATGCGGAACATCACCGCCGACAAGCCAATACCGATGGCGCTGGCAGGCATGGCGAGCATGACGAAATGCTGCACCGGGTCCTTGGTGAAAGCGACAAATCCGCCGGCGGGAACCCAGCGCAACCCCTGGGCAAAAATCATCACCATCAAGGTGCCAACAACGAAAATCGGCACCGCCAGCGCCAAACTCGCGATCGAACTCGCGATGCGGTCGAACACCCCGCCACGCCGCATCGCCGCCGCCGTGCCCAAGGGAATCCCGATGATCACCGCCATCAACCCCGCCGCCAGAATCAGCTCCAACGTGCGCGGCAACCGGCGCGCGATCTCCTCCGACACCGGGCTGTCATCCTGCATGGAACGGCCAAGATCCGCATGAGCAAGCCGCCACATGAACTCGCCATACTGGGTCATCAACGGCTTGTTGAGCCCCAGCTGCTCGCGCAACTCCTCAACCATCGCCGGCTCCGGCGCGGACCCGCCAAGCGAGAGCAGCAACTCGGCGGGATCGCCGGGGACCATGTGGATGGCCAGGAAGACGACACTGGCAACGACCCAGATCAGGACTATGGAGATGCCGAGGCGGCGGAGGAACCAGGTCATGGGAAGGCTCGGCGTAAGGAAGGCAAGAGAAGGCTCCGCCGGCCAAGGGCCGAGAGGCCCTTGGAACCCACAACATCTCTTGGCTGGATCACTGGCCTTCGGTCGCGATCCCACGATCTCGACGCGGAGACTGGCGAAGCCAATAAAATATCGAGACCGCACCATAGTTTGTGCGTTTCGCTGATATGATTGCCTGCGGCGCTAAGGAAGACGTTCGCAGCTGAAGGTCGGCGCTCCAGCCGCGAGCGGTCAAGGGTTCCAAGGGCGAAGCCCTTGGCCGGCGGAGCCATCTTGCTGCTTGTTGGGATCACGCGCCGTAGATCTGTTCAGCCGACTCGCGCGTGAGTCGTCCTTCGGCGATGTCGCGGGCGACGGCGTCCTTGGGTCGACCGGAGGGGGGGCCGAAGCCGCCGGCGCCGGGGGTGATGACGGCGACGATCTGGCCTTTTTTCAAACCGCCTTGGCCGTAGTTGAATTTTTCGACGCCGTCGGAGAAGTCGAAGCCGCCCATGCCGCCTGAGAGGCCGCCTTCGAGGCCCCAGGGGGCGGAGCGGAGGCGCGAGCCGTCGACGCGCAGGCGGCAGTCGGCTTCGGCGCGGTAGACGCGGCGCAGGCCCATGCCGCCGCGGTGGGTTCCGGCGCCGCCGGAGCCGTCGACGAGTTCGTAGCGCAGGAGGGTGAGGGGGTATTCGAGTTCGAGGGCTTCGGCGGGGAGGTTGGAGGTGTTGGTGAGGTGGACGTGGACGCCGTCGAGCCCGTCCTTGTTGTGGCGGGCGCCGAAGCCGCCGCCGATGGTTTCGAGATAGACCCAGAGGTGGCCGGTTTTGGGGTGGGTGCCGATGAAGGTGGCCGAGGCGCAGGCGCCGTTGCTGGCGGCGGTGACGCGGTCGGGCACGGCCTGGGCGAGGGCGTGGTGGACGAGGTCGACGACGCGCTGGCACATCGAGAGGCGGCCGTTGACGGCGGCGGGGTGGACGGAGTTGAGGATGGAGCCTTCGGGGGCGGTGACGGTGAGGGGGCGGGCGAGGCCGGCGTTGGGCAGGATGGTGGGGTCGACGACGGTTTTGACCGCGTAATATACGGCGGAGACGAGGGCGGTGTAGACGAGGTTGAGGCCGGCGCGGACTTGGGGCGGGCCGTCGAAGTGGAGTTTCATTTCGTCGCCGGCGACGGTGATTTCGCAGGAGACTTTCAGTTGGCCGTCGATTTCGGGGCTGTCGAACCAGTCCTCGGAGCGGTAGGTGCCGTCGGGGATGGTGGCGATGCCGGCGCGCATTTTGCGTTCGGCGTAGTCCTGCAAGGCGCGGCCGGCGGCGAGGACGACGGCGGTGGTGTATTTGGCGCAGAGGGCTTGCAGGCGTTCGACGCCGAGGCGGTTGGCGGCCATCTGGGCGCGCAGGTCGGAGAGGCGTTCGCGGGGAACCTGGCAGTTGAGCAGGATGAGTTCGAGCACGTCCTTTTGCAGTTCGCCGGCGCGGTAGAGGCGGATGGGCGGGATGCGCAGGCCTTCCTGGTAGATGTGCGCATGGCCGCGATCGGCGAAGTCGGCGTGGTGGGCGAGGTTGACGGCCCAGGCGACGATGGTGCCGTCGACGAAGACGGGCTCGGCGAGGACGATGTCGGGGAGGTGGGTGCCGCCGCCTTCGTAGGCGTCGTTGCCGCAGAAGACGTCGCCCGGGCGCATCTCGGCCATCGGGTGGCGCTTGAGGATATGGGGCAGCAGGCCGATGAAGCTGCCGAGATGCATGGGGATATGTTCGGCCTGGCAGAGGGTGTTGCCCGCGGTGTCGAACAGGGCGGTGGAGCAGTCGCGCCGCTCCTTGATGTTGGTGGAGTAGGAGGCGCGCACGAGGGCCTCGCCCATTTCCTCGGCGATGGAGGCGAAGGAGCTGCCGATCACTTCGACGGTGATCGGGTCGACCGTCACGTCAGAAAGGGCGTCCATTATTTCGCCTCCACGATGAGGTTGAGATAGGGTTCGACCACCGCGACCATGTCGGGGAGGATGACGGTTGTCGCGTCCATCTGCTCGACGATGGCTGGGCCTTCGATGCGGTTGCCGCAATCGAGTTTTTCGCGGTCGTAGACTGGGCAGTTCACGAAGCCGCCGGCTTCGGGGAGCCAGACGTCGCGGCTGCCGATGATGGCGGACGACGCGTTGGGGCCGGCGTCGGGGCGGGGCTTGAAGGAGGCTTTTTCGACGACGCCCGCGGCTTCGATGCGGAAGGTCACCAGTTGCACCGGTTCCTCTTCGGCGACGAAGCCGTACATGCGGCGGTGGGCATTGGCGAACCCTTCGGCGAGGGCGTCGAGGCTTGCTTGCGTGATCGGGCCTTCGGGAAGGGCGATGGGCAGTTCGTAGTTCTGGCCGGCGTAGCGCATATCGACGGTGCGGGTGAGCTTGCGTGCGGCGGGCTGGATGTCTTCCTCGGCGAACCAATGTTCAGCCTGCGCCTGCAAGGTTGCGAAGGCCTCGGACATCGCGGGGATGGCGGCGGCGTCGAGCGTGGTGAGGCGGGTGGCAGCGAAATCGGCGCGCAGGTCGGTCAGCAGCAGGCCCATGGCGCAGAGGATGCCGGGGTTGCGGGGGACCAGGATGCGGCTGATGTCGAGCTCGCGGGCGAGGCGGGCGGCGTGGACCGGGCCGGCGCCGCCGAAGGCCACGAGGGTGTAGTCGCGCGGGTCGTGGCCGCGCTGGACGGAGATGACGCGGATGGCCTTGGCCATGTTCGCGGTCACCACCGAGAGGATGCCCTGGGCGGTGGCCATGACGTCCATGTTGAGCTTTTCGGCGAGGCGGCCGATGGCGGCCTTGGAGAGCGCCTGGTTCACCTTCATGCGGCCGCCGAGAAGATACTCGGGGTTCAGCGTCTGCAGCACGACGTTGGCGTCGGTGACGGTGGGTTCGGTGTTCCCCAAGTCGTAGCAGACCGGGCCGGGGTTGGCGCCGGCGGAGCGCGGGCCGACCTTCAGCAGGCCGCCGCTGTCGACATAGGCGATCGAGCCGCCGCCGGCGCCGACGGTGTGGATGTCGAGCATCGGCGCCTTGATGGGGTAGCCGTGCACGGTGGCTTCGGAGGCCAGGCGGCATTCGCCGTTGGTGAGGAGGGCGACGTCGGTCGAGGTGCCGCCCATGTCAAAGGTGATGAGGTTGGGGATCCCCGCGAGCTTGCCGATCGCCTGGGCGCCGACGACGCCGGTGGAGGGGCCGGAGAGCACGGTGCGGACGGGCAGGCGGGCGGCGGCGGCGAAGCCGGTGACGCCGCCGTTGGACTGGGTCAGATGCGGCGTGGCGGTGACGCCGAGCGCCTTGATGCGTTCGCCGAGGCGCGTGATGTAGCCTTGCATGACCGGGCCGAGATAGGCGTTCACCACCGCGGTCGAGAGGCGTTCGAATTCACGGAATTCGGGGGCCACCTGGTGGGAGGCGCAGGCGAAGGCCTCGGGGAATTCCTCGCCGAGGATGCGCATGGCGATTTCCTCGTGGGTGGTGCGCACGAAGCCGTAGAGGAAGCAGACGGCGACGGCTTTGACGCCTTCCGCCTTCAGGCGGCGGGCGGCGGCGCGGAGGGCCGCTTCGTCGAGCGGGATTTCGACGGTGCCGTCGTGATGGACGCGCTCGGGGACTTCGAGGCGGAGGTCGCGGGTGACGAGGGTCTCGGGCTTGTCGGTCTGGAGGTCGTAGAGGTCGGGGCGTTTCTGGCGGCCAATCTCGAGGAGGTCGCGGAACCCGTCGGTGGTGATCAGGCCGGTTTTTACGCCCTTGTGCTGGATCAGAGCGTTGGTCGCCACGGTCGTGCCATGCCCGAAGTAGCCAACGTCGCTCGGTGCGGCGCCGACTCGAAAAATGCCTTCCTCGATGCCCTGGGCGATGCCGCGCGAGGGGTCGTCGGGGGTGGAGGGGACTTTCCACACCTCGACGCGACCGGTCTCCACCTCGAAGAGGCAGACGTCGGTGAATGTGCCGCCGGAATCAACGCCGATACGCCAGACCATGATGCAGGACCCTCAAAGCGAATTATGCATGGACGTCGCCATCCGCCCAGGGCGTGGCATGCCCGAAGGCACCTTGCCAGCCGCAGACGGTGGCGGCGAATCCGGCGGCGAGCCCGAGGGCCGCGGCCGGTTCGGCGCCACGCAGCAGGGCGACGCGGAAAGCGGTGATGAAGCCGTCGCCGGCGCCGAGCGTGTCGACGATCTCGGCGGGGACGATGCCCTGGTGGAGCAACTGCCCGTCGACCAGCGCCATCGCGCCCTCGGCGCCGCGGGTGGCGACCGCGATGGCGACACCGGCGTCGGCGCAAAGGCGCAGGATGGCGGCGACCTCGTCGTCGGCGCGGTTGGGGGCGGAGAAGAAGGCGAGGTCGATATAAGGGAGGACGCGGGCGAAGACGGCGTCGTTCCAGCGTTCGGAGAAATCGTAGGACAGGCCGCGGGCGGCCTGGCGCAGGCGGGGCAGGTCGGCGTCGAGTTCGCTGAAGATCGAGGTGTGGACGGCGTCGAAGCCGGCGATATACGCGAAATCGTCGGGGCCGAGATCGTAGCGGCCGCGCACGCCGGGCTCGCCGCGGAGGAAGCGGCGGTCGCCGTTGTTGTGGACGATGAAGGCGCGCGCGTTGGGCCCGTCAATGCGGCGGACGCGGTCGGTGGCGACGCCTTCCTCGGCCAGGGCGGCGGCGATCAGGTCGCCGGCGGCGTCGCGGCCGAGGCAGCCGAGATAGGCGCTGGGCAGGCCGAGGCGGCGGGCGAGGACGGCGACGTTGACCGCGTTGCCGCCGGGGAATTGCAGTCCGGCGTCGACATAGGTGTCGACGGTGTTGTCGCCGAGGCCGAGCAGGCGTGGGCCAGATGGCGCCACGGCCATGTCAGTACTCGGTCTTCCACATATATTTCCGCTCGCCGAGCGGGCGGTTCATCAGCAGCGAGAGGTTGGCGGTGATGCGCTTCAAAGCGGCCTGTAGGACGTAGGGCGCGACGATCGGCCGGATGGCAGGGTCGACGCCGGGCATGGCGTAGTCGCGGCTGTCGTAGGTGAAGACGTGTTTCGCGTTCTTTTCGCAGAATCGCGCAACACGCTCCATCAGCGGGCGGGAGGGGTCCTCGCCGAGGATGAGGATGAGGCGGGTCTCGTCGTCGACGACCTCGAAGGGACCATGGAAGAACTCGGCGGCTTCCAGCGCGGTGGAATGCAGGCGGAGCATTTCCATGACGATGCAGACGCCGAAGACATAGGCGGTGGTGAAGCAGGGGCCGGCGGCGAGATGGTAGATCACCTGCTGCCCGTTGAGCGCGGCGGCGTCGGCCTGGCCGCGGGTGTCGGAGGCGGCGGCTGCATCGGCGATGGCGGCGGGGAGGGCGGCCAGCGAGGTGAGCAGGGCGTCGGCAAGCGGCCAGTTGTCCTTCGCCGCGAGAATGCCGCCGATCAGCGCCTGCATGGCCATGAACATGCCGGTGAAACTCTCAGGGGTTTCGCCGATGATGAAGCGGTGATCAGCGAGACCGGCCAGCGGCTTGTCGGCGCGCTGGGTGAAGGCGACGGTCTGGCACGGCTTGTCCCGCAGCCACTCGGCCGCCGCCACGGTCTCCTTGGTGGTGCCGGACTTGCTGGCGAGCACGACGAGCGTGCGGGCGTCGAGGCGGGCGGGGTTCTGCGCCATCAGCTCGGCGGGGAAGAAGCGGCGCACCTCCAGCGTCGGGCTGTCGCGCTCGATCCAGTATTGCATGCCCAGCATCGCCCGATTGGCCGAGCCGGCGGCGACGAAATAGATGCGGTCGATGCCGGCGGCGAGCGACCGGCCATAATCCATGGCCTCGGGCAGCAAGGCGGTGGCCGTGGTCAGGCTGTCGATCATCGCCCTGGGATCCAGCGCCGCGGCCATGCGGGTCTCCTTCGCTCTTGCGGATTGGTATATACCAATTAGTCTGCGCCCCGCAAGGCGCCACCCCCCTGGACATCGGCGGCGTTTCGTCGCCCGCTGGCAGGATTGATCAAGGAGTCACCGCACATGTCGCCCCGCATGGACCGGGTTCGCTCGGACGAGAAACTGCCCGCCCGCACCTCCGTCGTCATCATCGGCGGCGGGATCATCGGAACCTCCGCGGCGCTCTTCCTGGCGCAGAAAGGCATCCCCGTCACGCTGTGCGAAAAGGGCATGGTCGGCGGCGAACAGTCCGGCCGCAACTGGGGATGGACGCGGGTGATGGGGCGCGACGTGCGGGAAATTCCGCTCGGCATGGAAAGCCTCAAGCTCTGGCGCCGCATGAACGAAATCACCGGCGCCGAGACCGGGTTCCGGCAAGCCGGCATCGTCTATCTCTGCGACGACGACAAGGTCATCGCCAACCACGAGAAATGGCTCGACAAGGCTCGGCCCTACCAGCTCGACAGCCGGCTCGTCGGGCCCGACGAACTCAAGCGCCTGTTCCCCGGCCTCAAGCGCGAGTTCAAGGCCGGACTCTACACCCCCTCCGACGGCCGCGCCGAACCGACCCGCGCGCCGGCCGCCATCGCCACCGCGGCGCAAAGCCACGGCGCCACGGTGCTGACCAACTGCGCGGTGCGCGGCATCGAAACCAAGGGCGGGCGGGTCAGCGGCGTGGTCACCGAAAGAGGCCGCATCGACTGCGACACCGTCATGCTCGCCGGCGGCGCCTGGTCGCGCCTGTTCGCCGGATCGCTCGGACTCAACCTGCCGTCGCTCAACGTGCTCAGCTCCGTCATGCGCACCAACCCGGTCGAAAACGGGCCGGACATCGCCGGCAGCGGCGCCGGATTCTCATTCAGAAAGCGAATCGACGGCGGCTACTCCATCGCGCTCCGCGGCTCCACCGTCAGCGACATCACCCCCGACAGCTTCAAGCTGTTCTTCGAATTCATCCCCCACCTCGCCGCCAACCGAAACGACATGAACCTGCGCTTCGGCCGCCGCTTCTTCGAAGAACTCTTCCGCGCCAAACGCTGGCCACTCGACCGCGAAACCGTGTTCGAACAAACCCGTGTCCTCGACCCCAAACCCGTCGCCCCCGCGCTGGAAAAAGCCCGCCAAATGTTCATGGCAACCTTCCCAGGTGTCGGCGAAGTCACCATCGCCGAAAGCTGGGGCGGATACATCGACGTCACGCCGGACGTCGTGCCGGTGATCTCACCGGTGGACACCATCCCCGGCTTCTTCCTCGCCACCGGCTTCTCCGGACATGGCTTCGGCATCGGACCAGGCGCGGGGAAACTCGCGGCCGACATGATCGCGGGTGATACTCCGGCCGTCGATCCGACACCCTATCGCTATAGCCGGTTCGTCGATGGGACGTGGCGGAATGATCGGGAAATGGCGCTGATGTGAGGAAGGGAAGGGGCTCCGCCGGCCAAGGGCATCGAGCGGCTTACGCGGCCTTCGGCCACGGTCCGCTCGATCCCTTGGAACCCATGGACTCCCTTGTCTGGATCAGCGGCCTTCGGTTGAAATCCCACGATCTCGATGTGGGGACTGGCGAAGCCAATCAATCATTGCGACCCGAACCGATGTTTGTGCGGTCGCGATGATTGAATGCCTGCGGCGCTAGATCATGATTGGTTTAGGTCAAACCAATCATGATCTGGCAACCTGTTGAAGAAGAGCGCGATTCACGCTTTCTGGCCCATCGGCCTCAAGCGATCGCGCTCTAAGAAAGCAGTTAGCAGCTGAAGAACGAACCCACAGCCGCGTGAGTGGATGGGGTTCTCAGGGCCTCCAGGCCCTGAGCCGGCGGAGCCTTGCTTGCCTTACGCTTGCCTTGCCTTCGCTAAACGCAGGCGCATCCGTCCGTCGGGCCCGGAGCGGCGCGTGTCACGTGATGGTCGATCCATTCGGCCACCAGGCGGCGGGCTTCGTTGAGGGAGGCTTCGGGGTGGTGGATTCGGTAGAGGGTGGTGCAGGCTTGGAAGGCGGGCATATCGGGGGTGCCATGGGCGCGCAGGTCCCGGTAGGCGGTGACGACGGCGCGTTCGCAGTTGCGGGCGATATGGCTGAAGTCGCGGCCCATGGCGTGAGTTCCCTGGTGGAGGCGGTTATTTAGGAACCCGCGACGATTTCCGCCAGGGCTTTGCCGACTTCGACGGTGCCGGCTTGGCCGCCCATATCGCGGGTGCGGGGGCCGCCTTCGCGGAGCAGGGTTTCGATGGCGTCGACGATGCATTTGCCGGCTTCGCGCTCGCCGAGGTGTTCGAGCATCATGGCGCCGGACCAGATCTGGCCGATCGGGTTGCAGATCCAGCGGCCGGCGATGTCGGGGGCCGAGCCATGGACGGGTTCGAACATCGAGGGGTGGGCGCGTTCGGGGTTGATGTTGGCGGAGGGGGCGATGCCGATCGAGCCGGCGACGGCGGGGCCGAGGTCGGAGAGGATGTCGCCGAAGAGGTTGGAGCCGACGAGCACGTCGAACCAGTCGGGGTGCTGGACCAGGTGGGCGCAGAGGATGTCGATGTGGAACTGGTCGGTGGTGACTTCGGGGTAGTTCTTGCCCATGAGGGCGAAGCGCTCGTCCCAATAGGGCATGGTGAAGGTGATGCCGTTGGACTTGGTGGCCGAAGTGACCTTTTTGCGCGGGCGGGTCATGGCGAGTTCGAAGGCGTATTTGAGGATGCGGTCGACGCCGGTGCGGGTCATGACCGTCATCTGGGAGACGAATTCGCGGTCGGTGCCCTCGAAGTGGCGGCCGCCGGAGGAGGAGTATTCGCCTTCGGTGTTTTCACGGACGACGTAGAAGTCGATGTCTTTTTCGGTGCGGCCGGCGAGGGGGGTGACGGCGCCGGGCATCAGGCGGCAGGGGCGCAGGTTCACGTATTGATCGAAGCCGCGGCGGAAGGGGATGAGCAGGCCCCAGAGGGAGATATGGTCGGGCACGCCGGGCCAGCCGACGGCGCCGAGGAAGATGCTGTCGGAGCCGCGGACCTGGTCGAGCCCGTCGGGCGGCATCATGAGGCCGGTTTTCTTGTAGGTTTCGCAGGACCAGTCGTAGTGGTCGAGCTTGAGGTCGAAGCCGAAGCGGCGGGCGGCGGCGTCGAGCACGCGCAGTCCTTCGGGGGTGGTTTCCTTGCCGATGCCGTCGCCGGGGATGACGGCGATGCGGTAGGTCCTGCTCATGGCGTGCTCCGGGGAATTTTGTTCGTTGTGGTGGGATTGGACGTGTTGCGTCAATCCGGTGTCGATGTGAAGGGCGCGAGATGGAAGCGCGTGCGGATTTCGGCCGCGACCCGGCTGGCTTCGTCGAGCTTCGGGCGGGGCCATGGAGAAAAATCTTCGCCGAGGGGGCGGACCTGGCCGGCTTCGACGAGGGAGGCGAGAAAGCGGCGCTTGCGGTGGTCGGCCTGTTCGGGAATGGCGACGAAGACGGGCGCGCCGGTGGCGCAGGCCTCGGAGATCATTGAGACGCTGTCGGCGGTGACGACGATGGCGTCGGCGCTGGCGAGGAAGCCGAGATAGGGGTTCTCGCCGGGTTCGCCCCAGCGGTAGAGCACGTGCATGACGCGGGCGAGGCCGGCGGCGAGCGCCTCGGTGGCCTCCGCGCCGGTGCGGCGGCTGGTGGTGGCGAGCACGGAGCCGCCGACGCCGCCGACAAGCTTGGCGACGTGGCGGGCGAGTTTGTGAGCGCGGATGGGCGGCATGTCGGTCGAGCGCGGAGGCCCGCCGACGAGAAGGGCGACGCGGGGGTGGGGGAGGTGGGCGAGGCGCTCGTCCCAGGCGTCGCGGGCTTGGCGCAGCTTGAGCGGGGTGACGCGGTGGGGCGCGCCGAGAATGGGCAGGATGTTGTCGGCCTCGAGCGGGCGGTCGTGATAGGGGATGACCTGCAGATCAAATGCCTCGGGGCGCAGTTTTCCGGGCACGCCGGGGCTCATGCAGTGGACCAGCTTGCAGCCGAAGCGCGATTTCAGCCACAGCGCGACGGCGGCCGAGCGGCGGCCGGCGGAGAGCACGATGTCCGGCGCCTCGTCCGGCCCGACGCTGTTGGCTGCCTCGCCGAGGCTTTTGCGGGCGGCCGGCGAGAGGCCAAGCAGCGAGCCGGAGGGCGCGAGCCCGGCGACATGGGCCATCCAGGACCAGCCGAGCGGGATGCGGCGGAACGGCAGGCCGAGGCGTTCGGCGATGCCCAGCGCCTGGGCGGCGGTGCCGGCGCGGGGGTCGTCGAGCACCCAGACGCGCGCTTCCGGCGTTTCGGCGGGCCCGGGGGTGGCGGCTTCGGTGTCGCGGGTGGTGGTCATGCTGGGGGTGTGGATGGACGCGCGGCGAGGGGGAAGCTAGGAGATGGGCATTCAGGCACAGCGATGCGAGGCGCCCACATGGAAAAGCTCCACATGACGGACTGGGATCGGGATGCCGCGCTGACCGCGGCGCGCATCCTGCTGGAAATCAAGGCCGTCAATTTTCGCCCCGAGGAACCCTATACGTTTACGTCGGGCTGGAAGTCGCCCGTCTACATCGATTGCCGGCGCATCATCTACTTCCCGCGCGCCCGCGCCAAGATCTGCGAGCTGGCGGTGGAAAAGATCGGCCGGCATATCGGCTATGAGAGCATCGAGGCGGTGGCCGGCGGCGAGACGGCGGGCATTCCGTTTGCCGCCTGGATCGCCGACCGCATGGCCGCTCCCATGGCCTATGTGCGCAAGAAGCCCAAGGGGTTCGGCCGCAACGCGCTGATCGAGGGCGACGTGCCGGAGGGCAAGAACACGCTGCTGGTGGAGGATCTGACCACCGATGGCGGCTCCAAGATCCAGTTCTGCCAGGCGCTGCGCGATGCGGGGGCGATCTGCAACCACACGTTCGTGGTGTTCTTCTACGGCGTGTTCCCCGGCAGCTTCGAGACGCTGAAGAAGATGGACGTGCAACTGCACCATCTCTGTACCTGGTGGGACGTGCTGGATGCCTGCCGGGAGCGCCCGTATTTCTCCGAGTCGGCGCTGGGCCAGGTGAGGAAGTTCCTCGAGAACCCCGTGGCCTGGTCGGCCGCCCATGGCGGGGTGGCGAGCCTGGAAGAGGCGCAGGCGCGCAAGCTGGCCGCGAGCTAGCCGCCGGCCGGCTGGTCCTGGCAGTCGCCGCCGACGGTGCAGCGGCGGCGGGCGCGGAAGGCGAGCGAGGCCGGGCAGGGCGGCAGGCTGGCGTCGGAGGCGGCGCCGGTGCGCCTGCAGCCGCTGTCGATGCGGCAGAGCTCGTGCAGGATGGCGGCCGACTGCTCGCTGCGCGGCAGCTTGGCCCAGGCCTCGTCCCCGCGCTTTGCGACGGCGGTGCTGTAGGCGTGGTCGAGCGGATCCATCGCGGTCCCCTGGGCAATGAGCGCGGCGGAGCCTCGCGCGACCCCGCCGCGGCTGTCGTTGATGCAGATCAACGCAGGTGCGCGCCGCCGCGGGAGATCGCAGTCAGTCACTCGCGACACCACAAGTCACGGCCAGCTATTATAAGAACTCGTTTGACAGTTTCGCGATCGCGCTGCCAGTCTCCGCTCGCTTGATCGCGCGCTCCCGGCGGGTGGCCGCCGGGCGACGGACGAGCGGATAATCACGAGCGGATAATCACTGGGGGATGGGACGATGACGATCGGTCTGACACGGCGTGGCGTTCTGGTGGGTTCGGTGCCGGCGGCGGCGCTGATGCATGCGAGCTGGGCGCGGGCGGCGGGCCTCAAGGGCGGCACGATGAAGGTCGCGTTGCTCACCGACATCGTGAACTACGATCCGTTGCAGTTCTCGTCGAACAACATGCCGCTGATCAAGAACCTCTACGACGCGCTGATCGAATACGCGCCCGACGGCACGGCGATCCCCTGGCTCGCCTCCTCGTGGAAGATCGCCGCCGACAACAAGTCGATCAGCCTCACCTTGCGCGACGGCGTGACCTTCCAGAACGGCACGCCGGTGACGACCGCCGCGGTGGTCGCCTCCTTCACCAAGGCGTCGGACCCGAAGAAGGGCAAGAACGCCTATCCCACCATGTCCGTCGTCAAGGACTGGACGGTGGTCGACGGCAAGACGATCACGCTCAACTTCAACGGCCCGGTGCCGGAGCGGCAGATCACCGATATCCTGCAGTTCATGGCGGTGATCGATCCCGCCATCGTCGAGGATGTCGAGACCAAGGCCAACGGCTCCGGCCCCTTCATGATCGCCGATCGCGTGCTCGGCCAGCGCTTCCGCCTGGTGAAGAACCCGAAATACTGGCGCGCCGGCGAGCCGGTGCTCGACGAGATCATCTTCACCGTGTTCGCCGACAACGACAGCGCCTCGGCGGCGCTCGAATCCGGGGCGGTCGACGTCATCTATGGCGGCGGCGCGCGCGCGGCGGTGCGGCTGCGCGATGCGGGGAACCAGCTTTTCCAGGGCAAGGGCCAGCTCGTGCAGGTGCTGCGCATCAACACGACGCGCGGGCCGTTCCGCAACGAGAAGTATCGCCAGGCCTTCAACTACCTCATCGACCGCGCGGCGATCCTGCGCCTCGGCTACGCCAATCTCGGCGAAGTCACCGCGCTGCCCTGGGCGCCGGCGAGCCCGGCCGCCGATCGTTCCTACGACAAGACCTATGCCTTCAACATCGACAAGGGCAAGGCGCTGCTGAAGGAAAGCGGCCTGTCGGAGGCGGAGATGAACGCCTGGAAGCTGCTGGTGAACGGCAGCGACGAGGACGCGGTGAAGATCAGCCAGCTCGTGCAGTCCACCTTGCAGAAGGCCGGCCTGAAGATCGAGCTCGAGATCAAGCAGGGCGGCGAATTCGTCGACGCGCTGCTCGGCGGCAAGTTCGACGCGGTGTTCGGCGGCGTTGGCAACGTGCAGAAGTTCCCGTCGCGCGTGACCACCAATTCGATCTACCGCACGGTGAAGAACCCGGTGCTGGGCGATCCCAATCCGCACACCGCCTATGTCGCGGCGATCGAGCGGGTGAACAACGCATTCGGCGCCGACGTAAAGCCCGGCTACGACAATCTCAACAAGGTGCTGATCGAGAGCGCCTTCGGCATCGCAACGAATACGTTCGACGTGGCGCTGATGGTGGCGAGCAAGAAGGTCGGCGGCTTCACGCCGGATATCGACAACATGCTGATCGCCCGCACGCTGGGGTTCAACACCTGACGGTCCGGCGCGGCGTTTAGCGATGTCCGCGCCGGTCCTGTCCGTCCGCGGGCTCACGGTGACGTTCGTGGGCTCCGGGCGGAAGGTGCCCGCCGTGCGCGGGCTCGATTTCGACGTCTTCACCGGCGAGGTGCTGGGCATCGTCGGCGAAAGCGGCTCGGGCAAGAGCGTCACCGCGCTCGCCGCCACCGGCCTGCTGCCGGAGACGGCGGCGATGAGCGGCACCATCCGGCTCGGCGACGTCGAGGTGACCACTGCCGGTCGCGAGACCTTACGGCTGATGCGCGGCCACGACGTCGGCATGATCTTCCAGGATCCGACGACGACGCTGAACCCGGTGCTCCCCATCGGCCGGCAGGTGATCGAGGGCCAGGTGAAGCTCGGCGCCGTCCCCGCGGGGCAGGCCCGCGCCCGCGCGGTGGCGGCGCTGCGGGAAGTCGACATTCCCGATCCCGAAGGTCGCGTCTCGCAATATCCGCACCAGTTCTCCGGCGGCATGCGCCAGCGCGCGGTGATCGCCATGGCCATGGCCGGGCGGCCGAAGCTGATCATCGCGGATGAACCGACCACCGCGCTCGATGTCACCGTGCAGGCCCAGGTGCTGGCCGTGCTGGCGCGGCGCCAGGCCGAGAGCGGGGCGGCGGTGATGCTGATCACCCACGACCTCGGCGTCATCGCCGAGACCGCCCATCGCGTCGCGGTGATGTATGCCGGCCGCATCGTCGAGACCGGCGCGGTGCGCGATATCTTCAAGCGGCCACGCCATCCCTACACGGTTGCGCTGCTGGAAAGCCTGCCCCGCCTCGATGGGGGCGCCGCGCGCCTCGTGCCCATCCCCGGCCAGCCGCCGTCGCCCGCCTCCCTGCCGAGCGGCTGCGCCTTCCGCGCCCGCTGCCGCATCGCGGTCGCGCGCTGCGCCGGGGAAGACCCCGCTTTGCGCGATCTCGGCGATGGCCAGGCCGCGGCCTGTCA
>Ga0164297_10000099_pt1 | contig 104409 bp, 86 predicted proteins | sample GEODES058metaG_FD_113539 | JGI IMG/M metagenome (GOLD analysis project Ga0164297, IMG submission 113539) | Dystrophic lake water microbial communities from Trout Bog Lake, Wisconsin, USA - GEODES058 metaG | ecosystem: Environmental > Aquatic > Freshwater > Lake | place: USA: Trout Bog Lake...
CGAACGGACCTGGCAGACCGTCATGGAACAGTTGCAGAGCCGAGGCAAGGACAGCAGCCGCGAGCGTTACGCCAGCGTGTTCAAGTCACCGTCCTTTGACGGCCTGCGGAATAAAAAACTTCTGGAAACGACCACCGATGATTTTTTCGTCGTGTTCAAACAAAACAAAGTCGCCATTAACGAGTTTTTGAAGCGGCTGCATAACTTCGCCTTGAACTTGGGCTGGATCGCCCTGCCCATCGTTGCGCCGTATCTCTGGCCAAAATACGAACCCAAAGACCGGCGCGGCATCACGCTGGACGAGCATCAAAACGTCTTGGCAAAAGAGAAACAGGCGGAATGGAAGCTGTATCTGGAACTACTCTGGGAAACGGGCGCAGCTCAAAGCGACGCCGCGAACTTCAAGGCCGAGGACATCGACTGGCAGACGCGGACGATTTCCTACTTCCGGCAGAAGACCGGCTCATTGGCCCAGTTCACCATCAGCCAGAAACTGGAAACTGTCTTGAGCCATCTGCCAACCACCGGTCCGTTGTTCCCGAATCTATCCACGTGGTCAGAGAGCGACCGCGCCAGTCGTTTCCGCCGCCGCTGTCACAAGGCGGGTGTGGCCGGCGTGACGCTGCATTGCTCCCGTTACGCCTGGGCGGAGAGAGCAAAAGTGGTGGGAATGCCGGAGCGGTTTGCGCAGGCGGCGCTGGGCCACAACAGCAAGGCGATTCATCGAGCCTATGCGAAGAAGGCCGTCATCATCGCGCCATCGCTTGAGGACTACGAAAAGAAGGCGGCGGCCTTGCAGCCAGCAGTGACGGCTTGAGGCCGGTTGAAAACAAAAAAGCGGTTGAGTCTGACGGCTCAACCGCTTTTGATTTTTTTTTGCTGGCCACATTAACCGCTCGTGCTGGCCAGATCGCTTTCGCGTGCATTTCCGTTGGTCGGCAGGGATAAGGCCGGGATTGGTGGCCGCAGCGTAAGGTGCTTGCGGGCGTTCTTCTTGTGCCAATGCTGGTAGATGGTGGCACTGACGCGCACCAGCCAGTTGCGGTCTTTGGCAGATTCCAATAAATCCGCCGTGGCAAAGAACTTGATGCCATTGGCCGGCGGATTGCCGAGCGGCTTGATCAATTTCGCGGCGACGAGCGCCGGAATATCATGCGACTGGCAATTGATGACCCAGGCGGCTTGCTCGGCAGTGAGGCGGGCGGGCAACTGGCCCAGCAGACTCAGGAAGCGCTGTTGTTCGTCTCTCATTGGGTGCCTCCTTTCCCAGAATTATCCGGCGGCGCAATCACGGCCGCCTCGGCCGCATTTACCATCCCGCGCAGCGTGCCGTAACGATGTGCCAGGAACCACCCGCCGACGCCCACGGCCACGCCAAACAAAATCAACATTTCATGACCAACCACCAGCGTGGGCAAAATCATCAGCGCGAGACCGCCAGCAGTGATGGCGACACTTGTCGTCACGCTGCCGATGATGACTTGCAGGGGTGGATAAAAGAGAGTTGCCAAGCCGAGCAGGAACATGGCGACGCCGACCCACACAATGCCCTTGAGGCTGGCCAGCTTCGCGCTTAACTCGCGCGCCGTGTCTTTCTGAGCCGCGCCCAGCTCGCTGCTGGCTCGCGTCTCTTCATGCTCCGTCACAAGCATCGGCGCGCTGATTAACAATGAGGAAGCATTTGTCACGAGCGCTCCGCCCGTGTTGGCGGTGACGTGTGTCTCCACCATGCGGGATCCTGCCGGCACCGTGTAAGATTTGGTGCGAACAGTTTCTTGTTCCTGCTTCGACACCGAGGCGGGGTTGTCGGATTGAACGACGCTCTGCTCGATGTGTCCAGCCGATTGGCTGGTGCTGGCCTTGCCGCCCTTGAGCGGCGCGATGGTGCAGCCGGAGAAAAATACGGCGGCCAGCAGCACGGCCACCGCTGCCGCAAGTTTACCAGTGCGACGCGAATTTTCTTGTCGACTATTCAGTAATGTCACCAACTCCTTCGCCCGCTCTTCGGCGCAACCGACGCAGAGCAGAATGGGAGGTTTGCCATCGGCCTCAACCGTAATCCCCCACGGGTAATCCTGTCCCCAGCGGGTTCCCAAATAAACAGCAGCATATTTTTTCATAAATTCCTCACTTCTTCTATTTTTTGCATTTCTTGCGTTCAATGGTTGGGTTCATCATGTGTCCTTTCTTTCCTGAAAACGGCGCAGCTCAAACGCGCAGTCATTGAGCGCGGCGGTGTTGTGGTCAATGCAGACGGCGAGCTTCAACGTGGTCTCATTTTGTTTGTCGATGATTTGCGCCAGCGCGGCGTGATGTTCATTCCGCAGTTCCTTGTGGTCCTCGATGACCGCCTGCAACTGGCGCACGAGCCAGTAAATCACCACCCCGCCGCCGATGAGCAGCAAGCAGAAGGCGGCGAGAAACAACCAGCGATCGTTCATCCCGGCGGCATGGTCCACGGCGTTGATTACTTCGTTGGGGGTCATACACGAATCAGTTTCACTGCTCCACTTTTGGCGCTGATGAGGCTGCCGTATTTCGCCAGCATCGCCTGGACAAGTTTGGGAATCACCGGACGTGTGTCTGTTTTGTCGTAGCCGGTTTGAATGCCGGCATTGTTGTAATACTTCAACCCTTCACCAGCCGGAGCCGCCGTGCGGTCAGCAATCAAAAGCTCCCGCGCCAGTTCGCAAGCTGCCTGCACGACCGCCTTCGGCACGCTGTCTTCCGGCACCCAGTTATTTGAAGTCAGCAACAGGCCAACGCCCAGCGTCGCATCGCGGTCCGGATCGGGACAACGGTAGCGCGGCCATTGCAATGCCTGGGAATCAACGGACTTGACGCCGCCGAATTGGTATTCGGCGTCAATCAGCCGCGACGCCATTGCCAGCGCGACGGCCTTCTGGTCCGCGCTCGCCGCCGTCCACGCCGAGGCGTAAAGATGCCCGGCGTGATAGGCGTCACCATCGCCGAGGTTCGCGTAAACGTTGGCATCGGCTTTGCCGGTGCCATCCTCTTTGATGAGCGTGAGCGGCATGGATTATGGCGTTGCGAGTTCGAGGCCGAACTTCGCCAGAATCAGCCCTTTGATGGTGTCATCCGTCCACTGGCCGAGCGCGTCATAATCCGCGCCGATGACTTGAAACGCGGTAACGTTGTTGACGATGACCGTAAGCTTGCGGGCGAACGAATCATCGTTGGTGCGCCAGGTGATTTGCGAAATATCCGCCGTGCGCGCCGGCATGATCTCGATGGTTTTAGGTTTGATTGCGATTGCGTTCATAATTTTGTGCGAGAGCGTCAGAACCATTCGTAAGGCAGCCCGCTCCCATAGTTGTTAAGCTGCGCCACGTCGTCAGCCGACAGCACCCGCTGCCAGCAACCCACTTCATCAATCAGCCCGCTCCCGGCGGTGCCGATGCAAATTTGATCCATCAGCGATTCATACGGGAACTCGGACACGTCGGCGAACCCCACCAACGCGCCATTGAAATAAAAACAGACCTGGGTGTCCGATTTGGTGATGACCAGATGCGACCAGCCTTCCGGGGAGTAACCCCAAGCCAATCCCATGTTGATCGAATTGGTGTCGCCGTCATACGGATGCAAGGTGATGTCCTGCATGCCACCACCTTGATTCCAGCCATTGACGACGAACAAATTGCCCGCCGAAATCAGGGGGCCACCCATCGGCATATTGCCGCTGACCCAGAGCGAGAAAGAATAATCCCCAATGCCATTCAACGGATAGCCAACGCAGGTCATGCCCGGCCACCAGCCGCCGGTGTCACCGCCCGCGTCATAGGCCATGCCGCGAATGCCTCCGACTTTCGGGCTGGCGTCGCTTTGCAGATAGTTGTTGTTGCCCGACAAATCCGGTTCGCTGGTGTCCGGACTATCCATCGACCAATAAGCCAACAGGCCGTCATGCAGATTGGGCGGCACGGGAGCATCATCCGGGCGAATGATGTTGCTGTGCAGCGTGATTTCACGGCCCGTGTCATCAATGCCGACGATGTAATACAGCTCGCTGCCGCCATCGGGCGCGAACTGGCGAGCGTCGCCATACATCCAATAATCCTCGGTCAAAAACCACGACGCGCCATTGTCGAGACTCGTCCAGACGTTCCACTTGTGTGGATTCGGCAACTCCCAATCCCACCGCAGCAAATCAGGATATGCCGCGCGCAACACGGGCGCGGGCAGCAAGGCGGGATGTCCAAACCGCAACCGATTGCGGCGACGGCCTTGCGCCCACAGCGCCAGCCAGGTGCGGCGGTTAATTTTCGGGAGCGTCATCATGCGAAACTTCGGGCTTCGGTGGTTCGGTCGAAACGACCTCCGCCACAAGGGGAGCAGGCAGCGGCGATGTTGCAGCGACCACAACCGGCGTTGCAGCTTGTTCAATGAGCGGACGACGCTTGCGGCGAATGATGGGTAAAAGTTCGAACATAATTTTGATTTAGCGCTTCGCGCAGGAATTCCCGCGCGAAGCGCAATGGCCAGCGGCAGCTTGCCGCTCAGTTGTTGTGGTCGATGGCGACCATGCGCACGTTTTTGTTTTCAAAAACGCGGGTCCAGTTGGTGCCCGTTTCCAACTCCGCATTGGTCGGGCTGGCGCCCGCCACCGAGGCGCTGGTGAACTTCACGCCGCGCGGATGAAGGATGTAACGACGCCGGTTGATGAGAACGGTATCGGAATCCAGCGGCACGCGAGCGATCTCCACGCCCTCGGTGCCGAACCCGCCTTGCAGCGGTTCCGACTCCAGCGCGGCCGAGCCCTTGCCGAACGCACCGGGACCGAACAGGTAGCTCGTGTAAACCAAACCACTGGTCGTGCCCGCCCGCACCGGCAACGTGTCATCCACGATGACGCGGCGGCCTTGGAACGACTTGATCTGTGCCTTGCCCTCGCTGTCGGGAACAAAGTCGATCAGGTCCAGCTTGCGCAACGCGGCTTCGGTGGCCGAGTGCATGGCAATGGCCGTCAAGCGGTCACCCCGGTCGCCCAGCTTCACGGTCGCATCCACAAACGTGGAACCGTTCAACTGCGTCGCCGCCGCCACACTGCCCGTCGCTTCCGCGGCAATGGTCAGCTTGTTCCCCGCCATCGTTGCCGAGGCGAAGATGCCTTTCAGCGAGCTGATGACGAGTCCCTGATCCACGCGCGCCCAATAGTCGGCCACGAGGTCCACAATCGCCTGCATCGGATCGTCGCCGGAGACGACCTTCGCGAGGTGATTCACGCTCCACACCTGCGCATCGTTTTGGATGCGCGCCGTGTCCTTGTCGCTGCCGATCTTGTTCACCGCCAGCGTCGCGTTGTCGCTCAAGAGCTGACGCGTCGCCTGCAGGTCCTTCCAGAACGGCATCATCACTTCGCGCCCGCCGCCTGCTGCCAGGACGTCAAACTCGGGCGAGTTTTCGAGGATGCCGCTTTGCACGAAGGCGGACAGCTGCGCCGTCCGCTCAATCGCGTATTTTTCGAATTCTGTGGGGATGATGATGTCCGCCACACCAGTCTTAGCCATAATGTTACCTTTCGTTTAATGATCCTTACGCGGCAGCTTTCAAACGGGCTGCCAACGCGGGATCGGATTTTTGCAGTTTCATTTGCTCCGTGAAGTTCCAGCTATCCTTGCGGTAGGGATTCTTCACGGACCGGTTGACTCCAGCGGCACCCCCGGCACCGTTGCTGGCAGCCCCGCCACCAGCGTTGGATTCAAATAGATGCGGAGCGTCGGTGACCTGTGCGTCCACCCACTCCTCCAAAGTCATCGGCGTAATGCCATCCTTGCCGTAACGAACGGTTTTGCCATCGGCTTCAAAAGCCTGTGGCACGCCATTGACCAGCTTGAACACCGTGCGCGCGCGCGCCGTGATGTCCGGGATCGCGGTCGGGCGCAAACCGCGTTTCGTGGCGGCGGTGATGACGCCCTGATCAATCTGGATGGCCGTCAAACGCGTGGTCAGCGTGTCGCGTTCGGTCGTCACGGCGGTCAGCTGCTTTTCCCATTCGGTCTTCGCGGTCTTCAACCGGGACTCCATCACCTCCTGGAACTTGCCGTCCTTCAGGCGCTGCTCTTCTTCCAGCCGCTCTTTCTCGGCGGCAAGCTGGCGCACCTGATCCGGGTCGATGCCATTGAAGCGGGCATCGCGTTCCTCGATCTGTTTGCGCAGTTCGATGTTGTGCGTGCGCAACTCATCGGCTTTCACCTTGTCAGTCACGCCCTCCACATCGAGGTAGAAGGCGCCTTCGCGCTCGACGTAGAGCGACGATTGTTCCGCAGGAATTTCCTGCTTGGTCGGATATTTGTATTTCAGTGGCATAAATTTTTACTGGTTGTTGGTTTCTGCCGGAGTCGGCGTGGAAATCGTTGTGGCCACGGGGGAATTCCCAGGCTTAGGAAAGACCCCGGTCGGATTCTCCTGACCGTTTTGGTTTTTGGGTTGGCCAGCTTGGACGAGATTCTTTTCTTCTGCATCGGAGCGTCCAGTGGGCAGGACTTCACCTTTGCGGAAGAGATCGAACATGGTGGCCTGACTGATGGCACCAGCCTGCCAGGCACCGACGATGGCAGTGAGTTCCAGACTGGTCAGACCTTTGGCAGTGAAGTCAGTGTTGATCTGGAGCAGAACGAGAGATTCACTGATGTCTTCGGGATACTGTTCAGTGGAGTTCCACCAATAGACCCAACGGAGGACTTGGCTGATGGAGTCAGACACGGACAGTGCGAGCGTCATCAAGATGCTGTTCTCGCCAGCCTGACGAAGTTCAATGGCATCGGCAGTTTCACCGACACGTTTGGTGTCTTCCAGCATCCGGGAGCCAAGGACAGCCATGAGACGTTCATCACGGTTCTGGGCATTCTCGAAGGTGGACAAGCCTTGACCTTTGAATTCCAAGAAACCAGCCACGGCACCAGGTTGCTCAGCCACCCAAGCCGTGCTGCTGCCGATGCGAAGTTCGGAATCCTTGTCAAAGCCAGACACCCAAGCCGTCGGCAAGGCCGTGTAATGCAGACCATGCTTGTAATCCGCATCAAGGCGGTAGTGATCCAGATTCACGGTGATGATGTCCGCCAGCGGCATCTTGTCCACATCAGGCAAGGCATTGCGGGGACCATGAAAGACAAAAGGAATCAGCGGCAAAGGCTTGCCCAGACGGAGCGGGATGCGGCTTTCCACCAGCTTCCATTCAGATTTTTTGCGACGATTGTTGGCGGCTTTCTGCTGTTCCCAGATTTCCACGACGTAGCGAGTGCCACCATCAGGCAGAGATTCGAGTTTCAGGACACGAATGGTTTCCACCTGATTCACAAGGAATGAATCCTCAGTGTCAGGTTTACTCACCAGTTCACGGAGGGCAATCAGCGTGACGACGTTGCGACCATTGATTCGTTGTGTCTGCCAGTTGAGGATGTCTTCAGCCACGTAGCGGACGACGTAAGCACGGGAATCACCATCGGCCTGCCAATCAATCAGCGTGCCACATCGGCCAAGAGCCAGGACTTCACCAACCACACCCTTGCAAAAAGTGAACAGTGACGTGCCCATCAAATCCACGTCATCAGTGAAGACACGCAAGGCACCACCAACACCAGCATGACGGTCAGGTAGTTTGACTTCGGGATCACGACGGAAGAGCAGACCGAGGAAACCGTCACGCGTGCGACTTGTGGCATTGAAGAAGCAGGCACGCGTTTTGTAGGAGAGATATTCGTCGTCATTCTGGGAATCGAGACGAGGCAGATACGATTCACCAGCGGATTTCACGGCATCATCACCGGCAATGACATCGCGGGCGCGAAGCCAGGCCGGAAGATTAAAATCGTAATCAATATGTGTCGTATTGACGGGCACGAGGCGAACTCTAGCACGGAGTTTTGGCGGGATTAGGATCTGGGCCGTGACCTGCGAACCAGAGCGAACCAGTGCCACTTCCGACCGCCCCACAGCGAAAAATAATTTTTCAAATAATGTTGACGGGTTTTAATTTTAGTTCGCGTTGCTCAACAGGAAGTTTGTTCGCTGCGCTCAACAAGGACGAATCACGCGGTAAATTCACAGTCTCCATTCACGAATGCCAATTACCGCGCGCGGACGCCGGCGCTCATGCTGGCGGCGGCGGCTAACGCCACCGCGACGCCAGCACCAGCCAGCCTCATGGGTTTACGATGCCCACTTACGGCTGGCTTTTCGCTGTCAGCGCGCGCGATATGGACACGGTAGGTTCGCGATTGATTTCGTTTCAAGACAACCATTCAAGTTCGCCATGCCTTACCGCGCTGACCGGCGTCAAAGGCAAGTGGCGCTGCCACCCTCGTCGCTAACGCTCCTCGTCTTGAACGCTTCGTTCGCACGTCGGCAGGCATCCGTCGCGCCAGGTGCTCGCTGGCTCGCACCTGTCACGCCGGCTGCACCTCTGCCGTCGTGCTGCCACTTCGCTCCGGGCCGGACAATGTCAGTGAATTGATCCTTCGGGCTGGCGATGGTTTTCTCCGCGCAGCGTCATTGGTGCCTGCTGGTGTCCTGTCTGCCTGTTCGTGGCTGCTCAGGAATTTGTGATGAGCAGCCACTTCACATTCAGCCAGGCCACCACCGCGTGGCATCGCTTCGCCACTTTGCCTTGGTGCCGTTGGCAGTGCCGCGTCAGCGGCTTCTACTATCGTCACGTCACGGCGCCCGTCAGCTTTTGGGTCGCGTGCGGCCAGCCGGTGGGCTTCCGGCCGCAGTTGCCTTGGTGGCAGCCGTTCGTGTTCAGCTACCTCAGCCTCACCGGTTGGGTGCTTCGCCATCGCCACGAGCGGCCGGTATGAGCCCCCCGAAGCCGTGCGCCGGCTCATCGCGCCTGACGGCGCTCCCAAAAAACAAAACGGCCCGCTGACGAATGTCAGCGAGCCGCGCAAAAAATCAGAGAATTAGCGTCAGGTTGCTTCCACCAATTCAATCCGCACCACTTTGCCCAGCGCCCGCGCCACCCGCGACACGGTGGATAACCGCACGTCTTCGGCATGATTCTCCAGCCGCGAAATCGCCGACTTCTTGGTCTTGGTGATCCGCGCCAGCTTTTCCTGCGTCACGCCGGCCTGTTCGCGGGCTTCCCGCAGCATCAGGCCAATCTTGAACTCTTCGTAGCCCGCTTCAAAATCTTTGGCGAATGCCTTGTCCGTGCGTTTGCGCCGCTCAATGTAATTTTCCACGTCGTTTTTCATAATCATTTCTTTCGGCTTAAATATTCACGTTTGCGTTGTTCCGCGAGCGCCAGTTCGCGTTCCGGAGTTTTTTGCGTCTTCTTAGCAAAGCCATTCGTTAAAATAATCAATCGGCCGGCATCCCAAAATCCCAGCAACCGGAACGCGTCGCCGCCAAATTCTGCTCGAACTTCCCACAAATCATCACGCCCCTCCAGTTTCTTGAAATATTGTTGCGGCACGCGCGGCAGTTCTTGCACGGCGCGTAACACCCACAAAATCTTTTGCACCTGCTTCGCGTTCAGCGAATCCAGAAACTCTTCCACCGGACAAGTTCCGGCTGCGGTCCGGTAATATTGGACTTCCAACATTGCGGCAGGTTAACATAAGTGTGAACCTCTGTCAAGCCGCGTTCCTCGTCCTTTCGACGCACGCAACCAGGTGAAGCCGTGGGTCATGAACCGGTTGGATGCATGCGGTAATTCGTGTGCGCTCGGAATCCAACAATGGCTCGCTGCGCTCGATGGAATTTCAGTTCGCGCTGCACTTCGCTCGCGTGCTCAATAGGTCAACACGGGCGCGCCCAGATTCACGGTTTCCATTGTTCACGTTGTGCGGAGTTTTTTTGTGTTCGCTTCGCTCAATAACTCAGGCCGCACATCAGGCGCGTGCGCGGACGCCTGACGCTCATGCTGGCGGCGGCGGCTGACGCCACCGCTACGCCAGCACCGGCACGCCTTCACCGGTTTACGAATGTCCCACTCGGCGTGCCTTTCGCTGCCGCGCGCACGCGTCGTGCGTCGCAGGTTCGCGAACGGTTTCCGCGCGATCCAACCATTCAGGTTGGCGGATGATTTAAGCGCGCGGCCAGGCGGGGAAAAGTTAGTGGATTGCTGACTCGTCGCTGGCGCTCCTCGCGGGGGCGAACGCGCACTGCGTTTGCGGTCGCCTTTTTTGGTTCCAGAAGTTGGCCAGTGCGGCACGCACCCGGCTGTCACAGAGCGGACACTTGCGCTCGTGCCTCGCGCCAAGTATCCGCACTGTTCGACCCGCGCCCGTGACGGACTCGCCAGTTTGCCGCCTCTGCATTCGCTAACGCATCTGCTGCACAGATTCCGCAGATCGCTCCCGCTCATTTCGAAGTCGTCAAAGCTGACGAGACCGTCAATGAAGACAGCGGGCGCGCCCAAACTGCAAACGGCAAAGACCTCGTCGCTCCGCTCCTCGCGCGGCTCGAACCTTCACTGCGTTCCGGTTCTCGCTGATCGCGCTCGGGCGTGGCGACTAAAACAAAATGGCCGTGCGACTTCGTCCGGCCAGAAAATTATTAGCCCGCGATGCTTCGCACGGGCAAGACATCAGCAATACGGCGCGAGGCGTTGCCTATCGCCGAAGGCAAAAGCATTAGCATCGCGAGGCTTCGCCCGATGCAAGACGTCAGCATTATCCGTGAGACCGACCAGCTTTTGGTCGCTCCGCTAATCTTCCGCTGCATTGCATTTCGCTCCAGAGCGCTGCACTCCCAAAACTGGCCGGACTCACTGCGAAAACCAAATCAGTCCGAGACCCCGGCGCTGGACTTCACGGCCTGCTGTCTCGGCTGCCATGCACCCATCAGCCGGCCATCATTCCGTTCCGTTCCAGCGCCGGGGACTCAGAGAAATTGGCACTGCGCTGGCGCGACTGTGCCGGAAAACGAAGTGACCCGGCGAAACTTTGAAGCGGCTCCGCTCACGGGGTTGGCATGACGGAACATCTCCGGCTACGGTGCTCGCAAGCTGCGCGCCTGTGCCTCCGATTTGCTTCCGAGACATTCACACAACACATATTGTGTGTTTGGTCGGTGAAACGCTGCCAACACCTCCCACATAAATTCTGATCGTGCCGACACACCCCCTGCGGGGACCCTTCGGCACGGAATTTATGTCACACAATATGGCGTTGTGTGCAGTCCCGCGTCTTCACTGTCACACCGATAGCGCCGCTGTCCCCAGCGGTCGCGCCACAGCCCGTGGCGCTGCTATCGGTGCGCCAGCTTGACGGCATCCGTCATGCCAACCCCTGAAGCTGCGCCTTGGGTGTGATTGGGCCGTGTCAATGCAGTCAGTTTGTTTTCGCTACGCTTCCAAGTCAGTTAGCTCGCTTCGCTCGAAAAAAGTTGGGTTGGTTTTTTTGTGAAGGCCGCTTCGTTTTCAATGCCGTTTTTTCCCTGCAAGCCCCTCTCTCGTGCGGTCGCCTTGTCACGGCCTCGCCTAAGACACCAGCCCGCCCCTCGTGGTTCCCTCCGAGGATTCCTCCCACGGGGGAGGGCTGGAGGCTCGGCTTTTTCGCGAACAAGGCGACCGACGGATGAGGGGCAGCAGAGCAGAAAAAAAAAGCATATGAAAACTACATCACAAAAAAAAATCAAACAGGCTCCCTCAAGAATCGAAGCAATCACAGCAGGCTGCCGTGCAGCCTACCAGCACACCGCAGCCGGAGCGCGTTGACACGCGTTTGCCGATTGATACCGAGGCACGGAAGCAAAACCGCACGCTGCCCACAGAGAAGGTTCTGGCGATGTTGCAGCAGCAAGACCGCCGCTTGTGGGAGATGGCCGAAGTTGTCGGCAAGTGGATTTGGGTTTCGTTCAGTGAGTCTCCCGCGCCCACCGTGCGGCAGACATTGGCGCAGCTTGGCTTCCACTGGAATCGCACGCGGCAGGCGTGGCAGCACCCGTGCGGCCAGTTCCGCTTGAGCAGCGCAGGCGACCCGCACGAGAAGTATCAGTCCTACCAGCCCGCCGCCGTCACCACCAACTAACCCACACGGGGCACGGTGACAGCGTGCCCCACCTTTTTTATGACTTCTCTTTCCGATACTTTCACCCAGCCCGCCGCCCGCAAGCATGACGGCGAGATCATCACCGCCCGCGCACATGACGCTTGGCTTTCCTTCGAGGCAGGCATTCACCAGAACGACGCCTTGCGCGCCCGCGTTTCCCGCGCCCTAGACCGTTTTGGTTTGGGCAGCAGCACCGCCACCGTTGACGAGGCGCTTGATTATCTCATCAACAAGGAGCTTGGCCAGTCCGCCCGATATTTCAACCAATCCGGCAAGCCCCAGTTCAATCAGCAGCAGATTTCACACGCCGTCCTGTCCTTCATGGCCGGCAAGGAGCAGCAGCGACACATGACCGACTTGGCCATTCACGAAGCGGACACCGACCACGACGACGACACCCCCGGCAGCATCCGCGCTTGCCACATGGCCGACCCCGGACACATTCGCCCCGACGAATACGCTGCCCGCCGTGACGCGCTCCGCGCCATTGATGCGATGATTCCCGAGCAAGAGCGCGAGCTTTACAGCCTCATGCTCGCCGTCCGCGAGCCTGGCATGTTAGACCGGATTCATGCCTACGCCGACCGCCACCAGATTGGCCGCAGCACCGTTTATTTCCGCATCAAAAAATTGGCGGAGGCTATCCAGCTCCACCCGTGGTTCGAGGAAGTTGTCGCCCCGTTCCGCCCGCTCCGCACCGCGTAGCCCGCCGCACATCCATTGAGCCGTCGTTGACCCCACCGGCGGCCCAAAAAAAATTTTCGCGGCTGACGCCCCTTGAGGTCGTCAGCCGCGCAGCCATTCGGCGGTTGGGGACTCGCGTCGTCCCCAAACCCCGGCGCGAAAGGTCAGCGACCTCTCGACACCATGCTCATAGTCCCCGCAACTTCCGCTGAGTGATCGGCCGCGATTTCGTCGCCACCAGGTAACGGAGACAGTCGGCGGCATCATCGCCCCCAACACCATCGTCGTCCGCATCCACCTTCAACACATCCTCTGGTTTGTTCGGGCTGTGCTGGAGTGCCGGAAGCGTTTCCAGCAGTCGCCCGCACCGTTTGTGGATGAATAACGTCGGGCGAACGCCCGCGTCCGGATCGCCAAATCCGGTGAGAATTTCCGCCCACCCGTTCACCCGGTCCGTGTTGGCGCAACGCAGATTGATCCCATGCTTGGCATACTGCGCGGCGATGGTGGTCCCATCGCTCTGGCGCGAGAACACATCGGCCCCGGCGACGAACCGTTTCAAGTCGCTGAATTCCAGCGGACGGCTGGTCGGCTTGGCCGACATCGAACCCCATGCCGGCACCACCACACGATGGCGGGCCAGCATTGCCTTGATCGCCGCCGCGTGCCGCTGCGGCAACCACAGCCGCTCGGCGTGTTCATCCACGATGAACGTATTGCCGTCGCCGTCGCGGCAGCCGAGCAGCACCACGGTATAATGCGCGAACCCGTAGTCCATTGCGGCGAACCATTCCACGGCCAGGGTTTCATCGAACATCGGCCCCTCGGGCACGGAATCAACGACGTGAACGTCGCGCCGGAACGTCGTGAAATACTGCCCGGCGGCGATATCCCAATCGCCGTCCAGCCAGGCGCGCTTCTGCCAGCCGGACAGGCTTTCCAGCACGCGGACATATTCGGGATTGTTCCACCGGTTGTCGGTGACGCGGGCCGCGATGAAGCGCGTGTCGGTCTCCCGTTTTTCCAGCATCGGCACGACGAACCGCGTGCGATACCACGAATGCCCGACCCCACCGGGATTCGTGGTTGAATAAATGCGCGGGCGCCAGTTCGGTTTCGACGTGCGACAGCAGGTGGTGATGTCCTGGTATTTGCGCGCGGTCAGGGTGGTGGCTTCCTCTACGGCAATGACGTCATACTCCAGCCCCAAGTAGGCGTCGATGTCCGACTCAGACTGGAAATGGCCGGCAATAATCCGCGAACCGTTGGCAAACGACAGGATGCCGCGGAAAGCCGAAAACTCGTGTGGCAGCCGGTTGAATAACCGGCGCCGCAAGTCGTCGAAATGCTCCAGATTGGATTTGCCGACCTTCCGCAGGAGCAAACATTTCAGGCCGGGCACGCGCATGCAATCGTCGGCCCCGAGCTGCGCCAGCAACCAATGCGATTTGCCGCCGCCGCGAGCGCCACCGTAGCCGATGGCCGTCGGCCCGTCCGGCAAATCGCACAGCCGCGCGGCGGCGGACGCGGCCAGTTGCCGCGCCTGCAACCAGGTGCGCGCGGTGACAAACCGGCGAACCTGATCCTCCGGACAACCCGCCGCCACGGCGGCTCTTAAAAACACATCACGTTCGTTCATACTTTCTCCTCCTTCGCGGGGACGATTTCGGCGTCCACGATTTTTTCCACCGTCGGGCTGGTTTCCACTACTGGATACGCCTTGCGGATGGCGATTTCCCAATCCACATCAATCATCCCGGTGATGTTGGTGTTGATCTCCTTGATCTCGGTCGGCATTCCGGACGCAATCTGTTTCAGCTTGAACGCCAGCTCGAGCATTCGCGCCATGCCCTCCCAGCCGGGAATCCGGCCTTTCGCCTCCCACTCCTTGCGCGCCTGCCGGACCATCGCGATGGTCTTCTCCGCCTCCCGCCACGCTTCGCGCCGGATGGCCTCATGCGTCTTGTGCCACTCCACGGCTTTTTCCATCGCCACCCCCTGAATGGCGACGCGCTCGATCTCCGCCAAATGCGCCGCGTGTGCGGCGACCCGGCTGGACCAGTCATATTTTCGCGACCAGCGTTTCAACAATGGGATACTCTTGGCAGACTTTTGGGATACCTCCGCCAGCGAACGCTGCGGGCCAAGGCTCAAATACAAACTGAAAGCGGCAAAAGCTTTCGCTGACTCCCGGGCCTGTTTTTCGAACATCAACGGCATAGGTTTCCTTTCCCCATTGGCAGGTGCGGCTCGCACTCTTGGTGAATCACCCGCCAGACATCACGCGCGGCGGCGTGGTCGCACAACTCCAGCGGACAGCCGGCGTCGAAGTAGGCATTGGCTCGAACCATCCCGAGATGCGTGACCAGATCCGGCGGCGATTTCGCCAGCCGGCCGGCGAACCGGTTGAAGAACAGCAAGCCGGCAAAGTCCGTCGCCACCCAGGTCGGCGGGATTTTTGCCAGCGGCGGCGGGTTGAACAGGAAACGGAGCAGTCGCCCCGTCCGGTTATCCCTTGTTACCTCATATCCTTCTATACTCATATACTTGTATCCTTAATACCTTGTTATCCATGGAAGAATTCTTCTCTTATCTTATCTCCTCTTATCTTATCTTATCTGGTAACGCTTCCGGTAACGCTGCGGTAACGCTTTGTGCGTTGCGGTAGTTCCCAGATTTCGGATCGTCGGCGCCGTATTCCGGGTGATTCTTGCGATAACGCTTGATTCGTTCGGCGGCCAGGCACCGTTTCTTGGCCGATTCGCCATTGTGCCGTTCCCAATTCGCCACCACCGCGCCGCCGGGGCTGAACGTGATCCAGCGCACGGATTCCAGCGCGTTGCCTAAGCCGGCCAACCCGCCGATTTCATCGGCATCGTCCGGCGTGAAGTAATCCACATGGCCGTCCTCCGTTTGCTCATCCAGCCAGACGAACACGCGGAAGAACGCCAGAAACGCCTCCGCTTTCGTGCAATGGCACAGCCGGGCAATCTGCCGGATCTCCGCCTTGTCAGGCGTGTGCGTTTCGACTTTTATCCATTTCGCCATATCGTTCCTTTCAGGGTGTTCTCGATCATCGCGCGCGTGCCGCCGAGCCGGACGAATTCCCGCAGGTCCTTTGCCGGTGGCACATACACGGCAAACGGCAGACCAATCTCCGCACCGACCTTGCACGCGCCATCCAGCCCGGGTTTGTCGTTGTCGGAAACCATCACCACGCGGTTACACTGGTGACGGCGGGCGAAAACTTTGATTTCAGCGCCGCCGCAACAGCAGTTCGGGCGACCGACAGCGAATAGGCCGAGTTCCACGGCGGCGGCGGTGTCGGTCGGACCCTCGCAAACGAACAGCGTCGGCTGCGGCGGCACGTCCGCGATGAAAATGCCCTGACGGCTGCCGCGCACGGCCCATTTGCGGCCGTCATTTGCCCGCAGCCGAATGCCGAGGATGTTTCCATGCCCATCGCACATCGGAAACGCCCAGGCCGAAAATTGCCCGGCCCAAGCCGCATTAGCGGACACGAGCGCGCCGACCGACAACCCGAGCGCCGCCGCAAACTCCGCCAACTGCGTCGGCGTCGTCGCCGCCAGCCAATCCCGATGCATCTTCGTTGCGTTAATAGTGGTAACCGCGACGCGCGGCGCCAGCGGCGGCGATGGCGCATTAGGGAGGTGGCACCGCCACAGCCAGCCACCCGACTTCGCCGGGCGATCCGACTGGATGCGCATACATTCGACCCAGCCATCGTCGAACACGCGGCACCAGTCCTGTTTTTTACAAACCGGGCACGGATTCAGTTTGTTGACGCGGGTGTAACTCATGGCGTGCTCTTGGGTAAAGTCAGCCCGCACTGCGAACAAACCTTGTTTTCCGTGCCGAAAAGCCAGGCGTGAACATGGACGTCATCCGGCAAACGCCGGAACCACCCGTTTTTATTCGCGGCCGGTGGCCGCTTGGTTTGCAGGCTTGCCAAAGTGTCAGCCGCATAATCACCTCGCACCGCCGCCTTGCGGGACATTACGAAGCGTGTTGATTTGATTTTCATAAAATTTGTCTGAACTCTTCCAGGCTCCGCACCACATGCACCTTGTGCCCCAGCTTTTCGGCGTGATGCTTCAACGCCGCTTGCGCCGGCGAGAGCTTCCCGCTCCGCGTCTTGCATTCCACGAACAGCACGCGACCGCCATCGGCCAGGATTGTGAAATCCGGCTCGCCAAGCGTCCGGCACGTCCGCTCGGCCATGCTGCCGTGCAGCGCAATCCAACCACGCGCCCGACAATCGTCAAAAATCGCCTCGTGCAGTTCGGCCTCGCGCACCGTGCCGGTGTGGCCACTTTGTCCTTTCAGAAGTGGTGCCCGTCCGGAAGGACTGAACAAGTGCGGATTGAGCCGCGCGAGCGTCGGACTTGGGATAGGTAGATTCATAAGGTAGCCACTGCCGGCATCGGCAGTTAGTTCCATGCAGGATCTCCTTTCGGCGGAAGGGCCGGCCGACGCCACCCGTTTTTCGCCAGCGCATCAATGATGCGACTGGCTTCGCTGAATCCGACATCCGTCGGGTAGCCGTATTTCTTGAGCACCTTCGCCTGCTTGAACGAACACAAATCGCCGTCCCAACGGCGCAGGATTTCGCCGATGAGCTGTTTGCCTTGGGCAAACGTGACGTTGTTCGGATTGATGCCCTGTTTCGCCAGCAGCGACCGTTGTTTTTCCGTAAGCGACTTCACATTGTCCCAACCGCGCGCCTTCACCGGTTCCAGGTGCAGCACGTCGAACGGATCCACCGACTGCGTCGTGAACCGCGCCGTCGCCACCAACCGCGCCCGCCGCGCCACTTCGGCCAAGCGCGCCTGCTCGTGCAACTCGGCTTCCGCCTCGTCCAGCGCTTCCGCCATCTTCACCGGCCCGCCGGCCTTGACGGCCCGCGCCACCGCTAGTTCCAGCGCCTCCTCGCTGACCTTGCCGCCGAGGACATCGGCGCTCGTCACCAACTTGTGCTTGCCCGCGTTGCCGACAAAATCCACCACCAGACACGACGGCTTGCCGCTCGCGGCAATCGCCGTCTTGCGCGCGTCGGCGGTGTCCGGCCCGTCCACCACGCCCGGCAGCGGTCTTGTCGAGCGACCGACCATCTGCGAATACAGCGACCGGCTTTTTGTCGGTCGGCCCATGATGACGACCTCAACGCCGGGATCATCGAAACCTTCCGTCAGCACGCCGCAGTTGCAGACGACTTGGATTTTGCCGTCGGCATATTCCGCCAGCACGCGCCGCCGTTCCTCGCGGTCCGTCTTGCCGCAAACCCATGCCGCCATCCCCGCGCGATGACGGTTGAAAATCTCCGCCGTCATCTCCGCCGCCTTCACGCTGGCGGTGAACACCAGCGCCCGGCGCTGCCCGACGATGGACAGCGATGCCGACGCCATCTGTTGCAGGTTTTTCTCGGCTTCCATCACGGCGGCCAGATCGCCGCCGTTCAAATCGCCCGCCGTCGTGCGGATGCTGGAATAATCCAGCCCCTCGACATGCACCATCTGCTGCTCAATCGGCACGAGCCAGCCGTCGTGAATCGCGTCGAGCACTTCGTAGTCGAACGCGACCGATTGAAACACCTGGCCCAGCGCCTCCTCGTCGGCGCGGTCCGGTGTCGCCGTCACGCCCAACACCTTTAGTGCGGGATTCGTGCGGTAATAATCAATCACGCGCCGGTAGCTCGGGCTCGTCGCGTGATGCGCTTCATCAATGATCAGCAGGCCGAACCGTTGAGGGTCAAACTTGGCCATGCGTCCGCCGCCGTCGCCGCCGGAGCATTGCGTCTGAATGGTCGAGACGACCACCGGCGCCGCCCGGAACAGCCCGCCGTCGGCGCGAAATTCACCCATCTCTACATCGGCCTGCAGGCCGGTGACGCGCTGGATTTTGTCGCGCGCCTGAAAGATGAGTTCCTCGCGATGGGCGATCACCAGTGCCCGGCGCGGAAACACGCGCCGGATGACATCGGCGAACAGGATGGTTTTGCCGCCACCGGTGGGCAGCACCACCAGCGTCGAATCGTTTTCCTGCCATTCCTTGAAAATGGCTTCCGCCGCCGCCGATTGGTAGGGTCGCAAATTCATATCAGTTGAGGTGAGGGTTTTGCGATTTCATCAGCCGCTGAAAACGGCGTTGTTTCTGCCGCCGGCAATGCGCTTGCCCTTGGCGGATCGTCCAGCGATGGACTTTTCCCAGTGCCTTGAACCACAACTTATCAATTTGATGAATCATATAACACCTTTCAGATTTCCCGCCCCGCCGCGCCCGCTGCGAGAGCGGACGCGACGAGCGCAGGTGTGCGGTGTGCTTCATTTCTATTTTCGGCTTTCCAATTTTTGCTTTGCCTTGGTGCGAAACGCCTTGTCCTCACTGGTGACACAGGTGTTCCATCGATATTCGGAAACCAATCCACGGCCGCGACAAAGCGTGCAGTTGTCGGGAAGCTGGCCCTGGCACGTCGGGCAGACCGCAAACGGCTTCGCCGTCTGGATGTCCGTCCATGCCTGATTCAGTTGCGAGAGCGCGGACGAGAAACTGACTTCCGCGAACAACTTGTCTTTGGCCTCCTGGGCCGCGCGGAGCGCGCCCTTCACGCGGCTGAGGATCGTCAGCAATTCCTGGACTTCTCCCGCACGCTGCCAGAGCGGAATCAAATGCGTCGGCACCGGCCAACCCGTTCCATCCACCACCGCTGCCGGTGGCGGCGGTGTAGAGCCGGGCATCCTGCCCGGCGACACATCCGTCGCATCCGCTCCATTGGGCGCCATCGGCACCGGCGGCAAATGCCGCTTGATGGCGGCGGCTGTCACCGGCTCGCCCGAATCCATCACGGCTTGCAACACCCCATCGCGTGCTGCCGGTGGCGCTTTCGCCAGTTCACGGGCCTGGGATTCAGTTTTGATTTTGTCTCCAATTGGAGACACTTTGACAACCTCGGCGGCGTCAATCAGGCGATAGGCATGGGCCCGCTTCCATCCCCATTTCTCACGGCAATACTCGTCAAAACCCGAGTATTCCCACCGGTAAAGCCGCAAATCGCGGATTTCCGCCAAGGCCAAACCGACTTCGACGAAGGTTTTCTTTCCCTTCGCAATCGTCTTCTCCAGTTCCGCGAGCCGTTGATCGTCCCGCAGCAACGTCACCATTTCATGATTATTCATAGTCAATTTTTCAGGAAGGGCGCGTCACTCCGTGCGCGCCGTTTTTGTTTTTGTTTATGCCCGTGGCGCTGCCACCGGCATGCACTCAGTTCAGTTCAATTTTCAGATGCGCCGCCAGCCGTTGTTTGTTCAGGTATTTTGCAATCGCGCACGCCGCCACGCGCGATCCGCCTTGCCCGATCACCGCCATTTCACGACGGATTTCGTGCTGCAGCCCCTTGCCGCCGATGACCAGCAACTTTTCCCGATACGGCGTCTCGGTCACGCTGCGCTCGCCCAGCCATTTATCCACCGTCCACAGCCCCTTGATCACCATGTCCGTCATCGGCCCGTCCGGGTGCAGCTCCGCCAGCAACGGCCACAACTTCTCGAACCGCGCGCGCTCCTCCTTCGCCAGGTTGTAGAGGCATTGCACGCACGAGACCGTGCGCGCCGAGGCCGTCTCGCCGGCGCGATGCCCCGTGCTCTTCAGCATGGCCTCCACCCCGAAGGCGGTCTTGTCGCCCGAGATCAGTTGCGCCCGGTAACGGTCCAAGCTGCCCACCCCCACGCGCCCTTGGTTGATGGCGAGAAAACTCACCGCCTCCTCCCGGCGGTGGGCCGTCTCAAACACCAGGCAGGGCAGTTCGGTGATGTCGTCGCGCAGGTCGGCGGCCAGCTTCCGATGCTGTCCGTCCATGACGAACCATTTGTTGTCATCGCGCAACGCCACCACCAGGCAGCCGCAGGCGATCCAATCCCAGCACCGGCACAGGCTGTCCACCCGCCGCTGGTTGATCCGATTCCGTTGATACGCGCCGTCCACTTCCAATTCCCCCTTGGGAATCATCAGAAATTCCCCCGGCACATTCCGCACGCTCACGTTGAAGCGCGTCACCTTGTCCATCTGTTCATTCAGTTTCATGTTTCGTTTTTGGTAGGGACATCTGCCAGTGGCGCTGCCACCGCGGCGATGTCCGGTTTCGTTTATTGATTGAGTCCAGCGTCACGCTGGTTTGTGTGTTTCGTTTATTTCGCGGTTAATAGGCCAGCGGGTGCTACCCGCTCACATGGGGATTTCGTCTTTGAACTCCGCCTTGAGTTTTCCCCACTCATGCGGCTTGAGGTCCGTGTTGGATTTGTTCGGGAACAACTTGGCGATCGTGTCGAACCAGATTTTCTCGATGGCTGCGCCATCCTTGCCCGGATTCGATTCGTTCAACTGCGCCCACGCCTCCTCCATTGTGGATGGTGCTGCCACCATGGGCGATTTGGGCACCGGCGGCGGCGGTAGGGACGGACCGCTGGGCAGTCCGGTCTTCTGACTCGGCACCGGCGAAGCCGATTTGCCAATCGCTGCTAGCGATTGGAACTTGTTGCCGTATTTCGCCAGCACCGACTGCCGGTTCGCCGCCGTAGGCGTCTTCAGGCCGCCACCCAGCGGATTGAGCCACTGCGATTTGAAGTATTGGCCGCCCTTGTCGCCCGTCTCGGGACCGCCGACGATCTCGAATTCCACCGCACGCATGGAACCGCCGTCCTCGGAGTTATCCATCAGCCAGAACGGATCTACGCCATCCCAGCCGAACACCGCTTTCAGCGTGTCGGTCGTCTTCGTTTGAATCGTGCCGTCGGCTTTGACCAGCACCATCGTGTGCTTGAACGTGAAGCCCGAGTCCACCATCACCGACGGCACCGCCGCGCAGAGTGATCCGGTCGAGGCTTCATAAATGACCATCGGGCCATTGAGTTTGCAGACGTATTTTCCTTCTTGCGGGATTTCCATAACTGTCCTTTCTGTTTTTTAGTGGGCCTGTGCGGCACGCACTTAGTTGTTGCTGTTTTTGTGAAGTGGCGGCGGCGGAAGTGCCGCAACCGGTTTCGGGGATGTCGTCTTGGCCGATGCCGCAGGCACATTGCCCGGCTGTGCTAAGGATTGCCCGTGCGGCACGCACCCATCGGAATCCTCATCCGAATACATCCCCAAAATTGAAGCCCAGGAATAACGGCGAAGGTAGGTCAGCGTGCTGCCCGCACACTGCACCCTGGTCTTGCCCTTTTCTTCCGTGAGCGGAATTGAAATGCGCTCGGCGACGAACTCGCCCGACTCATGCGTCAGGATGGATTCCACACCGACCAAGTCACATTGGCCAGTGGCGCTGCCACCGCTGATCGGGAACTGGACGAGGCTAAGATTATGCTTCGCCAGAATCGGCCGGCTCGCGTGAATGACCGCGCCGAGCGAAGCGTATTTCGATTTAAGAAACGGATTGGTCGCGTCAAACACGGCGACCGGCATTTCCGCCTGTGCTTTGGCGAGCGCCGCCGCCAGATGCGTGATGGATTCAGATTTGTTCATAAAAATCAGTGTTAATGATTGGGTCCAGCGTCACGCTGGTTCGTGTGTTTCGCGGTCAAATCGCCCCACAGATTCGTGCGATTTCGATTTCGATTTCCACGTCGCGGCGGTTGTAGGCGATGGCGCCGTCGCGATCCGCACGCCAGAGCAGGGGAAAGTCGCCGCCGTGGCCGAGCTTCGGCGGCAGCCCGAACACGCGAGCCACGTCATCCACGCCGTTGCCATCGAAGGCTTTTCCGAAAGAGAGAATTTCCAGCGTGTCGAAAATGTTGTCGTGCCACTGCGGCCGACCGCGCCAGAACGACAGAACATTGCGCGGAATTTTCAGGCCGTGAACCCGCGCGCGGTTGACGACCATCGGCAGGTCAAACGCCTTCACGTTATGCCCGCCCACGGCCAAGCCATCGCCCAGCGCGTTGGAAACGACTTCCAGGAAATCTCCCAGCAATTGCTTCTCACTGTTCCCAGTCAAAGAACCGATCTCCGCCTCGTCGCCCGCGCCGATGAGCACCACCTCGGCGGTTTTCCAATTCAACGCTGCGTCGGCCAGATAGTCGGCCTTTTTCTTGGCGATGCTCGCCGCGATCTTGTCGGGATCCTTGAGATTGGCGGCGGCGGTGAATTCCGGCGCGAGCGCCAGTAGTTTTGCCGGGTCCTGCGCCACGGTCTCGATATCGAATACAATGTGTTTCATGGTTTTATTTGGTTTCGTGTGTTTGGTGATTTTCGCGGTTAAAAAAAGTGGCCGGTGCGGCACGCGCCTTCAGGTTTTGGATTGGTGCCCGTCCGGAGGAACTTTCGGCCCCGGCCTACCGGAATTTTTGAGCAGATGCGCCACCACCTCCGGCCAGTAAAAGCGGACGACGCTGACAATGTGGATGCGCGGTAGAAAACCGTCTTTCGACCATTTTTCAATCGTCCGCACCGACACCTTGAACCGCGCCGCCAGCTCCTGCTTGGTCAGCAGTTCATCCGGTCCTTTGTGATCAGCCGCCGGCTCGGTGGGAGTCTTTGGCGCAGAAACAACCGAGGTGGTCTTCGCAAGCGGGCCGACCGGTGAGTTGTCTGTCTTTGCCATGGTGGTTTTGGTGGTGGCGGCGATCTTTTTGCCGCTTCAACCCCTATGGCGTTACAAACCGTGTGCTTTTTGGCACAAACCGTGTGCCGAAATTCAATCGCCCTGTAAACATTGGCGTTTTTTAAGTCGAAAATCCCCTCAACGGATCCACACCACCCCCGGCGGCGGCTCGTAGGTGAAACATCCCGACCGCCCCGGTCGTCCCCGCCGGCCGCTGGACCGGCCGGATGCCTCCCACAGATGCGTGCGTAAATGGCGGCCGAACGCCCGCAACACCGGCACCGGCTCCCGTTTCCGGCCTGTCGCCCGCTCCAGTTCTTTGATCAGCCGCAGCAGCCCGGCTGAAATCGCCCGGACCTGCTTCTGTTCGCCCGCCTCCGTTCCCCGCTGATGTTTCCTCACCCAGTCATTGATTTTGTCCAAATCCCGCTGTGCCTCGGCCTGTTCCAGTGCCGACGCCGTTTCATCCTCCAGAATGGCCTGGCATTCCCGCCGGACCTGGCCCTGCCGCGCCAAAGTCTCCTGATCATCCCGCCCCAGATTCCGTTGGTTTTCCACCAAGGCATGACCAAACACCAGATTGTCCAGCACCGTGGCGTGGATCGGCGTCGGCGGCGGTTCCAGCAAAAGCTGGGCGGCGTAATAAACCGCCTTGTCATCCGGCAACGTCGTCACCTCCCAGTCATAAATCAGAATCCAACCCGCTAAACCCTTGCGAATGCAATAGCGTGGCCCCGCCCCGGATTTCAGCCTTTCCGCTTCCCGAGGTAGGGACGCTCGCGCTGCGGCGTCCGTCCGGTTCCCGTCCGGCAGGACCAGTTCCACCAGAAAACCGCCGGAGGGCGTGGCCAATGCCCCGGGAAACGTGCACACCGCCTCCCATTGCCCCGCCATCGCCGGGACCCTGGGAATCGCCGCGCCAATCTGTGCCGTCACCGCCATCGCTGTCCTCTTTGCCGCCCCGTCCCTATGACGCAAGCGGTTCTGTCCTTCTGATTGATTTAAAGTTTCAGAGCCCTCCACCCAGAGCGCCCTGGCGACAAGTCGCAACTCTCAGCCTACCAAATAAAATCGCGCTGGCAGATTCCGGCGTATAGACACCCGCCGTTTCCCTGCGGATTTTCCGGCTCAAAAATTTTCCAGAAAAGTTTTGACGTTGGCCGGCTGCGAAAAGAAAGGGCATTCCCCATGTGGCTCTGTGCCCATGCCCGTCCCCATTGCGAGAAATGAACCTGCTAGCATTACTACTACTTGGTTTTAACTATTCTGCTGTCACCGCCAATCCCCGCGTCATTGTTACAGAATTGTGACTTTAATGATTGATAATTCCAGCGAGCGGCAATTGATGTAAGCCCAATGCCAATTTATGGCCATCTGGACACATGAATAAATTTCTCGGTAGCGGGTTCAACGTGAGCTGAAAAAATAATGGCTGAATTTCAAAGAGGCCTGGTTCGCATACCCGGATCTGCGAACGTGACGGACCTGAATATCATCCCAAGTCCCGCGTGGACGAATGTGTTCTTCTGTCTGCGGTCCCCGTAAATTCAGAGCCTCATCTGGCCATCCATTCTTACCAGACGAGTCTCCTTGAATTTTTTCCCGGTTGCGAGAAAGTGCTCTTGTATTCCAAGTCAACCATTGGCACAGCCAAGGCTGCGGTTTTTTTGGATTTTAAAATATATGGAAAGACTCGCGCGAGTGCCTGCGCCAATTGGGGACGGAAGGTGCGATAGCCAGAGCAACTGCGCCGGTTCGGTGGCCATGTTGCACGATGTCGCAGGTGTGCCATCCGAATGCGCGCGGACATCAAATTTGGCTGCGGAAATTGAAGAATGGGTTGAGGTGATTGGAAACTGAACCATTAATTTATGAAGTCAGCACTAATACTGTTCGCCCTCGCGGCGATTTCGCTTGTCGTTTCGGTCCGGGCAAACTCGCTGGATTCCAGTTTTGCTAACCCGCCCGATCAGACCAAGCCGCGCTGCTACTGGTATTGGATGGACGGCCAGATATCGAAGGAGGGCATCACGCGCGACATGGAAGCGATGAAGCGCGTCGGCATCGGCGAAGGTTACATCGGCGTCATTAGCGGGCAGAGTGGCACGCCGACGACCAGCACGACTAAGGCGCTCACGGATGAATGGTGGAGTTACCTCGAGCACGCTGTGCGCGAAGGCACGCGGCTGGGCGTGGATGTCGGCGTGTTCAATTCGCCAGGCTGGAGCCAGTCGGGCGGGCCGTGGGTGAAACCGTCGCAGGCGATGCGCTACGTCACGCTGCCGGAATTGCGCCTGCACGGGCCGCAACATTTCGCGGGCAAACTGCCGCTGCCGCCGGGCGAATTTCAGGACCTCGCGGTGCTAGCGTTTCCCGCGCCAACTGCCGAAGGCGAAGTGGCGAAGATCTCCTCGCGCACGTCAAAGCTGGTGAATTTCGAAATGCCGTCGCCGTTCACGGCGCGAAGTTTAACGTTGCTGTTCACCAACGAGGTGAATGTCACCGCCGAGTTGCTGAATTCGGAGGACGGACGGCAGTATCGGACGGTGAAAAATTTCACAGTTGACCGGCACAGACTCGATTTGAGCGCCGGTCCGGTGCCGTTCGCCCCGATTGTGGCGACCTTTCCGGCCACCACGGCGCGGTTCATCCGTTTGAAATTTTCCGGAGCCTGTGAACCCGGCGACATCCAGCTCTCGCCAGCGGCGCGGGTGGAATGTTACCCGGAGAAATCGTTACAAAAAGTCTGTCAGTATGCCCAGCCGCGCTATGATTTTTATACTTGGCCTGGCGAAGCCGAACCGGATGTGTCTGGTTTGACAATCAAACCGGATGCTGTGCGCAATCTGAGCAAGTTGATGGCGGCGGACGGGACATTGCGGTGGGACGTGCCGGCGGGCGATTGGATTGTATTGCGCACGGCGCTGACGCCGACTGGCACAAAGAACGGCCCGGCACCGCCGGAGGCGACTGGATTTGAGGTGGACAAGATGAATCGTGTTCCGTTGCGGTCGCACTTTGACGCCTATGTCGGCAATCTGCTGGGCCGGCTGCCAGCATCGGATCGTAAATCGTGGAAGCACGTCGTGGCCGACAGCTATGAAAAAGGTCCTGAAAATTGGACTGACGGCTTCGGGGCGGATTTTCAGAAGCGCTACGGTTACGATCCGCTGCCATTCTTGCCAGTGATGACGGGACGCATTGTCGGCAGCGTGGATCAGTCGGATCGTTTTCTTTGGGACTTACGTCGCTTGGTTGCAGACCGGATTGCGCAGGATTACGTGGGCGGGTTGCGCGACTTGTGTCATGAGCACGGCATGAAAATGTGGCTGGAGAATTATGGGCACTGGGGTTTTCCGGCGGAGTTTTTACAGTATGGCGGCGCGTGCGACGAGATTGCCGGTGAGTTCTGGGCCGACGGTGATTTTCTGGAACAGCGGGACACGGGTTATCTAGGAGCGCGTTACCTCGGACGGTATGAATTACGCGACGCATCTTCCGCCGCGAACATTTACGGCAAGCCGGTCACGTGGGCCGAGGCATTCACGGGCGGTCCGGCGTTCATCAACTCGCCTCGCGACTTGAAAGCGCGCGGTGACTGGGCATTCTGCCAAGGCATCAACCAATTCATGCTGCACGTGAACATCCACCAGCCGACGGACGATAAACCGCCCGGCATCAACGCCGGCTTCGGTTCGGAGTTCAACCGCAACAAAACCTGGTTCGAGCAGTCGAAGGCTTGGATTGACTATCTGCGCCGCTGCACCGTGCTGTTGCAGACCGGCAAGCACGTCGCGGACGTGGCGTATTTCATCAGCGAGGACGCGCCCAAAATGGTCGGTCCGCAACAGCCGGCCTTGCCGCCGGGGTTCGACTATGACTTCATCAACGCCGACGTGATCGAGCACCGGCTGGCGGTGAAGGCTGGCCGCTTGGTGCTGCCGGACGGCATGAGCTATCGGCTGCTGGTGTTGCCGGAGTCAGCAACGATGCGGCCCGAGTTGCTGAAAAAAATCCGCGAACTGGTGAAGGCCGGGGCCACGGTCATCGGCACGCCGCCGTCGCGTTCGCCGAGCCTGGAAAATTTCCCGATGTGCGACATCGAAGTGCAAACACTTGCCCGCGAAGTCTGGGGCAAGGCGCAGCAGCCGGGTGAACATCGGTTCGGCAAGGGGCGCGTCTTCTGGGGCAAAAGTCTCGACGCCATTTTTGTCGAGTTGGGTTTGAAACCAGATTTTGAAACTACAGCGAAACTTGGTTTCACGCACCGGCACAGCGCCGACGCGGACATTTATTTCGTAGCCAATCCAAAAGCGGAATCCCTGACGACGACCACCGTGTTCCGGGCCGGCGACAAAGCACCGGAACTATGGTGGCCGGATTCCGGACGCATCGAGCGCCCGCCGGTTTACGACGTGACGGATGGCGTGGTGCGGCTGCCGTTGAATTTCGGTCCGGCTGGCTCCGTGTTTGTGGTCTTTCGCGAAAAGGCCGCGCCCAAATCCGAACGCATCGTCTCGGTCACGCATGATGGAGAGGAAATTCTCGGCACGAGGATGAAGCCCGAAGCCATCCAGCCGCCGTCAGATTCCGGCGCGGATGCATTTCCACTACAGTTGACGCGCAGCGCCACTGGCCAGATCACGGCGCAAGGAGGTGAGGCTGGCGATTACGAGCTGAAATTCGCCGATGGACACACTCGCCCGCTGACGGTGTCGACCGCCGCACCGATGGCAATCACCGGACCGTGGGAGGTGAATTTCCCGCCCGGTTGGGGCGCACCCGAGAAAATCATGTTTGATCAACTCACCGACTGGACGAAGCGGTCCGAGGAAGGCATTAAGTATTTTTCCGGCAAGGCTACATATCGCCGGACATTTGATATTTCCGGCTCCGCACTCCGCGCTCCTCACTCCGAATTGATTCTTGATCTCGGCAAAGTCAACGACATCGCCGTCGTGCGGGTGAATGGTCGGGAACTCGGCACGCTCTGGCAGCCGCCATATCGCGTCGACATCTCTGCCGCGGTGAAGCCCGGCGCAAACTCGCTCGAAGTGGATGTCGTCAACACGTGGAAAAACCGCTTGGTCGGCGACGCGGCACTGCCTGTCAAGCAGCGCTACACTTCAATCACGGCGGCAACCGTGAAGAAGAAATCACCGCTCCAGCCGGCGGGACTGATTGGACCAGTCACAATTCGCCAAATTCCATGAATCCAAACTCTATGATGACCGTTGAAAAAGCATATACGTTAGCCGAGGAACGCTACGCCGCGCTTGGTGTGGACGTTGAGCGCGCACTAAAAACTCTTTCGCAAATCCCCGTCTCGCTGCACTGCTGGCAGGGTGACGACGTGGGCGGCTTTGAAAACGGCGGCGGCGCGTTGGGCAACGGCCTCGCCGTCACCGGCAATTATCCCGGCAAGGCGCGCACGCCGGACGAACTCCGCGCTGACCTCGACAAAACGCTCTCACTAATTCCCGGCAAGCATCGTCTGAACCTGCATGCTTTCTACGGCGAGTTCGGCGGCAAGAAAGTGGATCGCGACGCCATCGAACCGAAACATTTTGCCAACTGGATTGCCTGGGCGAAGAAGAATGGCCTCGGTCTGGATTTCAACCCGACCTGTTTCTCGCATCCAAAGGCGGCGGACGGTTTCACGCTGTCGCACGTAGACAAAGGCATTCGTCAATTCTGGATCGAGCATTGCATCCGCAGCCGCGAAATCGGTGCGGCGATGGGCAAAGCGCTCGGCAAAACCTGCGTGACGAACATCTGGATTCCCGACGGCATGAAGGATACGGCGGCGGATCGCGTCGCGCCGCGTGCGCGGCTGGCGGAATCGTTGGACGCCGTTTTCAAAAAGGCGATTTCGCCGAAGTTGAATCTCGACGCCGTGGAGCCGAAGTTGTTCGGCATAGGCAGCGAGAGTTTTGTAGTCGGCTCACACGAGTTTTACCTGGGCTATGCCGTCAGCCGCAAGAAATTGCTGACGCTCGACGCCGGCCATTATCATCCGACCGAAGGCATCGCGGACAAGATTTCCAGCGTGCTGCAATTCATGCCGGAGATTCTGCTGCACGTCTCGCGCGGCGTGCGCTGGGACAGCGACCACGTTGTGATTTTGAATGACGATTTGCTCGCCATCGCGCGCGAAATCGCGGTGAACGGCTTTGAAAAACGCGTTCACATCGGGCTGGATTATTTTGACGCGAGCATCAACCGCGTCGCCGCGTGGACCATCGGCACGCGCAATATGATTCGCGCGCTGCTCATCGCGCTGCTGGAAACGCCGCTTATCCGCACGGCGGAAGCGGGCGGAGATTTCACCACGCGCCTCGCGTTGCAGGAGGAAGCCAAGACGCTGCCGTTCGGCGCGGTCTGGGATTATTACTGCGAAAGTCAGGGCGTGCCCGTCGGCGACGCGTGGTTCGCAGTGGTGAAGCAATATGAACGCGACGAATTATCCTGCCGTAAATAAACCTTTATGAATCAAACTAACTTGAAGCTTAACATTGTTCTTTTCGCGAGTCTCTCGTGGTTCGCGGTTGCGACCGTGAATGCTGCGTTATTGCCTGTGGAATTGCGGTGCGAATATCGCGCCGACCCACTGGGAATAGATGCAGTCCAACCGCGTTTGTCCTGGTGCGAGCAGTCAGCCGCACGCGGCGCAAAACAGACGGCCAGTCGAATCCTCGTGGCGACGAGCCTCGCGCTGCTTAAGCAAAACAATGGTGATTTATGGGATACCGGGAAGGTGGCTGGTGAACAGGCAGCCAGCGTTAGCTATGCCGGCAAGCGACTGATATCACGCCAGCAATGCTTTTGGAAGGTTTGTGTCTGGGACAATGCTGACAAGCCGCATTGGAGCGATGTGGCAAGCTGGACGATGGGCTTGCTTGAACCGGAAGATTGGAAGGGAAACTGGATCGGCCTTACCGAGTCGCTGCCGGACAAACTTGCCACAACCAATGCTGCCTTCAGCCGCAGGTTGGCTGCGCGTTGGCTGCGCAAAAATTTCACCGTATCGCGCCAAGTCAGCCGGGCTACGGTTTATTTTTCTGGTTTGGGACTTTCCGAGTTGTATTTGAATGGCCAAAAGGTGGGAAATGAGGTGCTCTCGCCCGGATTGACCGATTATAACAAACGGGTGTTTTACATAACGCACGATGTCACGGATTTTCTTCGGTCAGGCAACAATGCTGTCGGTGTCATTCTGGGTAATGGACGCTATTATGCGCCCCGGATCAGGAAGCCCGCAAAGACAGAACCATTCGACTTTCCAAAGTTGCTGTTGCAATTGGAAGTTGAATACACCGATGGATCTCAACAACTGATTGTCAGCGATGACTCGTGGAAAATCACCAATAACGGTCCGATCCAGGCCAACAATGAATACGACGGCGAGGAATACGACGCCCGCCGCGAAATGCCCGGATGGGCGCAAGCTGGTTTTGATGCCACCCGATGGATGGCCGCACAAGTGGTCAAAGCGCCGGGAGGTCAACTGTCGGCACAGATGATTGAACCCATTCGCGTGACTGGGACCATCAAGCCGGTTGCCCTCACCGAACCCAAACCTGGGGTATTTGTTTTCGATCTGGGACAAAACATGGTCGGTTGGTGTCGCCTGCAGGTGCGCGGGCCAGCTGGCACTTCCGTATCGCTGCGCCATGCAGAAAGGCTAAAATCTGACGGCTCCTTGTATTTGGCCAACCTGCGCACCGCCCAAGCCACGGACATCTACACGCTCAAGGGGGGTGGACGCGAAGTTTACGAACCGCGTTTTACTTATCACGGTTTTCGGTATGTGGAAATAACCGGCTTTCCCGGCAAGCCGACACTTGCAAGTCTGACTGGTTGCGTGGTCAATGACGACTTGGCGACAGCGGGGGTTTTCACTTGTTCCCAAGGGATGATCAACCGCATTTATCAGAATGTCGTCTGGGGGGTTCGTGGCAATTATCGTAGCATGCCAACGGACTGTCCTCAGCGTGACGAGCGGCAAGGTTGGCTCGGGGATCGTTCAGAGGAATCGAAAGGTGAGTCTTACCTGTTCGATATTGCAGCGCTTTACGGCAAATGGGAACAAGACATGGCCGACGCGCAAAAAGGAAATGGTAGTATATCCGACGTGTGTCCGCCGTATTGGGCGTTTTATAGTGACAATGTCACGTGGCCGAGCAGCGCGGTTATCATTCCTTGCACACTGCTCGATCAATACGCGGATACCTCCGTCGTGGCCCGGCATTATCCGAGCATGGTGAAATGGATAGACCGAATGAGTGGCTTCATCACCAACGGCATCATCGGGAGAGACAAATATGGTGATTGGTGTGTGCCGCCGGAAGATCCGAAACTAATTCACTCCAAAGACCCGGCACGCAAAACCTCGCCGGAGATTCTCGCCACCAGCTACTTTTACCATTGCTTGGAACTGATGACTGCTTACGCGAAGTTGCTGAATCAGCCAGCCGATGCACAGCGGTTCGGACAACTTGCAGAACAACTAAAGTTGGCCTTCAACGAGAAACTCTACAGCCCTCAGGCTGGTTACTATGACAACGGTTCGCAGACGGCTTGCGTTCTTCCGTTGGCTTTCAATCTGGTTCCCTCCGCCGAACGTGAACGGGTTTTCAATCGTTTGGTGGATAAAATCTCCTTGGAATCCAAAGGTCATGTGGGCACTGGATTGATCGGCGGCCAATGGCTCAACCGCGTGCTAACTGAAGGTGGACGCGCTGACCTCGCTTACTGCTTTGCGACCAATACCACCTACCCGAGCTGGGGTTACATGGTCGAACAAGGCGCGACGACAATCTGGGAGCTTTGGAACGGCGACACGGCTGATCCGGCCATGAACTCTGGAAATCACGTCATGCTCGTTGGCGATTGGGTCATTTGGCTCTATGAAAATCTAGCCGGCATCAAGTCCGACCCTGCGCAGCCCGGATTCAAGCACATCATCATGCAGCCGCAACTGGTGGGTGACTTGAAATTCGTCGAGGCCTGGCACCGCTCGCCCTTCGGTCGCATCGAAAGCGCGTGGCGGCGATCCAAGGGCAACTTTGATTGGCGGATCATCATTCCGCCCAACAGCACGGCGACCATATATTTGCCCGCCAGTAGCGTGAACCAAATTACCGAGGGGGGCATCGCGCTCGAAAATGTCAAAGCGGTGAACATTTTGAATCTGGAGGGAGGCCGGGCGGTTATAGAAGTGGGCAGTGGCAGCTATCATTTTATCAGCCGGGACATTCCTTCTGGCGGACATCGAGATTAAGGAATCCTTGAAAGGTAATTTAAGCAAGCCCAACAAACTAAAACCAAACCAATATCATGGTTTCAATTCCGTTTCTTGGCGTCTTTTTTCACTGGCTCGGCGGCCTGGCCTCCGGGAGTTTTTACGTGCCATATCGCGGCGTGAAAAAATGGTCGTGGGAAACCTACCGGTTGGTCGTTACACGTTTGAAACCCGAAGTCTGCGCGGCGGTTTGTTCAAACCCGAAACGCCCTTGCTGCCATCCGGTTTGCTGGCCCGATGACGCTGCAAGTCGTGAAGAATGCCGCAAAAAAGTAACCCAATTTATGAAAGCAAACACCTTGAAGATCCATTTGTCCGTGTGTCTTTGCCAACTCGGTTTGGCGCTCACTGTATTCGCCGCGCCCACAGATCCGTTGGCAACCAGTTTCCAGCATCCGCCCGCCTCAGCGCAACCGTGGGTGTATTGGTTTCCGTTGAGCGGCAATTTCATCAAGGCCGGCATCACGGCGGATCTTGAGGCGATGGCCCGCATCCCAAACATGGGCCAAAACCATGAGATTAATACCATCCATAATCGTTCTTCTCATCGCAATGACCGTGTCCAGCGCATACACGGGGAATCCCCTTAATTCCGGAATCGGGCCAAATTTCACTGACCCCCACGGGGTTGTTTTTGACGGCCGCGTCTACCTGTTCACCACCCATGACTTTTCTCCCGACAGCAAGCATTTTTGCATGAAGGACTGGCGGGTGTGGTCTTCATCTGATTTGGTAACCTGGAAGCTGGAGAGCACGCTCAAGCCGGAGGACACATTTATCGGCAAGCCGTTTGATGATTGCTGGGCAACCTTTGGGGTCAGGAAGAATGGCAAATACTTCTGGTATTTCTCGGCGGGACCGCGGGAAATAGGCGTGGTGACTGCCGACTCGCCCGCAGGCCCGTGGAAAGATCCGCTGGGCAAGCCCCTAGTCCCGCTGCGGTTGACTCCCACGCAACAGCGCGATTGCGACATCCTGATGGATGACAACGGTGCGGCTTACATGGTTTACGGCACCTTTAACTACTTCATTGTCCGACTGGGCGACGACATGGTCTCGTTGGCAGAGAAGCCGCAGCCCGTGAAACTGGATCGGAAATTCGGTCCCTATGGCGAGGGCAAGACTGATGACAAGCCCTCCCTGCACAAACGCAATGGCATCTACTATTTGTCCTGGTCGAGCTTCTATGCGATGTCCACCAACGTCTATGGTCCCTATGCCTACAAAGGTTCGGTCATCACACCGGAGACTGTGACCCTGGAGTTCCGCAAGGGTGATATTTACCACGATCGCCACGGGAATTTCTTCACCTTCAACAACCAATGGTTCTACGCCTGTAACGATCAAAGCCAGACGGGCCGGACTCACTTTTACCGCGACTCGATCATGGCTTATGTCCACTACAAAGACAACGGCGAGATGTCGCCCGTGCGCATTGACCGGATTGGCGTCGGCGAATATGATGCCGCGCAGCCTCGGATCGAGGCGGAAGATTATTTCAAGTGCGTAAAGGCTGAACAGCGCGAATGTCCCGCCGGTGGTTTCGAGGTGCAGGGCCTGGCCCAAGGGAGCGAGTTGTATTATCCCAACGTGTTGAATCTGCCGGCCAACAGCCTGATGACTCTCTCCGTGGCAAGCGCGGGACCGGAAGGCGGCGTGGTTGAAGTGCGGGAAGGCAAGCCCGACGGTCGATTGCTCGGCCGCATTCGCGTTGCCAACACCGGCGGGTGGGACAATTACCAAAGCGTGGCCTGTCCGCTGAAGAACGCTGCGGGGAAAGTTTCCTTATGCCTTGTATTCACCGGGAGCAAGCAGCAGTTTTGCCGGCTGGACTGGTTCGCCTTTGCATATGGAGTCAACAAGAAATAAGACAACAAGAGGGTGTTACGATAGCCAAACTGGAAAAACCCAGTGCGATCGGACGATTCAGTTTCAGGAAATTAGATCGTTCGCGTTGAACAGTAAGAAAGCACAACATGAAAGTTAGATTGACCTTAAACCGGCAGTTAAGCACAGCTGCCGTCACGATCACTGGAATTTTAGGAGCGGCGAATTTATTTGCAGCCGATTTTACGCCAACCAACCGTCCCAACATTCTATTTATCCTCACCGACGATCAGCGTTGGAACACGCTCGGTTGCATGGGCGACACAAATATTCTGACACCGCACATTGATCGGTTGGCGCAGCAGGGAGTGTTGTTTCAAAATCATTTTGTCACCACTTCAATTTGTTGTTGCAGCCGGGCCTCCATTCTTACCGGCCAGTATATGCGGCGGCATGGGATTGAAGGTTTCGCAAAGCCGTTCACGAGCGAACAGTGGGCAGAAACGTATCCGGCGCTGTTGCGGCAAAACGGTTATCGCACCGGCTTCATCGGCAAGTTCGGTGTTGGCAACGATCAAGCGGTGAAAGCGATGACGGACAAGTTCGATTACTGGCAAGGTGTGCCCGGTCAGGGCGGAAAATATTTCATCGATCCAAAAGATCCGAACCGGACTCACGAAACCAAAAAGTTTGGTGAGGACGCGCTGGAATTTCTCGGCAGCACGCCAACCAACCAGCCGTTCTGTCTCTCGATCAGTTTCACTGCACCCCATGCGCGCGATGACATGCCACATCTCGAACAATACCAACCTGACGACCGCGACCTGCCGCTTTACTCCGATATCATGATTCCATTGCCGGCGACGGACAACACCAATTATTTTGAAAAGCTGCCCAAGTCCGTTCAAAATTCCGAGGGACACCGCCGCTGGCTGTGGCGTTTTGACACCCCGGAACATTACGAGGTTAGCGCGAAAAATTATTACCGCCTGATTTCCGGCATAGACCGTGAAGTCGGTCGCATCTTAGCGGAACTTGAGAAACGCGGGCTCGCTAGTAACACCGTGATTATCTTTACTTCCGACAACGGCTATTTTCTAGGTGACCGCCAGCTATCGGACAAGTTTTTCATGTATGAGGAAGGTTTGCGCGATCCGCTGATTATATTCGATCCACGCCAGCCCGTCGCCAATCGCAGCCGGCGTGAAACGGTGATGACGCTGAACGTTGATTTTGCGCCGACAATGTTGTCGCTGGCTGGTGTGACGGTGCCGACCGGAATGCAGGGGCGCAGCCTGCTTCCACTCGTGGAGAACCGGCACCCCGCCGACTGGCGAACGGAATTTTTTTATGAACACCACACCTCCCCGAAAATCATCCCGCCGAGCGAAGGCGTGCGCACCGAACGTTATGCCTACATCCGCTGGTTAAATGAATCGCCGCTGGTCGAAGAACTTTTCGATCTTAACAGCGATAAGCTGGAGGGACACAATTTGGCGGCTGACCCGAAATACGCCGGCACACTCGCCCAACTTCGAACGAAATGGGAAAGATACTGTGAACAGTTGAAATGATGGTCTCGAAGCCGTCCACTTCTCATGGATGTAGATTTGTTCTGTCTGGGTTAAACAACGGCTCCACAGAGTGGGCTAGCTTCGAAGATATAAACATCAACAACTAAAATAAATTGTGCGGGTATCACTGAGAAAACGCGCCTGCGTTGCGGGATTCACGATATCCCAACACGATTCGATGCGGGCCATTCTGGCCAACCGCTTTTACCAGTCGGATGCGACTTTGATTCTGTGACTGCCTGGGGTTTATTAAAGAGAGGATATCAAAACGAACATTTCATTACGCCTTCAAAGTTCCGTCGTTAGCTCAGGGAAATCCTTGTGCCTAGTGCTATGGTTTTTGGTGGCGCTCGCCCATCCAGCCCAGTCTGCCATCATCACCATGCAGATTGCCGGCCCTAGCCAGGGCTTGAGCAACCCCGATCAGGCCATCTTCACCAGCCATGACCAGAAAGTAGTGGAGAATGCCAACGGGATCTTCTGCACGTTTAATGGCATCATTCTGGATCGCAGCACCAACGGCGGCCAGACCTTTGTGGAAGTTTACAACCTCGGCGCCACGAACACCACCAAAGCGCCGACCATCGAATCGGATGAGAACAACAACATTTATCTCATCTATCCCAATCCATTCGGCAGCGCGACGCGCTTCCAGAAATTCACGTCGGCCAACGGCTATGCTTCTCCGGTCGTGGACAAGACGTTCTCCCAGGCGACCAGCAGCTCCAAATATTCGTCCTTTTACGACCAGGGACGGCAGCGGCTCTATCATGCCACTCAGCACGGATATCTCTTTACCTTCGATACCTCGGGCAATTTGATCCGGGGCCAGCAGCTTTTTAACGGGGGTTCCGTGGCCGCGCCTTCCTATCCTCACCTGTTTGTGGATGATTCCGGTGTCATCCACTACGCCATGACCATGGTGGATGCCAATGCCTACGTTCCTTACATCGGCATCCGCTACCTGAAATCCATCGATGGCGGAGCAAGCTGGTTGACAATGTCCAACACGCCCGTTTCCGTGCCGACCACCAGCGATCCGAGCGGTCCGGCAACGACGATCAACCTGCCGGGTGAAGAGGCGTATCAAATCTGGCTGGCGAACATGCACGTGAAAAACGGCAAGGTGCATTTCTTTTACCGGATGGAAACGAATCTCTGGAATTACGCTGGTGCCGGCAGCCCGCCATTGATTCCGGAACGACAGCATTACATGCGATTCGATGCCGCAACCGGCGTGCGGGAGATTGATAGCTGGAGCAATTTTGCTGGCGGCTCGTGGAAGGGCGATACCCTGACCGTGAACACAGTCTATGGCTGCTTTGCCTCGGACCCCTCCGATGCCCATAGCCCGCTATATGCCATGTTTTGCGGTTCAAGCACCATTGCGGCCATTGTCAGTTACGACAACGGTTCGACCTGGCATGATGCGGCGCAGTCGCCGAATGAGGCAACCGTGGCGGATGTGGGTTGTGCCCGGCACTCCCCCAAGAATGGCCACGTCATCGGCACGTTCAGCGGCGCTCCCTCGCCTTGGGGGTGGGCCACGCCGCTGTTCTATCAGTTTTCGACGGTGTCACCGGCAACGAATGTCTGGGACGGCGGGTGTGCGGATGGTTCCTGGGGCACGGCGAACAACTGGGATTCCAATGCCGTTCCCGTCTTTGACAGCGGACTGGATATTATTTTCAACGCTCTTGGTGCGGGCAATCTGACCAACTGTCTCGGTGCCAATCGGACGATTCGCTCGCTTATATTTAATAGCAATGCCGACAGCGATGTTGGCATCTATCTGGCGGAGAAGATAGCTTCGCCGATCACCAATTGCTTTCTCACCTTCGATGGTTTTCTTGCCAGCGCCACGAACACCGTGCAGTCCGGTGCGTCTGGTAATTTTACGATTGGCGTGGGCGGAGCCGGCGGATTGGGTTCGATTACCCTGGCCGACAACCTGGTGATCAATCACAACGGCAGCGGGACGCTGACTTTCGACCGGCCGATCAACGAGTCCGGCACGGGCAAAGGCATCACCAAGAACGGCCCCGGCACGCTCGTGCTTCGCCAGAACAATGCTTACACCGGCACCACCACGGTGAACGCCGGCACACTGCTCGACGGCGGCACGACCAACGGTTGCGGCACGGGACCGTTGGTTTTGGGCAATGGCATTACCTTTGCATCCGACACCAACGGGAGCCGCGCGTTGCCGAACAACGTGACCCTCGCGGGCAACCTCACGCTGGGCCAGCTCACCGGCGGCACGGGCGCACTCACGTTCACCGGTAGTTGCGATCTGGGCGCGGCCACGCGCACGCTGACCATCAACAACGCCACGACGATCTCCGGCGTGGTGAGCAACGGCGGTTTGAGCAAGACCGGTTCGGGCAGCCTGACGTTGTCCGGCACGAACACCTACACTGGCCAGACTACGGTTTTCACCGGCATTGTGCAACTGGGCGACGGCGGCGGCACCGGCAGTTTAGATCCGACCAGCGTCATCGCCATCGGACCCAGCGGCAAGTTCCAATACAACCACACCAACAACCTGAACCCCTTTGCCAACAACCTTGTCGGCACGGGAACCCTGGTCAAAACCAACACCGGCGAACTCGGGTTGACCGGCACCAATTCATTTTCCGGCACGCTCGACGTGCAGCAGGGCAAACTCGGCTTGTCCGGTTCTGCGTGTGTGAACGGCTCGCCCAATGTCAATGTTGCGGGCAACGGCATCCTGAGTGTCGGTAGCGGCTTTCTCGGTGGCATAGCCACCATTGGCAACCTTACCGGTGCCGGCCAGATTGACCCGATCTATGGACAAGGCACCGCCGTCCGCACGCTGCAAGTCAGCCAAAGCAGCGACGCTATTTTCTCCGGCGTTATGGCCGATGGCACCTCGGGGCGGGTGCTGGCCTTCACGAAAAATGGGGCGGCCACGCTCACGCTCTCCGGCACAAACACCTACACTGGCGGGACGGCCATCAGCAACGGCACGCTGCTCGTCAACGGTGTGCTGGGTAATAGCGCTGTCACCGTCAGCGGCGGCACGCTCGGCGGCACCGGCACGCTCGGTGGCGCAGTCAGCGTGCAGCCCGGCGGGGCACTTTCGCCTGGCACGTCCCTCGGCACGCTGACGATTAACAACAGCCTTGTGCTGGCCGGGACAACCTTCGTGGAAGTCAACGCCAGTAACGGCCAGCGGGATTTTGTGCAAGGCGTGACCAGCATCACCTACGGCGGCTCACTCGTCGTTACCAACCTTTCGGGCACGCTGACCAACGGCCAGACGTTCCAACTCTTTTCCGTGTCTGGCACCAAGACCGGCAGCTTCACGAGCATCACCCCGGCCCTGACGGGCGGGCAGGCGTGGAGTTTTAATCCGACCAACGGCGTGTTGAGCGTGGTGACCACGCCGGCGAATTATCCGACAAACCTCAGCTTCAGTGTGTCGAATGGAACGCTTTCGCTGACGTGGCCGGTGACGCACTTGGGTTGGGTGGCGCAATCAAATTCATCGGGCTTGGCCAGTCCGGGCAACTGGTTCGACATCCCAGCTTCGTCCAACGCCACCAGCCTCAATGTCTCACCAGACTCCACCCGGACCAATGTCTTCTACCGATTAAGAGCACCGTGAACCAAGTTGCTAGACCCTTTCGCAAGGCTGAATTGTTTGGTGCAAACTGCGGTCGGAACAATTTCGGACCGGGCCAAACTGGCTACTCAAAATGACCAGTTGAAAAAATTTGAGGGGCTAGTTGGGGGGGTGGTAAATTTGAGCCGTGATTAACCCAGTCGAACCATTTGCGGGCAACCGTCGGCAGGTTGCTTTGAAGGCGCAGTCCGGTTTTGTCTGGCACAAACAACCATCAACTCATACGTAATCTAATGAAAACAACCAAGCCAATCGCTGTTTCAACTCAATCTCCGGTGACGCACCAGCCAGCAGGCTTGGCCGCGAGATTCACCGCTGTAAAATCCGCCCGGTGGCTGCTGGCCGCCACGCTCGCTCTGTTCGCGGTCGTCGTCGCGCCGCAGCGGGCCGACGCCGGCGTCGGGTGGGGTTCCACATCCTCCACCAACTGGACCACCGGCGCCAGTTGGGTGGGCGGGGCGGTTCCCGGATGGGGTAATGGCCTCGACGTGGTTTTTTACGCGAACGCGACCACCATTTATACCAACAACATCGGGTCCGCTGACGTGACGATGCGCCAGTTGTATTTTTATCAAACCAATTTTTCCGGAACTCCCCCCAATTTGCCCTCGGCTTTGGCCATTCTCCCCACCACTCAGAACGACATCATTGTCAACCTGAGTGATGGTGCCGGAACTCCCCACATTTTAAACTTCGCGCGAAGTGTTGGCACTCAAAATGGCCAAATCTGGATGAATTCCGGCAGCACGAATAATGTCATCATCGGTGCCGGGATAGGCAGTATCAACATCTCGGCCGGTGCGGGTTTGAATATTAACCATCTTGGATCGGGCACCCTGACCATCGGCTCGCCCATCACCCAAGGCGCTGCGGGGAAGACTCTTGCTTTAACCGCCTCTCCCGGCTACACCGGCAGCGGCACCACGGTTCTCTCTGCCGCCAATACATACAGCGGTGCGACGACGATCAGTGCTGGCCAGTTGGTGCTCGCGGCAGGCTCGTCCATCGCGGCCAGCAGTGGGGTTATCCTTGGCACCGACCCCAGCGCGATTCTCCAATTGAACACCAATCAAACAATTAGCTCGCTCTCCGGCGGCGGCACGAGCGGCGGCACGGTGAATCTGCAGAGCTACACCTTGACGGTGAGCGGCACGGGCAGTGGGAGTTATAGCGGTTTGATCAGCGGCACCACCGGTGGATTGACCAAACTCGGCACCGGTGCCCTCACGCTCTCCGGCACCAGCGCAAATAGTTACAGCGGACCGACCATCGTGGGCGGCGGAACCTTGGGGGTGGCCGCCGTCAATTACCCAAGCGCCAGCGCCCTCACGGTGAGCAACGGCGCGGCCTTGACTTTGGATGTCACGGGCGGTGCCACTACCGTCGCTACGCCCAGCGTGACTTTCGGCACCAATACGACGCTGACCTTCAGCTACGGCGTGCTGCCGGGGGGCAATCCTTTTGTGCCGGCGATGAACAATGCCGCCGCCACGGGCACCACGCTCACCGCCAACGGCACCAACATCGTTATCAATGTCTCTGGGTCGGGCTTCGGGGTCGGCCAGTTCACGCTGATCAAATACAGCGGCAGCATCGGCGGGAATGGTTTTGGCGCGTTCCAACTTGGATCGTTGCCCTTGGGTGCCGTCGCCACACTGTCCAACAACACGGCCAATGCCTCGATTGATTTGGTTATCAGTGGCTTCTCGCAAGCGACTTGGCAAGGCTATGTGAATGGCCAATGGGATACCAACACCGTGAACTGGACCAATGTTTACTCTGGCTACGCCTTGGCGTTTAGCAATAGCATTGCGGCGATTTTGGATGACACCGCCAGCGGCACAACGAGCCTCACGCTGAATGGTGTGCTACAACCTGGAAAGGTGGTCGTTGATAATTCCACCTTGAATTACTCCTTGTCCGGTGCCGGATCGCTTGGCGGCACCATGTCGCTGACCAAGAACGGCACGGCAGCGCTCCTCATTGCCACCACCAACAATTACACGGGCGACACCACCATCAATGCGGGCACCGCGCAATTCGGCGACGGAACCACCGCCAACGGCTCGGTGACGGGCAACATCGTCAACAACGGCGCCGTGGTGATGGCCAATCCCAGAGCACAGACCTACCCCGGCGTCATCAGCGGCACCGGGCCATTGACAGTGAGCGGCAATGCGACGCTATCGGGTGTGAACACCTACACAGGTCAGACGACGGTGACCAACAACGGCACGCTGACCCTCTCCGGCAACCGGACGAATAACTCGGGCATCATCCGCCTCTATTCCGGCACGATGAATATCCAGAATGGAAATTTCTCCATGGGAGCCAATGGGTTTTACCTCGGAGCTGGCCTTGGCTTTGGTAGTGACTCCAATGCCACGGTGAATCAAACCGGCGGCAACATCACCTACGGCAGCAGCCTAGCCCTGCTCGTTGGCAACGGAACTCTTCCGTCCGGAGCGACCTATACCTACAATCTGAGTGGCGGATCAATCGCGGGATTCTCCAGCACCACCCGGGGCGTGATGTTTGGCGTGAATCCGGGAGACGGAGGCAATCTGCCAACCGCAGCGTTCAACTTGAGCGGCAGCGGCTTCTTGAACATGAGCAATTCCATGGTCGCGCTCGGCCGCTCCGATGCGACGACCGACAACTGGAAAGCGAACTTCAATCAGACGGGCGGCCGGGCGGTCATCGGCACACTGACCATGGGTGGTGTGGGAACGAGTGGCTCCGGGAATATCAATGCGAGCTTGAATCTCACGGGTGGCACTAACATCGTGAGCAGTTTCACGCACCTGGCCGAAGCCCAGAATAACACCTGCACCATCAACATCGGCGGCACGGCGGATGTGACGCTCGCGGCTTTCCCGACCACGGCGCATGGTGCGGGTTCAACCGCCACCCTCACGCTCAATGGCGGCATCCTGCGTCCGTATGCGGCCAGCACGGTTTACATGCAGGGATTGGATAACGCATATTTGACCACGAATGGCGCGAATATCAATGTGGCCAGTGGGAACGACATCACCGTGGCGCAGGCTTTCACCGACGCGCCAAGTCAAGTTGGCAAGCTGGTCAAAACAGGTGTGGGCATCCTGACCCTGACCGGCGCGAACGCCTACAGCGGCGGCACCACTGTGAGCAACGGCACGCTGGTGCTGGGCGCGGCTCACGCTGCCACGGGTAGCCTGACGGCGGCCGATGGCACCAAACTTGGCTGTTTGTCGGACGCTCCGGTCGTGACCGTCAATCTGCCCGGCGCCACGATTGGCAACACCACGGCCGGTGCCGGCCTGCTGGCGCAGTTCAAAGGCAACCTCGGTAATCCTACCGCACCCGCCGGCTACATCACCAACCTCACCTTGAGCGGCCCCACGCCGGTCAGCGTTTTGGCCAGTGGTCTACAAGTCGGGACCATTCCGCTCCTCCAATATTCAACTTTGAGTGGCGCGGGCAGCATCACCAACGGCACGCCACCGCAGGGGGTCGTGGGCACGATCACCAATGATACGACGACCAAGACCATTTCCCTTGTGGTCACCGCAATCTATCCGGTGGTCTGGTCGGGGCAGAGCGGCACCAACTGGGACATCAACGTCTCAACCAACTGGTCCGTCAACGGCACCCCGACACCCTACCTGAACAGCGGTTCCGCGTGCCTGTTCAATGACACCGCCGTGACGGGAACTATTGTGATTACCCAGGCGGTCAGCCCCACCGGTTTGGTATTTAGCAACAACACGGTGGCCTATTCTCTCGGCGCGAGCGGCTCGGGTTCCTTGGCAGCCATGAACGGTAGCACCGGGTTGAGCAAGGACGGCTCCGGATCGCTCAAGGTCACCACTGTCTTGAGCGGCAGCGGTGGGTTGAACATGCAAGGCTCGGGCACACTCACGCTCACCGCTGTCAACACCTTCACCGGCGGGACGGTGGTCAGCGGCGGGACACTGAACCTGGACAACACCGGCCACGGGAATCCACAGCCTTGCCTGGCCCCGCAGTCCGACCTCACAATCTCCAATGCCACAGTCAACCTTGTGGGCAACACATACAACGCCATCTATGACAACACCGGGGGGACCGTCACGATCGCCGCCGGCGGCACCTTGATCGCTAATGGAACGACTCCTAACCAGGACAACCTATTCAACCTCACTATGGCTGGCGGCACGTTGGCCGCTGGACCAGGATCGTTTGGTTCCTCCCAAAATGCCAACTTTAGCATCAATGGGGCGATCACCGTAACCGATAACTCCACCATCTCCGCAGCGATCCAATCCGGTGGAACGCTGCCCGTTGATGTGGTCAGTGGGAAGACGCTACTGGTATCCGGGACGGTGGCGAATAAACCGACAGGGTCCACAGATCTGACCAAGACCGGACTCGGCACATTGATCCTCGCCGGCACGAACACCTACACTGGCGCAACAACTGTTGACGGGACTTTGCTGGTGAACGGCATGATCAACAGCAGCAGCACCGTGACATTGAACTCCAGCGCCACCTTGGGCGGCAGCGGCACCGTGGCGGGAACCGCCAGCTTCTCGGACGGATCCTTCGCCACCAACAACGTGGGTTCGCCGCTCACCCTGGGCACGCTGGACATGGCGGGCAATGCCACCATGAACGTCGCCACTGCCTCACCGTTGAGCGCAGGGATTTATCCCTTGATTAACTACACCTCGCTCACCAGCAGTGGCCTGTTCACCAACCTCAATATTGGCGGTGCCGGGCTTGCCGGCGGCGCGACGGCCAGCGTCGTGTTCACGAACAACACGGTTGCCTTGAGCGTGGTTGGCGGAGTGCCCACGCCCACCAACATCAGCTACACCATCAGCGGTTCAAGTTTGATTCTGAACTGGCCCGCTGGCCAGGGTTGGCAGTTGCAATCACAGACGAACAGCTTGAGCACGGGGCTGACCACGAACTGGACCACCGTGAGCGGTGCCACGCCGCCGTTCACGAATACCATCACGCCGGCCAATCCGGCAGTGTTTTACCGGTTGAAATATTGACCTTGGGTTGGGGTGGAGGCGGATGGCAGGGATGCCATCCGCCTCTTTGATGGATGAAAGATTATTAGTTGCCTATGAAACCAAAAAATGGATTCACTTTGATTGAATTGCTGGTGGTCATCGCCATCATCGCGATTCTGGCCGCCATGCTTTTGCCGGCGCTAAGTGCTGCAAAGGAAAAGGGAAAACGGGCAGTCTGCCTCAGCAACATACGACAAGTTAATATGGCGGCGAGACTTTATGCTGGTGACTTTAACGGGTCGTTTCCCAGCGGCCGGCGCGACGACGGCAACTATCACGCCAGCTGGCTCTCGGGGAATGTCAGCGACTATTTTTTGAAAACCTTGCACATGCCCACCAACTGTTTGTGCTGTCCGAATAAATTGAATTGGGTCACCAATACTCCAGGAGTCGGGCTGCGGGTAGGCTACTATTGCCTTTGGGGGTTTCCCACAGCGAGTGACCCATCTGTGCGTGGAAATAACTATGGAACTGGAGTGTGGCCGTGGGATTCGCCCCAGAAGGATACAACCACAGTTACTCCTTATATGGCCATGATGGGAGACATTATAGAGAAAGGCACTGCTAACCCCGCCGCTACATCAGCCCCACATGGCCGCGGTGGTCCAGTGCAGAGCCAAACCGGGACGATTCCGGAGCCAGACGTAATCGGTTCCAGAGGCGGCAATATTGGACAGGTGGATGGCTCGGTTGGCTGGCGCAACCAACGCGATATGCACGAACGGGATGTTTACTGGTCGTCATCGGGACCAAAGCCCGGCATTACTGGCTATTGGTGAGTTCATATTTATTACACATAAACAAAATACGCCCCAATTCCCTATGAAACCAAAAAGGGCATTCACTTTGATTGAGTTGCTAGTGGTGATCGCCATCATCGCCATTTTGGCGGCCATGCTGTTGCCGGCCTTGAGCAAGGCCAAACTCAAGGCGCAAGGCATCAACTGTGTCAACAACTCCCGTCAATTTGTCCTCGCTTGGATCATGTATGCGAACGACTCCGAAGATAAGTTGGTGGGCAATCCGTATACCGGGCTGACCAATACGGCATGGGCGGCGGGGGACATGTCTATTGCCGCGGATCAGACCAATCAAGCCCTGATTGTGAATGCGTTGCTCTATCCGTATACGAAGTCGATTGGACTCTATAAATGCACGGGCAACCCACGCACTATTTTGCGGGGTGTTTCAATGAATTCCTTCATGGGTGAAACCGAGCCGCCGAGTTGGAGCACCTGGCATTCTTTTCTAAAACTGTCAACGGTGCTGCATCCCTCCAGTCGGTTTGTGACGATTGATGAAGATGCCGGCAGCATCAATGACGCCTGCTTTCGCGTGGATGGCGGGAAAGCTGGTAAAATCTGCGACTGGCCGGCCACCTATCATGGTGGCTCCGGCGGCCTGTCTTTTGCCGACGGTCATTCGGAATTGCATCGTTGGAAATACCTCGGCACGGCGCCGGCGGGTTACAACGCTTCTTTCGGCGCCACCCTCAGCGGGGCGGCCGCGAATGATGTTGCGGATTTACAAAATTATGCGAGCGAACCTTGATGGAACAACAGGTTGTCGGAAACCCTTCGGCGGCTTTACGTTGATTGAGTTGCTGGTGGTGATCGCCATCATCGCGATTCTGGCCGCCATGCTTTTGCCGGCACTGTCAAAGGCCAAGGCCAAGGCCCAAGCCATGCAATGCCTAAGCAATCTGAGGCAGTTGCAAATATGCTATCAAATGTATGTGGGAGATAATAATGACTTTCTCCCGCCAAACAACGCGACTTCCACGGGCAGCCGGATTAATTCTTGGATTGTTGGCAATGCCAGAACGGACACCACTTCGGCTAACATAGAAAATGGGATTTTGTTTGCTTATAATAAATCGGTGGCGATTTACCATTGCCCTACCGACCATTCCACAGTGGACGGCAACCCCGGCCTGCAGCGGTTCCGGAGCTATGCCATAGATTCTGCGCTCGGCGATACCGACGAATACCCGACCCGGGCCGTAAAAAAATATTCGCAAATCAATAATCCACGTCCGAGCGATAAGTCGGTTTTTTGGCAGGAGGATTATCGCAGCATAGACAACGGAGCAATTCTTGTCCCGAATGGGGTTGGGAACACGTGGGCAAACCTTCCCGATAGCAGTAACAACCGCAGCTGCACGATATCATATGCCGATGGCCATGCGAGTATTCATCGCTGGCAATTGAGTAGCATTCTCGCAGCGGGTTATGGAGTAGTTGCGTCGGGCAAGGCCATAAATGTGCCAGAGGCCTCGCCCTATACTGATATCCGGTGGGCGGAATCCACCACCTTCCCTTGAAAACGGCACGCGGCTGCTCCCGCCCGTAAAACCATTTAACCTCGCCGGCCGGAAAAATCATCCTGGATGCCACCACAAAAAAAATGTGTGAAAATCAAAAAGAGTGATCCACACGAACAGCGGCCTCATCTGGCAGCGCTTTTCCGGGCCTGTGCCTTGGTGACAACCCTGCTGGTCCTTGCCCCAGGCCGACTGGTGGCGGACGTTACCGTGTTCACCGGTTTGCCCAATAACCGCGGCCCGGCCATTGTCCGCAGCACCAACGGGACGTTGCTGGCCTTTTGCAATGGAATTTACCTGAAGCGCTCCGCCGACAACGGAGCGACGTGGGGGCCATTGATAACCGTCGGCGCCACAGGCAATCCGGTGCCTGTCGTGGACGAGACGACGGGCCGGATCCATCTGCTCACTAGCAATAGTTACTACACTTACAGCGACGATGATGGTCTGACTTGGTCCCCCCCCCGTTGATTACAGTTCGCTAAAGCTGCCGGGATGGGATGCCATAAACGCACTCGGTCCCGGCCACGGCATTCAGTTACAGCGCGGGGCGCAAGCCGGGCGGCTCGTCCTCCCCGCCTGGCATGGGGGCACCTTGGACGGGGTGCATCTCGTGTGCTCGGACGATCACGGCACCAACTGGTATATCGGTGCCGTTCGCGAGCATGTCGGCAACGGCCGGCGTCCCACCGAAAACCAGGTGGTGGAACGGGTCGGTCTCTCCGCCACCAACTCCCGGCTCTATTGCAACGCCCGAGATTCGGGCACCGCCCTTGGAAACCGTTCCGACAATTATTCCAATGACGGTGGGCTGTCCTATGGCCCTTCCTTTAACGCGTTGAATCCGGCACTGGTTGAACCCGGCTGCCAGGGCAGCGTGCAGCGCCAGCGGGCCACCGACGAGGGCGCGGCCTATGACGCCATCGTGCTCAGTCTCCCCAATCACGATTATGTGGGCAGCGACGCCGCCAGCCGCTGGAATATGTCCATCTGGTATTCCGTGGACGAAGGCGGAAGCTGGAGCGATCCCATTTCAATTTATCCGGGTTCGACAGGCTACTCGGATATGACGCGGTTTCCGAACGGCGACATAGGCCTGCTCTACGAGGCCGATTACTACTCCAAAATCAATTTTACCCTCGTTACTCCCGCCTCGCTTGGGCTGCCTGCAAATGCGAACCAGACGGCGACGTGGGATGGCGGCGGCGGTGCCGGCACCACCTGGGGCACGGCGGCCAACCTGGATGGCAACGTGTTGCCCGCGTATGACGGCTCGCTAGACCTGGTCTTCTACAAGTCCGGCAGCTCGTATTTGTCGCACCCCCTTGGCGCCGACCGGATGGTCCGCTCGCTTGTCTTCAATGCCGACGCCGACAGCAATTTTTCCATCCAGTTGTCGGACACCGCTTCCACGAGCAAAACCCTCACGTTGCGCAATTTTGTTCCCGGGGCGAGCGCGGCGATCACGGTGAGCAACGGTGCGGCGGGCGATTTCACCATCGGTAGCGGCTATGGCAGTGTCACCCTGCGCAGCCCGCTGGTGGTGACGCACAACGGCAGCGGCGTCTTGACCCTGGACCGGCCTCTCAACGAATCCGGCGGCGAGGGGGGCGCGGCCAAGCGACTCACCAAAAACGGCACCGGCACGCTCAAGCTCACCGGCGCGAATACATTTTCCGGCCTTGTCACCGTGTCCGCCGGGACGCTTGAGTTCAAGACCATCGCCAAAGGACCGGCCAGCAGTCTGGGCACCGGGCTCGGTTCGAGTCCGAACGGCCGGATCACTATTGCGGGCGGCGATTTGAAGTTCACCGGCAGCATGGCGCAGACTGTGGATCGCAATATCGCCTGGGAAGCGGGTGCGACTGGGGCGTTGGATGCATCCGGAGCCGCTGGGGCGGCGCTGGTGATCAACGACACCGCGCAAAATCCCTGGAGCAATCCCGGTGTCCGGACCCTCTCGTTCGGCGGCACCAATGCAGACGCCAACACCTACTCCGGTGCGCTTGCCAATCAGTCAGGCAGCGTGTCCAGTTTGACCAAGAAAGGCAGCGGCAAATGGGTGCTTACCGGGGCCAATACCTATACTGGGGCGACGACGATCAGCGGCGGCACGCTTCAAGTTGGCGGCTGGGGAGCCCTCAACGGGGTCAGCATCACCAATGCGGGGTTTGAGACCCCGACGACGGCCAGTTACACCTACACCCCGGCTGGCGGGAGTTGGACGTTTGATTCCCAGTCGGGGATTTGTAAAAGCACCTTCAACCCCATTGCCCCGCCGGTGGGCTTGCAGTGCGCGTTCCTGCAGTCAGCGGGAACGATTTCCCAAGCCACCGAGGTGGGCACGGAGGGGAATTACACAATCCGCTTCCAGGCCATTGGTCGCAGCGGCAGCTTCGGGCCGAACGGGGTGATGGTGCTCGTGGATGGGGTGGCGGTGGGAACGTGGCCGCACACGGCGGTCAGCCAGTCGCAATGGCTGACCTATTCCACCAATGTCAACCTGACCGCCGGCAGCCACACGCTGAGCTTTGCCGTCAACAATACCGCTGGCGGGGACAAGAGCGTGTGCCTGGACGAGGTGCAGATGTTTCAAACGGGCATCGTTGGCTCGCTGGGCAATAGCGCCGTCACCGTCCAGACGGGTGCGACCTTGAGCGGCCTCGGTTCCATCGCGGGCTCGGTCAACGTGCAGGCCGGCGGCACGCTCTCGCCCGGCCCGTCCACCGGCACGCTGTCCATCAGCAACAGTCTGGCGCTCGCGGGCACGACCTTCGTGGAAGTGAACGCCAGCAACGGCCAGTGCGACCTTGTTCAAGGCGTGACCAGCATCACCTACGGCGGGTCGCTGGTGTTGAGTAACCTTTCGGGCACGCTGACCAACGGCCAGACGTTCCAATTGTTTTCCGCGTCCGGAACCAAAACGGGCAACTTCTCGAGTGTCACGCCGGCGCTGACGGGCGGGAAGTTGTGGAACTTCAATCGCACCAACGGCGTGTTGAGCGTGGTGACCACGCCGGCGAATTATCCGACAAACCTCAGCTTCAGTGTGTCGAATGGAACGCTTTCGCTGACGTGGCCGGTGACGCACTTGGGTTGGTTTGCACAGTCGAACATCGTCAGCTTGGCCAGCCCAAGCAACTGGTTTGACATCCCAGCTTCGTCCAACGCTACCAGCCTCAATGTCTCGCCAAACCCCGGCCGGACCAATGTCTTCTACCGCTTAAGAGCACCGTAACAAATGTGGTCAACAGGTCATCATGGATTTTGAAAATATTGGATGAATCCCGCTTGATTGAGTGTCAGGTTGATAAAATCTGGCCACTCGTATTGGCCAGATGGTGGTTATTGCAGGGGGTAAAATCCACAGGTAACGTAAGGGAAGCTTAACTGTTTCTTTTATGAAAAATCATCCGAATGGTTTCAACGGAACCCGTGTTTTAAGCGGCCTGATTGCTGCGCCGTTCACCCCGATGCAGCGAGATGGCAGTTTGAATCTTGAGTTGATTCCAAAATACGCCGACTGGCTGGCAAGCAACGATGTCGAAAGTGCATTTATCTGCGGCACGACTGGCGAGGGTTTCTCACTGGCGAGCGATGAACGGATGCTGGTTGCCGAAGCTTGGGTGAAAAATGCCCAAAAAAAATTGAAGGTCATTGTCCATGTGGCGCACAACAGCCTGGACGAAAGCCGGCAACTGACCGCTCACGCCGAACGGATCGGTGCGCACGCCATTGCCAGCATCGGGCCGACGTTCTTCCGGCCGAACAGCGTGGAGCAACTGGTGGATTTTTGCCAACCCGTTGCCGCCGCAGCTCCCAGCTTGCCGTTTTATTATTATCACATGCCGGCGATGACCGGTGTCAACTTGCCGATGATCGAATTTCTCCGCGTCGCGGCAAAACGGATTCCGAATCTGGCCGGCATCAAGTTTACCGACGAAAATCTGATGAGCTATGCGCAATGCCTGAATTTTGAAGACGGACGATTTAACATCCTGTTTGGTCGCGATGAAATTCTCCTTGCCGCCCTGGCGCTCGGGGCGACGGGTGCAGTCGGTAGCACCTACAACTATATGGCTCCGATTTACCACAAACTCAGGGAGGCATTTGCCGGGGGCGATTTCGCGGCGGCCCGCAGATGGCAGATGCTGTCCATCCAGATCATTGCGGTGATGGCGCGGCACGGTGGGTTGCCGGCGGGCAAGGCGATTATGGCCATGCAGGGTTTGGATTGTGGCCCGGTTCGACCGCCGCTAAAAAATATTTTACCGGATGAATTGGAATCATTCAGAGAGGATTTGGCGAAGGTTGGCTTTCCAGAGCGGATTCCATCGATGCAATCAAACGGCAAGCCCATTAGCATTCGGAAGAACCTGGTGGTTAAATGAATTTATCGGGAAAAATTGTTGCGACCACTTTCGTCATGAGCGCGCTCCTTGCACGGTCTGCCGGGCTTTTTGAACTTTCAAAATTACCACCTCTCCCAGATCTGGAAGGCTTCGCGGGCGCTTTTGCTGGTGTTGCGAACGGGTGTCTGATCGTCGCCGGTGGGGCGAATTTTCCTGACAAGAAGCCTTGGGAGAACGGGAAGAAAATCTGGTATGACACCGTGTTCGCGCTGGAAAACCCCGACGCGCAGTGGAGAATCGTCGGCAAGCTGCCGCGTCCGCTGGGCTACGGTATCTCGGTCACGACGAGCAACGGCATCGTGTGCATCGGCGGTAGTGATTCGGAAAAACATCATGCGGAAGTTTTCCTTTTGACCCTGAAAAACGGACAAATTCAAACGAAGAATTTTCCGAGTCTCCCGATTCCAGTGGCCAACGGCGCGGGCGCATTGCTTGCCGACACGATTTATGTTTTTGGCGGCTCGGAACAACCTGGAGACAAATCGGCGCTCAACCGTCTATTTACTCTAGATTATAAGGCAGCCTGTCCCCAGTGGAAGGAACTCGAACCGTGTCCTGGCAAGGGACGCATATTGCCCGTCGCGGCGGTGGTTGACGGCGCATTCTATATTGCCGGGGGGGCGGCTTTGGAAACGACCAACGGCAAAGTCGCTCGAGTATATCTTCGCGATGCGGGGTGTTACCGACCTGGGGCGGGCTGGAAACGGCTCGCTGATCTTCCCAAGCCGGCTGTGGCTGCCCCCACGCCCGCGCCCGTGGCGGATTCAAGATTTTACATCATTGGCGGCGACGACGGCTCGCTAGTTGGCTTTCAACCGCCGGAAAAACATCCGGGCTTCCCCAAATCCATCATGACTTACGACGCGCGCAGCAATGTATGGAGCATGGCCGATGGATTGCCTGTCTCCCGCGCGGTTCTGCCGACGACGTTTTGGCAGGGGCGTTGGGTGTTGCCCAACGGCGAGGCACGGCCTGGCGTGCGTTCGCCGGAAGTCTGGTCGTTCACGCCGGCGGCGAACTGAAATTCTATGGATCACAATAAAATTCACAGCTCCTTAATTCTCTCTTTTCTGATGATGATTTCTTTGCAGGCTGCTTTCGGCAGTGCCACCAACCCGCCGCCGGCAGAGTCTTTGGGCGAGCCGGTTTTTGCGCGCGGTCAAAATGGCTATCACACTTTTCGCATTCCAGCTCTCACCATCACGACAAAGGGCACGGTGCTGGCTTTTGCGGAAGCCCGCAGGAATTCCGCGCGAGACACGGGCAAAATTGATTTGTGCGTTCGCCGCTCAGCCGACAACGGCGCGACTTGGAGCGAGCCACAACTCATCTGGGCCGAGAGCGAAAACACCTGCGGCAATCCCGTGCCTGTTGTGGACCGCGACACCGGTGAGATTTGGCTGCTGATGACATGGAATCTTGGCGAGGACCATGAAAAGGACATCGTTGACCAATCCAGCAAAGATACTCGCCGGGTGTTTGTGACTAGTTCCACGGATGATGGCCTGAGTTGGTCTAAACCACACGAAATCACCATCAACGTCAAATTGACCAATTGGACTTGGTATGCGACCGGACCAGGATGTGGCATTCAGATGGCTAACGGCGCGCACAAAGGCCGGCTTGTCGTTGCTTGTGATCACATTGAGGCAGAAACCAAATGCAGCTACTCACACGTCATCTACTCCGATGATCACGGCAAGACTTGGCAACTGGGCGGCTCATCAATTGAAGGAGTCAACGAATGCGAAGTTGTGGAACTTGCCGGAGGCAGGCTTATGCTCAACATGCGCAACGCAAACAAAACCACAAAACTCCGGCAAGTAGCCCTGAGCGATGACGGCGGGGCGACTTGGCATGATCAGCGGGGCGATGGGACGCTCATTGAACCGGTTTGTCAGGGGGCGATCAGACGATACAGTTGGCCCGGCCAAAATGCGCGGAGCATCATACTTTTCAGCAACCCCGCGAGCCAAACAAGCCGCGTGAACATGACAATCCGCGCGAGCTTTGACGAAGGCCAGACCTGGCCTGTCTCTCGCGTGCTGCACGCTGGGCCGAGCGCGTATTCCGATCTTGCGGTGCTGGCCAACGGACAAATCGCCTGCCTGTTCGAGGCCGGTGCGACCAACTCCTATGAGTCCATCGTCTTGAGCCGATTATCATTGGATTCACTTGAAACCGTTGACACTCGACAGGGTGTCCGCAAGGAATAGCATCACAGCCAAAAAATGCCCATGAATAGAAACTTGCTGCGGTTGACTGCAATTTTTCTATTTGCGGCTCGGTTTGCGAGTGCACACGAAACTGCTCTCGACCGATACATAAAGACACCAGATGCCAGCTTTAGATATTCGCTTGTTGGCAAAATCAATTCGGGAAGCCTCACCATCCAAACGCTGGAGTTGACCTCGCAGAGTTGGCGCTCCGGCCAAGAGGTAAATCGCGCCGAGTGGAAGCACTGGCTGACCATCCTGCGGCCGGAGGTGGTGAAGTATCCCACTGCATTTTTGTTCATCACCGGCGGCACTAACAATGGCAATCCGCCGGCTGTGCCAGATGCGATGCTGCGGAAACTGGCCGAGACCACCGGCAGCATGGTCGCCGAGTTGCGCATGGTGCCAAACGAACCGCTCGTCTTCGCGGGCGAGACCCAGGGCCGCAGCGAGGATTCCTTTATCGCCTACACCTGGGACAAATTTCTGCGGGGCGGCGATGATCAATGGCCCGCCCGCTTGCCCATGACCAAGAGCGCCGTCCGCGCAATGGATGCTGTGCAGCAGTTCTGCGCCAGTGAAGCCGGTGGCAAAATCAAAGTTGAAAACTTCGTTGTCTCCGGTGCCTCCAAACGCGGTTGGACCACTTGGACCACCGCCGCCGTGGACAAACGCGTGGTGGCCATCGTCCCGCTGGTCATTGACGTGTTGAACCTGGAAAAATTCTACGACCATCAATACCGCGCCTACGGGTTTTGGTCGCCGGCGGATGCGGTTTACACCGGGATTCATATTCACGATTGGGCCGGGACCAAGCGGTTCAGGCAGTTGATGGCCATCGAGGATCCCTATGAGTATCGCGACCGTTTGGAGCTGCCCAAATTCATTTTGAACTCCGCCGGCGACCAGTATTTTCCGCCGGACTCGTCGCAGTTCTACTGGAATGATCTCAAAGGACCAAAATATCTGCGCTATGTTCCAAACTCGAATCATTCTTTGCGCGGCACGGATGCGATGGAAACCGTGACCGGATTTTACCAGGCGATCCTTCGCGGTGACGAGATGCCGAAGTATTCTTGGACATTTGAAAAAGATGGTTACATCAAAGTTAAGACCAAGCCCGCGCCGAAGAACGTCAAAGTCTGGGCCGCAACCAACCCTGACGCCCGCGATTTTCGTCTGGAAGCAATTGGTTCTGCCTACCAGGAGTTTCTTGCCAAAGAGAGTTCGCCCGGGGTTTACACTGGTGAAATAAAAACTCCCGCCAAGGGATGGACGGCTTTCTTTGTCGAAATGACCTGGGACATGCCCGGTGGAATACCAATTAAAATGACCACCGCCGTGCGCGTCGTGCCAGTCGCGTTGCCATCTGCTCCTTATGTCAAAAAGAGCAATCCATAACGAAACGTCACCCGACCGTCATTTTTCATGAATAAAATAACCGTTCGTGCGTGGCTGATGGTCGGGTTGCTCTGGCCGGTGGCGTGTCTCAACTATCTCGACCGGTTGATGATCTCGACGATGCGGGATTCCATCAAAGCCGAGATCACCATGACCGACGCGCAGTTCGGCCTGCTCACTTCGGTGTTCTTGTGGGTGTATGCAATGTTGAGCCCGGGCGCAGGCTTTCTCGCCGATCGGATCGGGCGCAGTCGGGTGATCATCGGCAGCGTGTTCGTTTGGTCGGCCGTCACTTGGCTGACTGGCCACGCGCACAGCTACAACCAACTGCTCGTGGCGCGCGCTCTTATGGGGGTGAGCGAGGCTTGTTACATCCCGGCAGCGCTGGCGATCATCACCGATTATCACCGCGGCCCGACTCGTTCGCTGGCAACGGGCCTGCACATGAGCGGCCTTTACGCGGGGGCGGCGCTGGGCGGACTGGGCGGAGTTTTGGCGGAGCATTTCAAATGGCAAAGCGCTTTTTACCTCTTTGGAGCGTTTGGCGTCGGCTACAGCCTCCTGCTCATTTTTTCACTCAAGGACGCGCCGCCAGCAGCCGCAGATCCTACCTCCGCCGGCAAAGCGGCGGAGAAGGTTCGTTTGTCCGAAACACTCGGCTATTTGCTCCGACAGGCTTCATTCTGGGCGCTGTTTGGTTACTTCGGTCTGCTCTCCATCGCCTACTGGGCGATTTACGGCTGGCTGCCAACCTACATGGGCCAGCAATTCAAGCTGGGGCAGGGCACGGCGGGAATGTCCGCAACCGCCTACATTCAGATTGCTTCGCTGGTCGGCGTGCTGATTGGCGGCGTGTGGGCTGACCGGTGGTGTCGCAGCAACCTGCGAGGTCGCGTGTTCGTGCCACTGTTGGGATTCTGCTTCGCTGGGCCGGCGCTGTATCTGTCGTCCAACACGAGCGTGCTGATGGTGGCGATTGCCGGGCTGATAGTGTTTGGTCTGGCCCGGGGATTTGCCGACGCCAACAACATGCCGATTCTCTGTCAGATCACACCCGCGCGCTATCGCGCCACGGGCTACGGCGTGTTGAACTTCATCGGGTGTGTCTTGGGTGGCTTGATGACGTATGTGGCCGGAGCGCTCAAAGACGCGAACATCGGCCTCGATAAGGTATTCCAATTCTGCGCCGGCGGCGTGGTGGTAGCGGTGCTGTTGCTGTTGCTGGTCAAGCCGAAGAAGGAGTTGGAAAACACTTGATGATTAGTTGCCGCAGCATTTCATCCCAAAGTTTGTCCCGGAATTAATTTCGGCATGAGCAAATGCTCTTTCGGGCGCGGATTGCCGCCGACGGTGAGTTCCATAACCACGTGCGAAAGCTTTTGCGCAAAGACTTCCGGCGCCACGCGATAACGCGCAATCGAGGGAACCACGTCCTCCAAAAATGAATCGTGATCGCGTGAAATCATGGCGACTTCTTTTGGAAAGCGAAGTCCCCGCTGAATCAAATACCCGTGAACCGTGAGCGCGTAGCGGGCTTGCGCCACCAGAAATGCCGTTGGGGGCGACTGACGCGTCAGCAGGCGGTTTACGCTGGTGCAGATTCCCTCCACCGTGCCGTCGTGCCTCGCAATCATGGTTTCAATATTGGGTCCCGCTTGTGCCCCGCCGGTTTGAAGGCCTGCCTCGCTTTTAAGATCGCCGGCCGCAGCGTTCTTTGGCATGACGAGCGCCAGAAAGTGATGCCCCCTCGCCACGAACTGTCCCACAGCATGCTGGCACGCGGCGCTGTGGTCGCGATCCACCGCCGTCAGTCGCACGCCCTCGTAACGTGAACCGGCGATGACGGCGGGCAACTGTCGGGCGGCAAACCACTCCTGCATTGCCTGTGTGGAGCGCACAAGCACCCACGCGGATGGTTTCACCCGCTGGACAAGTTCTTCCAGTCCGTGTTCCGACCGCGCGGTATAAAGGTTTGGCCGGCTCAGGACTTCAAGCTGGTGTTGCTCCTTGGCCAGCGCTTCCCGAAGCTCGTCAATCCAGAACAACACACGCGGCTCCATTTCCGAAAGCGCACCGGGCAATATCAGCGCAACATTATTACTGAAAGACCGTGCCGTGCGCGACCGGCGCCTCACCAGCACGCGGCCGCTCTTGGGCCGGGTGCGCAGGAATCCTTCGCGCTCGAGCAGGTTTAGCGCGGCGCTCAAAGTGGGCCGGCTGATGCGCAATTGTTTGGATAACTCGCGTTCCCCCGAAACTTTTTCCCCGGCGGGCCGCGAGGCAAAATGTTTGCGCAACACTTCCGCCGTCCGGCTGACCAGCGTCGCAAGTTTGGGCGATTCAATCATCGAAGTGAAGATGCCTCTGACGACCGCCGCCGGTCAACTCATATCTGGCCATTCCTGTTTACCAGAATATGGAGATTGCCCCTTTGCTTTGTATTCAGGATGCTAAAAAAGCAAACACCAAACCGCATTGCATTTGCAACTTCGGTTGGTAGTGGAATCTGTTCAAAGAAACGTAAAAATACTGTGAAACGATTTGCAAACAAAGTGTCTCTGCTTGCTGCCGCTTTCTTGGGGTGCCAAGCTTCCTTTGCCGCCACCAGTGAACCCCGCAACGAAGCACAGATCCCTCCCCTGAGCGAAGTGACCAAATACTCCTTCGACAAATCAAAAATCTTTCCCGGCACGACGCGCGATTACTGGATCTATGTGCCCAGGCAATACGATCCCGCCAAACCCGCGTGCGTGCTCGTCTGCCAGGACGGTATCCAGTTCAACGCTCCGGCAATGTTAGATAAACTTATTGCCAACGGCGCAATGCCTGTGACCATTGGTGTGTTCGTTTCGCCTGGGCGCATGACAGCAGCTACAACAAACGCACTCGACCGCTTCAATCGCAGTTACGAATACGACGGACTCGGCGACTATTATGCCCGCTTTCTTCTGAATGAATTGCTGCCTGATGTGGAAACAAAGAAGACCAGCGATGGTCGTCCTATCAGGCTTTCGCAAAGCGGCAACGATCGCGCCATCGCCGGCAGTTCGTCGGGCGCGATTTGCGCATTCACTGCCGCGTGGGAACGGCCGGACGCATTCAGCCGGGTGTTTTCAGCGAACGGAACGTATGTGGGGCTGCGCGGTGGCAATATTTATCCCACGTTCATCCGCAAGTTCGAACCAAAACCGATCCGTGTTTTTTTGCAGGGCGTCACGAACGATCTGAACTTCTTCGGTGGTGACTGCTGGATGGCGAATCAGGAAATGGAAAATGCACTCACGTTCTCCGGCTACGAGGTCAATCACGCCTGGAACGATGGCGGACACGACGCCAAAGACGCGCGCGAAGTTTTTCCAGAAGCGATGAAATGGCTCTGGCACGGCTGGCCGGAACCGGTGAAAAAGGGCCAGGGTTCAAGCCAGTTGCAGGACATCCTGATTCTTGGCGAGGATTGGCAACTCGTCGGCGACGGCTATAAATTCACCGAAGGACCCACGGCCAATCACAGTGGCCGGATTTATTTCAACGACATTCCGAACAATAAAACTTACAGGCTCAACGACGAGGGCAAGCCGGTGGTCATAAATGACGCCACGGACGGGTCGAATGGCGAAAGTTTCGGCCCGGACGGACGGCGCTACGTGGTGTGTGTGGGGCCTAAACAAATTCTCGCGTTTGATGACGCCGGGAACAAATTTGTCATTGCCGAGAACCAGAGCGGGAATGATCTCGTGGTGATGAAGAACGGGGATGTCTATGTGTCGAATCCAGTGTCCAAGCACGATCCCGGCACGGTCTGGCTGATCCATCCGAACGGCGAAAAGCGCGAAGTGGATGCAGGCCTGATTTTTCCGAACGGCATAACGGCATCACCCGACCAGAGTTTGCTTTACGTCACGGAATTCCACAGCCACTGGGTCTGGAGTTATCAAATTCAGCCTGACGGTTCGCTGACCAACAAGCAACGCTTTTTCCATCTTTACGTGCCCGACACATCCGATTCCTCTGGTGCGGACGGCATCCGCGCGGACCGCGACGGGCGACTTTACATCGCGACGCGCCTGGGCATTCAGGTGTGCGACCAGATAGGGCGCGTTACCTGCATCATCCCCACGCCGAATGGCAAAGTGTCCAACGTGAGCTTCGGCGGCCCGAAGTTTGACGAACTCTACGCCACTTGCGCTGAGAAAGTTTTCAAACGCAAGGTCAAATCCGTGGGCGCGAATGCTTGGGACGAACCAAGCAAACCAAAAACGCCAAAGCTGTAAGCGGAACTGGCCAATTGTTTTCGCCAGCGCAATGAATTGGCCGGTATCTCTAAATGTATCTTTAATAGCCAATCATGAACCTGAATGAGCTACGTATCGCCAACGTTAAACGCTGCGAGCAGGTATTCCATCCGCTCGGTGCCTGGACGCCGGCGGAATGGGCGTGTGCGATGGCTGGCGAAGCTGGTGAAGCATGCAACGTGGCAAAGAAGATCAAGCGCCTCGAAACCGGCACGAACACCGCTAAAGCCCCGGCGACGCTGGACGAGTGCCGCCGGCAAATGGCGAAGGAACTGGCCGACACCGTCATCTACGCCGACCTGCTGGCCGCGCGTCTGGGCATCAATCTCGGCGATGCCATCCGCGACAAGTTCAACGAAGTCTCCGAGCGCATGAAAACCGACGTCAGGCTTTGATGCCCATTTCTGCCATGACGACGAGAATAAAATTCGATTATGAAAACAAACCCAATCCATGCGGTCATTTTGGCGGCATTATTCCCAGCGCTGATGGCTGAGGCCGCCGACCAGTTGACAATCAAGGCCGTCAACAAACTGCAAATCCCGCGGCCCCACCAGACGGTTGAATTATCGGCAGCACAATTGGCTTCACTCGGCCATGCCAATCTGGAAATGCTTCATGTCAAAGATTCCGCTGGCAAGGAATTGCTGTGTCAGGCGGTGGATACGGATTATGACGCCTTTCACACACCCGACGAATTGATTTTTCAATCCGACTTCGCGCCTGGCGAAACAAAAGCTTTCACCATCACCATTGGAAAAAAGCAAAAATATCAGAAGGAAGACTTCAAAGCCCACGGTCGGTTTGTCCGCGAACGATTCGATGATTTCGCTTGGGAAAATGATCTGATCGCCCATCGCACCTATGGCAAGGCGCTGGAGACTTGGAAAGGAGAGCCGTTGACCAGCAGTGCGATTGATATTTGGTCCAAGCGCACCTCGCGCATGGTTGTTGATGAGTGGTATATGGTGGACAATTATCATGCCGATGCCGGCGATGGCTGCGATGATTATTCCGCCGGCAGCACCCGGGGCGACGGCGGGAGCGGATTCTGGTCGGATAACAAACTCTTCGCCCCGAAAAATTTCGTGATGTCGCGCGTCCTGGCCAATGGTCCGATCCGCGTGCTGTTCGAGTTGGACTACGACGCGTTTGATGTGAATGGGATAAAAGTTTCCGAGACCGTGCGCGTTGCGCTGGATGCCGGCAGTCAATTGGATCATTACCAGGTATTTTACAAGCTCGATAAAAAAGTTGCAGTGGCTCCGGCGATTGGCCTCAAGAAGGTCAAGGGCGAAGAGAAAGAATTCAACGCCGGGAACGGTTCGCTGACAATCTGGGAGCCGATGGAAAAAAACATGGGGATGCAGGGCGTTTGCGCCATCGTAGATCCTAAATTGATCACGCAATCGGCCGAAGACAATTCGAACCATCTGCTGGTGCTAAAGCCTGGAGCGGACAATTCGTTCACCTATTGGGCCGGTTTTGGCTGGAACCGTGCCGGCCGCATAACCACGCCGACAGCTTGGAAAAAACATATGGCAGATTTTTCACAATGCCTGCAATCACCCATTGAAATCAGCATCAAATGACAATTTACCGCGTTTGCCCTGGTTTGAATCATTTGGTCTTTGATCGTGCTCCCTCCTGCATCTTTCCACTTGTAGCCTCCAGTCAATCTGTCAGTAAAAGCTGCCGCCAATAGTCGAAAATTTTGGCGGTTTGACCCGAATATTCTTCAGTTTTCCCAGCAACCTGCTACATTTCTTTTGTCTGAATCAATGCTTCAGATTGTGTTCATCCGTGGTTAAAAGTGTTCCTGCTTTCCTAATTATTATTTTTTCTTAAACTTAGCGGATGGAACGACTGCCAGGATTCCGCGATTTTTATCCTGAACCGCTCCCACACAACGACGTGTGGAGCGCCGACGCGCGCCAATATATTTTCGACAAATGGCGCACGATTGCCAAACGCTACGGCTTCCGCGAATACGACGGCCCGCCGCTCGAACCGTTGGAACTGTTCACGACCAAAAGCGGTGAGGAAATTGTCGGGCAACTTTTCGATTTCGTGGACAAGGGCAAACGGCACATCGCGTTGCGCCCGGAAATGACGCCGACCCTCGCGCGCATGGTCGCCGCGCACGAACGCAATTACAAAAAGCCCATCAAGTGGTTTGCGATCCCGCAATTGTTTCGTTACGAGAAACAGCAGAAAGGCCGGCTGCGGGAACATTTTCAATTCAACGCCGATTTGATTGGCGAAACCGATCCGGCGGCGGACGCGGAGTTGATTGCACTGTTGATTGACACACTGCGCGCGTTTGGTCTGACGGCGGAAGATTTTGTCATCCGCTTGAGCAGCCGCAACGCGTGGCAGGAGTTTTTTGAAAGCGGAAAGCGGAAAGCGGAAAGCGAAAACAATGCGGACGATGCCTACGCTTTTTTTCAAATCATAGACAAGTTGGAGCGCACTGCGCCGGAAGAATCAGAAAAGAAATTATCCGCGCTGGGATTTTCATTGGCGAGCGTCAACACGTTCATCGAATCGGGCAAACCCACAGCGGAACTGCAAAATATTTTGGATAATCTTGGCGCGCGCGGGCTGAAAGATTTTGTCAAAATTGATTATCAGGTCATTCGCGGCTTGGCGTATTACACCGGCGTAGTGTTTGAGGCGTTTGATCGCAAGGGCGAATTTCGCGCGATTGCGGGCGGTGGTCGCTACAATAATCTCGTGAAGCTTATCAGCGGCGGCAAGGTGGATTTGCCCGCGCTCGGCTTCGGCATGGGCGACGTGGTGCTGGCGGAATTGCTGAAGGCGCGCGGTCTGCTGCCGAAATTTGATTCGCAGATGGACGTGTTTGTGCTGATTGAAGACGAGGCGTTGCGCCCGATTTCATTGAAGCTGGTGCACGATTTGCGCGCGGCGGGTTATGCTGTCGAATATCCCATCACGCCGGCCAAGGCCGATAAGCAATTCAAGCGCGCGCAGGAATTGAAGGTGGCTTACACGGCGCGACTGGAAAACGACGCTTACGTCCGCATCCGTAATTTCAAGACGCGTGATGAAATTGTCACGGGACTTGCGGGCGCGGCCAATCATTTAGGTTGAACGCACAAAAAATTAAAATCGAAAAGGTCGTCCGAGCGGACGACCTTTTTTATTTTTTAGATTTTGGAATCCGGAAGATGGATTTCACATCCACCGGCGGCTGGCGCATGAGCAGATGGATAGCGATTATTTCTGTATTTGTTACCAGTGCGACGATGGCGAGTGCGATAATCGCCCAGCTGCCGGCATTGAATACGAGCAACGCGGTGAGTCCGGTGAGCAGGCATAGGCCGTAGAATTTTGCGAGCCACGAATGCGTCGCGGGATACTTTCCAAACTTCGCGTAGCAGACCAAAATCACGACGGCTTCGGACGTTAAAATCAGCGCCAGCAAAAACCAGTTTTGCGCGATGACGGCGCGACACAAAATCCGCGCGACGCCGAGAATAAATAAATAATAAATGACGTCGGTAATGCTATCGAAGCGGCGCAGCGCGGGCGTGGCGACGCCGAGGCGACGCGCAAGAATGCCGTCAAAAATATCCGAGAGCGTGCCGGTCACAAGAATTGGTAAATAAATCCAGCGAGAAACATTGGTCAGTGCGCAGAGCAAGGCAACTGGGCCAAGTAGGAGGCGCAGCAAAGTGAGCGCAAATGGCAGATGTTTCATTTCTGGAAAATTGCGATGGTAATTTTTCTAAGTCGAGTGTGTTTTTGTCGAAGTTGAAAACGGAACTTGTTCACCGTCGGTTTTTGATTGCGGTTTTGCGGTGAATAACTGTTTTCATAAAATTGCCAGAAGCCTTGAATTGATTAGTGTTTTCAGCTTTCAAACGGTTTTTTCACCGCGAATTTTTGGTGAATAACTGGTGCATATCAATTTGTGGGCAGAATTTAAAAATCTGCTAGAGTCTTAACAGTTCATTGAAAGAACGAAGCGGGCAGCGGAAAGTAACATTGAAGTTGTTCGTTTCAGGATAATCCCAGGCGACTGGGGAAAAGTCGGATCAGGCTGGTTGCCCCGGCTCCTCTAAACCGCGCCGCAAGGCGCGACGGAGGCAGAATTCACCAGTTCCTCTGGCGGTGTTCGCACACCGTCAAATGCGAATGAGGGACTTGGCAGCAAGCGGCGATGAGAAACCGCCGCGAGTTGAATCAAGTAGGTCAGGCCGGTTTCGAGCCTGATTGAATCGCAGTCACCCAGAGGGTGAACAGTTGCTACTGTGTATCAGCACGGTGCGGACGGCTCTGGCGGATTTGAATAAAATTGAAACCGCCCAAAGAAAAACGCCGAAAGGCGGACAAAAGGAGCGCACGTATCGGGAAGACCACGGGAACTCGGCAGGTTCCTTGAAAAACTTCCAAGCACCGGCGATGTTAAAAACGACACCGCTGGACTGTGAGATAAAAAGCAACTTGAGAGAGAAGAGGCGAGACCCGTGGTTCGGGGCGAACGCACCGTCAAAAGCGGTGGCTGACCCGGAACCAGTGGTCAAGACGCGAATGAAATTCGCAGGCGTGTCTTGACCTGGTTGGCAGGCCGGTGGCGCAACCACCAGCCGAAGCGAGCTGAAAAGCCTCACTCAAAAATCCGCGCGCTGCAAAGCGCCGGACGGCCCTGCTACGAGGCCGATAACTCCGCTTGCCGTGGAGAATGGCGTCGGGAAGTCGGCAGCCCCGTGAGGGCGCGCCTAATGCCGGTTCGGGAAAGAGCGCATGGCGAACGCCCATCCCCCATTTGTCCCGGTCTGACCGCAAGGTTGGACCGGGACTTATTGTTTTAGGCCGGAAACATTGATGAATTAAAACTTGCCCGCGCCTTTCTTTTCGCCAAGATTTCTGAACTCGCAGATAAACCAAATTATCAAATAAAATTATGGGACGCATCTACAACAACATCGTCGAAACCGTCGGTCGCACGCCGCTGGTCAAACTGAACAAAGTCACCGCTGGCGTGGACGCCACGATTCTTTTGAAATGTGAATTTTTTAATCCCTTGAGCAGCGTCAAAGATCGTATCGGCGCGGCGATGATTGAAGCAGCCGAAAAAAGCGGCGTGTTGAAGAAAGACACCGTCATCATTGAACCGACTTCCGGCAACACCGGCATCGCGCTCGCATTCGTCGCGGCGGCCAAAGGTTATAAACTAATTTTGACGATGCCGGAAACGATGTCGCTCGAACGTCGCACGTTGCTGGCGATGCTCGGCGCGAAACTGGTTTTGACCCCCGGCGCGGAAGGCATGAAAGGCGCGATTGCCCGTGCTGAAGCGCTTGCAAAAGAAACGCCGAATTCCTGGATTCCACAGCAGTTCAACAATCCGGCGAATCCTGCGATTCATTCCAAGACCACGGCGGTCGAACTTTGGGAAGACACGGACGGCAAAATTGATATTTTGGTCGCCGCCGTTGGCACGGGCGGAACCATCACCGGTTGCGTTGAAGCCATCAAACCGAAGAAAGCTTCGTTCCAAGCCATCGCGGTTGAACCGAAAGATTCACCGGTCATTTCGCAGACGCTCGCCGGCCAGCCGGTGAAGCCCGGTCCGCACAAGATTCAAGGCACCGGCGCAGGCTTTGTGCCGGGCAATTTGCATTTGAAGGACAGCGCGGGCAATCCGCAGATTGTCGAATGCGTTCAAGTTTCCAACGACGACGCGTTTGCGATGGCACGCCGCTTGGCGAAGGAAGAGGGAATTCTCGTTGGTATTTCGACCGGCGCGAATGTCATCGCTGCCATCGAAGTGGCGAAACGCCCTGAAAACAAGGGTAAAACCATTGTGACCATCGCGTGCTCGACTGGTGAACGTTATTTGAGCACGGCGCTCGCGGCGGAAGCCCGCGCGGAAGTCGGCGGCTGATTTGAAACCGTAATTTTAGGCGCGCAGATTCATTTTGAATTTGCGCGCCTTTTGCTTTGGTGGATGAAAAATAATGGTTGCGTTGTGCGGCATTTGCCCGTAATTAAAGGGCTGTCGAAGGTTCAAGTGGGCGGCTTCAAGTGCCGCTGACGGTTTCCAAAGTTCACTTTTCCACAATTTTTTCGGAAGGGTTTTTAGCCTTCGGCCACAACATTTTTTATGAGCGATACGCAAGCTAACGGCGATAAAACGCCCAACGCCAATTACGGTGCCGGCTATCTCGAAATTTCCGAGAAAGGCTTCGGTTTTCTGCGCACCAAGCAAAATAATTTTCATCCCAAGCCCACGGATATTTTCGTGACGCCGGATACCATTCGCCGCAGCTTTCTGCGCGAAGGCAGCTTTGTCGAAGGCGCCACGCAGCCACCGCATCGCGGCACGAGCCCGCAACTCAAAACGGTGGACAAAGTCAACGACATGGCTTTTCAGGATTACACGAAGGCCGTGCGCTTTGAAAATCTGACGAGCATCGACCCGATTGAAAAATTTAAGTTGGAGACCACGCCGGAATTGATTGAAACGCGGGTCATTGACCTCGTTACGCCCATCGGCAAAGGCACGCGTGGCATCATCGTCGCGCCGCCGCGCACGGGCAAAACGACCATTCTCAAGCAGATTTGCAACGCCATCACCACGAACCATCCGGAAGTGCACGCGATGGTTTTGTTGATTGATGAGCGTCCGGAAGAAGTCACGGATTTCCAACGCTCGGTGCAAGCCGAAGTCGTGGCGTCTTCCAATGACATGGATTTGGAAACGCACGTGCGCCTCTCGCGCTTCATGATTGAGCGCTGCCGTCGCATTGTGGAATCCGGCAAGGACGTTTTTGTTTTGCTCGATTCATTGACCCGCGTTGCCCGCGCTTACAACAGTGTTCACGGCGGCAGCGGTCGCACGATGACCGGTGGTGTGGATGCCCGCGCTTTGGAAATTCCGCGCAAGATGTTTGCCTCCGCACGCAAAATCGAAAACGGCGGCTCGCTCACGATTCTCGCGACGGCGCTCGTCGATACCGGTTCCCGCATGGATGAACTGATTTTTCAGGAATTCAAAGGCACGGGTAACATGGAATTGATTTTGGATCGCAAACTTTCCGACCGCCGTTTGTATCCCGCGTTGGACATCCCGAAGTCCGGCACGCGCAAAGAGGAAAAATTATTCGCGCCGAAAAATCTCGAAGCCATCCGCAAACTGCGCCGCACGATGGTGGATTTGAATCCTATCGAAGCGATGGAAACGCTCACTGCCGCGCTCAAGAAATTCAAGACCAACGATGAGTTTCTGGCGAAGATGGAAAAAGGTTCTTAATTTTTCCTCGCGGTGAATGCTTCGCTCCAGTCGCGTCCGCCGTTGGAGCGGATGCTGCGTATTCATCAGGCGCTGCAGGCGGGAACTTTTCCCAACGCTACTTCGCTGGCGCGTGAAATTGAAGTCAACGCCAAGACTATCCATCGCGACCTCGAGTTCATGCGCGACCGGCTGAATCTGCCGCTTGAATTTGATTTCACCCGCAAAGGTTATTTTTACACCAGCGAAGTCAGTGGTTTTCCCACGATGCAGATTACCGAGGGCGAAATTTTCGCGCTCGTCGTCGCGGAAAAAGCCTTGCAGCAATATCGCGGCACGAGTTTTGAGAAACCGCTGTTGAGCGCGATCAAAAAAATGGAACAGGCGTTGCCCGACACCATTTCGCTAAACCTCGCCGATATCGAACGCACCATTTCCTTCCGCACCCGCGCCGAGCCGATTCTCAATCTTGAAATTTTCGACACGCTCGCCAAGGCCGTCGCGCAGCGCCAACAGTTGGAACTCCACTACCGCAAGCCCGGCCACGCTGCCGAGAAGCGTCTTGTGGACGCGTATCATTTGGCGAACATCAACGGCGAGTGGTATCTCTTTGCCTACGACCATGCGCGCAAAGACCTGCGCACCTTTGTTCCCGCGCGCATTCAATCCGTCAAGCCGACGGGCAAAAACTTCCAGCGCGCGCAAAATTTTTCCTTGGAAAAACGGTTGCGCGACAGCTTTGGTGTTCATTCCGGCGAAGGTGAATTCGACGTAGTCATCCGCTTCAATGCCCGCGCTGCCGATTACATCCGCGAGAAGAAATGGCACCCGTCGCAGACGCTTCGCGATTTGAAAAACGGTGGTGCGGAATTAAAAATGAAATTGTCCAGTCTCGCCGAGGTGCAGCGCTGGGTCCTGAGCTGGGGCGGTGACGCGGAAGTTTTGAAACCGAAGGAGCTCGTGGAATCCGTTCATGCTGCCGCGAAAAAAATTCTCGCGCGCTAAATAAACTTTCCCGGATTCAAAATCCCGTGCGGATCGAGCGCGGCTTTGACGGTTCGATGCAGTTTTTGCGATTCCTTGGAAACGGCCTGCGGCCACCAGCGCTTTTTCGCGAGGCCGATGCCGTGTTCGCCGGTGATGCTGCCGCCGGCGGCGATCACCCAACGAAATAAATCATCCAGACATTTCTCCGAACGCGCCTTCGCGCCGGGCTGCGTGTAATCCACCATCACATTCGTGTGGATGTTCCCGTCGCCCGCGTGACCGAAGCAGGCGAGTTGCAAGCCGTGTTTCTTTTGCAGCGTGGCGGCGAACTTGAACAGCTCTTCCAGTTTTCCGCGTGGCACCACAATGTCTTCGTTCAACTTCGTCAGGCCGGTATCGCGCAAGGCGTAGGAAAATTCCCGGCGGATTTGCCAGATCGCCTCGCATTCCTCGCTGCCGAAACCGCGCTCGACGAACAATGGTTTCTGTTTTCGCACAATTTTTTCTACGACGGCGATTTCTCCACGCACCGAATTTTCCTGGCCGTCAAGTTCCACGATGAGATGCGCCTTGCAGCCGAGCAGACGTTTGCTGCCGGTGCGTTTGGCGGCGGCTGCGAGCGTGAATTGATCGGCGAGCTCCGCTGCGCACGGCAAAAAACCAGCGGCAAAAATGGATTGCAACGCACGCACCGCCGAATTCATCGAGTTGAAACCCACCGCCAGATTTGCGCGGAACGGCGGCAGCGGCAGCAGCTTCAACGTCGCTTCCGTGATGACGCCGAGCAGACCTTCCGAGCCGACGAACAGCCGGTGCAGATCAAAGCCGGTTTTATTTTTATGCGTGCGTCCGCCGAGCTTTACGATGTCGCCGTTGGTCAAAACCACTTCGAGGCCGAGGACGTAATCGCGGGTGACGCCGTATTTCAAACAGCGCGGGCCACCCGCATTGGTGGCGATATTGCCGCCGAGCGAATTGTTCGCGCGACTCGCCGGATCGGGTGGATAAAAGCGGCCGAGCTTTTCCACCGCCGCCTGAAATTCTGCTGTGTTGACGGCCGGTTGCACCACCGCGACGAAATCCGCCGGATTGATTTCCAGAATTTTTTTCATCCGCTCCGTCGAGAGCGCGATGCCGCCGTGCATCGGCACGCAGCCGCCGACGTAGCCATGACCCGCGCCGCGCGGCGTGACGGGGATTTTATGTTTGTGCGCGAATTTTAAAATGATGGAAACCGATTTGGCTGAGCGGGGCAGGGCGACGGCATCCGGTTGATGCGTTGCGAACCATTTATCGCCAGCGTATTTTGCCAGCGTGGCGGGTTCGAGAAAAATTTCGCTGGGTAGGAGTTTTTTAAGCTGCGCGAGCTGGCGGGGAAATTTCATTCGGCAGGCGCGGCTAGAAATTCTTTGGCTTCGTCAACTTCGTTTTCTGGAACTTGGATGCGGAGCAAGGTGGCACTGGAAATTCCGCCGAGCCAGCCAGCGGCCATTTCGTTGGCGATGAAGGGATGAAAGTCTGCCGCTGTGAGTCGCGAACGAATGAGTTCCGCATCGGCGAGATAAAAACTGGTGGCGATGGTGATTAAATTCATTTGCCGCTTTCAGGTTTTACTTCAGCGAAGACAAGGACGCCTGCGCCGGTCTGGACGGTGCTCAAAACATGGGCGCTGACGGTCTGACTTACGTGATCTTGTCCGTTGTTGACGATGACCATGGTGCCGTCGGGCAAATAGCCGATGCCCTGACCTTTATCGCGGCCTTCGCGGACGACTTTGAGTTGGATGATTTCGCCAGGGATGAGCGCGGCCTTCATCAGGTGACCGATTTCGTGGAGGTTGACGCAGGTCACACTTTGCAGGCCGGCAACTTTGGCGAGGTTGTAATCGTTGGTGAAAAGTTTGGCGTTCAGATTGCGCGCGAGACGAACGAGCTTGGCGTCCACGCCTTTCTCTTCGGGAAAATCGCCGTCGTGAATGCGGACTTCAATTTTCGAATTATTTTGCAGCCGGTTTAACATTTCAAATCCGCGCCGGCCACGCGCACGTTTTACCTCGTCGGCAGAATCAGCGATTGTTGCAACTCCAGCAGCACGAAACGCGGGACGATGACGAGTCCTTCGATAAATTTTGTTTCGATGAGGTCAGCGATGCGGCCGTCAATAATGACACTCGTGTCGAGCAATAATAAATTGTCCGGCTTGTTTTGCGGTGAGAAGCGGACGTAGGGAATGATGAGTGAAAAATCTTCCTTGTTGCTGCGCATCGCCAAAACCATGCCGATGTAGCCGAAGCTCAAAAACAAGCCGAGGCGAATGAGTAGATGTTGCTGGGCATCGGCATTTTCAAAAAGTCCGGAGCGGTCAATCAGCAAGGCGACTACCATGCCCAGTAGCAGACCGAAAGTGATGGCGGAAAACGCGCGGAGCGAAAAACTTTTAAGCATTTCATCCACGGCGATGAGCAGGCCGCCAAAGCCGAAGCCAATCATCATACCGAGAATTTCCGTGTGCGGCCGGTTGACGTATTCCGGTGCCTGACTGACGGCGTAGCCGCCGACGATGCACAGTCCGAGGAATAAAATTCTAATGGGCCAGAGTTGTTTCATGGATGTGCGCGGCGGTTAATGGTGTTGGTCGTGGGTGGCGGATGTGACCACAAGATGCCCCAAAGGCCAACCCGGTTCAAGTTGCTGCTGGTGACGGAAAGATTGGCGGCAATGTTTTGGACGTTCGTGGCGAGTTCAGGATTTTGTAGCACCGCGCCGGCTAAGCCTTTGCCCGCCTGCAAATCGAGCGCTAGCTGTTTAAACGTTGCGGTGGCATCGGCAATATCTTTTGTCGCCTGACTGAGATTGACGCTGTTCGTCGCGAGCACAGCTTTGGCGGACGTTTCCAATTCGATGAGGCCGCTGGAAAACGCGACGGCGTTGCTGGCGGCAATGCCGACCTGCGCGCCGTTGGTGTTGACGATGGTGTTGATGTCCTTCACGGTGTCGAGCGCCTGCTCGGTGAACAATTTCATGTTCGTGATTGAAGTGCCAAAGTTCGCGAGCGTTTGCGCGTTCAAAACTTGCGCCCGCAAATCCGTCACGGACGCATCAAGTTTTTTTGCTGTCTCGTCAATGCGTTGAATGAATCCTGCAGCACTGCGCGCGACCTCCTGCAAATTGAATGGTTCCTGACACGGCACATCCGCGCCAGGAGCCCAATATGGTGGCGTGTTCGTGGTGGGAATGACCGAAACATATTGGTCGCCGAGAAAGCCAGATTGCTCAATCACAAAACGCGCGTCGTGAAAAATCTGAAACTCTTTGTAAATCTTCAAATCAATGGTCACGCTTTTACGGTCGGGTGCGAGGTTGATTTCCGAAACACTGCCGACCTGCACGCCGGCGAGCAACACGCTGGCGTGCGGCTTGATGCCGCCGACGTTTACTGCGTGCAAGTGCAATTCGTAAGTGCCGCGCCAGAGACTCGCGCCGGTGCTGAATTGCAGCAGCAATCCGGCGAGCAGCGCCAGTCCGATGAAGACGAACAAGCCGACTTTGGTTTCCAATCGCGATTTTTCCATGTCAAAAAATATTTTCTTTGGCGTCCGCCACGCCGTCCACAAATTGCCGGATCACCGCGTCTTGTGAGGCGAACAGGGCTTCCGGCGAGCAGTTCGCGTAAATTTTTTTCTCGTGCAGCATCAACACGTGATTGCCCACGCGCCGCGCGCTGCGCATGTCATGCGTGACGACAATGCTGGTCACCTTCAACTGGTCGCGCACGCGAATAATCAGCTTATCAATGCTGTCGGAAACAATCGGATCCAGCCCCGTCGTCGGCTCATCATAAAGCACGATTTGCGGTTCGTAAATGATGGCGCGTGCCAAGCCGACACGCTTCCGCATGCCGCCGGACAACTCCGCCGGATGTTTTTTTTCCGTGCCGGGCAAATCCACCATCGCCAGCGCGGCCGCCACGCGTTTTGCAATTTCCCCTTCGGTCAAGCGCTCGTGTCGCCGTAAGCTGAACGCAACATTTTCCGCGACGCTCATCGAATCGAAAAGCGCTGCGCCTTGAAATACCATGCCGAATTTCCGGCGCACGCGGAGCAACTGACGTTCGTTCATGCCCACGATGTTTTCGCCGTCAATCAAGACTTCGCCGGAATCCGGTTGTAGCAATCCGATGATGTGTTTCAGCAAAACGCTTTTGCCGCCGCCGCTGCGACCGATGATGGCCACCGACTCGCCATTTTCGATGCGAAAACTGACGTCATGGAGAATCGGCTGCACGCCGAAACTTTTTTTCAACTGGCGCACTTCAATCATGACATCAGGACGTAGATGCGTTGCAAAAACAGCGTCAGGAAAAAGTTGGTGATGAGAATGGTGATGGACGCATACACCACGGCTTCGGTCGTCGCGCGCCCCACGCCCTCCGCGCCGACATTGCATGAAAGCCCTTTGTAGCACCCGATGAGTGCGATAATGCCGCCGTAGACAAACGATTTGACGAGACCGAAAACCACATCCACGTCATTCATGTATTGCATCATGTCGTAATAAAGATAGGTCGGATCAATGCCCAGCAGTTGCGTGCCGACGAGGTAGCCAGAGAGAATGCCGATCACGATGGATTCCATCGTGAGCAACGGCACCGTGATGATGCCGGCCAATAAACGCGGCACCACGAGGTAATCCACCGGATGGGTCGCGAGCGTGCGTAGCGCGTCAATTTGTTCCGTCACGCGCATCGTGCCGATTTCGGCGGCGATGGCCGCGCCGACGCGTCCGGAGACCATCAATGCTGTCAGCACCGGTCCAAGTTCGTCGCACATCGAGACGCCCACGACCGCCAGAGTGGCGGTGTCCATCTTGATTTTGTGAAATTGAAAATACGTTTGCGCTGTCAGCACCATGCCGGTGAACGCGCCCGTGACCAGCACGACCGACTGTGATTTGACGCCGATGAAATAAATCTGGTAAAGCAGGTCGCGCCGCGAAGCTTTGAATGTGAGGCACGACGCAATCGCATCGCGAGCCAGTGCGGAAATGCGTCCCAGCCCCACAAGCCATTCGCCTAACCATGTTCCCGCCAGAAAATTCATTGCGCGCCAATTTACCAAGCCGGCTCCTATTTTGCCAGCGCGGTAGAATAAAAGTTAAGTTGGTTTGTCTTGCCCACAAGTGACTCTAAAAATTAATCTATGGGCTCGTTCACAAACGTTTTTAACAACTTAAAACTATGAAACTCTCAGTCTTCAACGGTTCTCTTCCTAAAATTGGCATTCGCCCCACCATCGACGGTCGCCTCGGCGGCGTGCGCGAGTCGCTCGAAAAACAAACGATGGATCAGGCCAAGGCCGCCGCGAAATTGATCTCGTCCACGTTGCGCTATCCGAACGGCGAGCCCGTGGAATGCGTCATCGCCGACACCTGCATCGGTGGCGTGGCCGAAGCCGCCGCGTGCGCGGAAAAGTTTGCGAAGGAAAATGTCGGTGTTTCGCTCACCATCACGCCCTGCTGGTGTTACGGCAGCGAAACGATGGACATGACTCCGCTCGTGCCCAAGGCCGTCTGGGGTTTCAACGGCACCGAACGTCCCGGCGCGGTTTATCTCGCCGCCGTGCTCGCCGGTCATTCGCAGAAGGGCATTCCCGCGTTCAGCATCTACGGTCGCGATGTGCAGGACGGTAGCGACAAATCCATTCCCGCCGATGTGCAGGAAAAACTTCTCCGCTTCGCTCGGGCCGGTCTGGCGGTCGCGTTGATGCGCGGGAAATCTTATCTCGGCATGGGCGGCGTTTCCATGGGTATTGCCGGTTCCATCGTGGACCAGCCGTTCTTCGAAGATTACCTCGGCATGCGCGTCGAGACGATTGACATGACCGAGTTCCTGCGCCGCATGGACAAAGGCATCTTCGATCAAGCCGAATACAAGAAGGCGCTCGCGTGGACGAAACAGAATTGCCCCGAAGGTAAGGATTACAAGTCGCACAAGACCAAGCGCTCGCGCAAACAGCTCGACCGTGAATGGGAAACGTCCGTGAAGATGGCACTCATCGCGCGCGACCTGATGGTCGGCAATCCCGTCCTGAAAAAGATGGGCTACGGCGAAGAAGCGCAGGGACACAACGCCATCGCGTCCGGTTTCCAAGGCCAGCGCCAGTGGACGGATTATCAGCCCAACGGCGATTATCTCGAAGCCATTCTCAACACGTCGTTCGACTGGAACGGCACACGCGCGCCTTACATTGTCGCGACGGAAAATGATTGCCTCAACGGCGCTTCGATGTTGTTCGGTCACTTGCTCACGAACACCGCGCAGATTTTTGCGGACGTGCGGACTTACTGGAGCGCGGATTCCGTGAAGCGCGTTTCCGGCTACACGCTCGAAGGCGCGGCGGCGAACGGCATTTTGCATCTCATCAATTCCGGCCCCGCGACGCTCGACGGCACCGGCCAGCAATCGCTCGACGGCAAACCGGCGATGAAACCGTTCTGGGAAATCACCAAGGACGAGGCGAAGAAATGTCTCGGTGCAACGACGTGGCATCCGAGCATCACGGAATATTTCCCCGGCGGCGGCTGGAGCACGCGCTATCTCACCCGCGGCGGCATGCCGGTGACGATGTGCCGTTTGAACCTTGTCAAAGGTCTCGGCGCCGCGCTGCAGATCGCCGAAGGTTACACCGTGGATTTGCCCGGGCACGTCCACGATGCGCTCGATCAGCGCACGAATCCAACGTGGCCGACGACGTGGTTTGCCCCGAACCTCACCGGCAGCGGCGCGTTCCGCGACGTTTACAGTGTGATGAACAACTGGGGTGCGAACCACGGTTCCATCAGCTACGGCCACATCGGCGCGGATTTGATCTCGCTCGCGTCCATGCTGCGCATCCCGGTTTACATGCACAACGTGGCGGCGGAAAACGTGTTCCGTCCGAGCAGTTGGGCGGCGTTCGGCACGGCGGATTTGGAAGGCGCGGATTATCGCGCCTGCAAAAACTTTGGCGCGCTCTACGCGTAAGTGCTGGCGCACGGTCACCGATTAAAAATTAAAACACGAACGGCGCGGAAATCATTCCGCGCTGTTTCTGGTTTGAAGTTGGAGTAAAATTTCTACTGGTTTTTATGTGACGGCTTGCGGGACGTGTGGAATATGTTTCTGCTGTTGGATAGCGAGTCGAAGTGCTTCGGCTTGCGCTTTCAAGGCGACTTGCGAAATTTCCACCAACTGCTGGCGGGTGGCTTGCAAACGGTCAATGGCCACTTGCACGGTGCGTTCCATCAGTTTGCAACCGAAGTTGGTGTCCTGTTCGCAACGTTCGCGTAGCCAGGTGCCGTAAAAGAAAATTGCTCGCGTCGGCGCGACGGCGCGCGCGCTGAACCGCCACACGCACGGCGGAAACAACCATGACCAGCCCAGCGCATCGCCCGCACCCAGCGTTTGAATCAAAATTGCGCCGCACTCTGCGCGCTCGGTTTCCAAAGCAATCTTGCCGTCTTCGATTAGGTAAAGCCGGTTGGCTACGTCGCCCTGTTGAAAAATAACTTCGTTGTCATGAAACTCCGTCTGCATCGCGCAGCTCGCCAAGAAATCTAAATGCTCGGCGCTGAACCCGCGGAAAAATGGCTGGCTGGCAATGACTGTCTGAAGCGCAGTTGAATCCGCGCGGACGGGCGGCATTTTTTTATGTTCGAGCTTATGTTTCATGCACCGGCAAATTTTTTTTCGGCTAATCATGTTTACGTTAAAAGCCAAAGCGCCTCCCGACTCCACATTTTTTGTTTAATACTTCTCGTATATTGTCTCTTGTCTGGAGGACGGCGGGCGCGTAAGTTTTTGGTGTGCCGCAAACTGGTAACAAAGAATTAATCGAGCAATTATCGCGCTCGCAGATTTATCGCGATTACGAATCCGCTTTCAATCAGGCGACAGGACTACCGCTGAAGTTGCGGACGACGGAGGTCTGGCAGCTCGTCCACCAAGCGTCAAAATTCGAAAATCCTTTTTGCGCCATCATCTCCAAACACAGTCGTGCGTGCGCCGCTTGTCTAGAAGTGCAGCAGAAAATTGTCGAGTCGCCGTCGCCCGCCGGCAAATCCGTGATGTGTTTCGCCGGTATGTGCGACACGGCTGTGCCGGTGCAAATGGGTGACAAGCTGATTGGTTTTTTGCAAACCGGCCAGGTGCTGCTTAAAAAACCGACGCAGAAACAATTTACGCGGACGGCCAAGCAATTATTGGAATGGGGCTTGAAAGTGGATTTGAACCAGTTGGAAGAAGCTTATTTCCAAACGCGCGTTTTGAGCCGCAAGCAATACGAGTCGATGGTTTCACTGCTGACCATCTTCGGCCAGCACCTTTCTTTCGTGTGCCATCAAATCCTCGTCCAGCCGCGCAATGCCGAGCCGGTGGCCATCACCCGCGCGCGAAAATTCATTCAAGATCATCAGGCTGACGATCTCTCGCTGGCCGAAGTCGCGCGTGCCGTTAACACCAGCACCATTTATTTTTGCAAACTGTTCAAGAAGGTAACCGGTCTGAATTTTACCGAATACCTCTCGCAATTGCGTATCGAGAAAGCGAAGAATTTGCTGCTCAATCCGAACCTCCGCGTCAGCGAAATCGCCTACGAAACCGGCTTCCAATCGCTCACGCACTTCAATCGCGTATTCCGACGGATTGCTGGTCAGTCACCCACGAACTATCGCAAACGTTTGGTCAAAGGCTGAACTCGCCGATTGAATCCATTTTGGGTTTTCAAAGCTCGCGCCAAACTGTTTAACTGGCACGCGTGATTTTCAAATGGATTTTCCGCGCGGTCATCTGCTTCATTCTTCTGCTGACGCCGGTGGTCTTGGTCGCGTATTTCTATCCGGAAAAATTACTGTGCGTGGACAGCGGCAGGGCGTCGGCAGATGTAATTGTCGTGCTTGGTGGCGGCGTGCATGAGTTGCGCGCCGAACGCGCCGCAGAACTTTTTCAGCAGCACGCCGCGCCGCGCATCATCATCACGGGTGCGGGCGATGACGAAATTAACCGGCTTATCCTGCGCCAAAAAGGCGTGCCCGCCAGCGCCATTGAAGTAGAAGGCAATTCGACGACAACCCGTGAGAACGCAGAGTTCACAATTAAAATGTTGCGCGCGGAAAATATCCATCGCGTCATTCTCGTCACGTCCTGGTATCACGCGCGCCGTGCTTTGAAGACATTTGAACATTACGCGCCGGACTTGAAATTTTATTCGCGACCATCGTATGCCAGCTTCGCTCGCGAGGAATGGCCAATTCACGGGAATGGTCACAGGATGCGGTTGGAATTTTTGAAATTGCCTGGCTATTGGATTCGGTATGGCGTAAATCCGTTTTGAATAAACTTGCCCTGCGCGCGCACGCAGGGCATATTGCTCGACCTTGATCGCGGGGTGGAGCAGCCCGGTAGCTCGTCAGGCTCATAACCTGAAGGTCGTTGGTTCAAATCCAGCCCCCGCAACCATTTTGAGTTCAACAAAACCCCTGCAAAAGCAGGGGTTTTTTGTTTTCTCGAACAGTTGGCGCAATCATTTGTCTGATTAGAATGAGGCACAAACTGGCTCTCGTTGGTGGTTTTGTTGGTTTTTTGGTTTTTCTCAATCCTCGCCGTTTCAACAGGTTTCAAACAGTCACAAAATTGAAACACACTTGAATTATGCCACTTGAATTGCGTATTGAAAAAAGAGGACAGTCCCGCTGCGTCCGACCCTTCTGGTATGGACGTTTCGAGGTCAATGGAGACCGCCAGTGCTTGAATCTCGGCGTCAAAGTGAGGGGAATCCCGCCCGCTTCGCTGTCGCTGAAAGATTTGGGCGACATGGATTTTGAACGATCTCGTGAAACTGCCCGCGTGAAATTGGAGAGCGTCATCGAGGAGGCTCGAACCAAACAGGGTTCGGTGCGGTTGGTGGAAAAGCTTTATGAGATCAAGGTTGGTGAGGCGATAAAAACCGTTTTGCTGGATAACCTTCATCAGGAATGGACAAAAATTCCACGCAAGAAAAAGCTGGATGAGCGCTATGCGTCGCAATGCCAATCTACACTCAAACGGTTTGCCCAATTTGTCCGTAACGAAAACTCGAAGGCAACAGAGGTGGCGCATGTGACCCGTTCGGTCGCCCAGTCGTTTTTGGACGCTGAATCAAAACGCGGCGTCACTGGCAAAACATGGAATGATATTTTGAAACTGTTGCGCACGACGTTCAAACACCTGCTTCCCATCGGGGCAATCAATCCGTTTTCAAATGTGCCAACAAAAGAAACCGAAACAATTTTTCGCAAACCATTTTCGCCCGAAGAACTGGCCGCGATTGTGGAGGCCGCCCGCGCGGATGAATTTTTACGTCCCGTGCTCATTACGGGTATTTGCACGGCCATGCGACGTGGAGACTGTTTTTTGCTCGAATGGACGAAGGTGGATTTAAAAAGTCGATTTATTTCCGTCAAAACCGCCAAAACGGGACAAGTGGTGAGCATCCCCATTTTTCCGTTGCTTTATGATGAACTGGCTTTGCGGGACCAAAAACGGAACGCTAATGAAAAATATGTGTTTCCTGAACAAGCGGCCATGTATCAGGAAAATCCGGACGGCATCACTTGGCGGGTTAGAAAAGTGCTGGCTGCGGCTGGCTTTTGGGATTATGAAACCAGCGAAAAGGAGGCGACAAGTGAAAATGGCGAGGAGCAAAAGTCGGTCGCCCTCGTATCAACATCTGAAAAAAACGGCAAAGCGCCGGCCTGTCGTGGAGAAATTCATGTTGCACGAAAGGAAGGGTTGCGGCGAGCCAGTGTGCGGGACTTTCACAGTTTCCGTGTGACATGGGTGACGCTGGCGTTGACCGCTGGCGTGCCGTTGGAATTAGTGCAAAAAGTCACCGGCCACAAAACGGCTGACATTGTATTGAAACATTATTTTCAGCCAGGACGCGAAGCCTTCCGGCACGCGCTGGAAATCGCCATGCCTAAATTACTCACAAATGGGCAGAAATCTCCGAAGGAAGAAATGATTTATATACTTAACAAAATGACGGCTAAAACATGGAAGCGAAGCACGGTTCGTCTGAAAGAAATACTAAAGGCGTTTTAATGTTTTAGAATGACCAAGGTGTGGATGTTATACGGGTGTCTATTTAACAATCTGCCTATCGATATTGCTTGAGCAGATAACCGTGCATGACGGTGTTGGCAAAGTATTGATAAATGAAAAATACACTCGTAATTTTTCTTAACTATGTCAAAGATCGTTTGCGGGCAACATTCTCAAAAGCATGACTGCGCAAGGAGGGAGAAGCCGCTTCAACTCAAATTTGCCGTCTGACCTAACCTGAAACACTTCATGCCGTAAAGCCGTTGCGGCTTCCTTCGACTTCAGAACCTGTTCCTGGCTTGGGGCATCAGGGGCTCCCATCTCAAGCCATGCTGTGACAGAATTTCCGTGTGTGGCGTCCATTGTTTCCACACACACTTGGGTTCCCGGGGTTAGTCCGGTTAATTTCAGCTGTAGTTCCATTTCTCCACAATGAGCAACTGCCGCTTCCGAAGTTCCTCGCGGAAATGCCCGGAACGATCCCGGCGCCTTTTTCGTCAATTCCATCGGGTAATGATAGGCTAGGGCCGACACTGCGCCGGTGGCCGCATTTCTGGTAACGATGCAACCGTCTTGCCGGGCAACACAGACATCCCCCAACGCATTCAGAAAGCGGTAAACATTGAACACCGGTTTCGGGATCCCTTGGAAATTGATCATTCCAAATCCACCGTGGAATGGTTTGTCGCCGGCACCGAGCTCCTCGAAAATGTCGGTGAATGTCCAGTAAGATAGTGAATCCACCAATCCCACTGAATCAAGAATCGCCTTAGCGACATAAGTTGCGGCGTGCAGCGTGTCGTGCGTGAAGTCGCGCGATGAAGGACTGGTGCTCCATTCGGTAATGTGGATTTTGGCTTCGGGATAGGCACTGCGGGTTACGATGTCCTTCAGCGCTGTCAGGTCGCGCGGCGTCGCGCCTACCTCGCGGGCCAGTCGCCGCCCGCTTCCGTGCTCGTCCAAGGCCCAGTCCGTGGGATAAGGATGAGCCGAGACAAAATCCACGGGCAGCTTTTCGGCGGCGCAATAGACGAGGAATGCTTCGACCCAGACGGGCTTCCAGTTGAGGGCATCGATGTCTGAGGCTGCGTAGGTTTCATTTTGACAACTGGTGTCTTCCAATTCGCCGTCAAAGCGCGCGTCGGGAACGAAGTTACTTGTCGCCGGGCCACCGACTCGTAATCGCGCATCAACGGATTTAACAGCCCGGACCGTCACTTTATATAATTCAAAATATTGACTGCGCGTTCCCGTGAAAAAGAATTTCAGATTAGGTTCATTCCAGACTTCAAAAAACCACTGGCGGACTTCTTCAATGCCATAGCGGTCAACCCAATGACGGACTGTCCGCTCAATCAGTTCTGCCCATTTGCCGTAGTCCTTGGGAGGCGATCCATTCGCCTTCCACCAGAAGACCGTGCCTTTCTCGGTGGCGAGGTCGCTGGGGCAAAAACCAAATTCCACAAACGGGCGCACCCCAATTTCAAGGATCCGGTCAAAGAGTTCGTCCACATACTGGAAGTTGTAAACCGCCTGGCCGTTCACTTCTCGATAGACAAACATGTCATCGTGAAAAAGTCCGTGAAAGCGCAGATACCTGAAGCCGCAAGCGCCAGCCACTACGCGAAGCTGTTCTTGCCAGCCCGCTCTCAGCCCTTCGCAGGCTCTTCCAGCACCGACGCATTCGCTCCAATAATGTTTCAGCGGGGTTCCGGCCGCGCGTGTATCTGCTTCAAGATGGATGTATTGCTTCATGAATGGTTAAATTCGAGCGGTCTAATTTTAATTGGCCTGAAAACTTTTTAGTGCATTCCAGGCCGCGCCGTAAGCGCCTGCCCATTCGCCCAGGGCCGCTGGAATAACCCGAACCCGATTTCCTGCTGGTCGCCATTCCATGTCATCCAAAAACGGGCCAAGGGTTCAAAAAGTGCAGGGCCGGCTTGGGCGATGCCACCCCCCACGATCACGGCTTCGGGATCGAGCACGCTGATAAATGATGTGATGGCTTGGGCTAGATTTTGAACTGATTCAACCCATATTTTTGTTGCCGCTTGGTCTCCTAAAAGATGCGCTTCCACAAGTTCACGCGTTGAGTTAAACCGTCCTCCGGTTCTGGTTTTCACATTGTAATTTCCAATTGCACATTCCAATGCTCCAGGAATGCCAAATATGCTTTTTTCACCTTTGGGAGCGAGTGATAAGTGACCAAGGTGACCAGCTCGCCCCAAGTGTCCTCGAAGCAATTTCCCATCGCACATGATCGCACCGCCGACGCCCGTTCCCAAGGTGAGTAATATCACGTCCTGCAATCCGGCCGCCGCCCCCGCCCACACTTCACCAAGCAATGCTGCGTGCGCATCGTTGAGCACGGGCACAACTCGGTGGCGCTGAAGCAAGTTCGTCCAGTCCAATCCCTCAAGACCTTGCAGTTTGCTAGGCTGATACGCAATCGAGCGATTATCTTTCGCCACCAGCCCCGGGGAGGAAATACCGACCAGCGCATCGTCTGATGCGATTTCGCACAATATTTGCCTGACAGTTTCAGCGAACTGTGGCAGGCCTTTTGCAGGGTGATCTTCCGAGTCGCGAAACCAATGGCCAATTTCAATGCCGTCCAAAGTAAATGCAGCCACTTTTATTCGTGTTCCCCCAATATCTACGCCGACTAACTTTGCGTTCATAATTGAACTCAACGCTGCACGCGGGCGCTGCCGCCGCCCATGACCTTCTCGACTTCCTTGCGCGTGGCCATGCTGGTGTCGCCGGGCGTGGTCGAGGCGAGGGCGCCGTGCGCCGCGCCGTAATCCACGGCCTTCTGCGGGTCGTTGAATTCGAGGAAGCCAAACTGCACGCCGCTGGCAAAACTGTCGCCGCCGCCGACGCGGTCCAATATTTCCAGCTCGGGATATTTGCGGCTCTCGTAAAATTTTCCGCCGTGCCAGAGAATCGCGCTCCAGTCGTTTTTCGTCGCGGTGATGACGCGGCGTAGCGTCGTCGCGGCGACCTTGAAATTCGGATACGTCTTCACAGCGGTTTCAATCATTGCCTTGAACGCGTCGGTCTCGATGTTGCTCAAATTGTGGTCCACGCCCTTCACCTCGAAGCCGAGGCACGCGGTGAAATCCTCCTCGTTTCCAATCATCACGTCCACATACTTCGCGATTTCCTTGTTCACCTCCTGCGCTTTTTTCAAGCCGCCGATGGATTTCCAAAGCGACGGCCGGTAGTTCAAATCGTAGCTAACAATGACGCCGTGTTTCTTCGCCGCCTTCACCGCTTCAATCGCCAGCGCCGCCGTGCTTTCGGAAAGCGCCGCAAAAATGCCGCCGGTGTGGAACCAGCGCGCGCCGACTTTTCCGAAAATATGATCCCAGTCGAAATCACCCGGCTTGAGCTGCGACACGGCGGAATGGCCGCGATCCATCACCGCCACCGCGCCGCGGATGCCGAAGCCGCGTTCAATGAAATAAATTCCGTTGCGCACGCTGCGGCCCATGCCATCGTCCTCGCGCCATTTGAGAAAGTCCGTATCCACGCCGCCTTGCATGATGAAATCCTCGACCAAATGGCCGACCTCGTTGTCCACGAACGCCGTGCAGACGGCCGTTTTGTAGCCGAAGCATTTCCGCAGGCCGCGCGAGGTGTTGTATTCACCGCCGCCTTCCCACACGGCGAAATGCCGCGTGGTGCGGATTCGCCCCTCGCCGGGGTCGAAGCGCAGCATGACTTCGCCGAGGGAAATCTGCTCGTAGCGACAGGAGTTGGTCGGTCTGATTAATAAACAGCGCATAAGAAAACTACTGGGTGCATGGATTCGATGTGTTGGACAGGTTCAAATCTTTGGTGTGGACTTAGAGATGCGACAGGAACTCAAAGGTTTTGTCCTGAAAGCCGGGCAGCCGTTCATGTGCGTAATCTGGATAAATCACCGCTTCTTTTGCCGATTTTATCTTGTTAAACACCGCGAACTGCGTGGAGGGGGGACAGATTGCATCCATCAAAGTGATGGCCATCAGCACCTGGCCTTGAATTCTCGGAGCCAAATGCTGGATATCAATATAACCAAGTTTGGTGAAAATCTCTTTCTCACGCTCGTGGAGGGGATCGTAGCGCCGGAAATATGTCCTTAATTCTTCGTAGGCGTTCACGGTCAAATCCATTTCCCAAACCCGCTGGTAGTCCGACAGAAACGGATGAATCGGTGCGAGTCGCTTGATTTCTGGCACCAACGCCGCGCAAGCGATGCACAATGCGCCACCCTGCGATCCGCCCGCCGCTCCTAGCCGGTTCGGATCTACTTCCGGGAAGCCGGCCACAATTTTGGCAAGCTGCGCCGTATCCAAGAAAATCTGGCGAAACATGAGTCTTTCCGGGACATCATCGAGGCCGCGAACTATCTGGCCCTTGAAGGTGCTGCCGTGAGTCCCGCCCAAATCATCGCTGAGGCCGCCCTGTCCGCGACAATCCAGCGCCACCACGGAAAAACCAAGGCCGACGTAACTCAAATAATCCGACCAATCCTCCGAAGCCCCAGCATACCCATGAAACCGCAGCACAGCCGGATGGGGCGCGATCGAATTTTTTGGGCGCAAATATTTGGCGTGAATCCGGCTCCCGCCGACGCCGGTAAAGAACAGGTCAAAACATTCAGCAAATGGTGCCGTGAAGGTTGACGGGCGCAGCTCGACTTGTGAGTCCACTTGCCGCATCTCGGCCAGCGCCTTGTCCCAGAAGTTATCGAAATCCGCCGGCTTGGGATTGATGCCCTGATATTTTCGAAGCTCCGGCAATGGTTTATCTATGAGTGGCATTGTATTAATTTGCTTTCAAGAATCTTTAATAATGTGGGAGAAGCGATTAATTTTGTGTAGCCGAGAGTGCCGAACGGGTCAGTTGGGTGATGGCTTTCCAGTCGCGGGCGGCAATCAGTTTTTTGTCCACAAACCACGAGCCGCCGATGGCGGCGACACTTTTCAGCCCCAGATAATTTTTCATGTTGGACGGATTGATGCCGCCGGTGGGAATAAATCGGACGCCCGTGTGGCCATAAGGACCTTCCAATGCCTTTAACATATCAGCCCCGCCAGCTTGTTCGGCTGGGAAAAACTTTTGCAGATTGCACCCCAGTTTCAGCCCCATCTCGACCTCCGACGGAGTCGCCACGCCGGGCGCAAAGTCCAGCCCGACATTTTGCGCGGCTTCAACGACATAGGGATTCAAGCCCGGTGCCAGGCCGAATTTTGCCCCGGCGTCTTTGGCTTGGCTCACTTGGTCAGGTGTCAGAAGCGTTCCCGCCCCAACCAGCATTTGGGAACGTTTGGCGGCGAGAGTGCTGATGGCTTCGGCGGCAGCTGTCGTGCGGAAGGTGATTTCAATCACTCGCAGCCCGGCCTCCAACAATGCGTCCGCCAAATCCACGGCTGAGGCTGCGTCCTCAATGATCACCACGGGGACGATCCGTCCCGTCTGGATTATTCCAATGATTTGATCGGTCATAAATTTATCTTGCCAGCCAGCCGCCGTCCACGTTCATGATGGTGCCGTTCATGTAATCGGCCTCCTTCGAGGCGAGGAACAAAATCGGCTCGGCGATGTCCTCCGGCTGCGCCCAGCGGTTTTCCGGGATGCGCGCCAGAATCGACTCGCTGCGCTTCTCGTCCTCGCGGAGCGGGCGGGTGTTCTCGGTGGCGGCGTAGCCGGGCGCGATGGCGTTGAAGTTGCAGCGCTCCTTGGCCAGCTCGTTGGCGAACGCTTTGGTGATGCCGGCAATGCCGCTCTTGGCGGCGGTGTAGCCGGGCACAAAAATGCCGCCCTGAAACGACAGCATCGAGGCGATGTTCACGACTTTCAGGCGCGCATCGGCGGGGGATTTTTCACGACCTCCGGTGAGCCACCATTTCGCCACGGCCTGCGTGAGGAAGAACGGCGCGGACAAATTGATTTGCAGCAGCGCGTTCCAGTCGGCCTCGGGATGATCCACGATGGGCGCGCGGCGGATGATGCCGGCGTTGTTCACCAGAATGTCCACGCGACCGCAGTCAGCGATGATTTTGGCGATGAGATCGGCGGCGGCCTTCTGGTTCAGCTTGCCGAAATCCTCGGTGTAGCAGTTGAACTTCGCGCCGAGCGCGCGGGCCTTGTTGCCGGTTTCGGTCTGGTCGCCGATGTCCACGCTGACGCAATGCGCGCCTTCGCGGGCAAAAGCAAGAAGGATTGCCTGGCCGATGCCCCGGCTCGCGCCGGTGACGATGGCCACTTTGTTTGTGAATTTTTTGTTGCTCATAAAATTATTTCAAATCCAGCGGTTTCACCTGGTCCATGTCGTCGAACACCTGGTTTTCGCCGGCCATGCCCCAGATGAATTTGTAATTTCCCGTGCCCACGCCGAAGTGCATGGACCAGTTCGGCGACAGCGCCACGTCCTCGTTGTGCAGGAACAGATGCCGCGTCTCCTGCGGCTCGCCGTAAAAGTGCGAGAGAATCTTGTCGCCGAGGTCGAAGTAAAAATAAATCTCCGTGCGCCGCCAGTGCGTGTGCGACGGAAAGGAATTCCAGACGTTGCCCGGCTCCAGCGCGGTCAGGCCCATCACGAGCTGGCAGCTCTGGATGCCGCCCTGGTGGATGAATTTGTAAATCGTGCGCTTGTTGCTTGTCTCCTGCGCCCCGAGATTCACCGGCGCGGCCTCGGACGATTTCATCATGCGCGCCGGATGCGCGGCGTGCGCGGGGCACGACAGCAAATAAAACTTCGCGGGATTCTTCGGGTCGTCGCTCGTGAAGGAAACCGCTTTCGTTCCCACCGGCAAATAAACACAGTCCAGTTTCTCCAGCGAAAAGGTTTTTCCGTCGGCAGCCACTTTGCCCGCGCCGCCGATGTTGATGGCGCCAAGCTCGCGGCGTTCGAGGAAAAACGCACGGCCGGTTTCCTTGTGGTTCGGCAGTTTGACCGGTTTGTCCGCTGGCATCACGCCGCCCACGAACAGCCGGTCGAGGTCGGTGAAATGGGCGACGAGTTCGCCGGCTTGAAACAAACCGGAAATCTGAAACGTGTCGCGCTGCTCCTGCGTGGACATGCCGATCAAGTCCTGCGGGCGCGGCGTGCGGCGGATGGTGTGATGAATCATTTTTTTGAATTTTAGTAAAAGCTGAATTTTTGATCGCTGGCGAAGCTCATTGCCAAATCAGTTGCCTAATCCCCGTGTCCATTTGCACGGTCACTAGCTTGCTGATTTCGTCGTATTGAAAGTTCAGTTGTTCGCGAAGGTAATGACCTTGGTGCGGGTCATTCGCCCAAGGTGTGGTTTTCCGGTCAAATGTGGAGTCGTCCAAATCCGGGGATCGGATGTCGGATCGCAAGGCAATGATGCGGGCTGGTTTTTGGCTGACGCGGAACGACACGGCCACTGAAATTGGCAACGGCTGTTCCAGTCCGGGAGTCAATTTGGGATTGAACATGACGAGCTGACGGTCTGACGGGCTTGGCGGAAAGCTGAAGCTGGCCCGGTGGTCCGGCAGACTGACCGCTGCGGTCACTGCGCTGTCAAAAAACGGTTCCCACGGCTGACTCAAAAGTGCCACCTTGATCAGTTCTTCGTTGCCCAGTTTGAGTTTGTGTCCGTGTTGCAAGGCGTAACTCGCCAATTCGTTGTGATCAAGTCGCGCCACGCCGAAATCGCCGGTCACGAGCAGACCCGAACCGTCGTTGTTGCCGGCAGCTACGAGCAAGGTGGAATCCGCTCCGGTCAATTTGATTCCTTCGCTTCCCAGCGCGGAGGTTTTGAACGGCGCATTGGTGGCGTTGTAGGGCACCAATACGTTCAGAAATGTCGTCTGTTTGGCCTTGGACTGTTCAACCAGCAGCGTGTATTGGCCCCATCGGTCTTCAACCGCGTAGGGATGGTTGGTCATGGCACTGGCAACCGGTTTGGCACAAAGAGAAACGTAATAAGGCGGCACGTTGGAATCGCCACCGTTAACGATTTGAAAATTGACTTTTTTCGGCAAAATCGGAACCACCTCCATGCGTGCCGTGTCGTCACCAAAAGTCAGTGGGCTTCCTTCGGTCAACAATTTGCCAATCGGATTGAGATACCATTCGTAAGGCTGTTCCTGATCGCTTTCCATGCGGTCATGCACCACGGCCACGCCGGAATCGCGAAACCAAACCACGGTGCGCTGCTGGGTCACTCGCTCGTAGGTTTGCAACTTTGCGGAAATGATGCCCATTTGGCCGACATCGCCAACGGCGACCAAGTGCGTGTCGGCGCGGCCGATATTGTTTTGCGAAACCTCATACAGAAATTCCGGTCCATGAGCCTGAACATGTTCGGCGTAGCGGCCATCCAGTCGATTGTAGCCCCAGGGATTTCCGAGACCCACGGTGTTGTGCGCGACGGTTGCCTTGCAATAGCCGCCGTAAGTCAGGTAATCCTGGTATCGTCCAAGCCGGCCCGGATCCACCAACATGGGAATGCCGCGATAGTGCAGTTCCATTTCCAGCGCGTCTGCGTGGGCGTGACCGGAGATAATCAGGCGCTGCTCATTTTCCCGACGCCCGATGTAAGTGGTGCCATACTTGAGCATGAAAAAGTTGTCCAGCGGACCCCAGCCCGACCGGAAAAAGGCATAGCCGGAGAAAGGAAAGTTATTGAACAAAGTGGTCGGTGCTTCCGTTGGCGCAGCCATTTCATAATAAAACAGGTCATACGGTTCGGTGGGAATCCAGTCATTTCTGGCGCGTTGTGCGATGGTGCGTCCGGCCCACACAAACTCCGGTTCATGCAGCTCGACACCGGCTTGCATCAGGTATTCGGCACCGAGTGAATCGCGGTCGGCATCGCCCACGGCGACATGACGTCCGTCCGGCGCGGTCAAGGCCATCCGCCAAGCGAGCGTGCGGCGCACGGCATCGGTGATTGCCGGATCGGAAAAATAATCCCGCACGCCTAGATTTCGGCTGGCGATCATGAATTGAAAAAGCGGCCGGAACGAGCAAGCCCAATAATGCGCCGAGCCTTCGCCGTATCCACCGTCCACGCCAAACTCGGTGAAGAGTAGTTCGGGCAACTGCGATTGCGATTGCCTGAGCCAGTCGGCAGACTCCGGCAAATCCGGCCAATACATCCCGATGATGCTCATCATCGAGGAGGCAAAGACGTGAAAGTTGAGGCAATAAACGCTGCGATAATATTCCGTGTAGCCTTGGGAAAAATTGTTATCCAATGTCCAGCCTTCGAGGAAATGCGCGCACTGGCGCATTTCATCCCGCACTGCCCGACGATCTTCGTCCGTCAGCAACCCGGCTCCAGCGGCAAGGTCGTAAGCCTCCATAAATTGCATGGCACTTTCGCCTTCGTGAATCCCGTCATCGCGCCAATAATGATGGATTTGGCGGGCGCCGATGCGGGCGAGTAACTGCTCGCGGAGCACTTGTCCCAACTCCGGCGTCGGATGCAGGGTAAAGGCGGTGGCCAAAGTTTTGAACTCCGGAATCGGGTTGTCACGGCGGCCAATGGCTATGAGTTCAGCGGTGGTTCTCGGCTGTGGCATGACAGGATATGCCTTTTGCCAACGCGTTACACTTTTGCTGGCCTTGGTTTCCAAGTCGGCATAAGCCGCTGTCAACTCCGGCAGACTGGCCTGTTGCCGCAGTCGCTGAATATCGTTCGTCGTCAGAAAAAGACGCGGAATAATTTCCAAAGTCGAGGCCGGTGCTGCTGGTGCATTTCCAGCGAAGGAAAGCGAAGCCACGCTTAGAAGAAAGGCTGCGAACGCTATGAGGTCGTATTTTATTTTCATGTGTGAGTTACATTTGACTCAACAAGAACTGTGCGCTTAAGCCTGCGACTTCTGGGCCGGCTTCTTCCAACAAGATGGCAAGGCCGGGTTTGCGCGAGCGGATGAATTGAAGAACAGGCACATAGTCAAGTTGGCCGCGGCCGGCGGGAACGGTTTTGAGCGTGCCGTTCTCCAGCACAAAGTCCTTGGCGTGAAAAACCGCAATGTCATCGCCCAACAACTGGAGCGCCTCGGGAATGACACGCGCTTGTTCGCCGGCGTTTTCCCTGGAAAGCAAATTCACCTGGTCAAAAACCACCTTCAGATTTTTGGAGCCGATGATGTCCAGCACGCGCCGCATTTTTTGTGCGCTGGAAACCGTGTGCGCCGCCACCGCCTCCAAGCCGACACTCACGCCGCAACGCTCGGCTTCGGTCACGAGTTCGGACAGGCTGTTCAACATCGCGCCGAAAGCTTCGTCGCCGTGGTTTGCGGGATGGGGCAAATACTCGGCATTCACCGAACCGCTTTCGAGCGCCACCAGACCGCAGCCAAACTCGCGCGCAAAACGCAAATGATCCTTGAAATAATCGAGCAACGTGCGGCGGATTTTCAAATCGGGATAAATCGGATTGACGTAACAGCCGAGCACTTCGATGGCAACGCCTTGCCGCGCGAATGCGCCGCCGATGTTGCGCGCCAGGTCGGCGGTCAATTCGCCAGCTTGGAGATTCAAGCCCGTGATGGCCTTGTTGAGCGCCAGTTGCACACAGGAAAATCCCGAGGCGGCGATGCGTGCCGCCAATTCGTCTGCCGGCGCGCGGCCAAAATCGTGCGCCCTCACGCCCAGACGCAACGCGGGCAAGTTAAGATTTTTATCGAGGCCAGTCATAGCGTCGCTTCGTAATCGAACCAGTCAAAGTCTGCCGGCGATTCGCAGACGTGACCGTTGCCGGTGGCGTAAATGCCCAGCATCACGCCCGTGAAACCGCCCGCAACCTCCGTGCTCAAATAGCGGATGCGGGCATCGCCAAGCACCTTGCGCTCGCCTGATTCTGCCCGCCAGTAAAAATGATAGTGAATTTCATCAGCGGCAAATCCAAGCTCCACCGACCCCGGGGGAATTTCCAATGGCGTGGAGACTGTCCGTAAATCACCAACATGCCGATGCAATTCCACGCAACGCCGGCCTTCACGCAAAACCACCCGCGCTGCATAGCAATGTTCGTTGTTCATGAAGACCACGAGCCCGGCTTCATCGGATTCCCTTCGGGGAATGAAATCAATCAGCGTTGCGGCGCGGCATTGATAGGCGGTTTGTCGTCGCAGGACGCAGGTTGGCGAAGCGATCTCTGACAAAGTTGCAGTCGATCCACGCAATCGCAGCCAGCCCGGGCGGTCGCTGAGGCAATAATTTGTTGGTTCAGGATTGCGCAAGAACACCCAGTGTGGCGCAAGCGTTCCGGTTTCAAATTCGTCGCGAACCGGAACCGCCGGCCACGGATGTAGCGGCAGGTGCGGGGCAGGCATGGCGAGAGCGGCATGTCCCGTGGCGTTGACCACTGGCCAGTCCTGTGCATTCCAAGTCACCGGAGCGAGGAAGGTTTCGCGCCCGAGCGTATGCACGCGCGGAAAGAGGCCCGACACTTCGCGGATGCCCAAGAACACCATCCACCAACTGCCATCATGAGCTTGAATCAAATCGCCGTGGCCAGTGCATTGAAGGGGCTGGCCGGCGACTCCACGGTTAGTCAAGATGGGATTGTGCGGGCAGGCGGCAAATGGCCCCCAAGGGTTGCGGGAACGCGCGATGTTGACCATATGGCCGCGACCCGTGCCGCCTTCGGCCACCATGAGATAATACCAACCATTGATTTTGTAAAGGTGCGGGGCCTCCATATAACCGCCGCCGGTTCCTTTCCACACCGTGTGAATTTCGGAAAGTCGTTTTCCGGTTATGAGGTTGATTTCCGACTGGCGATTTTCCGAGGTGGTCAAATAGACTTTTCCGTCTTCAAAAAAAAGCGAAGGGTCAATCCCCTCCTGATCGAGCAGCACCGGCTCCGACCAAGGCCCAGCCGGATCGGCGGCCGTGACCACGAAGTTGCCTCCAAGCGTCATGTTCGTGGAAATCATGTAAAAAGTTCCCTCGTGGAAACGAATCGTCGGTGCCCAGATTCCGTGCGAGCATTTCGCGCCTTGCAGCGGCAACTGGCTGGCGCGCGTGAGGACATGGCCAAGCTGCCGCCAATGGACGAGGTCGCGGCTGTGGTAAATCGGCACGCCCGGAAAGTATTCGAACGAGCTGGTGACCAGATAATAATCCCCACCGACACGGCAGACGCTGGGATCCGGATTGAAACCTTTCAGAATGGGATTTTCAGTCTGCACGATGGGTCTATTTTAAGTTGAAAAGAATTTCTTCGCCAATCGCTTCAAGGACGCTGGCGGAGGCCCAGCCGTTGTATGTCCACCACGTCGAGGACGGAGCGCCAGTGTCCGCGAATCTTTCGATCAGCAAACCATCACTCGGACAAAAGCGTTCGGAGAGCACCCCGTAGCAGCCATAACCCATTGTGTCCGGATATAATTCCAAACTCTGCATCGCCCAAGCCAGGCCGTCATCGGCGCGTTGCTCCAGATAAGGATCCTTCAACTTGCGCGCGAGATACCGCAACGGTTTTGTGATCACCAAACCCATCGGATGCACGTGGGGGTTGGAAACCGAAGTCACCGAACCACCGCAGGAATTCCAGCCGGATCCCTTCAACGGCGGGACCTCCGGCCGCGTGCGAAATCCGTAGCGCCAAAGAAATTCATACTCGGCACCTTGCCGACCGAGTTCCAGGTAATGGTCATCTCGGGTCAACTCATGCATGGCTGCCGTCGCTTGAATGAAGGCCAGCACACCTTCCATGTCCACGCTCTTCCACGTGTCCATTGGAGTGCCCCAGCAATTGAGCGAACGGACAAATCCCGCATAGTAATTCAACGCGGTTCGCGCATGCTCCCGGTAATGATCGGATTCCATCAGCATATCTGCGAGCGGCATCGCGGCCGCAAACCAGCAGCCGGCAAAGCCATCCCAGTCTGCCACAGCGCGTTCTTTCGTGCTGAAGAGATAACCCAGTGCGCCATCGGATCGCTGCAAGGACATGGCAGTATCGAGGATGCGACAGGCGGTTCTGACCCATTCAGCGGGGAAATCTTTTTTTTGAGATTTTAAGAGCAACGCGCACTTCAACAGGTAATAGGCGGCATGACCGTTGGTATAGGCACAATGACAATCCCGGGTGTGCGGCATGAAGCCCGACCACCAGCCGTTCACCCCGTCCTCGACAATCCGGTTTTCACGCGGATCGCCAATGAGGCTGGCACCCGTGACATCGCGACAAAAACCACTGACGGGATTCCAAGCCGCGCAAATTTCGTTCAAGATGGCTTGAGGAGTTTTAGGCAATGCAATTTCCGGAGCAACCAAGCTCGCCATCAGCAAGGGATAAGCCAGTGCGCCGCCGCCGGTCCAGCCGATTTCCGTGAGTGGCCGCCACGGCACGAGCTGGCGGTCCACGGGGACACGGCACTTGAGATTAGTGTAGTTACCGAAGCGCTCTGAATAATTGATCTTGGCGAACGTTTCCGTCAAACCCCGCAGGCCTTCCTTTGCGGAACGCTGGGGAACTGGTTTTTCGCGCTGACGGCGATACAAATCGCGGATCACTTGATGCGCGATTTGCCGGTCGCCACCAGGCATCAAATACAAGAATCCATCGGCCTTGGCTTCATTGACCAACTGGTGGGTAGGCGGCGCAAATTCCCGCTTGTTGACAAAAGTTAGCGGCCAGTTGCCATACCCCAGACTGACGCCGCAGCTCGCCGGCAAGCAGCTAAAGACGCCGTTGCAAATATAATTGGCTCGGTCCAAATCTACATACGGCGTTATGGCCAGCGCCGCCAGGCCACAATCGCCAATGACCATGGAAACCGGATGCGAGGCACGGTCGGCGCGGAATTCCCAGAGCGGCGCGGACATTTGGTTGCCGGCCTCAGTCGGATGAAGCGTGGGAAATTCATTGGGGCGGACCAGCGCATGATTATTGTCGCCAAAGATGCAAGCCGGGATCAGATGAAAAACATCTCCGGACGATTCCAATCTCAATTCCAATCGCAACCGCATTGGCATTTTGGAATGGAGATGCAATTGATACGGCAACGCCGTCCCAACCTGGCCATCGAAACGCAACTTTACCTCCACGCCGTCAGCGATGCCTCGATAACCGCCGCCATCGGGGACAAGCTCCAGTGGATTCCAATTGTCCCCTTGCCCATATTGCAGAATCAACCTGGCCGAGCAATTGCCGGCGGCGCAATGCAACTCGCCCCGTTTCAACTCAACTTTAATTGCGAACATTTTTTATGTTTCCGAAAAAACAACGGCTTTGCGCAAAGCGGATTGTTCGGCGGGAACAGAGGCTTTGGCTGGATGGCTGGCGCGCAAAAACTGGCTGAGTGCAATCATGGCCAGTCCCTGTGCGAAACCAGTTACGGCGTAGGGAATGGCATTGTAATCTGCCGCCGTCGGCATGACCGGTGTGCCGCCCGAGGCGGACAGCAATTCGCCCTCGGGAGATATTTGCCGGGCCAGTGCCGCATAAGCCCGGTCGGCTGCCGTCCGGTGGCGAAATTCTCCCCACGGCTGCTGTCCAGCCCAGCGCAAGCCCGTGGCGAAGGCGGCTGTCGCGGACATTTCCAGATACGTCGAGGGTTCATTCATGACCGTGTGCCACGCGCCGTTTTCACTCTGGACGGCCAAAACGCCTTCGAGGTGCTGCCGGAAATTGCTCAACAGCACCGTATGTCCCGGAGTTCCGGCAGGCAGGATTTCCAATACTTCAATGGAGGCCGCCGTGAACCAGCCGTTGCCGCGTCCCCACAACACGCCGGTCTGCGACTTGGTCGCCCCGTCATAGCCGTGAAAAATAAGTTTGGTGCGACTGTCCCGCAGATAGCGGTAATGGTTGGAAAATTGTTCCACGGCCTCGGCAACATAATGGCGGTTGCCGGAGATTGTTCCCCACTTGGCCAGAAAAATACAACCCATGAACAAAGTGTCCGCCCACACTTGCTGGGGATATTCATTTTCCGTGCAGGAGTGCTCATAAGTTCCGTCGGCCAAGCGCGGCGCTTTTTTAACACACCACGCGGCGTATTCTTCACAAACCTCGCGATACCTTGGTTGTGGTGAGAGGCCGACCAACTCGGCAATCGCCAGCAGCGGCGCAGTGGTGTTGATGCTTTTCGGCAACTTGCCGCCGGCCAGATGCCGGTCCACCCATTCCTGCACGAAAGACAAACTGTCGGCGTCGCCCAGGGCAGCGTGGGCCTGCATCAATCCGTGGAGCGCGACCCCCTGATGCCATTGCCATTCGTCAAAATTAATGCACCGGTCCGCGTGTTCCGTTGCCGTGTTTTCGCCGGTCGTGCGCGAAACCAGTTTCGCCAAAAGATTCTGTGCTTGTGATGTGTTCATAATTTATTTGCCGATCAACATGAGTGCCTTGAAAAATAGGAGAACGATTCCGACCATGCCGCAGCAGGCCAGAAAACCCAGGGCATCCGTCCGGTTCCACTTGGTGAATTCCTAATCGGATTTGGGAAAAATCTTGGTGTGGTCGAACCGCGCGGGCTGGGCGTCACTGTCCGCGACGGCAAGGGCATCAGCTTCCGGAGTCGCCGCCACCGGGGTTTTGAGACGCGCGTAAAACCGGTCGAGCTTTTGCGGGTCACCCCGCTTGGTCAGGAGGCTGACGGGAATCAGCACCAGAAACGGCAGGACGGCATCCACGAGAAAGCGCACCGTCATCACCGTGGGCGGCGTGAAGTTCTTGACGTTCACTCCCAGCAACGAAAGCAGATAGACTTCGATGTTGAAGCGGCCGATTCCTTCGAGGGGCGAATTAGGATCGGCTGGATTTTTTCGGGCCACGCCGTCCTCAAAGAACAGCGGCACGGCATCGGCGTGGTGTTCTTTTTCAATCATCTGGCCTACTTGTTCCGCACGGCCTCGGGAAACATCCTCGGCAGTGGCGGCGGCGCGCACCATAGTCACTGGCTCCTGTGTCATCACGGTCAAGGCCGGCGACTGACGGCACGCTGGTAATGACGACACCACGAACGGAATCACGGCAATAAATAAAATCCCGGCGATGACTTCGATCATGACCGCTGCCCGGGTCAGGCGGCGCCACAAGAACATCAGCAAAATTGGCGCGCCCCACGGCACAGTGATGGTGAGCAGAAATTTGAGCAACGAAAGGGCGTTCCCCATCCAGAGCGCCACCCCGACTCCCAAACCCAGAACCAACGGCACGGAAGCCCGCGCGACAAACATATAGTGTTTTTCAGTCCGCCCCGGGAACAAGGGTTCGTAAAGGTTTTTGACCACGAGTGCCGAGACCACCACAGATTGCGCTCCCAAGTTGGCAAGTTTCCCTCCCAAAATACCGACAATCATCGTCCCAATCAGCCCCACCGGCAACAGGAGCAGAGTCAGCCGCCCCCAAGTTTGGTCGGGATCAGATCGATTAGCTCCCCACAATGCCAGAGCGATCAAGCCGGTCATGCCCCAGGCAATGGTGACGAAACGTTTGCTGAAGCCCCCCGAAACCGCCCCGATGCGCGCCGCCAGTTCGTCTTTGGCGGAGCCGCTCACGTTCATGTTGGACTGGACGGCGGTGATGCCGACAAAATTTGCGAGCAACATCGCGCCAATCGAATACCAAGTGTATTGGCTGAACTGGCCGTCCCCAAAAATGTAGAACATCGCGGCCGGCACCTTTTCATGCAGGGCGTGAAATCCGCCCAGCCGCGCCAGTCCAAACGGGATGAGAATTACCGAAACGATCATCACCAACACGGCTTGAATGGCGTTGACCACGGCGGTGACCGTGAGTCCACCCATGGCAATGATGATGGCAACAAGAAGTGAAGAGCAAATGTAGAACGGCAGCGGCCGTAAATAGGAAACACAAGGATTGATTTGACCTGCATCGCAGAGGCCTTTTAGGACCACGTAGCGATCTTGTTGAGTAGGCGAGAGCGGCTGCTGCTGGCGCAACGCACGCAAAGTCTCGTAGTCCTTATAATCCAGAAGCATTTGCCGGTCGGCTGCCGTGTAGGCTGAAGGAGACTTGACCATGATGGGCTGGAGAGTTTTCAAAGCAATGACGTTACCCAGTCCGATGGTGAAGATGACCATGCCGATGGCCACCAGCGCGTAAAGCGTGGCCAGCCGCCGGCAGCCGAACCGATCCTCAAATAACTCGGCCATCGTGGTCAGCCGCACCCGGCGAAACCAGACCGTCATGAACCAATAATACGGTGTCAAGAACAGCGGGATCAACAACAGCCAGATGCCGCCGATGCCCTGTTTGTAAACCGAGCTGGCTGCCGCCGGCGCTGAGCTCGGATCGGTCATATTTCCGAAATTCAGGAAGAACTGATACCACTTGCCTAACTTGCGTCCGCCCAGAAAAAAATCCGATTCTGTTTTGGTTCGACGGGAAAGCCGGTGTCCAATCGCCAGCAGGACCAAGACGTAGGCCAGCAAAATACCCGCGTCAAGTGGATGAAGGCCGAGAATGGTCATGCTTGTGTTTTAATTACCATAACAATTGCCATTTACGAACGCAAGTTTTTTTAAAAATTATTTTAGGATTCAGTGCTTATGCGGCTGGCAGCACGAGCTTGGGCGGTATGCTGATGCCCACCGGTCCGGGCTCATCGGGATGCTGGATACGCCACAGCAATTGGTCAACGGTTCGCAGAGCGATCATCGAGAACTGTGTGTCAATGTAGGCGGACAACAAGTTGGAGCGGCTCATCCATTCGGGACTGTAATCGCCAACCACCAGTTCCAAACGTTTATCGGCATCCAACCGCTGTTTTTGCAGTTCCAGAATAACTGTTGCCAGCGACAGGGCACCGACGAGGTATATTCCGGTCGGCCGGGGTTTGGCTTTTGCCAAATCCCGCAATTGGTTTGCCAAAAAAGTCTCTTCGCCCTCGCCTTCGTATTGCAAAACCGGCGAAGGATCCACGGTTTGGGCGCGCGGTTCGAACACGCTGGCTCCGTGGGCGCGGGCAAACGACGCGAAGGCAGCACCGCGCATCCGAAAAGCGGGATAGTTGGGTTGCAAATTGATCACGCCCAAGTGGCGGTGGCCTTTCCCCATCAAATGCTGCACTGCCAGACGGGCGTTGCCTTCGTTGTCCGGCTGCACATAGTCCGCCCAAAACGTGTCGCTCCGCCGGGTCATCATCCAAACGGTTGGCACCTTGCGCAGTTGCTGTGAGGCGTTTTCAATGGGCTCCATGCCCATGGCAATCACGCCGTCCACATGTTTCAGGTCAATAATCGGCGGCAGCTTCGCGGGATCGGGCATCGGCACCAGGATGAGATTCAATCCATGATTGGTCAGGGCGGTGGCAATCATGTTGAGCGACGGTGTGGAGCGCATATGCGTCTGGCTCATGGCCACCAGCAGGCAGGCCACATTGCCGGTTCTCAACCCCTGGTTTTTGGCGGTTCGCGGCCCGCGCCGCTGGGCGGGGGCCGGCGGTGTATAACCCGTTTCCTGCATGGCTCGCTTGACCTGTTCCACGGTGGCTGGCGACACCAATGGGCTGCGGTTGATTACCCGTGCCACAGTGGTTGGTGAAACTCCGGCCCGCTTTGCGACGATTTCAATGCTCATTTTTTATAGGACAGGAAACAGACTGTAGCGTTAGCGAAAGAAAGCAGCAAAAACAGTCATTTCGTTTCTATAGCAGATTTAGCTTTGATCGTCAATTATCCTCATTTTTTCACACTTCTTTTGTCAATCCAATAATCTGCGCTTCTCGGTTCTCCTGCGCGAAATGATGATATTTCTCAATATCTAGTGTTTTTCTGGATTATTTTAACGAATGAATGCCGGCTTGAACCATGCAGTTGGCATCGTTTCCACGGATTTTAACTGGTATTTGTAATGACAATGGAAGTTTTCCAATGGAAATTTATGATTAGAACCGGGCTGTCCATTCTCCATTTTGGAAACGTCAAAATCACCGGCTTGCGGAAAAAATAGGCTCTATATTCAATTTATAGCGCACAATTCCAAATCTCCCGCAGGTTTATGGTGCTTTTGCGGCAGTCGCCCGCGTTAAAAGTATTTCCCTTTTTGGTGTTGACAATTTCAATGGTAGATGTATTTTTTCCTAAATCTCTTGCATTCGACCTGCCAAAATATCAAGTCCTGCCATCGCGCTGCCGCGATTTCTGTCGTGAATTGCGGATGGGTTGTGGAGTTGTCCCGACTGTTTGATGCGAGAGCTTCGCAAGTGAGAAGTCTTCAATGTCAACCTGAACCGCCCATGTCGCAGTGGGCTTGAAAACAAACATGAAAACAACAAACCGCAAATTGATAATTATGAAAAAGTTCAAAACCAAAGTGGGGCTGGGGCCACTTTATCGGCCGTTTGCCAGCCTCTGTGCCGTGTCACTGGCTGCGCTCGGATTCCTCGGTGGGGCATTGCAAATTAGGGCAGCTTCCATTGATACTTGGGTGGGTAATACCGATGCTAACTTTTCTACCGTCGCCAATTGGACTTACAGCAGTGGCAGTGGGCCAGCGGCATCGGGTGATTCGTGGGTATTTGGCGCTGCTGGCACTGCCGGGACGACCCTGACCGACGATGTTGGGACCGGCACTTCATTTAATGTCACAAATATCACTTTTAATGCGGGTGCGCCAGCCTACACTATCCTCAACAATGGCTTCGTGAACAATTACACCCTTCGTGGTAATATCACAAATAACAGCACAAGCCTTCAAACAATCAACGATGTTATAACTCTCGCCGGCAGCAGGACTGTCCTCACCACCGCCGGTGGGGGCAATGTCACGTTTGGAAACTGTATCAAAAGCTCAACGCTAATCGTTGCCGGCGCGGGGACCGTCACCCTTTCTGGAAATACAACGGACAACGCGAATTTGAATCCGGATGTCCAAACCAACGCAACGTGCGTGCTCGCCAAGACGTTGGCTGGCATTGGAGCCGCTGCTAACGCTACGGTGGAGAATGGCGGAACGCTGAGGTTAGGAGCCGGCAACGGCAGGGAAATTTATATACTCACAACGATAAATAGTGGCGGAGTTTTTGATCTGAATGGATTTGGGGAAGGCACGAACTCACAGGGCGGCGCCTATATTAAGGTCGCGGGGACAGGAATCAGCAGCGGTGGCGCACTCGTTAATAACAATACCACGTCGATCGGGACATACACCAAACCCGTTTCGCTCACTGGCAATACCTCGATGGGTGGTGCGGGTTATCTGAATCTTCTCGGAAGTGTCACCAACGGCAGCAGCTATAGTATTACCCATGCCGGCGCCGGGATCCTAAGGCTTGCGGGAACCAACTCCTACAGCGGTGGGACTGTTTGTTCCGTCGGCACCGTTCAATTTGGCAAGACAAACTCCATGCCTGCTTCCGGCACGGTGGCGATCAGCGGTGCGACGTTGGCGGTTAACGTCGGCGGCAGCGGTGAGTGGACGACCAACGCCAGTGGCAACGGCACGATTGCCGGATTGCTCGCCGGCTTGGGCGGCCAGTCCGGAAGTGTCGTCACCTGGACGGGGAATTGTTCACTGGGTCTGGATACCAGTTCCGACGCCTTTGGTCTGACGTATAGCGGCAATATTGCCGACCTCTCCTCACCATTGGGTTTCGTCAAACTTGGCGCGAATACCCTGACGCTTTCCGGCAACAATACCTACTCCGGCAGCACCACGGTCAGTGGCGGCACGCTGGCGCTGACCCCGGCCTTCAAGGGCACCGGGGCGGTTTCCGTGAGCGATGTGTGCGGACTGGCTGTTTCGCTGAGTGCTCCGGGCACTACCTTGCCGTTGTCTTCCCTTACTTTGGGCAACACCGGCAACACTACCCTGCAATTCATAAATCCAGCTTCCACCACGGTTCCCGCATTGACCGCCACGAATCTGACGGCCAACGGCTCGGTGTTGTTTACCTTTGCCTTTACCAGTTCACCGATTCTGTCGCCGGGGCAATATCCGCTCATCAAATATACCGGCAGTATCGGCGGCAATGGGTTCGCTGCCTTTAAAGCGAACTATCGCTATTTCGGTAGCGCCACGCTGTCGAATAACATCGCCAACAGTTCCGTGGACCTGGTCGTCACCAGCACCAATCCCGTGCCCGATGTCTGGACCGGCAATATCAGCGGCAACTGGGACACCACCACCACGAATTGGACGGTTGCCGGGATTGCCTCGGCCTACGCCGATGCCGATCCGGTGCAATTTGACGACACCGCCGCTACGAGCAGCGTGAACATTTCCACCGCTGTGTCACCCGCTATCGTGGTGGTCACCAACAACGCTCAGAATTACACCTTCACGGGCAATGCCATTGCGGGTTCCGGCTCGCTTGTCAAGAAAGGAGTTGGGATGCTGACAATGAGCACCACCTCCAAAAATACCTTCACCGGCGGCGTGACAGTCTCGGGTGGCACGCTACAAGCCGGCAATGCCAACCAGGCCTTTGGATCCTCCGCTAACGTGGTGGTGGTGACCAATGGCGGAACGGTGGATTTCAATGGATATAGCTATATCACGCAGAGCAAATTCGTAATTAGTGGCACCGGGGTTGGCGGTCTTGGCGCTCTGGTAAACAACGGCGCAAATTTCCAATATATATGTTCCAACGTGGTGTTGGCAGCCGATGCGACCGTCGGTGGAACCGAGCGGTTGGATATGAATCCATCTGGAGCCACCACGAATACACCTTCAGGTGCCGTCATGTTGGATCTTCAAGGTCACACTTTGACCTGCGCGGGAACTCAATTCTCCGTGTTCCACGGGTTAATAACAGGCGGCAACATCAATGTGATGACCAATATGGAGTTGTGTCTGCGCGCGGGAACGATATGGACCAACGCTGGCAGCCGACTAACGCTTGGCCCGGGCACCACGCTGTGGGCTCCCAACAATGGCAATACCTTGGATATCACGGTTCCGATCTACGCAAACGGTGCGATCATTTCACCTTTTGTGCAAGGTGATGCAGATTATTTCAGCCCTTTGATCTTGGGCGCCAATACCACCAATACTCTGGCTGCTGGCGGAACCGCCTATCCTGTTCGTCAATGGGCGCCGATCAGCGGCACCGGGCAACTTCTCATCGGTGGTGGTGGTCCGGTGTTCTTGTTCGCCACCAACACCTACACTGCGAGCACAGTCATCACCAACGCAACTACGCTGGCTTTGACCAACACCGGTTCCATCAACAATACCCCGCTTATCTCAATTTTGTCAGGAGCCACGCTGGATGTCTCCGGCCTTGCTTCGAGCACCTATAACTTGAGCGCCAGCACGGCGTTGGAAGCGGAAGGCATCAGCGGCAGTCCGGCGACGATCAACGGCGCGGTGGGCGGCACGGTGAACCTGGGCTCGCAACCGATCAGCCTGGCCTACGATGGGACTGATCCGGCCTTGACGATTTCCCAAGGAACGTTGCAATTGAATGGCAATGCCTTCACCGTCAACGGCGCGGTGCTGGCCAACGGCACTTACGTCATTGCCCAGCAGGCCAGCGGCAGCATCAGCAGCAGCGGCAGTTATCCGACCGTGACCGGCACTGCGATTGGCGCGGGCCAAGTGGGGGCCATCAATGTCAGCGGTGGTAATGTCAACCTGGTGGTCAGCTCGGCACCCAGTGTGCCGCCGGGATTCCCGGCCAACGCGGTTTCAGTCAACAGCGGCGTGGTGTCATTGAGTGTCACTGGTGCGGTGGGAGCGCCGTTCTCGCTCTGGGCCACGACCAATCTTGCGCTGTCACCGATCACAAACACCTGGACGAAGTTGACCAACGGCACAGTGTCTGCCAGTCCGTTCACCATCACCGATCCGGGTGCAACCACGAACCGGCAGCGGTTCTATATCTTTAGCTCGCCTTAATCGGGGGGTAAGGTGGTTGGGAAACCTGTGGAGGGCGTTTGGGTTGCGCCCTTCACAGGCTTAAATGCGGTGGCAGTTAAATTTAAGATACTAAGAATGTTGCGATATGAAAGACACATTAAAAACACGTAGCTGCCGGCGGGAGCATTTGGCTTTCACGCTGATTGAATTGTTGGTCGTCATAGCCATCATCGCGATTTTGGCTGCGATGCTGTTGCCGGCTTTGAGCAAGGCCAAGAATCGGGCACAAGGAATTTCCTGTATCAACAACATGAAACAGTTGGGTTTGGCTGGGATTCTTTATGGCAGCGACTTCGGGGATTATTTGCCTAGAAATTGGCCGTTAGGGATGGGTGGAACAACTGACATTGGCCGACCCAACTGGGTTTACGGCAGCTTTTCCAGCAATCTTGGAACGGGTGAGGTGGAGACTCCTCCAGGATGTGCAACGAACCCATTTTTTTTGGGTGTGAATGGAGATTCTGGATTTGGTGTAACATTATTAGGTTCTATCGGAAGTTATGCCAAGGCGGCTGGGGTCTATCATTGCCCCGCTGATACCTACAATGACCCCGCTTACAAGGCGCTTCGTGTCCGATCCTGCTCAATGAACTTGCAGTGTGGAAGCACGCCGGCCGGCGTGCTACAATCAGATCCAATAAATTATCAGCTGTTCAGCAAGTATAGTGATTTTGGCATAGGTATAGGTAGCTCGGATTGTTTCATCTTTTTAGATGAAAATCCATTGAGTTTGGATGATGGCTGGTTTCAATATTCCCTCGATGGAAGCAGTGTCAAAAACCGGCCGGCAGTGAACCACGGCGATTCATCGTCGTTTGTTTTTGCTGACGGTCATGCTGCGCTTCAAAAATGGCACGATAAGTTTCTGAACATTAGTTCGAGCGGTTCGGAGAGTGATACCATGTGGCTGGCCCAACATGGCACGGTTCACAGGTGATTGAGAGCGCTCGTGGTTTAAAGCTACTAAATGAATCACAAAATAAAGCGTCGCATAACCAACGCGACATTTTGTCGACACGCCCGCCGATTGTTCGCGGCTTTGCTCGGACTGAGCTTGATTGTGGCGCCCGTGTTCTCGGCTGGTGCGGGCGAAAGCCTTCTTTTAAAATATGTCCGGCTAGCCATTGCGGGTGACTCGATCACGGAACAGAAGATTTATAGCCGTGACCTTGAGATGTATCTCACCGTCTGCCAACCGCAACTGGAGGCGTGCGTGTTCCAGTTTGGCTCGGGCGGGGAGACGGCAGGTGGTTTTCTGTCGCGGATGGACGCGGACTTAAAATATTTTAAGCCCACGATGGTGACGCTCTGTTATGGCATGAACGATGGCCATTATCACGCTTATGAGCCGTCCCTCGGAGAGGCTTATGAAAAAGCGCTAGCTGAAATCGTTTCCAAGCTAAAATCCGAAAATGTGCAACCCGTCGTGAGCGGTCCCGGGGCAGTAGATACCGAATATTTCAAATCACGCGGGCTCAGTGTGCCATGCGATGTTTACAACCAGACCTTGCAGGAATTGTCGGCCATCGCCGGCAAAGTCGCGGCCAGCAATCAATGTCCGCACGTGGATTTGCACGGGCTGATGATGGAGGTCATGGCCAAAGCCAAGCTAGCTCTGGGCCAGGACTATGATGTTTGCGGGCGCGACGGAGTTCACCCTCATCCCAACGGCCACTTGATCATGGCCTACGCGTTTTTGAAGGACATGGGTTTTGATGGCGACCTTGGCACCGTGACGCTGGATTATCAGGGCAAGTCTTCCGCCGAAGGCGGACACGTTCTCAAGTCCTTTGACCAAGGCCAAGCGGTGGTGGAAAGTCATCGTTATCCGTTTTGCTTTTCCGGCGATGTCCATTCCACGAACTCGGCTGACAGTATTTTGCCGTTCCTGCCATTCAATTTCGACCTGAATCGCCTGACCCTGGTGGTTAAGCATGCACCGTCCGAAAAAATGAAGGTGACTTGGGGAAAACAGCAAAAGGTATTTTCCAAAACCGATTTGAAAAAAGGGATCAATCTGGCGGCGGAGTTTAATCCTAATCCGTTCAATGCGGACTTTGAACGGGTCGAGACCGCAGTGGCAGCCAAACAGGCTTACGAAACAGACATGATCAAAAACATGGCCCACGGTTTGAGAGCCGTGAGAAACTCGTATCAGCAGGACAAGGAAGCCATGGCGGCAGTTGATTTGCTCGACCGGAAAATGATTGAGCGGTGGGAAGATTTGAATGCCAAGGTCAAGGCGAGTTTCAAACCGGTAACCTCCACAATCCGGATCGAAAGCGCGTCTGAATAATCTTGTCGGCGCAATTTCTTCAATTCGAGCCAGACTATGAAAACTAATCGGTCCTGGTTCTTCAGCGGCAAAGTCGCTCGCCTCCTCCATATCGCAGTTCTGGTCGTGAGCCTTGGTTGGGCCGTCGCCGGTCGAGCCATAACTTATCTGGGCTGGGTTTTACAGGCACAAACCGATTCTTTGACCACCGGATTGACAACCAATTGGGTTGTGATTCCGGGTTCGTCCGTGGTCACCACAACAAATGTTCCTTTGTCCGGAACCAACCAGGCCGTGTTTTATCGCCTCATGTATCAGCCGTGACTTCTTTGCTGAAACCTCAAACCAAACAAAATGCTATGCAAAAACCACAAGCAAAGAACAGCATGCTCGCACAAGCTGACGGTGTCCATTTTGGGCACGCCGTCTTGAGGCGGGTATTTGCAAAGAAATCAACAAAGCGAATCAATCTGGCTTTTGATTTGCCTGCCGGTGATTTTCTCCTGCATTTCCCTCAACTTCTCGGTCTTTTGTTATTGGTGAATGTCTTGAGTGTTTGCCCAACCATGGCCGTTTCGACCGATACATGGGTGGGCGGGAG
>Ga0164297_10000100_pt1 | contig 104161 bp, 96 predicted proteins | sample GEODES058metaG_FD_113539 | JGI IMG/M metagenome (GOLD analysis project Ga0164297, IMG submission 113539) | Dystrophic lake water microbial communities from Trout Bog Lake, Wisconsin, USA - GEODES058 metaG | ecosystem: Environmental > Aquatic > Freshwater > Lake | place: USA: Trout Bog Lake...
ACCTCGCCGCGCTTTCCCGGCGTCCGACAGACTGCCGTGGCGCTACCGCACGCTGAGCAACCGGGTCATAAAAATCCTAAATTTTTCAGTATGTTAGAATTCCCCCTGGTGATTTGGGTACTTTAACCGCCCCGTGGTGGGAGCGCCCCCGGGCGTCGAAGGAATTGGCACGCTGTTTGCTTGTCTCGGGGGGCGGCTCATCGGCTTCTGGAAACGCACGGTCCGGCTCAATCAAGGGATTATCGTCATCATGTTCAAACACCTTCGCGGAATGCTGCTCACCACGGTCCTTGTGGCGGCGACTTTCGGAGCTAGCGTTCGCGCAGACGAGGCACCCCTCAATCCCACGACCGACGCTGCAGTGGCCGCAGCCCCGGCGGCTGCGCCGGGTCCCGCCACCGAGGCCACGCCGACGACGCCGCAGCTTGTCACCTTGGACAAGATTTCAGCGGGCGACACTGCCTGGATGATGACCTCGACGGCCCTGGTTCTGCTAATGACCATCCCGGGCCTCGCGCTGTTCTATGGTGGCATGGTCCGCAAGAAGAACATTCTGTCGACCTTGATGCAGAGTTTCGCGATCACTTGCGTCGTCACGCTACTCTGGTGGGCTGTCGGCTACTCGTGGGCCTTCACACCCGGAAGTCCGTATCTTGGAGGCAGCGGACGGCTCTTTATGAACGGCATGACCTTCATGAAAGACGCCGGCAAGCTCTCGGTCTCGCATCTGGCGTTGACGATCCCGGAATCCGTCTATGCGATGTTCCAGATGACCTTTGCGATCATCACACCGGCACTGATCTGTGGTGCGTTTGCCGAGCGAATGAAGTTTTCAAGCATGCTGGTATTCATGTCCGTCTGGTCGCTGACGGTGTATGCCCCCGTCGCCCACTGGGTTTGGGAGCCGTCCGGATGGTTGAGCACGCTTGGCGTCCTGGATTATGCCGGCGGCACGGTTGTGCACATCAATGCGGGTGTCGCGGCGCTCGTGTCTGCGCTGGTGCTCGGTAAACGCATCGGCTATGGTCGCGAATCCATGCAACCTCATAACCTGATCCTGACGGTGATCGGTGCATCTTTGCTGTGGTTCGGTTGGTTTGGCTTTAACGCAGGCTCTGCGGGTGCCGCGGATGGTAGAGCGGGACTTGCCATGGCGACCACGCAGATCGCGACGGCGGCGGCGGCCCTCGCGTGGATGTTCGCGGAGTGGATTCTCAAGAACAAGCCCTCGGTGCTAGGCATTGCGTCGGGCGCCGTGGCGGGCCTCGTCGCGATCACACCAGCCTCCGGCTATGTCGGTCCGACCGCGGCGGTGGTGATCGGACTCCTCGCCGGCATCATCTGCTTCTTCTCGGCCACCTCGCTCAAACATGCCTTTGGCTACGACGATTCCCTCGACGCGTTTGGCGTTCACTGCGTGGGAGGCATTGTCGGCGCGTTGCTCACGGGCGTATTCGCCAGCAAGGAAATTTCGGGAATGGACGGTTCGATGCTGACCCAAGCAATCGGCGTCGGCGTGACGCTGGCCTACGGAGGGGTGATGAGCTTCGTGATTCTCAAAATCATCGACCTCACCATGGGACTACGCGTCAATGAGGAAGATGAGCGCGAAGGTCTCGATACGTCACTGCACGGCGAGCGCGTCGACTGACCCACAGCCGGCCTGATTCACGCCGGCATCTTGCGATGCCGGCTAACGATCTCGACACGGGCTTCGGCGAGACCACGGCGTCGTGTCAACGGACGTTGGTGCGTCAGGCCCACCATCCGTTTTGGTTAACCCTCAGCTGTCCAGTGCAATATGGCGATCTGCTTGAGCTTCGCCGTGACTGACCTGTCTTGGGACGCCGCCCTCCTGATTTGGAATGTATAAGTCACTGAATCACAATGAATCATCACCTCCGTGTCGGTGTCGTCGTACACCAATCCGGTGACAGCCCAAGCACGTTCTCCGTGGCAAGCTAACCGCCTCCATTGACGCCTTGCCACAAACCCGCCAAGGTGTCGCGCATTGCGTTCGATGACCATCGCCGCCAGGAGATCGTGTGAAGGCTAAAGCAACTACCCGCCCGAAACGCGTGACCCGCGCCTCCGCCGAGGAAGCCGTCAGAACACTGCTCCATTGGGCCGGTGATGATCCCTCGCGGGAGGGCCTGATCGATACGCCAAAGCGTGTCGTCGATGCCTACCGGGACTGGTTCTCCGGTTACGCCATAGACGGTGCGGCCTATCTCAGGCGCACCTTTGAGGAGGTCGCAGGCTACGACGAAATGGTGGTGTTGAAGGACATCATGTTCGAGTCGCACTGCGAGCACCATATGGCACCCATCATCGGACGGGCCCACATCGGTTACTTGCCGCGCAACAAGGTTGTCGGCATCAGCAAGCTCGCGAGGGTCGTTGACGTATACGCACGACGATTCCAGGTGCAAGAAAAGATGACCGCCGAAATCGCCGCCTGTATCGCCGACGTTCTGAAACCACGTGGCGTGGGGGTAGTCATCGACGCTTCCCACCAGTGCATGACGACCCGCGGCGTACACAAGACAGGCGTTTCCATGGTGACGAGCACGCTGCTCGGCGCGTTCCGTGAGGATGCGAGGACGCGCGCTGAGTTCCTAGGCATCGTCCAGCACTCGAGCGCGCGCTGACGGAATCACAGCATCGAGGCTGGTGGATCATCGACCACAGTGATTCGTCGGCGCGGAGACTTCGCCATGAGTGAACGTACGCTGGGTGCCTGCGGGCCCAAAGTGTCAGCCATCGGTCTCGGCTGCATGGGCATGTCTGACTTCTACGGACCTGCCGACCGACGTGAGAGCCTAAGCACAATCCATGCCGCCCTGGACGCAGGAATCACGCTGCTCGACACGGGCGACTTCTACGGAATGGGACACAACGAACTGCTGCTACGGGAAGCGCTCGGTGACCGACGACGCGACGCCGTGACCCTCAGCGTCAAGTTCGGTGCCCTCCGTGACCCGACCGGCGCGTGGGCGGGATACGACGCACGCCCGCAAGCCGTCAAGAACTTCCTCACCTACACGCTGCAACGTCTCAACACCGACTACATCGATATCTATCGACCCGCACGCCTCGACCCATCGGTGCCCATCGAGGACACGGTCGGGGCTATCGCCGATATGATCAAAGCGGGTTATGTGCGATATGTCGGACTATCGGAGGTCGGGCCAGCCACGCTCAGACGGGCGGCCGCCGTTCACCCGATCTGCGACCTGCAGATCGAATATTCGCTGATCTGCCGGAACATCGAGCCAAGTATCCTGCCCACCTGCCGCGAGCTTGGGATCGGCATCACCGCCTATGGAGTACTCGCCCGCGGCTTGATCAGCGGACACTGGCGCGGCGATCGGGGACGGACGGATTTCCGCGATCAGAGCCCGCGCTTTCAAGGCGACAACCTCGCCGCCAATCTGAAACTGGTCGAGCGCCTTCGGCATTTCGCAACCGAGCGCGGCCTCACCATCGCCCAGCTTGCGATCGTGTGGGTCCTGCATCGTGGACTAGACGTCGTGCCGCTGGTCGGCGCTCGCGAGAGGCACCGACTTGCCGAATCGCTACAGGCCCTCCACCACCCACTGACGGATGCCGACCTCGTCGCTCTCGATCAGCTCATGCCACTTGGGATTGCGGCTGGCGAGCGCTATCCCAAACCCGCGATGGCGCATCTCGACAGCGAAGCGGACCCGACCCGTTAGTACGCCGGCCGATCAGTGTCATCGCTTTGCAATAGCGGCTGCACTACGCTGTGAGCGACTACTTTCCGGAGAAGAGAATTGAAAATACGCGCCTTTGCCGTTGAACAATGGATGAACGCGCACGAAACACGCTGCGAGCTGAACCTCGCCGAGACGTGTGTCGACTCACTCACCGTCGAGGCACTGCTCGAACTCTGTGGCCTGGGTCCGGACGCATTGGCCGATCTTTTGCCACAACGCCTGACCTACGGACCCATCGAGGGGTCCCCACGACTGCGTGCGGCAATCGCCACGCTCTACAAGCGGCAGACGCCACAAAATGTGCTGGTGACGCACGGCGCGATCGGCGCCAACGCGCTGGTTTACCAGACACTGGTCGATGCGGGCGATCGAATCATCTCGATCGTGCCAAATTATCAACAGCACTATTCGATACCAGAGAGTCTTGGCGCCCATGTCAAACGACTCGAACTCAAGGCTGAAGATGGATATCTGCCCGATCTCTCGGAGCTCAAGCGGCTGGTCACACCCGGAACGCGACTGATCGCTCTGTCGAATCCGAACAACCCAACCGGCGCGCTGCTGCCTGAAGCCATGCTCGTTGAGATCGCCGACATCGCCCGCGCTGCCAATGCATGGATCGTGGCAGACGAGGTATACCGAGGGACACCGCAGCAGGGCGACGCGCTGACACCCTCCCTCGCCGACCTTTACGAGCAGGGCATCAGTATCGGCAGCATGTCCAAATCCTTCTCGCTGGCAGGTCTGCGGCTTGGCTGGATCAGCGCGCCAACGGAGCTGTTACGAGAGGTTGAGATTCATCGGGACTACAATACGATCAGCGTCGGCATGCTCGACGATCACTTTGCGGCACTGGCGCTTGAGCACGCGGATAAGGTACTGGCTCGAAGCCAACATATCGTACGCACAAACCTGGCAATCCTCGATCAGTGGCTCACAACGCAACCTATGCTCTCCTACGTCAAGCCCATGGGCGGCACCACCGCGCTCGTGAAATACCAGGCCAAGCTCTCCTCAGTAGAGTTCTGCACCCGACTGCTGGAAGCGACCGGCGTGTTGTTCACACCGGGCAGTGCCTTGGAGATGGAGGGGCACGTGCGTATTGGATACGCGAACAACCAACAGGTGCTCACGGAAGGTCTCGCGCGCGCTGCGGCGTTTCTCGAAACCATCGCTTCCGAACAGAGCTCTTGAGGACCCTGGCGTGACCGCAAACGCACCATCGCAAGACGTCATCATCTACCACAACCCCGCCTGTGGCACATCACGAAACGCGCTCGCCTTTCTGCGCGAAGCCGGCATCGAACCAATCGTCATCGAATATCTCAAGACGCCGCCCGATCGAGACACGCTCGCAACCCTAGTTCGCGACAGTGGCCTGACCGCGCGCGCACTCCTGCGCGAAAAGAGTCAGGCTTATGAAGAACTCCAGCTCGCAGACTCGCCCCATACTGACGAACAATTGATCGAACTGATGACGCAGCATCCGATCCTGATCAATCGACCTATCGTCGTGACGCCGTGGGGGACTCGCCTCTGTCGGCCGTCGGAGTCCGTGAAGGAATTGTTGGCGCTAAAACCCGGTCGAACTGCGACCTGAACGGTGCGTAAAAAACATCGCTGTGGTAGAACAGCGATCCATGACAACCACAAACACCGTTCAGCGGACGAATAGTCCGGCGCAGGTCCTGTTCGCGAGCCTCGTCGGGACCACCATCGAGTTCTTTGATTTCTATATCTATGCCACCGCGGCAGTGCTGGTATTCCCGAAACTGTTCTTCCCGAGCACGGATCCGGCCTCTGCAGTACTGGCCTCGCTGGCGACCTTTGGGATCGCCTTTCTCGCGCGTCCCGTGGGGTCGGCGCTCTTTGGTCACTTCGGCGACCGCATCGGCAGAAAGACCACTCTGGTCGCGGCGCTTCTGACGATGGGACTGTCGACCGTATTGATCGGTCTACTGCCTACCTATGCCTCCATCGGCGTATTCGCACCACTGCTGCTCGCGCTGTGTCGTTTCGGCCAAGGACTGGGGCTCGGTGGCGAGTGGGGTGGCGCGGTCCTACTTGCTGTTGAGAACGCCCCAAAAGGCAGGCGTGCGCTGTACGGCTTGTTCCCTCAGCTTGGGGCACCAATTGGCTTTCTAATGTCGGGGGGTGTTTTTCTCTGGCTCTCGAGCACACTCAGCGACGCGCAGTTCTTCGCCTACGGCTGGCGGATTCCATTTGTCGCAAGCGCTTTGCTGGTTGGCGTCGGCTTGTACGTTCGTCTGACGATTGGTGAGACACCCGTATTCGATCAGGCGAAGCGCAACAAACGGCCGGAAGCGGTTCCCGTGGTTACGGTGTTCAAAGAGCATGGCCGCGCTCTCGTCGTTGGTACGTTGATGTCGCTCGCCACGTTTGTGCTCTTTTATCTGATGACGGTCTTTGCGCTGTCTTGGGGAACCAGCGCGCTGGGTTTCAGTCGCGGCGACTTTCTGAAGATTCAACTGGGAGCGATGCTGATGTTTGCGCTCGGCATTCCGATCGGCGGCTTGCTCGCTGAGACGGGTCGGCGCAGGACATTGATCGGGGTGAGCATCGCGATTGCCGCCTTCGGGCTTTTCCTTGGGCCCTTGTTTCAGGCCGGCCTCTCGGGGGCAAGCGCGACGCTGGCGATTGGTCTCGCATTGATGGGGATCACCTACGGACCGCTCGGCACTGCCCTGTCGGAACTTTTTCCAACCGCCGTGCGTTACACGGGCAGCTCGCTCACCTTCAATTTCGCAGGGATCCTGGGCGCCTCTTTCGCACCGTACATCGCCACTTGGCTCGCGAAGAGCTACGGCCTTGCTTACGTGGGTTACTACCTCACCACAGCGGCGCTACTGACCGTACTTGGCACGCTAGGCGCACGCGAAACCCGCGACGATGCGCTTTGAGGCATCAAGCCGAAACGGCGTGGTGATGCGCTCTGACGAGCCGTGCGAGCCCCTCCCTGAACTCATTGGCACCTCCCATAGAGGGATGCCGTAGTGTGGTTGTTGCTGGACGGTCCAGTAGACCGAGCGTCCGCTCCGCCACTTTGCCGACCGCCACCACACAAGCGCCCTGGAAGCTGTCGAGCACTCCTGCGAGTACGGTGCGCCCAAGCTCCAGCTCCAAGCGGGTGGGCGCGCGATTGGAGTAAGGCTGTCCATCCTTGTAGGGATGCCAGGCAAAGGTGTTCCAAAGTACGGTGTCCTCAGCGATCCCGAGGCGATGCAACGCGCCCCAAACCACAGTAGCCGACGGCTCGCACCACGGCCTCGACCGGTTTGTCAGGCGCCCGTGAACGGCGACCCGCGGTACGGCACCGGCGAGTAACAGCTTCTCGTTCGTGAACGGGATACCTGAAAAGTGGCATCCCTGGTAACCCGGCGCCTCGCCGAGCAACACAAATCGGGGCTTGATCGAAAAGTGAGCCCGCAAACGCGCACGCCGACCGGCCGGCCCAAGGGCGTCGTCACCGTCGTCAGACCGATCCAATGGATCGGTGTCGCGCCAAGGATTGAAGACCCCTGGCGAATGGAAAGATTCGAGTAGCTCGTAGGGGATCGCCAAGCCGGCTAGCCTCGCAAGTGCTAAAGGCCAGCGCGCAACGCAGCGACGTGTTCAGGCCCGATCCCACAGCATCCGCCGATGATGTCCGCGCCGCGCTGCGCCCACTCGCGCGCGAACCGAAGATACCCCTCTGGCGTCAGGTCCTTGCGGATCTCATGGAGATTGCTGTTGGCCTCTTCGGCGTCACCTTGAGCCGGGAAGGCATTCGCGTACACACCAACACGCACCGCACGTTCGCCGATGACAGCGCACGCAGACTCGATCGCCGCCGCCATCACCTCCGGCTGACTGCAATTGAAGAGTACCGCGGATGCGCCCAACGCGATCGCAGCTTCCGTCGCCTCCGACACTCGCTCTCCGGATCTCAACCGCGCTTCGGCGCTGCGCCCATCGTCCTGCACTGTGTAGGAGATCCACAACGGGAGTCCGTCGGCGCCGATCACCTCACGAACCAAGCGCGCCTCGGCAATGGAACTCAAGGTCTCGGCCTGCCAGTGGCTCACGTACGGTCGGAGGGCACCCACCAATGTGGCAAGCACCGGTCGCGCGAACTCCGCATCGAACCACTCAGCACGATAGGACCCACAGATGGGCGGCAGCGATCCCGCCACCGCGACCGGTCGCGCGGCCCGGACAGCAACGTCCCGCGCCAGTCGTCCAGAAAGTGCCGCCAGCGCAGCCCCTTCGATTTTGAACCGATCATCGCCAATGTGAAACGGCACGACCGCGTAACTATTGGTCGTGATCACATCTGCACCGGCTCCGACATACGCCTCGTGCACTCGCGTGACGTACTCCGGTGCCTCGAGAAGCGCCAACGCCGACCATTCGGGCTGCCGAAAAGGCGCACCGATGCGCTTCAACTCGCGGCCCGTTCCGCCGTCCAACACGGTAATCATCCAGGACTCCCAGGCGCCTTTCGCGCGCTTTTTTGACCCACCGGGCGATTATTGCGGAAAGACCCTACGGCGTGTGCCATTTTGGCCGACTCCGGCTCACGAGGCGAGGCCCGCGTGAAGGCGCTACCACCACCTGCGCTATAGTTGGCCGGTGAATAAACGCGACCCCACGCCCGCCACCAAGATGGCCGACATCGCCAAACTCGCTGGCGTATCGGCATCCACCGTCTCACGGGCCTTGGCAGGCAGCCCGCTCGTGGCCAAAAGTCAGCGCGACGAGATCGTGCGTCTAGCCACCGAGCATGGCTATGTGGTCAACGCCATGGCACGCAACCTGCGCTTGCAGCGTACTGACATCATCAGCGTCGTGATCCCGCTCGGACACGCTGCGCGGCAACCCCTGACAGACCCGTTCTTTGCTGAATTGCTGGGCCATCTTGCCGATGAGATCACTGAGCGTGGCTATGGCGTGCTACTCCAGAAAGTACTCCCTCCGATGGATGATTGGTTGCCCCGCCTGATCGGCGCGCACCGCTCCGACGGGATCATCGTCCTCGGCCAGAGTACCGAGCATCGCGCGCTCGAAAATGCCGCAAGCCAATACCACCCGCTGGTCGTTTGGGGGGGTCGGGAACGCGATCAAGCGTACTGCACTGTCGGCACCGACAATGTCAGCGGCGCACGCCTTGCCGTCGAACATCTGCTCAGCCTCGGTCGCCGCCGCATTATATTCCTCGGTGACCCGTCGGCGCCGGAGATCCGACTGCGGCATGAGGGCTATCAGCAGGCTCTGGAACGAGCCCCTGGCGCCTTGGCGTCGCGTAGCATCGCCGTGCCATCGAATGTCACCGCCGATACCGCGTACGATGCGATGCGCGCGATGATCGGTAGCGCCACCGACTGCGACGCCATTTTTGCGAGTACTGATGTGATCGCCATCAATGCCATTCGTGCACTCACCGCTGCAGGACGCCGTGTGCCAGAGGATGTGGCCGTGGTCGGATACGATGACATCCCCTTCGCTGCTCATCATTCGCCCGCACTGACAACGGTCCGCCAGGATCTGGCACTCGGTGCCCGCACGATGGTCGATCTGTTGTTTCGCCGGATCGCGCGGGAAACCACGCAGTCCGAGTCACTCCCCGCAACCTTGGTGATCAGGGAATCCTGCGGCGCAGTGCTGACTCGCCAATGAGCACCATCCACGGACACCGAACAGCCGCGACACACGACGCTTCAGCATCACGACGCTGACAGTCCCTCCAGATCTCCGAGGAACGCGGCATAACGTTCTGACCGACCGATCGACCGCGTGTAAACAGGCTCTCTGACGTCACGCTTGCTGGGTGTGACGACGATCCGTTCGGTGCGATGAAAATCGGCGCAGGCTGGATCCCAAGCAAGGCCTAGGAATTCGAGCATCCGGCGACTCTCACCCTCAAGATCATCGACGAGGGCCTCATAACGAACCTCGAGTAGCGCGCTCTCAGGCAACACCGCACGCCAATGAGCTATCAATCGCTGATACTCTTGGTATTCGGTCGCGAGCGTCTGCAGATCCATCGAGTAGGGATGAGTGATCGCAAAATTGTGGCTGTAGATCGACAGACAGTTGTCTCGTGGATCGCGCCTCACATGAATGAACTTGGCATTCGGCAGTGCCTTGTGGATCAAGCCAAGGTTGAGGTAGTTGGCAGGTAGCTTGTCGACCACCCGCGAAGCGTCGGGCGCCAGTTCACCGAGCGCCTTCACGTAGTCCCCGGCAAACTTCTTCACCAGATCATCCGTGGGCTCGCCCTTCTCGAGCGCTGCTTTATACTGACTTGCGGCTGCGACCCAGAAACTCGCCTCACCCGCGCCGTGCACTGCTGGGTGCGAAGCAAGAATCTGTTCGACCAGAGAGGTTCCGCTCCGCGGCATGCCAACCACGAATACCGGCACCGATGACTCGTCCGTACCACCAGCAGGCGTGGCGACGGTATTGCCATCGAATAGACTAATGATGCGATCAATGTTGGCGGCCGAGGCGGCCGGATCGTGACGGAAGCCATAGGCCTTGCTCGCTTCATTCGCGGCCTTGAATGCCTCGAAAGCAGCGGCTTGATCGCCGGCCTGATCCAGACACTCGCCGATCGCGTAATGGAGATCGACCTTGGATCTCAGCGGTTGGGGCTTGGACAACAGTCGTTGTGCATTCTCAAGCCAAGCATCGGCATATCGCGATACGCCGTAACGTCCGAGCCCGATACAGGCTTCGACGGAATCCGCATCCAGTTCCAGGGCACGACGATAACTTGCGTCAGCGGCGGCGAAGTCGCCGCGGTCCGCCGCGAGATGCCCTAAGACGACATGTCCCTGCGCATAGGTCGGCACCAGTGACTGTGTCTGTTCGGCCCATTGTTTCGCATCATCGAAACGGCCCAGCGAGCGCAGTGCCATCGCGAGTGCCAATCGGGTTGCCGCATCGCTCGGTCGTAACGACAGCGAACGGCGATGGGTTTCGATCGCATCGGGCACGCGACCCATGTCCTGCAGAACAAGGCCAAGCTGCGTGTACCCTTCGGCGTAGTTGGGGCTCACCTGCACCGCGCGCAAGTGATGACCCGCGGCCTCCTCGAGCCGGCCAAGATCGCGCAACAACACGCCCATGCTGACCAACGAGACGGCGTGGTTGGGGTCCAGAGACAGTGCTTGCTGGTAACTACCGAGCGCCCCCTCAAAATCACCGAGGGCTCTCAGCGCGTGGCCGATATTGCTGTGCACTTCGGCCGTTGGGGTGATGGCCAGCGCCCGACGGGCGACCTCCAGTGCCGCAGTGAAGTTGCCGTGGCGGCCGAGGGCGTTCGACAAATTGCACAGCGCATCAATGTAGTTTGGCTTGAGGGCGAGCGCGCGCCCATAAATCTCGATCGCGTCTTCGATCTGACCGGCATCGACCAGCACGTTGGCCAGGGTATTCAGGGCCTCGACCATGCTGGGCGCGAGTGCCAACGCGCGTTGACAGCTGTCGGCCGCCTCCTGCAAACGACCATGCCGCTGCAAGGCATTGGCGAGATTACAGTGAACCTCGGGATCATTCGGCGAGAGCATGGCCGCTTGACTAAAGCTGTCGAGAGGGTTCTTGCCCTGCATGAGTTGCGCCAGACCGCGCATTTTCCAGACAAAACCTAGGGTTGGGTAGCGGTCGATCAAACTCTGTGCCGCGACTTCCGCCCGGGCATACTGCCGCGTGTTCAACAAACTGATGAGCTGGTTGGTCTCGATCGGATTGGGGACGGCCGGACCGAAACTTGGCGGCAAGGGCGCTTGTGCACCCTGCCCGTGACAGTGCTTGAACTTCTTGCCGCTGCCGCAGGGACAGTCGTCGTTTCTACCGGGCTTGCTCATGCATCCTCTCACTCATCTGCTGTGACCCATCCCACGCGGCTCATCGGCGAACTGACGGCCGACCGCTCAGGACGCCCGTGGCTCATTCTAGAACGGTCTGCAGAGCACGTCGCGTCTGCTTTTGCCGACCACGCCATGCTACTGAGGTTTGTGGCATTCTTCGGCCAGCCATGTCACTTGAGGTATCCGCCATGTCGTCGACGCCACGCCCACCACTGCCGCCGTTCACCCGGGACACCGCCATTCAGAAGGTTCGTGCGGCGGAGGACGCATGGAACCGCCGTGACCCTGAAAAAGTATCGTTGGCCTACACGCCCGACAGTCGCTGGCGGAACAGAGCGGAATTCCTCGAAGGTCGGGCCGCCATCGTGGCCTTCCTCGAGCGCAAATGGGCACGCGAGCTCGACTACCGGCTGATCAAGGAGCTGTGGGCGCATACAGACAATCGCATCGCCGTGCGCTTTGCCTACGAGTGGCATGATGACTCGGGACAGTGGTTTCGATCCTACGGCAACGAGAACTGGGAATTCGATGCGGATGGCTACATGCAGCGACGCATCGCCTCCATCAACGACGCCCCGATCCAAGCGGCAGATCGGAAGTTTCACTGGGATGCCCCGGGAATACGGCCGGCAGATCACCCCGGCCTTTCGGACCTCGGACTCTGAGTCGAGGCCCGAAGGGGCGCATCACGACCACGCAGGCGCTGTGGCCATCACCGCAGCCCTCGTGAGTGACGAGCCACGCGGAACGCTCTTATCTTTGAAGTTGCTATCGTCCGATGCCATCTGCTTTCAACGGACTGCCTGTGCGTGGTGTCCCCAAGAACAGATCCTTCACTGCCAATGACTGCAGAGTACGCTCATGATCATTCCGAGACATGCCACCGAACGCGGCCACACCCGGCTCGATTGGCTCGATAGCCGTCATACTTTTTCGTTCGGCCATTATCGTGATCCCGCCCATATGGGCTTTCGCAGCCTCAGGGTGATCAACGACGATCGGGTCGTCGCGGGCGCGGGCTTCGGTACCCATGGTCACCGAGACATGGAGATCATCTCGTGTGTGCTGTCGGGGTCACTGGCGCACCGCGACAGTCTGGGTACCGGCTCGACCATCACGCCCGGCGAAATTCAACGCATGTCGGCCGGCACCGGCATCGAGCACAGCGAGTTCAACGCAAGCCGAGAACATCCTGTGCATTTCCTTCAGATCTGGATCCTGCCGGAGCGTTCGGGACTCGAACCCGGGTATGAACAACGCCGAATCGATACACGACTGCGTCGTAATCAGTTCGCATTGATTGCTGATCGAGCAGGTACGGACGGCGCACTCACCATCCATCAGGACGTCAAACTCTACAACGCGCTTCTCGATGCGGGCCACGCAATCACGCGATTGATGGACCCCAAGCGTTTTGTATGGCTGCATGTCGCCAGCGGTACCGTCCGTCTCAACGAGCACCCGCTCACCGCCGGTGACGGCGTTGCCGTCGTCGCGGAATCCAGCGTCACCATCACCGCGGAGCATGATGCTGAACTTCTGTTGTTTGACCTCGCCTGAACGGGCGGTATCCGCTGATCGTCAGCCGATGATGTTGAACTCCCGTAACGGCTGATGGGCGCCAATTCGATCCACTGCCAGTGGCGAGAGGTCCAACGTGCCGAAACGACCGGTGAGCAGGTACTCTGCCAGGCTCTCGCCAACCGCCGGCGCCTGTTGCATTCCGTGCCCGGAAAATCCGGCCATCACATGAAAATTCAGTAAATCGGGGTGCACCCCCACGATCGCATTCTGATCGAAGTCGTTCATGTCGTAGTAGCCCGCCCAGGCGCCCTCGACACGCAGCGCTTCAAAAGCCGGAACGCGTGTCGCCAAGGCAGGCCAGAGCGCCGCCTCGAACTCACGGTGATCCGGCTCCAGCGGTAGGTTCGGCGCATCGTCCATGGGTACTGCACCGGCAATGAAACGTTCGCCCTCGGGCCGTATCCAAAATCCCGTGGGATCGATCAGCAACGGGAAGCCAGGCAGTGCCGTGGGACATCGCAGCACAAAGACCGAACGACGGCGGGCCGAGATCGGCAAGACCACGCCTGCCAATCGGGCCACCTCGGAGGCCCAGGCGCCGGCGGCGTTCACAACCCATCCGGTCGACATCGACGTGCCGTCGGAGAGCTGAAGTCGCGTGATACGCGCCCCGTCACGATCCATCGCGACGAGTTCGGCCCGTCGATAGCTTGCCCCCTGAGCACGGGCACGTCGCGCGAAGGCCATGAGCAAGCTCTGACCGTCGAACCAACCCTCACCCGCGATACCGAGGCTACCTAGCGCAAGGTCGTCGACCTGAAGCCATGGACACCGGTCCTTGAGTTCGTCGGGAGCAAGTAGTGCCACCGAAGCACCTTCTGCACGCTGGATACGATGAGCCCGCTGCAAACGCTCAGCGCCAGCCGCAGTCGCGAGATACAGATAGCCACCCTCCCGAAACGCGATGTCCGGACGATGTCCGTCGACTTCGAGTCGATCTCCGACCGTATTCAAAAACGCGAAACTGCGTTGCGAGATTCGGATATTGAGGGGCGTCGTGAACTGCTGACGGAGGGACGCTGCGGACAGCGCCGACGATGCCTGCCGGTAACTGAGATCACGCTCGATGACGGTCACCGTCGTGTTGGGATCGAGACGCGTGAGCCAGTACGCAAGGCTCGAGCCCATGATGCCACCGCCGATTATGGTGATGTCGCAATGCACGCACGAACCCTTTCCACAGCTTTCCTCACGAAGGCGTCGGACCGACACGAAGACACCTCTCCCACTCAGGCCGTCGCCGCTGTAGGATGGTGCGATGACAGGCACGATCCACCCCACCGCCATTATCGAGGAAGGCGCGACGCTAGGCCATGATTGCGTGATTCACGCTCATGCGCTGATCACTCGCCATAGTACTTTGGGTGACGGCGTGGTCGTGCACCCTTTTGCAGTGATCGGTGGCGATCCCCAAGATCTGGGCTTCGACCCCACCACACGCTCCGAGGTCAGCATTGGTGCAAGAACCGTGGTTCGCGAACACGTCACCATACACCGCGGCACAAAACCGGATTCAGTGACGTCGGTGGGCGCCGACGTCTTTCTGATGGCGAGTAGCCACGTTGCCCATGACTGTGTGCTTGAAGACCGCGTAATTCTCGCCAATGCGGTACTACTTGCGGGGCACGTCCATGTCGGTGAGCGCGCTTTTCTTGGTGGCGGACTCGCGGTCCATCAGTTCTGTCGTATTGGCGAAAGCGCCATGGTCGGCGGACTTGCGCGCATCACGCGCGACATACCGCCGTTCACTATGGCGACCGAGCGCGATGAATTGATCGGGCTCAACAAGGTGGGGCTCAAGCGCCGTGGGTTCAGCCGGGCTGCGATCAGCGAAATCAAACAGGCTTTCAAAGACGTCTACGAAGCGCTTGGCAGCCCGCGCGAACGGGCCGCGCACGCCTTGGCGTCCGGCCATTTTCAGACACCGGAGGCGCTGCGCTTCCTCGCATTCTTTGCCGGCGGTCGACGCGGCGTGATCCGACCACGACGCAGTCAAGATGAAGATATCGATAGTGCCGACTAAACCTGTCAGATTGCAGAGGATCCATCGATGAGTACGGATGTCAGAGACAGCAACGGTGCGGCCCTTGCCGCGGGTGACACCGTCATGATCATCAAGGATCTCAAGGTCAAAGGCACGTCCGTCACGCTGAAGCGCGGCACTGTGATCAAGAACATACGCTTAACGGAAGATGACGAGGCGATCGAGTGCAACGCCGACAAGGTCAAAGGACTGGTGCTCAAGACCTGTTTCTTGAAAAAGGTGTAACGATGCCAACAGGCCATAGAACCACCCGACCCCGGACCGTCCCCCGACCATCACCGACCGCAAGCACCGCCAGGCCACGGGGCAGCGCAGCGCTACGGACCGCCGCAGCGCGCACCGCCTTCGGACATCTGCTGGTCGCCGATACGGCGATCGGCGTCTGCTTTGCCGAGTTTGGTCCCGATGCGGCGACTCTGAGAACCCGACTGGCCGAGCTTTGGCCGAACACGACGCTTCGCCGAGCGCAACCGCACGAGCGTCCTGCTCGGGTTCTGAAGGCGCTCTTGACCTGTCTGGAAGGGAAGGGCCCTTGCCCCACGACCGAACTCGATCTGCGCGGGACGGATTTTCGGATCAAGGTCTGGCGGATGCTGCAACGCGTCAAACCAGGCCGGACGCTGAGCTACACGGAACTTGCTCGCCGACTTGGCAAGCCTAGTGCCATACGGGCAGTCGCCTCGGCCTGCGGCGCCAACACGGTCGCACTCTTGGTGCCCTGTCACCGTATCCTCCGATCCGACGGTACGTTGGGCGGGTACCGCTGGGGACTGCCCCTCAAACAACACCTGCTCGAACACGAAAAGCGTGCAGGAAACGCCCTAGAATGACCGGCAGCACCGTGGCTGGCCCTCATCGGAGACATGGGATGACGACCGAACTCGCCCTCAACCGGCGGACGTTTCTGAAAAGCTCGCTGCTCGCTGGCGGCGGTCTTGCTCTGACGGTCTCACTGCCGGTGCGCGGCGGCGAAGGCGCCGCTCAGGCGCGCGCTCTGAATGCCTACATCCATGTTCCGAGCGAGGGACCGATCACCCTGGTGATGCCGAAGGTGGAAATGGGTCAAGGCACCTATACCTCTCTACCCATGCTGATCGCCGAGGAGCTCGAGGTGCGGCTCGATCAGATTCGTACTGAACCGGCACCCCCCGATCCCAAGGTCTATGGCGTCGAGGGCGATCAATCAACCGGTGGCTCAACCTCGATCCGTGACTGCTGGCTGCCGCTACGCAAGGCAGGTGCCGCGGCACGAATGATGCTGATCACCGCCGCCGCTCGCGCATGGGTAGTACCCACCCGTGAATGCCGGGCCCTCGAGGGTGCCGTGACCCACGTGCCCACCGGGCGCTCGCTCTCCTACGGTGCACTCGCAGGTGCCGCGGCACACGCTACCCCGCCACGAAAAATAGCACTGAAGAAACCGGGTGAGTTTCGACTACTTGGCCGCAGCACCCGTCGACTCGATACGCCCGGCAAGGTCGATGGTTCAACACGCTTCGGTATCGATGCGCGTCTGCCGGGCATGCGTTACGCAATGATCGCGCAGGCTCCCGTCATGGGTGGCCGCGTCGCGCATATGGATCGTAAGGCCGCGCTGGCCATCGCCGGTGTCCGTCAGGTGGTGCATGACGAGGATCTGGTCGCCGTGGTCGCCGACCACACACATGCGGCAATGAAGGGCCTGAGTGCTTTGAACCTCACCTGGAATGGCGGTACACGAGCCTCCATCCAGCAGGCCGGTCTGGTCGCCGAACTCGACACGGCGGTGAAGCATCGGGGGGCGCTGGCGCACCGCAACGGCGACCCCGTCAAGGCCGCGCATACCGGCAAGCAAACCGTCTCGGCGCTCTACCACCAGCCCTTCTTGGCTCACGCGACGATGGAGCCCATGAACTGTACCGTTCACTGGCGCAAGGATCATTGTGAGATCTGGGTCGGTACACAGGCACCCGATCGGGTGGTCGAGAAACTCGCTGCATTTGGTCTCAAGCCAGAACAGATCACGCTACATAATCACCTGATTGGCGGCGGCTTCGGTCGTAGACTCGAAGTGGACGGTGTCGAGATCGCGACCCGCGTCGCGCGTCATGTCGATGCGCCGGTGCAAGTGCTGTGGTCGCGTGCCGAAGATATCCAGCACGATCGCTACCGCCCGTACTACGTCGATGCACTGACGGCGACGCTGGACGACAATGGGTCGCCGACGAGCTGGCAACACACGATTGCCGGCGGCTCAGCCTCCTTCGCCTGGGACGGTAAGCCGCTGAAGAATGGCGTCGACGACGATGCCGTCGAGTCGTCCGCCAATCCCGCTTATGCCTTACCGAACTTTGCAGTGCGTTACGTCAGACAGGATCCCGACGGAATCCCCATCTCATGGTGGCGTGGCGTAGGCCCGACGCGTAGCGTATATGTGGTCGAAAGCTTCATCGACGAATTGGCGCATGCTGCGGGTCAAGACCCGATCGCCTACCGACGTCCACTGCTCAAGGACGAGCGGCTACGCTCCGTCATCGACAGGATCGCGAAAGAATCCAACTGGGCGACGCCATTGCCCCCGGGGCGAGGTCGTGGGGTCTCGATCCAAGCGGCGTTCGGCAGCTATCTGGCGCAAGTGGTCGAAGTCACCGTTGACGCTGGGCACAACGTCACCGTCGACCGCGTGGTCTGTGTGATGGACTGTGGTCTTGCGATCAACCCGGAGAACGTCCGCGCCCAGCTTGAGGGAGGCGTGATTTTCGGCCTGTCGGCAGCGTTGATGGGCGAAGTGACAGTCAAGGATGGTCGTATCGAACAGTCGAACTTCAACGACTATCCCGTGCTGCGGCTCGCAGAGTCTCCCAACATCGAGACCCACTTGATCGAGAGCACGGAAAATCCAGGCGGCGTCGGTGAGACCGGTACTGCCTGTATCGCGGCGGCGCTATGCAATGCGATCTTTGCAGCGACCGGACAACGCGTTCGTACGCTCCCTGTCACTCGTGGGCTGCGCAGGGAATGATCCCCTGCACCGGTCACCGTCGCGCCCACCCAAGAATCCTGTCTGGAGTCCTCTGATGGCCAAGTCAATCGTCCGATCTCTCTATACGTTGCTCGCTGGCGCGCTTGTCTTCAGCACGCTGACGGCAAGCGCTTCGGAGTCTGCCGATCGGGTGCTGCTGCATGGACGCATCTACACGGCGAATCCCGAGGACGCGGTCAAAAGCGCCATCGCGATCCGCGGCGGCCGTATCGTCTATGTCGGCGATGATGCCGGTGCGCAGGCATTGATCGGCACCAAGACGGAGACCACCGATCTCAACGGCCGCTTCGTGATGCCCGGCCTCGTCGACGGCCACATGCATCCGCTTGAAGCCGGCGCGAAGCTCCTGAAGTGCAGTCTCGACTACGAACCGCTGACAGTGCCTGAATTCCAAAAGCGTATCCAGCGCTGCCTTGACCACGACAAACAAAAGGATCCCAACGCCTGGCTGCAAGTGGTCGCCTGGTTCCAGCAGGCGATGCTGCCGGCCGGTGTCGTGACCAGTCGCGAGACGCTCGACACCCTGCACACCACGCGTCCGATTGTTGTCACCGACTCTTTCGGCCACACCGTACTCGTCAATTCCAAAGCACTGCAGCTCGCGAAGATCACGCGAGACAGCAAGGATCCGATCGGTGGTGTGATCGAACACAACGCCCACGGTGAACCGTCGGGCATCCTGCAGGATGCGGCAGCCGAGCCAGTCGATGCGTTGTTGCCGAAGATGACGACAAAGGCGGCCATCGCGGCAGCTCACGCGGCGTCCAAAGCCATGGCCAAGCAAGGGGTGACGAGCTTTCTGGATGCCGCCGCACCAGTGGAATCCCTGCAGGCCTTCGCCACGCTCGCAAGCACACAACAACTCACGGCACGTGCCCATTTTGCGCCGGTTATCGATCCCGCAGAGGCGGATCATCCGAAGGAGCAGGTCGCCCGCATCGTGGCGCTGCGCAAGCAATTTGATCAAGGTGCGCTGTCACCAGCGCCTGGCCTCACGGTACGAAATGCCAAGCTCTTCATCGACGGAGTGATCGCGGGTCCTGCCTTCACCGGCTCGATGCTCACACCCTATCTCGCCAATCAGGGAACGCCCGAGGTGCCCCGCTGGGCGGACAGCGGCAATCGCGGACCGGATCCCTACTTTCCGGCAGAGAAGCTTTCGACGATCGTCCTCGAGCTAGCGGCCAATGGCATCGATCCCCACATGCATGTGGATGGTGACCGCGCGGTCCGCGCCGCGCTCGATTCGATCGAGGTTCTGCGCAAGACGCAGCCCACGGCCGACATCAGACCGGGCTTTGCGCATTGCGAGATCGTCGCACCCGAAGACTACGCGCGCTTCGCTGCCTTGAAGGTCTATCCGGTGCTGTCCTTCCAATGGGAAAAAAGAGCACCGGACACCGTGGATCAGCTCAGGGACTACATGGGACCGGCCCGCGCTGCGATTCTGGAACCCGCTGGCGTACTCGCAAAAGCAGGTGCCCAGATCACCTTCGGAAGCGACTGGCCAGTCGATGCACTCGATGAGTGGTTCGCCCTGAAGGTGGCGGTAACTCGGGAAAACGCAGCCTCGGCGGGCGCCAAGTTCGCCGGCCGCCTGGGTACCGATCCCGGACTGACGACCCGCGAGGCACTACGCGCGATCACCATTGGGGCTTCGAACGCGCTCCATCAGGATCAGGTCACCGGGTCGCTCGAACTTGGAAAATTCGCCGATCTGATCGTGCTCGATCGCGATGTGCTGACCATCGAGCCTGCCGACATCGCGAATGTAAAGGTGCTCGAGACCGTGCTCGGTGGCCGTACGGTGTACCGACAGCCAAGCAAACAGTCGTCGCGAAAACACGGCTAGCGCAGCAGACGCCAACCCAGCATTACCACGGCGGGGACTTGCACGTGCAAAGGCCGTTCGACGTTCGTGACGCGGTGGAGGCGGATGTGGACGCGATTCTCGAGATCTACAACGAGGTCATTGCGAACTCGACGGCCGTCTATGCGACCGAGCCCGTGCCGCTTTCCGAGCGACTGTCATGGTTCAAGGAACGACGTGCCCGCGGCTATCCGGTCCTCGTCGCGACCAAAGGGAGTGTGGTGGTGGGCTTTGCTTCCTTCGGCGAGTGGCGAGGCGCCTGGCACGGCTTTCGTTACACGGTCGAGCACTCCGTGCACGTGCGCGCCGATGAGCGCGGTCGGGGTGTGGGCTTTGACCTGGTGGAAGCGCTCTTCCCGTACGCGCGCGCCCGAAACGTCCATGTCATGGTCGGTGGTATTGATGCGGCGAACCTGGATTCCATACGCTTCCATGAGCGCTTGGGTTTCAGGCGCGTAGCGCACTTTCACGAGGTGGGTCGCAAGTTCGGGCGCTGGCTGGATCTCGTGTTCATGCAACGCATGGTTGACGGCGCGGGAGAGCGCCGCAACGACTGACGGGAATTGCAAGAAATCGCATGAAGAGTGCTTCATGCGGATCTCCCTGATGGCGGTGGATACCTTTACCACCATAGAATGTAACGACTACGGTTCCTACACTCGCTCGTCGGCCTGCCAAGCGTCGGCCGACGGATACCACCGGAGGATCACGATGCGTCACCTAATCGCCCCCATCGCACTCGTCGGCCTGCTCGCGGCCGCTGCGCCAAGTCATGCACAGTTCTCGATCAGCATCGCAACGCCCGGGGCCAGCATTGGCTTCGATGTCGGCGACTATCCGGAACTCGTCCCCGTACCGGGCTATCCCGTTTATTACGCACCTGACGTCGATGGCAATTATTTCTTCTACGACGGCATCTACTGGCTGTATCAAGGCGATGCCTGGTACTCGAGCAGTTGGTACAACGGCCCGTGGCAGTATGTCGATCCAGACTATGTACCGCTCTACATTCTCCGCGTGCCGGTGATCTACTACCGTGCACCGCCAGTGTATTTCCGTGGGTGGGATCGTAGTGCCCCACCTCGTTGGCATGAACACTGGGGTCGTGGGTGGGAGGAACGCCACGGTGGCTGGGATCACTGGGATCGCAGTAGCGCACCGCCACCCGCACCGCTCCCACACTACCAACGCGAGTATCGTGACGAGCGCTATCCACGGGCGCCCGAAGAACAGCATGCGATCCGCTCCGATGCGTATCGCTATCAACCACAGGAACCCGTCTCGCGTCAGCACTATGAGGCCCCGGCGGCGCGACCTGCGCCGCCAGTGCAGGAACAGCGGTACGAACGACCCACGGAACAGTACGGTCGGCCAGCGGTACCGCAGCCTGTGCCGCCGGTGGCACGCCCCATGCCAGCGCCCACCGCGAAACCTGCGGAAGCCGCCAAACCTGCCCGGCCCGAAAGCCACGAGCATGGTGACCGAGACCGACCGGAACCACGCTAAGCCTTGAGCCATGCGCGGGGGGACGGTGGGTCATCGCGTCGACCCACAGCCCCCTGCACCGTTCCTTTCTGGCATGCAAAGCGCTCGGTTCGCGCCGATGATTAGGGTCGGCCGTTTTTCTTGCTAGACTCGAACGATGGACAAAATACCATCAGGCGACTTACCGACTGGCGCAGGCGAAGCGTCGCTCAGACTATTCATTGTCGGGCTTTTCTTCACATTCGGTGGCATCACGAGCCTCAACGACGTGGTGATCCCGAAGCTGAAAAGCCTCTTCACCCTGAGCTATGGTGAAGCGATGCTGGTGCAATCCGCATTCTTCGCAGCCTACCTCGTGGTATCGATCCCGGCTGCACGCATCGTGGCGCGTATTGGTTACATGCGTTCCGCCGTCGCCGGTCTACTGACCATGGCGCTGGGCTGTGTGCTGTTCATCCCTGCCTCGACGGCTGGGCTGTTCGTTGCGTTCCTGCTAGCACTCTTCGTACTCGCCGCAGGTATCACCATCGTCCAGGTGGTCGCCAACCCACTGATCTCCATGCTCGGCGCCCCGCAGACGGCGCATAGTCGCCTCACCTTCGCGCAGGCGTTCAATTCACTCGGCACCACGGTATTTCCGTACGTCGGCTCGCTGTTGATTCTAGGGTCTCTGGCCTCGGTGGACCCAAGCCAGCTATCCGGGACCGCACTGACCGCGTTCCGAAGCAGCGCGAGTCGGACGATCGTCTGGACGTATCTGGGGCTTGCCGCTGCACTCGTGATTCTCGCAGGGCTTGTCTGGTCCCGCCGGAATCAGCTACGGGAAGGTGCGAGCGAAGTGCCGAGTTTCCAAAACGCGCTGTCGCTGATCCGTCAGCCGCGCTTTGGCTTCGGCACGGCCTGCATTTTTCTCTATGTTGGCGCTGAGGTCGCGATCGGGAGCTTGATCGTCAATTACCTGATGCAGAGCGACGTGATGGGAATCAGCGCGGAAGATGCCGGCAAGCATGTCGCCTATTATTGGGGCGGAGCGATGGTCGGCCGTTTCGTCGGGGCGTATCTACTGAAGAAGTTCTCACCCGGCAAAGTACTCGCAGCCGCCGCCGCTGGGGTGATCGCACTTATTCTCGTCTCGGCAAATGCCACCGGCTGGCTTGCCGGCTGGTCGTTGCTGGCGATCGGACTGTTCAATTCGATCATGTTCCCCACCATTTTTTCGCTCGCCTGCGAAGGTCTCGGTCCCCGCGCCGCCGAAGGCTCCGGGATCCTCTGCGTGGCCATCGTCGGGGGTGCCATCATTCCGTTGCTCACCGGCCATCTTGCGGACATCTCCAGTCTGGCGAGTGCACTCGCGGTGCCAGCGCTCTGCTATCTCGGTATTCTGTTGTTCGGCGTCTACGCGAGAAAACCGCTGCTCGTGCACTGACCTCGCTCTCGCGACATCGTATCCACAGCACACTCGGCCGGGAAATAGCGACCATGCTTCGCCGATGCCAACCGGAATCAATCGTCATGCGCCATCGACTCGCTAGGCTCACTCTGGCGGTACTACTGCTCACCCCGACGGCATACGCTGAGGACGCGGCACATATCGTCTTTCGGCATGGCGTGATCCACACCCAAGACTCGGGCCGACGCGTCGTGCAGGCACTCGCCGTCAGGGGCAACCACATTGTGGCCGTCGGTAGCGACGACGATATTTCGGCCCTCATCGGACCAAGCACCCGTGTCATCGACCTGGAGGGCCGCGCGGTACTGCCGGGGATCATCGATGCCCACACGCACCCCGCCGCAAGCGCTCAGGACTACGGTAAGTGTGACCTCGGTGATGTGATGCTCACCCCGTCGACCTTGGCCCGCGCAGTACGTCACTGCATCCGTGTGCACCCCGGTGATCCCGGCAGCTGGTTCTCGGTGACGCAGGTCAATCCCTCAGGCCTGACGCTTCGCCGCCACGATCTCGACGCTTTGGTGAGCGGACGACCTCTCGTCATGAGTGGCTCCGACGGCCACACCGTGTGGGCGAATTCCCGGGCATTGCGGGCAGCACACATCGACCTGCGCACACTCGATCCCACGGGTGGCCACATCGAACGCGACGCCAGGGGTGTGCCGACGGGGACCCTACGCGACATGGCCGGCGATCTCGTTTTCAATGTCATACCCCCACTGAGTGAGGCGACCGAAGCTGAGAATCTCGTCCGTGCCTTCGCCGAGATGCACGCTATGGGCATCACATCCGTACAGGACGCGGCGGTCGATGAGCACCTGATGACGATCTACCGTCAATTGCTGGATAGTCACCGTCTCGATATGCGAGTCCGGGCGTCCTACCGGCTGACGGATCTGCACGAGGCACCAAACGCCCTGATCGCCAAGGCGATGGCATTTCGAGAGCGTTGGACGCTGGACCCGGACTTTCTGAGGGCAGATGCCGTCAAGATCTTCGCCGACGGCGTGATCGAGACGCCCTCCCGAACGGCCTCACTACTTGAGCCCTACCTCGACCAGCACGGTCAGCCAACGACCGACCGCGGACCATCGTACTTCGAGCAGAGCGCGCTCGATCAGATCGTTTCACTCGCCGACGCGGCTGGCTTCACGGTACACATCCACGCGATCGGTGATCGCGCGACACGCGCGGCGCTCGATGCCTTCACGTACTCACGGGCGCATAACGGTGCGACCGATACCCGCGATCAGATCGCACATCTGGAGCTGGTCGATCCTTTGGACATCGCGCGCTTCAAGGCGCTCGGCGTGCTCGCCAACTATCAGTTCCTGTGGTTCATGGCGGATCCCTACATCACGAAGGCGACCATCCCCTATCTGGGAGAGACGCGTGCCCACCAACTATATGCGGCGCATTCATTACTCGCAGCCGGTGCGACCCTGGTGGGCGGTAGCGACTGGAATGTCAGCAGCTTTAATCCCTTCGAGGCCATGGAACGGGCGATCACGCGCGCCGAGGCACGCGGGAAGCCTGCGCTCTTGCCCACTGAGGCCATCGACATCGAGACGGTGGTCTCGGCCTACACCATCAATGCCGCCTATGCCCTCCGGCAGGAACAAACGACCGGGAGCCTGGAGATCGGCAAGCGGGCTGACCTGATCGTGCTCGATCGCGACATCTTCGCCATCGACCCATTCGAACTGCACGCCACACGGGTCCTCAGTACTTACGTGGACGGCCACGAGGTTTATCGCGCGCCCTAGGGGGCGTGCTGAAGGGGGCGTGCTGAAGGCGTCGCACCTCTGCTAGGCTCGGTGGGGTGTTTTGACTGGCGATGACAGTGACTCGGATCAAACGATGAAGACTGAACCGATTGTGTTCGTGGGCACCAGTGATCTCTCGGGGCACTTCCGGGGCAAGAGTTTCCCAGAGGCGGATCTCGCGGCACGCCTTGAAAACGGCGTGGGATCCGCGACCACCAATCTCTTCTTGTCCGCATTCGGTACGATCCACCATACGCCCTTCGGGACACAAGGCGAGGTGATGCTCGTCCCCGATACCAGTACCCGGGTATTCGTACCCTTCGACGGTACACCCGCCGAGCACTTCTATATCGGTGACTTCAAGACGCTAGCCGGGGAACCCTGGGACTTCTGCCCGCGTGAACTTCTACGCCGCGCACTTGATCGTCTGCAGCGGGAGACCGGTCTGCGACTCCTTGCGACCTTCGAGCAAGAGTTCACCTACAGCGGTGCGGGTTCCAGTGAGATCCAGCCTTACGAACTGGATGCCTATCGCCGACAAGGGATTTTTGGCGAATCGGTACTCGCCGCACTTCGTCAGGCGGGCGTGGTGCCGGACACCTTTCTCGCGGAGTTCGGACCCGCGCAGTTCGAGGTCACCTCCGCACCGGAGATCGGTCTGCGCGCCGCCGACAATGCGGTGATCAGCCGCGAGATCATTCAGGCAGTCGCCTTTCGTCTCGGTCACCGCGCGAGTTTCACGCCGGTACCGGTCCCCAATGGCAGCTGCAATGGCACGCATATCCACTGGAGCTTCCTGGATGACCAGAACCGCCCGGTACTGCACGATCCGACGGCTTCGTGGGAGCTGGCCACGGTGGGTCGGCAGTTCATCGCGGGTATCCAGCACCACTTGCCTGCCTTATGTGCCATCACGGCCCCCTCACCGCCGTCCTATCACCGTCTTCGCCCCAATCGCTGGGCGCCGGTGCGCTCGGATGTGGGGGCGATCGACCGCGGCACGGCCCAACGCATTTGTCCGCTGACCGCACGCGACCCGCAAGGCCGCGCGCGGCAATGCAACGTCGAATTTCGGGTCGCGGATGCCACGGCGAGTCCTTATCTGGCACTCGCCGCCCTGGTACAAGCAGGTCTCGACGGCATCAAAGCTGAACGGGACATCGTCATGACCTCACCCCAGCCCTTGCCCACCGAGCTCGGCGAGGCACTTGGCCTGCTGGAAGCCTGCAGTGCGGCACGTGACTGGTTCGGGGACGCCTTCCTGACCGCCTACCTCGCCTTCAAGCGAGGAGAGCTCGAGAGCACTCGAGGCTGGGATGACGCCGAGCTTTGCCGGCGCTATGGCGCCATCTACTGAGGGCGCTGGATGACGATGTCCAAAGGCCACTTGCTCGCCGACGACGAGCCACCGCCGGTACTCGTCGAGGGGCTCGATCGATGCGCGCGCTTCCTGATCTGTGTGGATCACGCGAGCGCGCGTATCCCGAGGCGCCTCGGTGATCTTGGCCTGCCAGCCGCGGAGCTTGCCCGTCATGTTGCCTGGGATATCGGTGCCCTCGCGGTGGCCCGACTGATCGCCAAGGCCCTGGATGCACCGCTGGTTGCTCAGAACTATTCCAGACTGGTGATCGACTGCAATCGCGATCCCAAGGTTCCAAGCTCGATACCAGCCATCGCCGAATACCACGAGGTCACCGGCAATCTCCACCTGAGCCTGGATGACAGCATGCAGCGCCGCATCGAGATCTTCGAGCCCTATCACGCCACCATCCGTGCGATCCTGGATGAGCGCAAGGCGCGTGGCGCCGACACGATCCTCATCGCACAACACAGCATGACCGACCGCTACAAAGGATCCCACCGTCCGATGCACGCAGCCGTCCTTTATAATCGCGACCGACGCTTCGCAGGCCTTGTGCTCGACGCCCTGCGCCAGGATACCGGCGTGCTGATCGCGGACAACGAGCCGTATTTCGTCAGTGATGAGACCGACTACACGGTACCGGTGCATGCGGAAGCGCGCGGTCTGCCTTATGTCGAGATCGAGCTTCGGCAGGATCTGGTCAGCGACCAAAGTGGTCAGCACACGTGGGCGAACTACGTGATCCGTGCCCTGCGATCCGCTGAACGGTCCTTTATCGAGGCCTATCCATGAGTCAGCATCCCACGAGTCGTGAGATCGAGATCGAGCCTGCCTGCACGACACTCCTGTATGTCGATGTACAGAACTACAACTGCCTGTGGACTGGCGGCGAGTACGCCCACCTTTCGGAGGCGGAAAAGGAGACGACCTATGGCGATTTCTTCCGACGCTTCAAGGCGAACGCTCTCCCTAACATGGTGGCACTACAGCAGGCCTGCCGACAGGCCGGTATCGAAGTCACCTACACGGTGATCGAGAGCCTTACCAAGGCGGGTCGTGACCGCTCGCTGGATTACAAGATCACCGGCTTCAATGTGCCGAAAGGCTCTCATGATGCCAAAGTGGTCGAGGAACTCACGCCACTCGAAGATGAGATCATCTTTCCGAAGACCTCGTCTTCGGTGTTCATCTCGACCAACATCGACTATGTGCTCCGAAATCTGGGTACCCGTTATCTGATCGTCGCCGGCTGCCTCACGGACCAGTGCGTCGACTCGACGATCCGAGATGCGTGCGACACGGGGTACCTCGTGACAGTGGCGACCGATGCCTGCATCTCCGTCACCGAAGAGCGGCACCACTGGTCGCTCAAGAACAACCGCGGCTATGCACGCCAGCGCACCACCGCGGAACTCATATCGGAGATCAAGCGCCTGACAGGGACCTGACGCTGGATACTCGAGACCCGTCTTGGATCGAGTCGTGGCGATGAGCGCGGTTCGTTACTTTCAAGATGCTCTCATCCTCTGCAGGACAAATTCTGGCGTTCTCCTCTTGCCACACAAGCCACGCCCGCAGCAGCCACCCGTCGGAGATCCCGAGTGAAACTAGCGACTCGTCTTAGCCTGCCGGAAGCGATCGGACTATCGCTCGCCGTCGTCTCACCGACCACGGCCGCGTCCTTTAACATCACACTGATCGTCGCGGCCGTCGGCCAAGCCGCACCGTTGACCTTCGCGATCGGTGCGATCGCCATGACGCTGATCGCGCTCTCATTCCTCGCCTTCACTCATCGGGTTGCTCACGCAGGATCCGCTTATGCGTACATCGCGCACACCTTCGGGACCACGGCGGGTTTCGTTGCCGGCTGGACCCTCTTGCTCACCTACCTTGGCTTCACAACGGGATTTGGCGCCCTGATCGGCAGTTTTCTGAGTGCCGCGCTCAAGGGCTTCGGTATCGACATCGGTCGAGGATGGATCGCGATCGGTGCGGCGAGTCTGTTGCTTGGCTGGTGGTTCACCATGCGGGACATGCGGCTCGCGGGTCGTCTGATGCTGGCGATAGAGGCGCTCGCGCTTCTGGCGATCGGCGTCTTGTGTATCGCGATCCTGCGAGCGGTACACCCGACCGTTGCACAGACTCTCGCGACCTTCACCCCCTCTGCTGACTTCAACGGCTGGAGGGGCATCGGCTTCGGCATGGTCTTCACCATTCTGTGTTTCGGTGGCTTCGAAGGCGCGGCGACACTCGGCGAGGAAACCATCAACCCGCGCCGAAACATCCCGATAGCGCTCTTTGGATCGGTGCTTTCCTCGGCGCTTTGTCTCATCTTCGTGGCCTACTGCGAGGTCATCGGCTTTGGGGCAAGCGGAGTGCATGAACTCGCGAAGGCCGAAGCCCCCCTCAACGATCTCGCGCTCCGCTATGTCTCACCCGGCATGGCGATCGGTCTCGATATTGCCGCGGCCACCAGCTGTTTTTCGGCCATCCTCGGGGGCATGGCTGCAATGTCTCGGGTGCTGTTCGCACTCGGCCGTGCCGGGATGTCCGCGAAACTAGCCGAGGTGCATGCCGTGCATGGCACGCCTGGGCCTGCACTCGGCCTGACGGCGTTGGCGATCGTGATCCCCTTTCTGGTCTGGGCGCCTTTCTCCGGTGCGGGTGAGTATTACAGCTACACCGGCACCATCGGCATTCTGGCGTTGATTCTGATCTACATCAGCGTCGGCGTTGCCGAAGTGGTGGAGGCCGTGCGTGAAAAGCGCTCCTGGTGGCCTCTCGCCTGCGGCCTTGGGCCCGTGGTGCTGGTATGGGTACTGTACTGCAGCGTCTATCCGATTCCCGAGTCCCCGAACAACCTCTGGCCCTATGTGACGATCATCTGGGTGCTCAGCTCGTGGGCGATCATCAAGCTTCGACCGGCGGTCACTCACGCAGCCCTGCCGGAGTACTTCTGATCGAGCGCTCGTCGAGCGGTCACGGCCCACTGCCGTTCCGCCCGAACAATCGCCGCTAGAAGTCCGCGGGCGGCGTCTGGCGGCGGCGCGGGGGATCGAAGAAAGGTCCCGGGACCACACGGCACCGAGCATTGGCACGACCCCACTTCAGCTCCTTCTGATAGTAGATCTCCGCCCAAAGAGTCTCCTCGGGTCGCCCCCACGGCTGGGCGACGCTTGCCAGCGCGATGCTCGCCTTGGTCATTGGCGACCACACGGACGAGGTCACCGCACCAATGACGCGCCGACGATCGTCATACACGTACGCATCCTTGGCCGGCTTGTTGCCCTCGACGTCGAGTCGAACCAGACGGTAACGAGAACCCCGTTCGTGCTCGCGTAAGAGTGCGCCGCGCCCGTTGAAGTGGGCTTTCTTGAAATCCACGAGCCACGCAAGATCGAGCTCCAGTGGCGAGCGGGTGCGATCCGTACGTACCGCTCGGTCGGCCGGGAGAAAATCTACTCCCGCCTGGATGAACCCTGCCTCGATCCGCGCCATGTCGAGGGCATGGGTCCCCATCGGCTTAAGACCGTGAAGCTCGCCGGCCTCGAAGAGCCGATCCCAAAGGTACTCCGCATGCGCAGGATCGATCCACAGTTCGTAACCCAGGTCACCGGTGAAGCCGGTACGCGACACCAACAACGAGGTGGGTCCAAGCACGAAGGTTGCCATCGCAAAGGGCTTGAGCGTCGCGATGCCGGCGAGCCCAAGACGCTTCAACACCGCGGCACTCGTGGGTCCCTGCAGGGCAAGCGCCGCAACCTCGTGCGTCTCCTCCGTGAGGGTGACATCAAACCCCAAGGCCGAGCGGGCCAACCACTCGAGTTGCCGCTCCTGCGAACAGAGGCGATACACACCCTGTGACAGATGGAAGATCGTACCGTCATCGATCACCTGGCCACGATCGTCGCACCACACACAGTAGGCGACTCGTCCTGGCGCAAGTGTCGAGAGATCACGGGTCACAAGGCGATCAAGAAAGGCGAGCGCATCCGGTCCTTCGATGCGATGCTTCGTCATCGGTGACAGATCGAATACCGCACAGGCGTTGCGCAGTGCCGTGTACTCGAGGCTCACGTCGAAATAGGCGTCCGACACGGTGTAATCGCGCCAGCGATGCCAAAGGTTGAGGGTATTGGCCGCGGAGGTACGCGCATGAAAGGGCGTGTGCTTCACCACCTGCTGGTAATGATCTCGAGCGCGCATCATGCGCCATCCTCCAACACCACGCGTGCGGCGTTACGTCCCGCCGTACCCATCACACCACCACCGGGATGGGCACCCGCACCACACAGATACAGACCTTCGACCGGCATCCGATATTGCGCGAGGCCTGCCACAGGTCGCAGCATCAGCGCCTGATCCAAGGACAACTCCAACTGATGCCAGTGGCCACCGGTGACATGAAAGTCACGCTCGAGATCTTCCGGGGTCAACAGTTGCGAATGCCGAAGTTGCTGTCGTATGCCCGGCGCGTGACGCTCGAGGGTCTCAAGCAGCATGATCTCGAAGCTCGCCCGTGCCTGCGCCCAACCACCCTCGAGATCGTGCGGCGCATACTGGACGATCGCCGACAGCACGTGACAGTCTGTCGGCGCGAGCGAATGATCATGCACCGTGGGAACCGTGATCTCCATGATCGGCGCGCGCGAGTACTCGCGATACTTGGCGGGGTTGAACGCCTCGTCGGCATAGAGGGAGCTTGGCGATAGCAACAGCCGCTCGCCCAGATCGACCTCCGACACCCCCAAAAACCTCGGTAAGCCATCAAGCACCAGATTGAGCTTTGCAGTGGTGCCGGTACCGCGCGCATGATGCACCCGCTGCGCCAGTTCAACATCCAGATGACGTGCGCCTAGTAATGCAAGCAAGGTCTGCTTGGGATCGGCGCTTGATAGCACCGTAGCGGCTGGCACCACCTCGCCACTCTCTAGGACCACGCCGGAAATTCGTCCCGCGCTCACGTTGATTTTTCGGACCCGACTCGAGACCCGGATATCCACACCGGCCTCACGCGCGGAGCTTGCGAGCGCTTCGGTGATCGCCCCCATGCCGCCACGGGGCAAGGCCACTCCAAGCTCCCGCGCCTGTCCGCTCAGCCGGTGGAGATAAGTGAACACCGTGTTGCCCGACCGACTCCCAAGCTTGGTGCCCCACAGCGCATCCGCCACGATCGCGCCCTTCAGCAAGTCGGAGTCGAAGTACTCGTTCACCAGGTCATGGATCGCCATCGTGACGATGCGCAAGAACTCGCGCATGTCCTCGCGCCCGAGCCTACGGATGTCAAGACCGAGTCGCGCGGCAGGCCACGCATCACGCCAACGATCCCACGCCAATCGCGGCGGCGCACGGCCATACTGGGCGCCGAGGACGTCGGCGAACCGACGCATCTTGGCGCTGAAGCGCACATAAGCGTCGTGATCCGCCGCTCCCACCGGCCCGGACAGGATGTGCTCGTCATCCAACACCAACGCCTCGCCGGCAGGATTCAATGCCACCGACCGAAGCTGCGTACGCGCAAAGACCAAGCCGTGACGCGCGAGCGCAAGATCCTTGAGGACACGTGGGTCCAGGAGGGGGGCCAGGTGGGCCACCACCGGCGCGCGTACACCCGGCATGAGCGCTCGGGTGACTGCGGTGCCACCCAGGTCGTCCGAGGCCTCGAGCACGATCACACGCCGACCGGCGCGCGCGAGGTAGGCTGCGGCGACCAGACCGTTGTGCCCTGCGCCAATCACCACGACGGGTGGAGTGTCAGTCATCACTCCATCCTTCCGGCACCAGCGCCGGACGCTTGAGATCGCGCAGTACCTCGCGCGCCGCATTGGCCCCTGGCGCCGCCATCACGCCACCACCCGGATGCGAACCAGACCCACAGAGGTAGAGGCCCTTCATCGGACCACGATATTGCGCGAAACCCGGGAAAGGCCGATTGAAGAGCAGCTGATCGAAGGTGAGCTCGCCCTGAAAGATGTTGCCTTCGGTGAGACCCACCTCGGATTCCAGCTCCTGCGGCGTGCGCACTTCGGCGTGCAGCACCAGCTTCTCGAAATCCGGACTGTGGCGCGAGATCTGCGCGAATACCGTTTTGCGAAACGCCTCGCGGTCGGCATGCGTCCACTCGCGCCCCTCGACCTTGTGGGGCACGTACTGAACGAAAACCGACATGAAGTGCTTGCCAGCAGGCGCCATCGTGGGATCGGTCATCGTGGGCATCAGTAGGTCAAGGTACGGATCCTGAGACCAACGGCCGCGCTTCCAGTCGTCGTAGGCTCGCTCGAAGCGCTCGAGTGAATCGAGAAAATGCATGTCACCGGCAAGAAGGGGATGCTTGGGTCCTAGTGCCGGAAAAGACGGCAGACCGTCAAGCGCGATGTTGATTTTTCCCGACGAGCCACGGATCTTGAAATGCCGAGCCCGATGTCTCAGCGCCGCATCGATCGGCTGCTCGCTCAGCAAGTCGAGAAATGTACGCTTCGGATCGAGCCCCGACAGCACCACCGGCGCGTGATACTCATCGCCATTGGCGAGCGCCACGCCCGTCACTCGACCACCGCGGGTCAGAATCTGTGCGACCGGCGCCGCCAACCTGATGTCGCCGCCGAAGGATTTGAAAGCGCTACCGATGGCCTTGGAGACGGCACCCATGCCGCCGCGTGCAAAACCCCAGGCGCCCATCTGGCTATCCACATCGCCCATATAGTGGTGCAACAGCACATAGGCCGTGCCTGGCGAATACACACCCATCGCCGTGCCGATGATGCCGCTACCGGCGAAATTGGCGCGCACGAAGTCATTCTCGAAATACTCAGCGAGATAGTCGCCAATGCTCATCGTGTAAAAACGCAACGTGTCGTAGATCGCCGACTCACCGAGTTTTTGGAACTCCGACGCGACGTAAAGCATCTCGCGCAGATCCCGCGGCCGTAGCGACGTCGGATCCGGTGGGGTGCGCATCAGCAACGACCGCACCAACCGGCACTGACGCATCACGTCGCGACCATAGCGAAGATAGGCATCGGCATCTCGATGACTGAAGCGTGCGATTTCGCGTCGCTTCACTTCCTTGTCGACGTAGCCGCCAAGCACCTCGCCCTCTCGGTTGAAGCCGACACCGCCGCCGTAAGGAACCACCTGCAGCCCGTGGCGGCCCAAGTCCAGACTGCGGTAGATCTCCGGCCGCAGCAAACTGCAGACATAGGAGCAGTTGGAATAGATCCAGCCGGAATGCAGTTCACGACTGACCGTCGCGCCGCCGGGATAGGGATTGCGCTCGAGCACCACGACCTTGAGCCCGGCCTTGGCGAGATATGCCGCACTCGTCAGGCCATTATGGCCGGCACCGACGACGATGACGTCATAGCGGTTCATGGAAAAATAACGACGTGTCCGCTAGGATTCGAAGCCTCCCCGCGAGGCTCGAGCGGCGATTACGTTAACATGTTTGCGGATCACTTACCGTCGCCGATGCGAGCGGGTACGCCGATAGCCGGGCGGTCCCGTCACCGGGATGCTTATGTCTGACTCGGTCGATATCTGTATCGTCGGCGGCGGTATGGCGGGTCTGTCAACGGCCTTCTGGCTTGCACCCCACGCTTCGGTGATGGTGCTTGAGCGCGAATCGCAACCGGCTTACCACAGCACCGGACGCTCGGCGGCGCTCTATGCGCCGCAATACGGTAGTCGCGTGATTCGACGCCTGACCGAAGCATCGGGACCGTTTCTGAAAGCGCCGCCCGCAGGTTTCTGTGACACACCGATCCTGAGTGACCGCGGCTTCATGACGATTGGTAGCACCCATCAACACGCTGAGCGTGCAGCCCTACTGACCCTCACCGCCGAAAGCCAGCAGGTCGTGCATGAAATTTCAACGGCCGAAGCCCGACAACGAGTGCCGCGATTGCGACATCGTGAACTTGCCTGGGCGCTCTTTGATCCAACCGCCATGGATATCGACGTGCACCTCCTGCTGCAGTCTTTCCTGAAAGGCGCAAAGGCGCGCGGCGCCTTGATGCGCACCAACGCGGAAGTAGTGCGACTTACACACGACACTGCCGGCTGGCAGATTCATTGCCCGACATTCGATCTGCGCGCGCGAATACTCGTGAATGCGGCAGGCGCCTGGGCCGATTCGCTGGCGCAGCTTGCCGGTGCCACGACGCTCGGTCTCAAGCCCTATCGGCGCACGGCCTTCATGATGGACGCCCCAACAGGCACCGATGTACGTCATTGGCCGATGGTGGCCGATGCCGCGGAGACCTTCTATTTCAAGGCGGATGGTAGTCGCCTGCTCGGGTCTCTCGCCGAAGAAAACCCCTCTCCGCCTTGCGATGCGCAACCTGATGATCTTGACGTCGCGACGGCCGTCGATCGCATCGAACACGTCGTTGACTTCACGATCGACCGAGTCGACCATGCTTGGACCGGCCTTCGGGTGTTTGGCGCCGACCGCAATCCGGTATCCGGCTTCGACCCGCGAATACCCGACTTCTACTGGCATGCGGGTCTTGGTGGTTATGGCATCCAGACCTCGCCTGCGATCAGCGCCTATGCGGCAGCGCAGCTCTTGCGCACCTCGCTACCTGAAGTTTTTCTGACCTCGGGTTTGAGCCCTTCGGAACTGGCGGCCGATCGGTTTTTCTGAGGGTGCGGTTCAGCGCGCGCGGACGCTCTCCTCCAGCAGCGCCAGAATCCGCTCCACTTCCGCGACCGTGTTGTAGTGAGCGAAGCCGATCCGAAGTACCCCGCCGTCGTCTCGCACGCCCAGTCGTCCGGATAACTCATAGGCATAGAAGGTACCGGCCCAGGTATAGACATTCTCGAGCGCGAGGCGTTCGGCAATCTTTAAGGGAGTCGCCGCCGCGAGACGGAGGCTGAAGGTCGGCACACGACCGGACACGGCCGCGGCGTCGGCAATACCGTAAAGCGTCACACCGCGGATCTGCGATATTCCCTTTAGAAAGTGCTTCGACAGCCGTGTTTCATGGTCGGTCGCGACCGCGAAACCCGCCTCGAGCCGCTCACGCAGCGGCTTTCCTGCAGCCTCGCCGAAACGTTCGCCCAGCCAGGCGATGTGCTCGATCGCGCCCTGTGTGCCGGCCTGGGCTTCGAAGGACGGAGTCCCAGGCGCATGCTTGTGCGGCATGTCATTCGGCGAGGGCCGCACCTTCAGTGGAACGAGACGCTCCGACAGTGCGCGCTTCATGTACAGCATGCCGGCGTGCGGACCGAAATACTTGTACGGTGAAGTGGCGAGAAGATCACTCCCCAATGCGTGTGCATCAAGCGCCAGATGCGCTGCGGACTGCACGGCGTCGATCATGGTGACGGCGCCTACAGTCCTTGCGGCGGCAACGATTCGACGAACATCATTGATAGTCCCCGAGAAGTTGCTCGCATGATTGCAGGCGACGAAACGGGTCTTTTTGGTGATCAGCGCATCCAGCATGTCATAACGGTACTGGTGGGTCTCGGGATCAACATCAAGCCAGCGTACCGTTACCCCTTTCTCTTCGGCGGCGATCAGCCACGGCGCGACGTTGGCATCGTGATCGACCCGAGTCAGCACGATCTCATCGCCCGCCTGCCAATCACGTGCCAGCATCCGCGAGACATGAAACAAGAGCGAGGTGGTATTGAGCCCGAAGACGACCTCATCGGGATCGGCGCCGAGGAAAGTCGCACCCACCTGATGCGCGGCGATCATGGCCTCGTCGGTACGCTGGGAGGTGCGAAACGCGCCACCCTCGTTGGCGCAATGGTCGACGAGTGACAGACGCATGCGATCCAGCGCACGTGCCGCCAGCTGGGTACCCCCGGGGGCATCCGCATACAAGCGGGGCTTGCCGTCATCGACTAGCGCCAGCGCCGGAAAAGCCGCACGCACCTCGACATCATTCCAACGCGTCGTCATCGAACACTCCCGTCGCGATCTCGAAAGTCTTCAGTGTACGGGCAGCGACTTGTTCTGATCGTCAAATCGCGCCGCGTTCAGGATGATCTCGACCGATGCACCGAGGCTCTCGGCCGACTCGCCAAGCGCAAAGCGATAGCGACCCGGCGGGACGACCCACGCGTGCGAGGCGATATCCCAATGGGCAAGGAGTCGCGGCGGAATCGATACGGCAATCTTGCCATCGGCTCCTGGCTGCAGTTCCTCGCGGTGGAACCCCACCAGACGGCGAACAGGAACGCCCGCCCGCGAGGTCAGATAGAGCTGCGAGGTGGTCGCACCCGCGCGCGAGCCGGTGTTTCGCACCCGCCAGCTGGCGGAGACCGACATGGGATTGCCGGCCTTCGTGCTGACAGTCATCGCGTCGGTCTCGAAGCGGCTGTAACTCAGTCCGTGCCCGAAGGCGAACAGCGGCTTTTGACCGGTACGGACATACCAGCGATACCCGACGTCGGCCCCTTCCACGTAAGCGAGTGTCAATGCGGTGCGCTCGGGCTCACCAAGTCCAGGGACGGTCGCTCTCGGCAACTGGTCTGCCTCCACCGGAAAGGTCATCGGCAACCGCCCCGACGGGTTGATCGCGCCGGTCAACACATCGGCGATCGCCAGACCCCCTTCCTGACCCGGATACCACGCCTCGAGTACCGCTCGGGTACGTGACAACCAAGGCATCAAGACTGGGTTTCCGGTCTCCAGCACCACCACCAGGTTGGGATTGGCGTCGGCGAGCGCGTTGATCAACGCATCCTGTCCTTCCGGCAGTTCGAGGGATCCCGCATCCACACCCTCCATCTGCCACTTGGTGGCAAATACAATGACCACATCAGCACGCGCGGCGAGGGCTGCCGCGAGGGTGCGATCGTAACCCGATGCGAATTCGACCCGTGTCGAGTTCAACTGACGGCGCAGCGCACGCAATGGTGAGGACGGCATGTAGAGTTGGCGCGCGAGCAACCCCATGATGCCTCCGCCACCGACCGGCAGTATCGTCGAGCTCGGACCATTTGGCGTGACCTGACTGGAACCGCCACCCGACAAAACGCCAATATCCGCGTGTCCGCCCACGACAAGAATCGAATGCAGCTCCTTCGACAACGGGAGAATGCCGTCATTCCTGAGCAGCACGATACCTTCCGCCGCTGCCTGGCGTGCGAGCTCACCGTGGGCGACCAAATCCAGGAGCGGAACTGCCGTCGGGTGATCAAGCCCGATGGTATAGATCGACCGCAGGATGCGACGCACCGCGTCACGTACCCGCTCGTGTGCGATTCGGCCGGTCGAGAGCGCCTCCTCGAGTGGCCTGTCAAACCAAACCCTGTTGTCGAGTTGCGAGCCGGATTCCTGATCGAGACCTTCGGTTAGATACGAGACATCCGCAACCGCGCCCCAGTCGGACATTACAAACCCCGGGTAACGCCAGTCTCTCTTGAGCACCTGATTCAGCAACGCATCGCTGCCACAGGCCGGCTCCTGATTCAGAAAGTTGTACGCACACATCACGGCACCGGGTTGACCGCGCTCGATCGCGAACTCGAAGGCCAGCAGATCGGACTCCCGCAGCGATGCCTCGTCCAGACGAACATCGAGCGACGTTCGCAAGGTCTCCTGATCATTGACGGCGAAATGCTTGACCGTCGAGAGGACCTGCTGTGACTGGACACCCGCGATCGCGGCTCCCGCGAGCGATCCGGCAAGCCACGGATCTTCGCCGAGATATTCGAAATTACGCCCATTGTGAGGATCACGCGTCAAATTGACGCCACCACCCAGCAGCACGTTGAAACCCTTGGCACGCGCTTCGCGACCGATCACGACACCGCAACGGCCGATCAGTGTCTCGTCGAAAGTAGCCGCCATGGCGAGCCCTGACGGTAGGGCCGTCGCCGTATCGCCGGGACGCAACTGAATCGGATTCGCGACCCCCAAACTCGCATCGGTCTCCAGCAAACTGGGGATCCCGAGACGCTCGATACCAGGGATGTAGCCTGCGGTGATGGGCACGTCGGCCGGCGGAGGCGGACTGTTCGGGAAAAACGCTGCGATCGGCATGATGCCGTGCATCAGTTGCACACGCTCGGCATCGGTGAGCGCCTGCTCTACTTTCATGGCCCGCTGCTCGGGACCTTCGGTCGCGACGGCGACGGCGCCCTGCAGTAGAACCGACAGAAGCATCACACCACCGAGTACCCGACGGCCATTCGCCGCCGATCGGAAGATTCCCCGGCGCACTCCATTCCTGACTCTCATCACACCCCCTCGCATCGACGAGGAACAGTGTAAAGGCCGCACGCGCCGATTAAAACCAACCCGCCACGAAAGATCTCATTGACAGCTGCCGGGCCGGCAGGCGGTAATGGCGACCTCGTTTTATCACTGCCCAGAGGCCGTCATGTCCCTATCCATCTATCAGATCTCGATCCCAGCGATCAAACTCGCTCTCACCAATCTATCGTCGATCATCGACAAGGCCGCGGCACAGACGGCGGCCAAGAAGATTGATCCGAAGACGGTGGCCGATAGCCGGCTGATCTTCGACATGCTGCCCTTCAAGAAACAGGTACAGATCGCTTGCGATATCGCCAAAGGTGGCGCCGCACGACTGGCCGGCATCGAGAACCCGAAGCACGAAGACACAGAGGCGACCCTTGACGACCTCAAGGAACGCATCGCTAAGACGCTGGCCTTTGTCGATAGCATCACGGAACAACAACTGGCGGGTGCCGAATCCCGTACCGTCGAGCTCAAATTTCCGAGCATGACGCTGACGTTCACGGGCCTCAACTACGTCACGCAGTTCGTTCTGCCAAACGTGTACTTTCACGTCACCACCGCCTATGCCATTCTCCGTGCAAACGGCGTCGAGGTCGGCAAGAACGACTATCTCGGCAAGATTCAGTAAAACGGTACCGACCCGACACGCGCCCTGTCGACGGCACATGCCTCGGTAGGGCGCAGTGTGTGTGCCCGAGTCAACCCGCCGGGAACCGATCAAGCTGTATTTGATCCGCCGTCCCTGGCCCTACGGGGATCGGATACCGTTCCGTTCAGGCGACGGCAATGTTCTGATCGGGTTGAGAGAACGCGAAGTTAACCAGATGCCGCTCGATGTCGACGCGGGTGTGGGACAGCACATAGTCGAGTTCCCGAGCCAAGCGTGCAATCGTACTGGTGCGTTCGGAACCTCGTCCGGGTTCGTTGAGTGCCGCGAGGGATTCGGTCGTCGATCGCAGTCGATCGGCGATATCCGCTCGGCCGATCACGTCAAGCGCATTCGCGATGGCCAAGAGTTCCGAAAACGGGGTGTCGGCGAGCAGCACCGCGAGCTCGCCCTGACTCACCCGATGCATCAGATGGCTCACTCGCAGCTGATGCCACTCCGAATCGCTCAAAGAGAGCGCGCCTTCACGTTGCAATTTACTGCGAAGCGCCTGACAAACAAGATCCACAGCACTGGTCATCGTTCCGCTCCTCCTGGCACCTGGCACCGGACTTTTCTGATCTGAGCGCCAGGCGCGATCCGTCGCGCCAGCTACCGCCCCATGCTATCAACCAGACGACCGCCTTGGAAGCCATATCTCGGCCATCGCACGATCCCGCTTTGAACGACTCAACGCCGCAGTTCGGTCAGGGCCCAACTGAGGAAGGAGCGCACCTCGACCCGTGAGCGATCTTCAGCCCGGTAGACCACAAAATAGGCATCGTCGGAGTCGACCTCAGTCTCGTTGATACGCAAGAATCGCCCGGGCCTAAGTCCCCTTTCACATAGAAAGGTAGGCACCAGCGCAATGCCCAAACCGCGTTCCGCCGCGCTCACGGCGGCCGGCATGGTGTCGACGTTGATCAGCATGTTGCTGCTGCTGACCGGGATTCCGGACAGGTCCGCCCACTGGGACCAAAGTCCAGCGCGTGGCTTGTAGACAATCCGTCGGTTCTTCTCGAAGGCCTTGACGCCAAGATCCCTGGCCACCAGGGCCACCGGCCGGGCAGTCGCAGCGACAAAACGGGGTCGGAAGAGCTCGGTGGCCACATGATCGAGCGGCGCCGTCGGGGCGATCACGATCGACACATCCGCACGCGCGTGATGGTCCTCGATCACCGAATCTCCCTGTATTTCGATGTCCACTCGCCCTTGCAGGCCAAAATAGCTCGCAAGCCTCGGAATCAACAATTCGTTTGCCAGAAATGGTGGCGCGGCCACACGCAAGGTGCGCCGCCGGGAACGCTTGGCGGCTCGATCCAGCGCCGTATCGAGACCGGCAAGCAGGGGCTCGACCTCATCCAGTAGCGAGCGACCCGCTTCGGTCAACTCGATCGACCGGGTCTTGCGCACGAACACCCGCTGACCGAGGTGCTTTTCGAGATCTCGAATACGGTGGCTGATGGCGGAAGGGGTGATGAACAACGCCTCAGCAGCCGCCTTGAAGCTGAGTTCGCGAGCGGCCACCGAAAATGCTCTCAGACCGTCAATCAACGCTTGGCGCGGGACTCTCATCGCGGGAACTTCGTCCGTACAGTGGAAATCTGATCGGTCATGGCCATGCCCCGATCGACAATATACCGACTATCCCGCTCGGATTGTCGACTGTCGGGGACTCGGCCTGACCCCTCCTCAAGGATGCCTCGCGACCAAAAACCCGGAGGAAGAATCCTATGATCCGCGGGTGGCCCCAAGCGCACACAGCGCCGCCATGAAATCTTCCGCCACACTACGCCGCACCCACACGGTCCACGTCGCACGGTCTTGAAGCAAAATTACCGGGCAATCAAAGAGCGTCGTCGCCACGACCGAGCGCTCGTTGAACAGAAGATCAAGGTCCGCCGCGTTCGACAGCAACCGCCGGCTATCGCGGCCGCGAAGCGACACACGGGACCACTTGCCGGTCACCTCACAGACCACTCCGAGCCCCCGTTCGGCGAGCGCCGCCAAGCGACCAACCGTCTCCGGAGCGGGATTCGGCGCGAACCATCGGGAGGGCGCAAAATGGCCCGCGACCAGTGCGCCGTGCGCATCGGCCTCGACAGCACCCGGCGTGTCGGGCAGGCCCTGGCCATGCGGCATGGGAAACCGAAAGGCGACGAATTCGAGCATACGCTGATCGTGCTCGAGGTCCACGTGGCAATCCTTCGACGCAGAACGTGCGCTCATGACTTCATTCGCTCCCCGGTGGGATCGACATGTACCGGCGATGTGATCAGCACCCGAGTCTCCCGATCACGAAGCGGATCCCGCGCCATCAGCACCGCGCCCTCGATCGCTGCGCCTCGCGCCACGAGCGCAAGACCGATCCAGGCATTGACCGTCGGACTGAACACACTCGAGGTCACATAACCGATCGATCGATTGGCGACCGACAGCGTCGTGAGCTGGGCGCCGGCCAGGAAGCTCGCTCGGCCATCGGCGGCGCGGACGCCGACAAGCCGCTCCCGGGTCGCCTCATGAAAGGCGGGTCGGTCAAGGAGCAAGCGACCGACACACGGATTATCCTGACGAACGAGCGCATCCATATTGAGATCGTGCGGTGTCGTCTGCCCGTTGAGCTCCGAGCTCACCAGATAGCCTTTCTCCACCCGAAGGATATCGAGCGCATCGATACCATAGGGCTTCAGACCCGCCGCGATCAGTGCTTTCCACAAGCCGAGCGCACCTGCCGGGCGCACATGCAACTCAAAGGCGAGTTCACCCGAAAAGCTCGCGCGCAACACCATCAATGCATGCCCTTGATAGTCGCTAGTGACAAAATCCATGTGGCTAAGACCCATCACCAACGGCCGCATACGCTCACCGAGTACCTCGCAGAGCGCTGCACGACTCGTGGGTCCGGCGACCGCGATGACACTCCAGGCATCGGTGATGTCCGTCAGCACCACCGAGCGACCCGACCAGTGGAGATCCCGGTAGTGCTCGAAATGCGAAAGCATGTGCTCGCCGTGACCGGAACTTGTGGTCGCGATGAACCGGTCGGGTGCAAGACGCAATACGATGCCGTCATCCAGCACCATGCCATCCTCACGAAGATTGACCATGTACTTGGAGCGCCCGACCCTGATCGTGCTCGCCTTGTTGAGATACACCGAATCCAGATAGGCCGCGGCGTCTGCACCGACGACTTCGATCTTGCCCAGTGTCGAACCATCGACGATGCCACCGTGTTCACGGACGCGGCGCGCCTCGACAATGGCCGCACTGGCGGCATCCGCACCGTTATCGCGGTAATAACGCGGCCTGAGCCACAGACCCATCGGATCGAGTACGCCGCCATGCGCCTGATGCCAATCGTGCAAGGCCGTCCGTCTGGCAATGCGCAACTGCGGACCGACACGGCGACCCGCCAGAGCCTGCATCGTCACGGGATGAAAGGGTGGCCGCGGTCGACTGATACCGACCTCGTCCGGAGTCTCGCCCTTGAGCTCGGCGAGGATCGCTGCACCCAGTGCGTTGCCCAAGCGACCTTGCTCCGTACCGACGCCGAGCGTGGTGTAGCGCTTCACGTGTTCGATGTCGATGAAGCCTTCCTCGAGTGCCGCGCGCAAATCCGCGACCGTGACATCGTTCTGGAAGTCCACGAACTGTCGCTTCTCATCGCTCCGTCGGCACGGTGAGCGCCAGTACGGCTGTAACGCAGGATCGCCATCGCCGCACGCTTCCATCGCGGGGGGTGTGGCGCCCTTGAATCCGCACTGGCGGGCAGCCTCCACGCCGGCCCGAAGTCCATCGTGGAGCACCGCCGCGAGACCAAAGATCGCCCGACTGGCACCAATCACCTGACGGTCCGAAGGTTGCTGATCGGCATAAAAGGCGGCCGCCGCCGCATCGAACCGCCGCGTACCACCGCCCTGCAAGCCGGCATGCACCTGAGGTTGCCAGCCACCGCTGGTGAGAATCAGATCGCAACGGATCGTGTCCGCCGCCACCCCCTCCAACGTCATCAGGCGAGCACCCGTGACCTTGGAGACCCCTTCGGCTGCGACCACCACATGCGCCGCGTAACAGCGCGTCCCCGATGCGCCGAGCTGCCGCCGATGCGCGGACGTCATCGCATCGGCATCGACCACGGCGGCCGCGCGGGTGTCGACAATGGCTTTCACCTCGATGCCGGTCGCCGACAGTCGCAAGGCCGCTGCATACGCCCGATGATGATTGGCGAAGATCACGGCAGAGCGTCCGGCGAGCGCACCGTAGCGGCGCGCCAGTCGCTCGGCGGCACCAAGCAACATCACACCGGGTCGATCATTGTCGATGAAGGCGATCGGTCGCTCAACAGCGCCCATCGCGAGGATCAAGGTCTTCGGCAAGATGCGATAGAGGCGATTGTGGCCTGGCAAACCCGCAGGCTCATGATGGGCGATGTAACGACCCGCGGTACCACCGACCAGCGTGGTCTCGGTGAGGATACGTACGCCGCATGCCACAAGCTCGGCACGGGTTCTCTCGATCCACTCCAGCGCCTCGTGGCCCTCGATAGTGGCAGTCTCGAATTCAAGTTCGCCGCCGACGACGGGTTCCCGCTCCACCAGCACCACGCGGGCACCGGCTCGTGCCGCGCTCAGTGCCGCCGCGAGCCCTGCGGGACCACCGCCTGCCACCAGCACGTCACAACTCGAGTATTCGGTATCGGCGACCGGCAAATCACAGGCACCCGGCGCCTCCCCCAAGCCGGCGAGCCGACGAATCAGCGATTCATAGGTGCGCCACGATGGCCAGATGAAGGTCTTGTAGTAGAAACCGGCGCCGAAGAATCCACCGCCCGCCTGTAGCAAGGACGCGAGATCCCACCGCAGGGTGGGCCAGCGATTCTGACTGCGAGCCACGACCCCGGGACTCAGCCGCCATTGCGGCGCCGACACATTCGGAATCACGGTAGGTGTGGTGCCTACCGTCAATAAAGCATTCGGCTCCTCAGGACCGACCGCGACCAGGCCGCGCAAACGTCGATACTTGACGCTACGTCCGAGGGCCATCACACCATTGGCAAGCAGTGCCGACGCCGCCGTATCACCAACCTGCGCGTCATAGCGTCGCCCGTCGAACGTAAACTCGAAACGTTCGGTTCCAAGACGGGTGCCCTGCCGCAGTGATCGACTCATGGACGAGTCCTCGCCAAAAGATCCACTTCCAGTACATCGCCATTCGAGGGGTTTCGAAGGACATGCAACCAGGCCCGGCATCCCTTGACGTGTTGCCAGTACTCCTCGCTTCGAGTCAGTGAATCGATGCGTTCATAGACCATCGAGAACGCGCTGCTACCGGCATTCGGCAAGGTCTTGTGAAACTCGAATTCAGCGAGCTCGCGCGGACCACAGAAGGGACAGACAAGACGGGTCACTGGCGCACCGGAAAGGGTCCGCCGCCACGCTCATCGAGCAAATGGCCCGTCTCGAAACGCGACAATCGAAAACCTTTGATGAGTTCCGGCGCGCTACCTGTCGCCACCAGTGCCGCACAGGCAGCACCGGAAGCCGGAATGGTCTTGAAGCCACCGTAACACCAACCGGCATTCAAGAACACATTGTCGTAGCGCAGGCGATCAATGATCGGACTGCCATCCATCGTCATGTCATTGGTCCCGGCCCACTGGCGCACGATCTTGACTCCAGCGATCTGTGGCAAGAGATCAACCGCACCCTCGACCACATCCTCGATCCGCTCCCAGCGTCCCTCGCGGGTGTAGGAAGGGAAGCCATCGAGGTAGCCACCCATCACGAGACCACCACGATCCGACTGGCAGATATAGGTTTCGCCATGGCCGGGAAAGACCGAGATCAGCACCGTGTGGAGTAGCGGCTTGATCGGCTCGGAGACCATCGCCTGCAAGAGGTGGGTCTCGATCGGTAACGGCTGTCCAAGCAGCGTGCCGATCATGCCGGTGTGACCTGCGGTGGCGAACAGGATGCGCTCAGCACTCACGAAGCCGCGGCTGGTTTCAACACCCTGGGCCGTACCCGCCGCCGTTCGCACGCCGGTGACCTCGCAATTCTCGATGATATCGACACCCAAGGATGCCGCAGCACGCGCATACCCCCAGGCAACGGCATCGTGCCTTACCGTGCCACCGCGCCGCTGCACGAGCGCGCCGGCGATCGGAAACCGTCGTGGCCGTCGTGGCGCAAGCTCCGGGCAAAACCGCTCCAAGGCTTTCAGATCCATGAGATCCGCATCGATCCCGGCAAGGCGCATCGCGTTGCCACGACGCGCGAGACCCGGAATCTCATCCTCCGACACCGCAAGATCGACCACACCGCGCGGACTGTACATCACGTTGTAGTTGAGATCCTTCGACAAGGTCTCCCAGCGGCGCAGTGCGTCCTCGTAAAAATAATGATTTTCAGGCAGCAAGTAGTTGGAGCGCACGATCGTGGTGTTGCGACCGACGTTGCCATAACCAACCAGTCGTTTTTCAAGTACCGCGATTCGCTTGATGCCGTGATCGCGCGCCAGATGGTAAGCGGTCGACAAGCCATGCCCCCCCGCGCCCACCACCACGACGTCATAGGCATCCTTGAGCGTACGGCCACTCCACAACGGTCGCCAATAACGCCCCGCCGAAAAGCGTGCGCGAAACAGTGCCCAGGCCGAATAGTGCGGATCAGCAGTACTCATGACACTTGATGATACACGGGGAGAGTCCTTTGCCACGCTCATTGCGGATGGGTGAGCAAGGCGAGCAAGCGCTCGACCAGTTGCCGGCGGCGCCGGGTTCCGGCCCGTCGCGGCTCGAAGGTACCGCCGATCCAGAGCCCGTCGACCGCCGCCGCCAGAATATCCACCGCATCGGCAAGCGTCACCACCAGCGTCAGCTCACCGGTGCGCGTCGCATCGGACAAGTGGCGACGGATCGTGCCGCGCCAACGGCCGTAGTAGCGCCGGTGGATGTCGAGCAACTGCTCGTTGCCAAGGGCGCTGCTCCACAAGCCGAGCCACACCGGCATGAACCCCATCACTCGCGGATCCGGCAGCATGTACTCAAGCGCGACGCGCAGCCGGGCGAGCCCGGCGGGGGCGTTCGCGGTGCGCCTATCGAGCTCACGGAAGGTCTCGTCCGCCATCCACTGGAAGGCGAAGGCGATGAGCTCGTCCTGATTCGTGAAATAGTGCCGCAGTGATCCAGGGCTGACACCCCCCTCACGAGCAATGCGCCGCACCGTCGCACCCTCCCGGCCGTCGCGGCAAACTACCCGTATCGCGAGTTCCGCGATCTGCCGTCGGCGGTCGTCATGATCGACAATTTTCGGCATCGCACCACCCCTCCACGGCGACCCTCACGAACAGGCCTGACGATAACTGGATGTATTTATTAAACACAAGTGTTATAAATAAACTGCTCGGTGTCGAGCACATGCCTTCAGGCGCTCCATTCGCGGGAAGCTCAACGCCATGACCGACATTCCAGCCCCGCATCGAGCCCCGCGCGGGCAGACCCGTGAGTCGCGAAGAATCGCACGGGCCAAACTGCAGGCCGGCAAACTTCCGTACATCCGTCGTCGGTTGCCGATCGTCGATCTGCTGAGCACAGAGGCGATCGAAATCATCGAACGCAACGCCGAGACCATTCTGGAAGAGGTCGGCATCGAGTTTCGGCGCGATCCGGAATCCTTGCGACTTTGGCGTGCGGCGGGTGCCGAGGTCAGCGGCGAAAGGGTTCGCATTCCGCGCGGGATGGCGAGGCACCTGCTGCGCACCGTTCCGCCCGAGTTCACCCTGTACGCCCGCAACCCACGACGCAATGTGCGCTTTGGGGGCGATGCCACGGTCTTCTCGCCGGTCGGCGGTCCCCCGTTCGTGACCGATCTGGACCGTGGCCGTCGTTATGGCGCCCTTGAGGACCTGCACAACTTCATCAAGCTGGCACACATGGCACCGGCGATCCATTTCTCCGGCGGCACCACCGTCGAACCGATGGACATCCCGCCCGGCAAGCGCCATCTCGACGTGCAATACGCCTTCTTTCGCTACAGCGATCAGGGCTGCGAGGCGACCCCCGAAACCCCGGGTCATGCCGCCGATGCGATCCGAATGGCGGAGCTCCTCTTCGGCGAAAAGTTCCTCGACCAGCACGCGGTGGTGCTTGGCAACATCAACTCCAACTCACCGCTCACCTTCGATGGCCGGATGCTCGGCGCACTGAGGGAGTTCGCTGCCCATAACCAAGGCACGATTGTGGTGCCGGCCGTACTGGCCGGCGCCATGGGTCCCGTGACGACTGCCGGTTGCATGGCGGAGATCCTCGCGGAGACCATGGCCGGCATGGCGCTGACCCAGTTGGTGCGCCCGGGCGCACCCGTCATCATGGGGTCGTTCGTCGGGGCGATCTCGATGCGTACCGGCGCGCCCACCTTCGGCACCCCCGAAGCCACGCAGATGATCTTCGCGACCGCACAGTTGGCGCGCCGTCTGGGGATTCCGTGTCGTAGCGGCGGGTCGCTCTGTTCCTCCAAGGTCGCCGACGCCCAAGCCGGCTACGAGAGTGCCCACACGCTGCTGCCAACCGTGCTCGCAGGCGTACATCTTGTGACCCATGCGGCCGGCTGGCTTGAGGGGGGGCTCGTGTCGGGCTACGAGAAGTTCGTGATGGACATCGATCAGCTGGCGATGATGCAGGTGCTTGCTCAAGGCATGGACGTGTCGGAACGTGGCCAGGCGCTCGATGCCATTCGCGAGGTCGGCCCGGGAGGGCACTTCCTCGGTTGCGCACACACCCAGGCGAACTTCGAAACCGCCTTCCATCAGTCGACCATTGCCGACTACGGCTCCTTCGAGCAATGGTCGCTGGAGGGGTCGCTGACCGCCGAACAGCGTGCCAATCGCGTCTGGAAAAACATGCTGGCGGAATACGAAGATCCCGGTCTCGACCCTGCCGTGGACGAGGCGCTACAGGCTTTCATGGGCGCACGGCGAGCCGTGCTCAGCGATGCGATCGAGGAGGAGTAACCCACGATGAAATCCCATTATCGAGTCGTCGTGATCGGTGGCGGTATTGTCGGTACGAGTGTGCTCTATCACCTCAGTTGTCACGGCTGGTCGGACATCGCGCTCATCGAGCGTGCGGAATTGACCGCCGGATCAACCTGGCATGCCGCAGCGGGCTTTCATGCGATCAACGACGATCCGAACATCGCCGCCCTGCAGGCTTACACCATCAAACTCTACAAGACCGTGGAAGCCGAGAGTGGTCAGAGCGTCGGCATGCACATGCCAGGCGGCTATAGCCTCGCCACAACGCCGGAACGCTGGGCATGGTTGCAATCGGAGTTCGCGGTCTACCAGACCCTGGGTATCGAAGCGCGACTGGCCTCAGCGGAGGAAATCGTCGCCGATTGTCCCATCGTTGATCCGACGGGACTCCTGGGCGGCCTGTTCGACCCGCATGAGGGTGCCGTCGACCCGCATGGCGCCACCCATGCCTTCGCGATCGCCGCCCGCAAGCGCGGTGCGGATGTGATCCTGCGCAATCGGGTGATGGCTCTCAAGGCGCTCCCGAACGGGCATTGGCAGCTGATCACCGAGCATGGCGAGGTGACCGCCGAGCACGTGGTCAACGCGGGCGGCCTGTGGGCGCGCCGGGTCGGTCGCATGGCGGGCGTCGATCTGCCGCTCCTGCCGATGCAACACCACTATCTGATCACCGAGGATCTTCCGGAACTGCTGGCACGACCGAATGAAATGCCTTGCGTCACCGATCTTGAGGGCTTCACGTACCTCCAGCAGGAGCGCAAGGGCGTACTGCTGGGTGTCTACGAACGCGATCCACGGCACTGGCACACCGACGGTGCACCATGGGATTACGGTATGGAACTGATCCCCGAGGACATCGAGAGGATCAGTCCGGAGTTGATGATCGGCTTCAAACGATTTCCGACGCTCGAACACGTCGGTATCCGCAAGTGGGTCAATGGCGCATTCACGTTCACACCCGATGGCAACCCACTGGTCGGGCCCGTGCCAGGCCTCCGGAACTTCTGGGCGGCCTGCGGCTGCATGGGTGGGTTCTCGCAAGGGGGTGCGATCGGCAAGGTGTTGTCCAACTGGATCGTCGAGGGAGACCCCGGAACCGATGTGTTCGGCATGGACGTCGCGCGCTATGGCGCCTTCGCGGCCAATGATGGCTACCTGAAGGCGATGACGGCACAGTTCTACTCGCGCCGTTTTATCATCGCCTACCCAAACGAAGAACTGCCGGCGGGACGGCCGCTCAAGACCACACCCAGTCATGATGCGCAGGCACGAGCCGGTGCGCGCTTCGGGGTCGTGTGGGGAACGGAGACACCGCAGTACTTCACGCCCGGTGAGCCCGACTTTGTGGAGCAGCCCTCTCTCAAGCGCTCAAACGCGGATCGCTTCGTGGCTGCCGAAGTCGCCGCCACCCGCCATGCCGCGGGCCTGCTCGACACCGGTGTCTACGCGCGCTACGAGGTCACGGGTAGCGGTGCGGAAGCCTGGTTGGATCGTCTGCTCGCCTGTCGGCTACCCGGTCTCGGACGGCTGCGACTCGCGCCAATGCTGAGTCCGCGCGGCCAACTGATGGGCGATCTGACGGTCACGCGGCTCGACAAAGAGCGCTTCTGGCTGATGGGATCCTATTATCTTCAGGAGTGGCACCTGCGCTGGTTCCGGGACCATCTTCCGCCTACGGGCGTCACGCTCGAAAATCTGTCCGAGAGCTGGCTTGGATTTTCCCTCTCCGGTCCAAGGGCACGGGATATCCTCGCCCAACTGACCACCGCCGATGTGTCACACCAAGCCTTGCCCTTTATGGCCGCGCAGTACCTGAATGTCGGCCCGACACGGGCATGGGTCGCACGCCTCTCGCTCACGGGTGAGCTCGGCTATGAAATCACCGTCCCCGCGCTTCAACAACGCGCCTTGTGGGATGCCTTATTGGCCACTGGAACACCGTTGGGACTCAGACCTATCGGCATGCGTGCCCAGGACAGCTTGCGGCTCGAAAAGGGCTACGGCGTCTGGTCGCTGGAGTTCTCCTCATCCAATACGCCCGCGATGTGCGGACTCGATCGCTTCATCGACTTTGCAAAACCCGACTTCATCGGCCGAGAAGCCGTGCTCGCTGCGCGCGGTGCGACACCGACCGAGAGGCTGGTGCTACTGGAAATCGATGCACTGGATGCGGATGTCACAGGCTACGAGCCGATCTACCATCATGATCGGCGGGTGGGCTATGTCACCTCAGGCTGCTATGGACATCATGTCAAGAAGAGCCTGGCCTTGGGATACATCGAGGCGACACTGACGACCGGCACAGCAGCACTCAGCGTCACCGTGGTCGGTCAGTCGCGCACCGCGCGCATTCTGACGACCCCACCCTACGACCCCAGCGGCGCGCGGATGAGAAGCTGACCCGCTGCAGGGACTCAGCGGACGCTGTAACCCCGCTCGGCAAGACAGCGCCCAAGCGCCTCGTGCCGTAGGGTTTCAGACTTTGCCGTCCCGATCGCAGCTTCGCAGGCGGCGCGATCGGCCGCCAATCGCTCGGCCGACTGCCCCTGCAACGGATAGGCGTACCACTGGCCGGCCGTCGTAGGTGCCGGTACCGGAACGCCTTTCTGATCCAGCACCGGCACCAGCACCGGCACCAGCACCTCGAACTGCAGACGAAAGTGTGAGCCTGATGCCTGATGCGGGATACAGGTGATGTTGTCATTCAGACCCCGTACCGGGAACATCGGCTTCAGCACCTGATCACGAAACTGCTCGACCAACTCGCAGTCACCCATCTCGAGACCGAAAGGTGTGCGCGAGTCGATGGTCACGGATTTCCAGACACCCTGCACGGCGCCGTCATCGGACGGCGTCGTGGCAATGGGCGACAGCACGTTGAACACCATCCGTGCGGACGCGAAACGATCGGGGCGTCCGATGCCGGATGCGCAGGTGCCGGGCGACACGATCACGTCGGGACGTGCGCCAGCGGCGAGCAACAGTCGCTTGAGCGCATCGGCGAGACCATCGCACGAATAACGGCTGGTGAATCCCATGTGCTGGAAGTGGTACTCGTGGGGCTGCCACTGGGCAGTGACGGGCGATACCGGCACATCCTCCGCGGCAACCCCCGGCGCTGCGGCGCCCAGCAAGGTGCCGATCAACAGGAGCGACACGCCCCATCGCCAGCCTGCCATCCGCGGGATCTGCTTCATGGTGAACCTCTTCCGACAACTTATCCGATGCCCCGTCGGCATTCTACGGCGCCAGGCCCCCTCGGTAGATACGGGACAACCACCTGAACTCATGACTCGAGGTCTTGATACGGTGCCATAATCGGCCGCGGGGCGCGACCGTACGGTCGCCTTGGGGGGCCAAGCACACATGACCGGTAGACAGGGTCCGATCCGGATCCGCTGGTGGATCTTCGCCTTCATGTCGGGCTTTGCGATGCTGGCCTACATCCAGCGGACCAGCCTCAGCGTCGCCGCTGAGAAAATCATGCCGGCGCTGCATCTGACACAGATGCAAATCGGCTGGTTGAACGCCGCCTTCACCACAGCGTATGCGCTCAGTCAGCTGCCCGGCGGCGTCTTGAGCCAACGCTTAGGCGCACGGCGCACGTTCACCGTCATCGGCGTGATCGGTCTCATTGCGACCATCGCCACACCGATCGCGCCGGCGCTACTCGCCGGTACCGCCCTGTTCGTGGCATTGCTCGCAGCGCAGGCACTGCTGGGTGCCGCGCAGGGCCCGGTGTTTCCGGCCTGGGCGAGTGTCGCCGAATCCTGGTTTCCCCAAAGTCAGTGGGCCACCGTCAACGGCCTGGTGGCGGCGTTCATGAACATCGGTGGCGCTCTGACGCCGCTGTTCATCGTGCTGCTCACCCTGCATTTTGGTTGGCAGGGCGCCTTGCTGTGCATCGCAGTACCGACGGCCTTGCTCACCGCCGGTTGGGCCTGGTACGGCCGCAACAGCCCGCGAGAGCATCCGGCCGTCACGCCTCTCGAGCTTGCCGAGTTGCCCGTCCCGAGCCAGATGGCAGCACCGGCCATGACCGTCCGGCGACTCCTTGGCATCCTCGGCGATCGCAACGTGCTGCTGCTCGCCTTCTCGTATCTCTGCATGAACTACGCGTTCTACCTGCTGAGTTTCTGGTCGTTCCTGTACCTCGTCGAGGAGCGCCACTTTGCAGGCATCGAGAGTGGCCTCGTCGGGATGCTGCCATGGATCGGCGCCGGACTCGGCGCGGGCGTCGGTGGTTATCTGTCGGACGCGCTCGCGATCCGCTTCGGTTTCCGCTGGGGCTACCGCTTGGCGCCGCTGATCACGCTGCCGGTGGCCGGCGCGTTACTGCTCGTCACGGTGGGTGTCAGTACGCCCTATGCCGCCGTGATGGGTTTGGTGGCCGCGTTCTTTGCCGTGGAGGTCACCGAAGGCGCGTATTGGGCCGCCACCATGCGCGTGGCACGGGCGGACACGGCGGCAGCCACCGGGGCTCTCAACACCGGTGGCAACATGGGCGGCATCATTGCGCAGCCTGTCGTGGCGGCGTTATCCGGTACCGGGCACTGGAGTGCCGCGTTCTTCACGGGCACGGGCTTCGCACTGGTTGCGGCTTTATGTTGGCTATTCGTCAACTCGGATCGCCAGTCCCCCAACGCACGGTGACGGTCATCGAAGGCCCGCCGAAGCCGCATCAGCGGACTTCGCGATAACCGCCCAGGATCCCCTCCGGCGACATCACCACCTGCCAGAGCTGGTTGCTCCTCGAGCGAAAGCTCGCGGCCGAGGCCATCAGGTAGAAGTGCCACATGCGATGAAAACGTTCGCCGTACTTCTCCGCAAGCGCCGGCCAGTGTGCCTCGAAGTTCTCGGACCACGCCATCAGTGTCCGATCGTAGTCGACCCCGAAGTCATGCCAATCCTCGATGGTCCAGAGGCCGTCCGAGGCCTGATCGATCTCGGCACGACACGGGATCTTGGAATTCGGAAAGATGTACTTCTCGATCCATGGATCGTTGGCCTTCTGTGACCGACGATTCCCGATGGTATGCAAGAGCATCAGGCCATCCTGCGCCAGCAGTCGCCGCGTGGTCTCGAAGAACGTGCGGTGATTGCGTGTACCGACGTGTTCGAACATGCCTATCGAATAGATCCGATCGAACTTGCCCTCGATACTCCGGTAATCCTGAAAACGGATGTCCACCGGAAGACGCTTGCAGCGCTCTCGCGCGAGCACCGCCTGGTTGCGCGAGATCGTGACACCGACGACCTCGACGCCGTAGCGTTCTGCCGCAAACTCCGCCGCCCCGCCCCAACCGCAACCGATATCCAACACCCGCATGCCAGGCGCGAGGCCAAGCTTTCGGCAGATCAGATCGAGCTTGTGCTCCTGCGCCTCGACGACGTTAGTGGCCCTCGTCCAGTAACCGCAGCTATAGATCATCCGGGGATCCAGCATGCGCGTGTAGAGATCATCTCCTACGTCATAATGTCGCTCACCCACCGTGAGCGAGCGCTGCGGCGTCTGGACATTGATGATGCGAGCCTTGATCGCAAGCCAAAGCTCGTGCAGCGAAGGCAACCGCGTGTCGATGGAGGCCCGCACGGCGCGCGTCAGGAACTCATCGAGACGCGGGCTATCGAACCAGCCATCCATATAGGCCTCACCGACGCCCAACGACCCATCCGCGAGGACGCGGTCCCAGAGACGCTCGTCGTTGACCTTGAGATCCCACGGCCGCGACCCATCGACACGGATGTCGGCACTTGCGAGTAGGTCCTTGAGGACATCGCGCGAGGAGCGCCGCCAGCGACTCAACGCCTTGCCTTGCCCCATCGTCGAACTGATGCTGCCAAGTTCCATGCAACGCCCCATGCCTGACCGATGACGGCCACGAAACGATGGCCAAAATCCTATCAAAGCGACAAAAAACTGCAAATAGCGGCTTACCGCTATGACTCGTCGACCGACATCGGCGTGGTTCCCGTTCTGGTGGCTGCGTGATAGCGTGTCCGAACGCCATGGCGATCGATCGGCACCCCGCACACCCCACCCGAGGTTCACACATGCCACACACCGCATCGTCCGAGACCGTTGCCACCGACGCCCGGTGCGAGGACACCCGGCAGGAGGCAGCGGGCGTTCGCCTATCGCGGCGCAGCGCACTCCTCGGGGCGGCATCGTTGTTGTTGCCGCTGCGTCCCTCCGAACTGCTTGCGGCATCCAGCACGAGCGGGCCCCGCATGCCTGCGGCCATCCGCCTCGACAGCAACGAGAACCCCTACGGTCCATCGCCCGCTGCGCGTCGGGCCATCATGGCGAGCATTGCAGAATCGTCACGCTATGCGGACGCCTCCGTCGATACGCTGAAGGCATCGATCGCCCTGCACGAAGGACTGACCCCCGCGCATGTGATCCTGGGCTCGGGCTCCAGTGAACTGTTGCACATGACGGCGATGCTCGCCGCCGACGGCGGCCCGGGTGGCGAGTTGATCGCGGCACGACCAACCTTCGAGGATCTGAGTGAGTTTGCAAAACTTGTGGGCGTCAAGACGCACTGGGTGCCGGTCGATGTCGATCATCGCCACAACCTCGTGGCAATACAGGCTGCGATCAACGACAACACGCGCCTTGTTTATGTGTGCAATCCCAACAATCCGACCGGTACGGTGGTCGCTCACGAGGCGCTCGAGCATTTCATCCGCGCGGTACCCGCCCATGTGCTGGTGCTAGTCGACGAGGCTTATGTGGACTTCATCACCGACCCGAGCGCGGGCTCCATAGCCTCACGGGTCGATCGATACGACAACCTGATCGTCATCCGCACCTTCTCGAAGATCCATGGCCTCGCCGGTTTGCGGGTGGGCTACGGCTTTGCGTCCCCGGCACTTGCCGCACGCGTACGTGCCAAGCAACTGGCATTTCCAAACGTCGCCGGACTTAAGGGCGCACTCGCCAGTCTCGAGGATCGGATTTTCCTACGCGATACGCGCGAGGCTCTCCTGGCGGATCGAATGCGTCTGGAAGCCTTCATCGACCAACGGGGACTATCCCGCGCCCAATCACAGGGCAACTTCGTGTTCTTCGACGTCCGACAGCCCATACAGGATTTTCGCAAGGCGCTCGCGGCACGGGGTATCAAGGTCGGTCGTCCCTTCGATGGTTATCCAGAATGGGCGCGGATCACCGTCGGGGTTCGCTCGGAAGTCGATCGACTGATCGCGGCACTGCCCGACGTATTGGATCGGGCGTGACCCGATGACAACTTCGAACAAGGACGACGCCCGAGCCCCCACGCCGCCGTCGCTCGCGTCCACCCGTCCACGCAAGAAGGCGCTGCCACTACAATCCCCAAAACCCGCAAGCGAAGACCCAGCGGTGCCTGCGCGACTCGAGCAGATCACCCGACACCCGAGCTATCGACCCGCCGATCAGGACCCTGATTTTCTGGCGTGGGATCAGTTGCGCTCGGTGAGACTGGGTATCGACTATCAGAAGGCGGAGCTGTTCCTTAAACAACATCGCATCCGTCATACGATCGTCGTCTTCGGAAGCACGCGCATCAAGGAACCGAAGGCCGCACAATCCGAAGTCGCAGCGCTCGAGCAGGCGATTGCCGCGCATCCCGATGACCCCACCCTAGGCCCTCGACTGACGATCGCACGGCGACTTCGGGAGCACAGTCATTACTACGATGAGGCGCGCCGTTTCGGGGCTTTGGTCAGCCGGGCAGCCGCGAAATCCGCTACCGAGCGGCTGGTGATCATGACCGGCGGTGGCCCCGGGATCATGGAAGCGGCCAACCGCGGCGCGAGCGATGAGGATGCCCTGTCGGTCGGCCTCAACATCACGCTGCCCCACGAGCAGTACCCCAACCCTTACGTGACGCCGGGACTATGCTTTTCCTTCCACTATTTCGCGACCCGCAAGCTTCACTTCATGCAGCGTGCGCGGGCACTCGTGGCCTTCCCCGGTGGATTTGGCACGCTTGATGAGCTCTTTGAAACACTGACGCTCGTGCAGACGCGCAAGATGCCCGCGGTACCGGTGATTCTGATTGGTCGGGAGTACTGGCAGAAGGTGTTCGACATCGACTTTCTGGTCAGCGAAGGCACCATCGATCCGGAAGATCGGGAGCTTTTCGGCTATGCCGAAACCGCGAGCGATGCCTGGCGCATGATCAGTCATTGGCATGCCGCGGCCGGCACCCCGGGCTTTCCGGACATCGACGCCTGAGAGTCGGCGCGCAAATAAAATCGATCACGACGACAGTGGTGTTTGATTTTGGTGGCGTGCTGGTGGACTGGCGCCCGCGGCGGCTGCTCGAGCGACTCTATGCCGACCCAGCACGCCGCGATAGGATGTTCCGAGCAGTGCTCGGTCATGCCGATTGGATCGAACTCGACCGCGGTACGCTACGAGAAGCCGAGTCACTCGCCCCGTTCGCGGCGCGCTCGGGCGAGTCCATCGAGGTCATTGCTGCTCTGATGCAGGCAGTGCGTGACTCCCTGCAACCGAAGCGCGATTCGATCGAGGTACTACGATCGCTATATCGGGCCGGTGTGCCACTCTACGCGCTGTCTAATATATCTGAAGAGAACTATCAGGCGATCCGTGCCCGACACGAGTGTTTTTCATGGTTCCTGGGCACCGTAGTGTCGGCCCGTGTCGGCAAAGTGAAACCCGATCGGGACATCTACGAATACCTGTGCGCCACCCACGGTCTCGAGGCGACGCAGTGCCTTTTCGTCGATGACATGCCGGCCAACATCAAAAGTGCCGAGGCCTTGGGTTTTCGGACGCATCTGTACGCATCGGCAGACGCGTTGGCATCGGCGCTTGCTGAATGCGGCTTGCCGATCGTGTCGACCTAAGGGTGAGTAACAGGAGCGATGGCCACCCAAAGCGCGTCCGCAGTCGCCGATGAAGAGATCAACACCGCACCGTGATCGGGGGTAAACATCGCAAGATCATGGGTGTCTAGTCGCTGCTCCTTGCCCGCGCCAGCCTCAGGCCGAAGCAGGATCTTGCCATGGACACAAAACAGACAGGTTATCGCAGCGCTGGTGGTCAGAAGCTCGGGGCCGCGGATGCTCATACGTCGCACCGCGTGGGTATGGGTCGCACGCTGCGTCATCACGTTGAAGTCGATCACCGTCCCACCCTCAAGCGACGCTTCCGTTGCCAGATCACCCGAAAAGAACAGCGGCGAGGCGTATCGATCGAGGCGGCAGGCGGGTTGGCCCTCGATGTGTAACGTCATCGCACCGCCATCGATCACCGTGAGCGTACGATCGACGCCGTGAAAACGGGAAAACGGTCCGGCGGTTGCGACCGTTGCCATACTGAGGCGCCAGTCGAACTGAGCGACACTGGAGCCCGGAGGAAAGGCCACGATCTCCGCCGTCTCGCCGCCGCCGTTCTTCCAAGGCATACGTCGGTAATCTACCGCTCTCAGGATATTCATCTAACGTCGACTCCAAATCACCAGACCAAGACCACTCAGTATCACCACCACGGCCACCCATTCGGAAGCGGACACCGCTTCTCCACCCACCGTCACACCGAGCAGCAGTGCGATCATCGGATTGACGTAGGTATAACTCGTCGACAACCCTGGCGTCACCTTGTCCAGTAGATACATGTAGGCGTTGAAGGCGACCAGTGAGCCCATCACCACCAGATACCCCCACGCCAGCCACGAGCTCGTCGGCACCGGGAAGGCGGGATGCTCTCCAATCAGGAACGAGCCCGCCAGCAGCACCAAACCACCGCAGATCATTTCACTCGCAAAACCAATCGCACCCGGTGCGAGCACGAAGGTGCGCCGACTCAGTACCGATCCCAGAGTCCAGGTCACACAACCTGTGATTACTGCCAAAAGCCCTGCGGGGGAAGTCCGATACGCCTCGCCGCGCGTCAGCAACCAAACGCCACTGACGCCCAGCAAGATCCCGGCCCACTCCAGTCGTGCCGGTCGTAATCCGAGCTGCAGACTCGCCAGGGTGATGAGTAATGGCGTGACCGCGATGAAGGACACCACCAAGCCCGAAGCCACCGTCATCTCGGCCACCGCAGTCGCACCCATGCCGCCACCCAACATCAGCGTGCCGATCACGAGTGCATGGACCCACTCGCGACGTGTTGGGAAGGGTCGACCGCGCGCCCACATCCATAGAAAGAGCAATACCCCAGCCACCAGAAAGCGACTGCCCATCATGAACAGGGGCGGGAATCCCTCGAGCGCATAGCGAATGACGAGATACGTCGAGCCCCACACAAACCAGGTGGCTGCGAGCGCAGCGAACACCCAAGGCGATCTCGGCACACTCGACATCAGACAACGATCCGATCCATAGCGATCCCCCCACGGGTGGCCGACAGTATAAGGAGCGAACCAACTGGCCGCGCTGTCGCGCGGTCGAGCAGAGCCTATCGGGTGTTGTGTCGTAACGCGACCTGCGCTTTGAGGGCGTCGATCCCGATCGTGTCGTAGTGCTCGAACGGCTGGTGTATCCACGGACTCGTCGGCAGTTGCTCGACCACATAGTCGGGCGCAAACGCCGAGCGCGCTTTCTGCCACAGCACGGCACTTCGCAACTCGGTGATTGCCGGACAATGGATCTGCAGACGGCCGATCACTGTGCGAAAGGTATGCCCAGTGTCCACAAGGTCATCCACCAGAAGCACCCGCCCTGCCAGGTCACCGTGAGCGGTGCTGATGCAGCGAGCGATATCCAGCTGTCCTTGTAGCGTGCCCGACGCGGCGCGGTAGGAACTTACCGACAGGATCGCCAGCGGCTTCCCGAAGAGTCGCGACAGCACATCACCCGGTCGTAGACCTCCGCGCGCGAGGCAGAGCAGCCAATCGAACTCCCAGCAGGACTCGTGCACCTGCAAGGCGAGTCGTTCGACCAGATCGGTGTATCGCCCGTCGCTGACACCAAGGTGACGGCCGTCGGCACTCAGGCCGCTGTGGTCAGGGTTCATCGTTATCGCGAGCCTGTTTAAAATGAGACACCGACTGACCCACGGCGATCGACAGCGCAACCCTCGGGTCTGCAAGGCCGCTCGCCGGGATGGACGTGCCGATGCTTGCCACGCCTTCCCACTTGTTTCGTTGGCCCGCCTTCGGTACGGCATTTAATAATACACGGGACGGCATGGGGTCACCCAACGGGTAGACGGTGCGCGTCGCCGCACCTGTGCACCTAGCGGGCTTGGATCTCGGTCGCCCACTGATCGGACAGGTTTGCGCTGGTCTCCTTGAGCAAGTCGTGCGTCGCGATCAGGGACGCCTCGCCGCGAGGAGCGCGCTGGTGTCTAAAAATAGGGCCGCGCGTTCTGGCGCCATCGCAAAGGTCGACACCACTCGTTAAGATGGCCCTTCACCTTACTGGACACCCGGAGACGAGTGATGAAGATAGTACACATCAAGGCGGCAATGAGCGTACCGGGCGTCGTGCTACCGAGTGCGGGCTCCCCCCCAAACCCGAGCGGCGGCGAGCCCGTCAAGTTGTCGAACTACCAGGCCTTCGAAGCGCCTGCGGCAGAAGTATCCACAGGCGTCTGGGAATGCACTCCTGGACAATTCCGGCGCGCCGTCATGGATGCGGAGTTCAGTCACTTCATCGCTGGCCGCGCGACCTTCGTGACCGATCACGGACAGTCCTTCGACTTCGCGGCCGGTGACGCCGTGTTTTTCCCGCCACTGACCAAGGGCGTCTGGACCATCCACGAGACCTTGCGCAAAACCTACATCGTCTGGAAATCTTCACTACCGGCGCAAACCTGACATGACGATGACCATCGACACACGCGGATAAGATCACGGCTCGGCAACACCCGTCCCGCCAAGTCCGCACACCGGAATCTTGCCAATAGAGCGACACCACGGCTGACATCGAAAGCTGTCAATCCTGCCGTTTCAGTCCCATCGGATCAATCACGGATCGCCGCCCGTCGGCCGCTCGCCAGTACACCGCCGTGACGTATCGGTGCCCCCCCGCGCGCTCACAATGCACCACGACATCGAGCACCTCATGAAGCAGACGCGAGATATCGGCGAGCGGCAAATCTCTTCCGGCGACGCTTTCCTTGACGAGCAGCGCGAGTTGCCCAAAGGCCAGTGAGATGTTGCCGGCATGAATGCTCGTGATGGAGCCCGGGTGACCTGAACTCACGTTGCGTAGAAAGTAGTACGCCTCCTCGCCGCGCAATTCAGCCAACATGATGCGATCGGGCCTCAATCGCAGGCAGGCTTCAAGTAGCTGTTTCGGCGTCACCGACGCGCTGCCCTGATCGTCCTTCGAATAAAACAACCGCACCGAGTTTGAGTGTGTCCTCAGATCGAGTTCCGCAGCGTCCTCGATGCTGATCAGCCGTTCGTCGGTCGGGATCTCGGCAATCAGCGCCTTGGTCAGCGTGGTCTTTCCCGAGCCTGTCGACCCTGCGACCAAAAGGTTGAGTCGACTGCGGACGGCCTGTTGCAGGAACCGAAGCCAATCGCCTGCCTCATACGCACTCGACAGCTCTGCAAGCTGGTGAGTGTCGGTTCTCTGTTCACGCACTGCGCGCCCGAAGAAGTCTCGACGGGCGAGTTCTGCGAGACTCCAGGCCTCCGAACTCGGGCGTCGGAGAGAGATGACCACTTGTCCCTTGGTGGTGGCCGGCGGTAGCACCACTTGTACCCGTTCGCCACTCGGCAGCGTTGCCGACAAGAGTGGACTGTGCTCATTCACGCGCTGGGCCGTGTCGGTGGCAAGCAGCCGAGCGAACTGTTGGCACCAGGCGAGCGTGACCCACGGTGCATCGAGTCGGCTCCAGCCCCGGGGACTTTCGAGATAGACCTCCCCGGGCCGCTGAATGCAGAGCTCCGTCACATCCGGATCAGCCAGCAACGTTCGTAGGCGCATCGTGTAATGCGAGAGCGCCGATAGCGGGCTTGCCACCTCAGGGCGCATGCGGTTCCGCAAGCTCGTAGACCGCCCTGAAATCGAGATCACGAGTGACCGTCACCGACAAGCGTGCACCGGGCGACACCCGCACGGTCGGGGGGATGCCGATCGAATCCCGAAGCGCCTCCGTACTCACGTCACGCGCCGTTTGCGCGTTGTAGATCACCGCCCCCCCGCCTTGCCCGTGAGTCGTCACCGCCATCACGCCGGCATCCAACATCGACAACAGGACAGCGGCACCAAAACGCTCGGACGTATGGCGATCGACGTCACCGGGGATGCCGGTCCGACCTAACGCATCGGTGGCCGGCGACGCCAGATTGACAGTGACACCGGTAGGCGTACGCGCTTCGGTCCAGTGGACCGCCAAACGCGACTGGCCGCTACGCACGTCACTGCGTGTCTCACCGATCAGTCGCGTACCACGCTCCAGCAGCACCACACGGCCATCAGCACCGAACACGTCATTACCGACCACGCAGGTCGCCACTCCAGCCAGCGTCGAGTCGATCGCCGTCTCCAGAATGCAACTGACGAAAGTACCTTTCGCCAGTAGCCATCGACGCTCGGGCAGCACGGCCGCTTCGATCGAGGTGACCACAGCGGCGTGTACGACCGGTACCGGCATGCCGGGCGCGCCGGCAGTCGCTTCGACGCTCGCCTTCACAACGGGCGCCGTGGTGGTGGCGATCGGCATGATCGTGGGGTCACGACCGGCCCCGCGGACCAGTACTGGCACAGCGTCATGGGTCGCAGTACCAGGGACGCCACGACTCACGAGCCTTAACGGCGCTCCATCCTGCGGGCTCGTGATGTCACCCTCTGCGGTGCGTTGTGACGGCAGCGGCACCGCGCGCCCGGACACCGTCGTCTCTGCGCCCTGCGCAGGTCGTGATGGCAACCCCAGTCGTGGCAATCGCATCTCCGACTCGACGGCGCCTTTCGTTCGAGCCGTCGCGGTTGTGCCTTGCGGACCCGTCGCATGCGCCGAATGTAGGTAGTACCAGACCAATAGAGCCATCGTCGCGACCACCAGGCAACCGGTCGCGAGCCAGTGAGGTAAACGCTCGGACAGCATTTGGGGTCGCGTCATCATCGCCTCCGCCCGTTCACCGTCGATTGCTGCTTTGTTCACTGTGAGGGCTCCCGTGTGTGGCGATCGACTTGATCGAGAACCGTTCCGCTCCTAGCCCGGCGTTGTGATCCCCGATCGTTGCGGTCAACCAGACAGGCGCTGTCGTTACCACGTCTCAATACAAAACGATCTGCGAGCCGATGCACGACCAGGATGTCGTGCTCGAAATGCGAATTGACGAGCGACTCCGCACCATCTGGATTTGCGGCATAGATGGTCGGCAGCTCCATTTGTGGGGGAAAGGTCAAGCGAAGCTGTATCCCATCGTCTACGGCCGAGGACGGCCTTAGTGACGGGGGACCCGAGTACCAGTAGTTCTGGAAGGTGGCTACCGGCAGTGCCGACAACTGCCGATTCAAGGCCTCTGTGGTACCACTGTCTGCAGCTCTCGGCACCGGCGGATAGCTGAAGCGAATCGAGTAGATGGGCTCGGCACCCTTGCTCGGATGCGCCACGACTTTATAGTCGAAAAAGTACACATGACGGGTTGTCAGGATCGTCATGTTGGACGGCCCACTCAGCTGTCGGGGTTTCAAAAAGAGGTGATTCTCCTCGGCCGCGACATCCAGCACCGAGGTATCGCCCGCCCCCAGGCTCACGAAACGCTCATCGGGTGAAAATTCGAGATGCAGATGAAAACCGACGTTCAGCGTGATCGGCACGATCTCGTTGGCGCTGTAGGTGAGCACCCTGAGACGCCCATCGTTCGTGTCCAAAACCTCGCTCGCGCTATGTGCCAAAGGGCTGACAAGCGTGATGCATAAGGTCACTGCAGCGGCTGCGACACCCGTAGGATACGAGCGCTTTAAGGCAATCACGGCAATGCTCCCTGCGGCTCATCATGTGATGACGCTCCGGCGTCCAGCGCCGTCAGCACCTCCGGCTCTCGCCGGTACTCGAGCACCTTGAATCCAAGCGGGTTGAGCGCGCGCAAGTGCGCATCGGACGAGGCGGCGCCAAACGCCACCCGAAGCGTCGCGATGTAATGGTGGATCTCCTCGGCCGCACCGGGTGATCGTTGCAGCGCCGTCTGAAATCTCACCTGCAGGATCTGCGGCTCGTGACGCGAGCGGTTCAGAAACGTGACCGCTTGGATCCGGGCGGTCACGTGGCCTTCGGTGCCATAGCGCGTGAGCGGCGACTCGGGGTTGCTCTTGACCCACAAGGCAGCCCACGCCTGGTTCATTGGCGCCGACTGCAAAGCACCGATCGTCTCGTAGTCCGACTCGGCAAGGGATGGGACGTAGCGCTCGCGCGCGATGACATACTCCGTCACCAGATGCCGTGTCACCGTCTCCGGCAGATCTGCCTGACCCGAATAACTTGGCACCACATCGATCACGCCGGTCGTGGTATCCACCCTGACGATGTAGGGTTCGACGCGTTTGAGCGGCAACATCAGTAGCAAGCCCGTACCGAGCAGTACCGATACCGCACACCCGGACAGCGCCACCCACCACGCGCGTCGTCGACTGTGCTGCAGCTCCAAAGCGGCAGTCTGTTCCCAACGATGAGTCTCCACGAAGTAATCGTCCATGACTTTATCCATGGCCGGCCTCCGCGGTCGGATTGACCGGCACCCACGGCCCATGACACTCGGCTTGTCGCTCCTGATGAGCGCAGCCCACCAGCAGTCCCATGAGCCACAGTCCGGCGAGGACTCGCCTCGCCAGACCGCCACCGTACTTCCTCTTCATCAGACCGCACCTCCCTTTCGAACGACGTTTTCTTCAGGTTCCATGGCTTCCTCCTGCAACTCCGGTGCAGCCGCAGCTGACGACGCAGCACCGAGAGCGAACATCCCGACCTGCCGCGTCCACCGCTCGATCAATCCGCCGGTCGACAAGGCAAAGCCACCGGCGAGACGGGCAGCGATCGGCAGCACCTGCCGCAGCACCATCAGCACTAGACCCGCAGCCATCGCGAGGTTCAAGGCATCGACGGTCATCAGCCCATCTCCGAGCGCAGCCGTCTGGGTGGCGTAGGTGAGCACGAGGTCGAGTAGCAGCGCCGCCACCATCACGGTCAGGATGGTGACCAAGGCATAGTTAACGAGCTCATGGATCCAGGCTTCGAAGAACCGGCGGGTGGTGCCGAACAAAGTCATGACGATGAAAATCGGCCCAAGCGCCAGCAGCACGGCCAAGGCGATCCGGGAAAGCGAGATCAGGAACATTGTGTAGATGCAGACGAAGCCGATCATCAGATAGATGGCCGCAGCGGCAAGGTACAGGCCCGCGTCGCCGGTCAACACGCCGGCGCGGCTCCACAAGAGCCCCGCCGCCGTACCTCCCTGATCCCAGATCGAGTCCACCAAGGTCACCGGATCGCTGGCCCCGACGATGCTGGTGGCAAACTCGGCGGGGGCACGAAAGAACGTATCGACGATGACATCGTTGTAGGCCCAAAGATTGAGTCCCACACCGAACACCACCATGATCACCAAGAGACGCTTCACGCCCTCGAGAATGGGTTCCTCGATCTGGCCACGTAGATGCAGATAGCCCCAGAGCATCACAGCGATCACCGCCAAGGTCACCACCGCGGGTTCGATTGTCGCGGCAGTCTGCGCGGCGCGTACGCTGATGTAGCTTTGCAAGCGCACCGTGAGCCAACTCCAGAAATTCTGGAACAGCATCACGGCACCGGAAAGGTTGGCTGAAAGCGCGTGGCAAAATTACCGTGCGCGGCAACGATCGCCTCCCGGGTGGTCGCCGTATAGGCCGCTTGATCGGCACTACGGATCTCGGCCAAGGCCGCAATCTTGATGGCGTCGTTTTGCAACAGCGTCTGCTCACCCTGCAGTCTGCCTTGCAAATCGGCGATGGCCTTGGGATCCGTCGCACCACCGATCTGATCGATCAAGCTTGATAGTCTTGCGAACCGCGCACTCACCTGATCATAGGCCGCTCGTGGCAAGACCTGACCCGACGCCGCAAGACTTCGTTCGGCCTGGATCAGTGCCGATAGTGCCGGCGCGAGCCGCGACAACTGTGTTGCATTCACCATGGCGTTGCTTGCGGCCTTTGCGGCGACGGCCTGTCCCAGTGGCCCGTAGGTCCCGCCGACCCCACCGCCGGTCACAGCGCCAAGACTCGCAGCACTGTCAGGCAGGTAGTTCAAAGAAAGCGGACTTTCGCGCAACAGCGACTGCATGTTTCGACTGCCGGTCATCGCTGCGTAGGTCTGCTGAAGCTGGCCGAGTTGCAGCTGCATTCCCTGCAACTGCTGCTGCCACGCCCTCATCTGTTGAATAAGCTGCTGGAGCGAAGCGCCATCGAACACCGCAAGCTGTGCGTGGGCGCTGTCGAGAGAACATAAACCGATCATGAGTAGCAGTATTCGGATCGCTTTCATTGGAGCTCCTCGCTGGCGTTTGGGAATAATGAGAATCCGACGAATGACGAAAGCCACTCGGTCGGTGCCTCTCCGAGTGAGCCGATCAGGGCTTCCATCTCATGGAGGGGGCCAGAGCGGCCGGAGATCACCTTGAGTTCCGCCACGCAGCCCCTGAGGTCGAGCTCGACCACCACACTGTCGTGTCCCTGTTTCAACAGAAAACGGCGGGAGCCGACCGTAATCTCGCTGCGCACCAAATCGAACTCCCGCTCGGTAAGCCCGAAGACTTCAACGTAATCGCCGCGCAAAGCCTCCGGATTCGGAAAGAACACCTTCGTGGCGGTTTGTTCGACGATGGTTCTGGCGATCGGACTGGCAATCACATCGTTGGGGCTTTGTGTCGCGAAGGCGATCACGCCGTTGCGCTTTCGCCACGTCTTCGTGCCGTCGGTGGCGAGAGACTGAAAGCCGGCGTCGCCGACAAGCTTCGAAAATTCATCCAGCCAGGCGACGAATCGTCGACCATCAAGCATCGACTCAACCAGATGAAAGAGGTAGTGCGTCAGTGGTCCCCGCACGGTCGGATCGCCGAGCACCTCGGTCATGTCGAAGCCGATCAAGGGGGTGCCGGCGATCTGTGTCGCGAGCTGATCGGTAGGAGAATCGAATACCGTGTGCAACTCCCCTCCGGTGGTCTCGCACCAGCGCCGAAGGCGCGCGTGAGCGCCATCGCTGTCAGTGGGATCAAGAAACTCGAGTAGCCGCGACAGGCGCCGATCCGACAAGGGAAGTGCGAGCACCCCGAGAAGCGCCTGATCAAGTTCCTGCTCCTCTCGTGCGCGAAGCGGGTGATTCGGACGCTCGATCAAGGTGCGAAGCCACTGGCCGAGGAATGCGCGGTTGCCAGCAGTCGGCTCAAGCTGCAACGGGTTGCAGCCGGTCGCGATGCCGCGCTTCAGCACGAGATATCGGCCGCCTAGCGCGCGGACCAGGATCTCAAGGCCGCGATCCTTGTCAAACACCACCTGAGTGGCACCCTGATTGGCCAGCAGCGCGATGCAAAAGCCGACGAACACCGTCTTGCCAGAGCCGGTGGGGCCGCACACGAACGTATGGCCGGTATCGCGGCGACTACCGCCATCGCGGTCCCGAGGATCGGAAGCGTGCAGTGAGAAGAAATACGGGGTGGCGGCAGCCGTCTTCAGTATCGTGAGGGCGTCACCCCAGTGATTGCCGGTTGCACGGCCGGCCGGATAGTTGTGAAAAGGCGAGAACGCGGCAAAGTTACGACTGGTGATCGGCGACAAGCGCGGTCGACAGGTAAAGTTAGCCGGCAATTGCGCCCAAAATGCCGATTCGAGGGCAATATCCTCCCGCGCCACCACCATACCGGCATCACCAAGCATGCTTCGCGCGATCGCAACGGCCGATTGCAACGCGTCAAGTGCGCTACGCACGGCCGTCGGATCCGATCGAACCGGTGAGCTCATCAACTGGAGCGAGAAGTGATGGTTACCCATCACGAACTCGTTGCCGCCGAGTTGATCTAACGCGCTACGCAAGGCTGCGGCCTGACTCACAGCGATATCAGAGGCATTCTTGAGACGGTGGTACTGCCGGTTCAGAAGTCCGATCGCGGTCGACTTGCTGACAAAGGCAAAGCTCTGCGTCAGGACGAAGCCGAAGGGTGCTCTGAGCAGCCGATTCAGCATCCCGGGCGAGGTCGGCGTCGGGTATTCCTTGATACCGAGCATCGCACCAAAGCGGGTGCCGCTTGGCAGACGGTATTCGATGGTTTCATGACCTATCAGCAGACGTGACATCGCCAGCACCTCACCAACCGGTCCCTGCGGCACCGGGACGGACTGTTGCTCGCCGCTCACCAGTAAGGACAGGAATTCGAGGACCGTCGAGTAGAGGCGGCCTTCTCGCTCGAAGATCGCCAGTCGCGTCGGATCGTAGGCCAGCAAGGCCGCCTCCACCTGCCGAGCAAGTTTTTCGATGTTCACGAGTGCCGCGGCACGCTCTCGACCGATCGCCTCGCTGTCTACCGTCGAAAACCACCGCGCAGCAGCGTTCGCGAATCTCGTGTGCAGCGGCCGGTAGACGAGGGTCAGATACACCTCGTTGATCCACAGTTGGTCATCCGCCAGCCGACCCAGATAGGTCCCCGCCAGATGGGCGGCAAAGCCTGTGGTGTGTGGTGGCGGGACATCGATGCAAGCCGGTCGCCGAATAATGTGCGTCCACAGCGACACCTCGGGTGAGCTCAAGTTTCGCAACCACACATTCAGTTGTTCGTGCGCGAGGTTGAGCGTTAGATCGTCAGCACACTCGAAGGCACTGCCGCCAAGGCGCCATGCCACGAGATAGTCACCGCCCTCGGTCAGCACCACCGAGGCGGCAAGATGCGCGCGATACGGGATGTGCATCCCGGCCGCCACATCGTCCCTCACGTATCTCCTAGAACGCGACATGAGCGACTCCCGCGATGCCCGTTCGTGCCATCAACACGCACTGTTGTGTCGGCGTTCGAGGGCGGGGGGCAAACGGACCGTAAGTGACGATTCGGCCAGCGCGCCGCCCCTTAAAGCCAGCCCGCGCACGAGTGGTACCCCACACCGTGATCAGATCGAAGAATCTCGGCTCGGCAAGGCATAGGAGCCAGGACGTCGCATGTAGCGGGAGCGCCAACAGCAGCGTCAGCAGGTTTCGCGTGACGAGGAAGGCCTCCAGCGTCAGAAGAGCCGTGACCAGCAAGGCGCCATAGGGCACTCCGAACGCCATCGCCGGTCGGGTCACCGCGACGAACAGGGTGTCCGCGATGATCCCGGTGGTGATACGGGACGCCTGACGCCTAAACACCCGCCATCCCCCGAATCCAGGCGACCACCTGCGGCGCACCGAAAACCAACAGGATGCCGAGCGCGCCACCCGCTGCCCAACCCCAGCTGATCCGGTTGAACCACGCACCGACGCCGAGCACCATCACGGCAATCACGGCGACCGGGGTCAGGATGGTCAGTAAGTTCGTCTGAAATGCCGTCGCTCCGGTGGCGAAGGGACTCGACTGGGCGAGCGCCGGTGCGACTTCGGCGAACAGCAGCAGGGACAAGGACAATCGTCGGCTTTTGAACGTGGACATGGGCGCTCCTTGGTTGGGAGGCGCAGCATCACGAATCAGGTCGATTGATCACAGATACATATCTGCTGCGTTCGTCGAGAAAGGCACTGAGCGCGCGCCTCTGCCACCGCGCGTGCTCTCGGATTCGGCGAAGCGCTTAAGTGAATATTTTCGGCAATTTTTCCGCTTGACTCTTGATGAAGCGGCGCGGTGCGCTTAGTCTGGAACGACTGATTCGATGAGTGGTCAGCGCTGGAGCGTCACCACCAAAAGCATCACCTCTGCGACCATCAAGGTTCCATCATGCCCCACGATAGCGATGCCACCACACGCGAGCTCGAAGCCGCTGCCGAGCTGCTCGAGCAAAGCGGCGACTATCGTGTGCTACGACGACTGCAGCAAAAAGACGTGTTCATCACGGAGAGCAAAGGACCCTTGCGTAGTGGTGTCGTGCTCGACACGGAAACCACAGGCCGCGATACGGAGGAGGACAAGGTCATCGAGCTTGCACTCGTCAAGTTCGACTATGAGCCGGATACGGCGCGCATCGTTGCGATCACCGGGGTGTACTCGGCGCTCGAAGACCCGGGAATGCCCATCCCACCTGAGACCATAGCGATTCATGGCATTACTGATGACATGGTGGCCGGAAAGGCGCTGGATGACGTGGCGATTGCGTCATTCATGAACGGTGTCGATATCGTCATCGCGCACAACGCGAGTTTTGATCGTGCCTTCATCGAGCGACGCTTGCCCTTGTTCATGGATGTGGCCTGGGGATGTTCGCATGTGCAGGTTCCGTGGGCGGCCGAAGGCTTCGGCGGCTCTAAACTCGAGTTCCTCGCCTGGTCGTCGGGATTTTTCTACGACGCACATCGCAGCGAGGTCGACTGTAGAGCCCTGCTCGAGTTGCTGCGCAAGCCGTTGCCAAAATCGCACACGCTGCCCTTCAGGTATCTGCTGGATGCAGCGGCGGAACCTTCGTTGCGTCTTTGGGCGACCGGCTCGCCCTTCGACAGCAAGGACGCGCTGAAGGATCGAGGGTATCGCTGGCATGTCGAGCGGCGCGTCTGGCACAAAGTAGTCGCCAAATCGGTCGCTCGGGAGGAAACCGAATGGCTCAAGGAGCATGTCTACCGGCACCGTCCGGCGCAGATCGACGTTGAGGTACTGGATGCGAAGATCCTGTTCTCCAATCGCTCGGGTCCCAGAAAGTCGAAGGTCATCTAGCGATCTCACCCGCCCCCTCGCGCCGGTCGCGCGTCGTGAGCGCATTTCTCCACAAACCCACCCGATATGGGATGACCGCCGACACGTTTCGCTGCAGAAACTGACCCTCCCGCGCAAGAGCGCCTTTTTCGGGAGAGTGTGTCATGGCCCGTGTCGATCTGAGAGTTCCGTTCGAGGACAAGGATATCGTCAAACGCCTGGGGGCCCGTTGGGATGCCGACGCGCGCGTCTGGTACGTCCCGGCCGGGGCCGATGCTTCACGATTTGGCCGGTGGCTGGCGGAGGATTCGGACATCAATGTCCGGTCATCGAGTTTCTTCCTGGCCCGTTCGCAGAGTATTTGTCCCAAGTGCGGCCGATGGAGTGCCGTCCATGGGTTCATCCTACCGGCAGGTCACGAAACGCTATATGTGGGTGATCATGAGGATGAGGATTGCTGGGAGGTTAACGATGAGCCCACACTGCTGTCACATATCAGCTACCTGTCTGCGGAGGTCGCGGCTCTGATGACGCAAGTCACCCCGTTCTATCGTCTGGCGCCTAGTCTCGGAAAGCAGGAGTTCCATCATCGGAATTTTTGCGAGCATTGCGTGGCCCGCTTCGACGATCGCCAACTGTTCGATGAACCTGGCGAGGGCTTTCTCGCCTTCACGCTCGAGGATGCGATCCGCGTGCATCTGACCTTGGTCGAACGACCCTTTGAGGCTAACAGCGGCAGCTTCTCCATCGGCGTCGCACTGTTCGAGGACATGACGCGTCTCGAGACAGTGCTGCGTTAAGTCGTCCGACCGAGCGTTCGTGGGTTCACTTCGAGTCCCGACGCCGGCGGCGGCGCTAAAACTCGAGCCCTGTGTCGTGATCGCGCTCCTTCGCGCGCTCGCCACGCATCGGCCGGGCCATGCCCGCAAGGCGCTCTCTGACCTTTATCCAGCGCTCGATCGCGCGAGTGGCTTCGGGGGTGATCGCCAAAGGTGGTTCGTACGCATCGGGCAGCCGTGGCGTGCGAGTCACCGCTAGGTCTAGCGGCATCCCGGCACTGGGATCACCCCTCCCCCGCCCCGCGCTGGCTTGCGCGTCGCCGAGTTCTGCCGCGTGCTCGCGTGCGATGGTCGCGCGGGATCTCGGTTCCAATCGCTGAGACAGACCCGCTTCGCGCAGGCTCTCATTGGCAAGGGTGGCCCACGCCTGACGTAGCTCACGATACTCGACAGCGATATACGGCAAGTTGCGAGCCTTTCTGACATCGTTTGCCCATTCGATGCTGGTCTTCGCCAAGAGTTGCTCCGCACCCGCCTCGCGGGTAGTCGCCAGTACATGCATGTGATGGTTGCGCGGATCACCGCGGCGTGTCGGTCCGTGCACGGCAAGATCAACCGCAACGCCGTGACGTTCGGCGATCCGCCGAGCAAAGCCTCGAGCCAAGGCAATACGCCCATCCTCAGGGAGCTCATGAGGCAGCGCGATGGTGTACTCACGACCGACGCGAGAATTTTTGCGCGGCTCGCGCGCTTCGGCATGGTTCCAAAGCGTCGCTCGGTCGACTGCCCAATCGGGTGGTCGGCCGCTCAGTCGCTCGGGGAGAATAAGCTCGGAATGACGAAGGCCTTCGGTGCGTCGGTAGTCATGCAGGAGGCCGGTCCGTTCGTCCCGCAGTTTTTCACGGGAGATGTAGGCGGCCTTCGCCACCGCGCTATGGCCCTGGCCGCGCGAGACGGAGCGCACCTTGAAGAACATGATGCTCATGGCGTCGCTGGTGAGGACGCGGCACCAACCCGCACCACCGTGACCGTGATGTCCAAGTTGGTGCAGACGTCTCCTTGGTTGGGAGACCGCGATCATTGCGAGCGACGCATCACCGAGACAGTCGAGTATCTGTGGCGTTCGTGGATTTTCACGGCCATCAGGTCTTGCGTGATGGCGTGTGATGCCCTTCTGCGGTTCCAGAAGGAAGGCGACGGCGTAGCGGACGGCCACCGCCGGAGGTCATTCCGTGAGAAGGCCGCGGCGCGTCCCAAATACTCCGCGGATCAGGCAGAGCCTAGGTGACGCCTGATTGATCGCGAAACACGCCTACGGGATTCAGGGGAGGTTGAACTTTCATCGATCGGCGCAATCTATGAAGCTACCGGAATGCACTCTCCCCCCCTCGCATCCGGTGCTCAACGGGTTGCTGTCTCAGCAGCCCGTTTTTTTTGGCAGCGCGCAGGTGTCGAGGTCAAGAAGACTGCGGGTTCCGGTGGGTTTTGGTTTGTTCGAGTCTTTGTTCAATGTCCTCTAGGAGAGTTATAGGGATATAGAGGTAGGAACTACAGGCGACTTTCATAAGACAATGAAAAATAAGGTCGAAAAACACTTTTTGGGAAGTGATGTCACGCTTCGTGCCGAGGGTTGCCACGTGAGTCTGTGTGGGTTGTCACGCCCCTGCGGCAGAGATGTCACGGGGAGCAACCTCGGCGGTCACCTGAACGGGAATTAAAAAAATAATATAAATCAATAGGTTGTCTTAAATTCGGTAGAGATGTCACGCAACACCGGGACACTTGCCGACTGTGGCTATAAGCACCTGTTTTCATGGGTTTTTTTGCAAAATTTCTGGCGACCCGTGAGCGAGGGGCGGAAGAGTTGTAACGGCAATCGGTGATGTCACGTGGGTGACGGATCGCCTGAGGCTCGGCTGAGGCGTGGCTCAGGAGCGACTTTTACCCGTGATTCGGCTCGGGGTGACGTGCGGTTTTGAGGGAAGTAGCAGGACGCCGCGATCGTCGGTTCGCAACTTCGCATCGGTATAAACCTGCTGCACTCGTTGCAAAGAATCCATGAAGAAGCGGCGGAATTTTCGAAGCTCCGCATACCCATGCCCGAATTGCCCCGAAAGCTGTGCCCACGTCACGAGACTCGGTTTGCCAAGATGGAACAGGCGGTGCACCAGCCAGGCATAGACGTCGAGGTCCATCGGGCTTTTGCGCAGCTGCTTGATCGCGTGGGTGGCGAGTGGCGCGGAACGCTCGAGGATCGAGGTGAACAGCACGCTCGACAAGGTCAGTGAACTCCCCTGCCCCACGTGATGTTCGTCATCCCACCACAATTGCGCTTCCTCAGCGAACAAGGCCTGCCGCAGATGCAGGCCGCTGCGCCCACTGGCATCGCGAATGTTCTCGTCGATGGACAACGTGCTGTGGATCAGTCGCAGAAGTTGGTTGGCATAGACCCGAAGACTGCCGCGGTCGCCACGGGTGATCGGCACATCGAGCAGTCGAAGGAAGTCATGCACAGAACGACCGAGATAGATGTCGGGCGAGCGGGTGCGGATCGCTTCGCTCGCGCAATAGATCGTCAGCAGGCGCGCGGGTACGCCGTAAGGCAGTCCCGCTTCCGGACGGGTCGTGCCGAGGGTGAGTTCGAGCCAGCCGTTCTGTCGTGAAAAAGTCACCGCTTGACCGGGATCGGCATGCGGGAACGAGCATTGGATCAGTGGCACGTAGTGGAAGGAGATGCCCTCCTCCACCGCCTGGACGGACGACGCGAATACTTGCGCCGCGCGGTTCTCGGTGGTCGAACCCGCGGGACTCGGCACGGTGAATTCACGCGCGGGTGTGCTGGTCGGCGACTTGGCCGGCAGCGAGACGGTCACCGCGCGGGGCCCGGGCAACGTGGCCCGCGCAAACGCTTCCGGAGGAAAGTCCGGGAAGTGCGCCGTCAGTTGCTCCGGTGCGATACCATCCGCAATCAGCTGAGCCAGTATGCGCGCGCGTGAGTACCCCGCCGCTTCATATCGCTGCATCTTGACGTTGAGATCAATACCGGTCGGTGGGGATTCGGTGCTCACGGAAAGTTTTTATCACCTAAAGCCACTTCATATGCACGGATTTCTGGTAGATTCACCACGAAATCCGTGAACGAGACCTTCCGGGAGATAAGTGTGCCAGCCACCCGTGCGATTGACAAGCTGGACGACATTCTCGCTTCCAGCGAAAGCTTCCTGACGAAGATGCACGAGATGGGGCAATCGCCCCATGAGCGCAAATCCTTGCAACGCCTTTTCAGCCCGTCCGAGGCGGCGGAGATGGTGGGTCGAGATCGCACCACGCTCGCCAGAGCTGAAACGGAGCTGTCGATCGCCCCGCCCGCCCGCAATCCCGACAACAACCGCAGGCTCGGTTACAGCCTCGAGCAGATCCAGGCCTTTCGCAAGCACTTCGGGACCTTGCCGCACCGGGATGCTGAGCAGGATCAGCCGATCGTCATCGCCTGTCAGAACTTCAAGGGTGGCGTCGGCAAGTCGACGACCTGCATCAACCTGGCGCATTACCTGGCGCTACGGGGTTATCGGGTACTGGTCATCGATACCGACAGTCAGGCCACCACCACGTCGATGTTCGGCTACGTGCCGGACGCTGAAATCACTCAGGACGACACCATTCTGGCGTACCTCGGTGGTGCGCACTCGACGCTTGAGCCGGTCGTCAGGAAGACCTATTTCCCGGGGATCGATTTGATTCCCGCTTGCCTTGCACTCTATGAGGCGGAGATCGCCCTCGTTCTACATATCGCAGAACAAGCGACCCCGGAGGCTCGTCGGGAAGTGTTCGCGGAACTCGGCTACGGCATCCAGACGGTGGCCCAGAACTACGATGTGGTGCTGCTCGATTCACCGCCTGCGCTCGGCGTGATTTCGCTCAATGTCCTGATCGCTGCCGATGCCTTGCTGGTCCCGACCGCCGCCAAGATGTTCGACTTTTCGTCCACCGTGCAGTTCTTTCGGATGATCCGAAACTATGTCGCCCAGTTGGCGCCGGAGAAGAGCTACCGGTGGATTTCGGTGCTGACCACGCTCTATGACCAGCGTTATGACAGTCAGCGACAGTTTGTCGACGTGATGCGCGCCTGTTTTGGCGAGTCGGTCTTCCAGCGGGTGTTTTTCCATTCGGCCGAGGTGATCAATGCCTCCGCTCAGTTCGTCGGGCCGTATGAGCTCGCCAAGCCCAATCGCCGGGTGCTTGAGATGATGGACAGCGTTTACGGTGAGATCGAGCTTGCGATCATGCGCGAATGGCCGTCGAAGCGGGCGACGTTGAGTGCCAAGGGCATTACCTGAGTGAACTCCGGGGGGAATGGTGATGAGCAGTAAGAAATTGTTCGGTGGCACACGGCTGGGTGATATCGCCGCCTCGCTCAAGGAGCGGCCGAATCCTCCGGTGGACGAGCGACCCCTGGCGCGCGCGGTCTTGCCGACCGCGGAACTTGCGCTACAGGGTCGTACCAGTCCGGGACTAACCCGCGAAACGATCCTGAGTGTCGATCCGAAGCGGTGCCGTGGTTGGAAGTACCACAATCGCACTGCCGCCTGGTACACGCGCGAGCGTTGCGAGGATTTGATCCAGTCCATCCCGAAGGACGGCCAGCAAGAGCCGGCGCTGGCCCGGCGGCTCACCGATGATGCGGATTTCGACTACGAGATCATCTACGGCATGCGCCGGCGCTTTGCCTGCGAGGCCACCAACCACAAGCTCAAGATTCGTGTGGTGGAGATGCCCGACAGTCAGGCGGCGGTGCTCATGCACCTGGAGAACGCCGACCGTCAGGACATCACGCCGATGGAGCGCGCACTGTCGTTTCAGACGCAACTCGAGGCGCGACTGTTTGCGACCCAGGACGCGCTGGCGCAGGCGCTGAACGTATCGAAAGGGCAGGTGGCCAAGATGCTGAAGGCCGCCCAGCTCCTCAATCACAGTCCGATCGCGGCCTTGCTGGTCGACCGCTCCGCCGTGCCGGTCGATCAGGCCTACAAGCTCGCCTCGTTGATGGAGCGTCCTGGCGCCAAGGATGTGGTGTTGCAGGCCGCCAAGAATCTGGCGCGTCGCGAGGAGGAGGGCGGTCGCGAGGCGAGGGCGGTGATCAAGCAGTTGCTGGCAAGTCTGGATCAGAGCCGAAAACTGCTTCCTATCCGGCGTGAGTACAACGTGGGGAGTGCGGGGCGCGCGATCCTCACGCGTAATGCCAAAGGCAAGGTCACATTGGCGTTTCCGAAGGGTCTTGGGAGTCAGGATCGTGACGGCGTCATCCAGGCGATCGAGCAAGTGCTGAAGGATCTGGGTTGACCTTGGCCGCGAGCCGAGGTTTCGAGACGAAACATCAGTAACTTATTGATTTATAATAATAAAATGACATTCGAGGTACACGAAAACAGAGCGGCCGCTCCGGCGGGGAGCGTGAACGCCACGAACGGATCGGCAAAGGCGGCCCGACATTTCTGCGAAAGATCGGTCGGGGAGGCGGGCGTGGAACAAGTCGTGGAACAAATAGCTCGATAACTATATGTTAAATATAAAGTTATCATGTGTTCCACCGGCAGCATTCCAGTGTTGGGACGAGGGGTTTCCTTAGTTACGGAAAATTTTCCGTAAGTGCGCGAAACAGGTACACTGCGGTCATGCGACCCCACTCCATTAGCGATGCGGCGATTATTGCGGCGGTACGGGAACTGCAAGCGCAGTCCGGGCGTGTGACTGGTGTGGCCGTTCGCGCCTTGCTGGAGCGCCGTTATGGTGTCCGCGGGGGAGTGGCGCGGATTTACCGGTTGCTTGAAGACCACCGAAGGCGCGCGGTGCCGTCGCAGCCCGCCCCGGGTGCCCATCCCACCACGGTCTCGGACGAGTCCCGGGACGCCGCGATTCGTCGCGCCGACCTGGCGGAGGAGCGCGAGCGAATTCACCAGGAACGATGGGCGAGGGAAACCGATACGCTCAGGATGCGTGCCGCGGACGCCGAGCGCCTGCGTGCGGAAGCGGCCCTCTACCGGCAACGCTTGGAGGAGCTGACCCGAGCGCTCGCGACCGCGCAGACCCGGATCGTGACGCTTGAACAGCGGACCGAATCGACGAATCCGGTGGCCCCTCCATAACCGGGGGGCGAGATCGCCCTCAGTGGAATCCGTGTCGATGCGGCATACTGGCCGTGGGCACCTCGCTTTGAGCCGGCCGATGCCGATGGGGAGCGCGAGCAGATGGTTGATTACGTCGTGACGCCGCAACCGCGGCCGTCGGTCGCGGTGGCAGGTGAGACGGCGCGTTTTCCGGTGGAGCGGATCTACTGTGTCGGCTTCAACTATGCCGATCATGCCGAGGAGATGCGCGGCGACAAGCCCCCCGAGCCGCCGATACTCTTCTCCAAGGCCGCCAACTCGCTGCTCGCGGATGGCGCGCCGCTGAGCTACCCCGCCCAGACGGCCGATCTGCAATATGAGGTCGAGCTCGTCGTCGCGATCGGCAGGGGTGGCGCCGGGATCAGCACGGTCCGGGCACTCGATCATGTGTATGGTTACGCGGTCGGCAATGACTACACGCGACGCGATCTACAGAATCGCGCGCGTGCAGAAGGACGACCGTGGGATGCCTCGAAGACCTTCGATGGCGCCGCAGGCATCGGTGCGATCCACGTGGCGGCGATGGTGCCGAGGCTTGAGCGCGCGCGTATCTGGCTCATGGTCAATGGCGTGCTTCGTCAGGAGAGCACGTTGGCTCACATGATCTGGAAGGTCCCGGAGATCATCGCGGAAGTATCCACCTACTACACGCTGCGTCCCGGCGATCTGATCTATACCGGTACGCCGGCGGGTGTTTCGCCAGTCACTGTCGGCGACGAGATCGTCGCCGGTATCGAGGGGCTGGGCACCTTGACCCATCGAGTGGTGTCTGCCGAGCGGAGCGCTTGATGCGTATCGAGGTGCCACTGCCGAAGGCCTACCGACTATTGAACCATGGTCCGGTCACACTGGTCACGAGCTGCCATCAGGAGCGCATGAACGTGATGGCGGCCTCCTGGGCCATGCCGGTTGATTTCGATCCGCCGAAAGTGGCCTTGGTGATCGATGCGCAGACGCTGACTCGAGAGTTGGTCGATGCTTCCGGTGAGTTTGCGCTCAATATTCCGACGCTGGCGCTGGCCTCCACCGTGCTGGCGCTGGGTTCAGCCAGTGGTCGGACGGTCGACAAGTGGGCGCATCTTTCCAAGATCGCGGCCCAGAGGATTCAGGCCCCGCTGATCGACGCGTGTGTGGCGTGGCTCGAGTGCCGTGTGCTGCCGGAGCGTGAGATCGAGCGCCGACATGACCTCTTTGTTGCTGAAGTGGTCGCCGCCTCGGCGGATGATCGGGTATTTCGTGAGGGTCGTTGGGTATTCGGTGAGCAGGAGCTCCACACGATTCACTACATGGCGGGTGGGCGTTTCCATGCCACCGGCCAAGCGATCGATGCTGACGCCGCGCTGACGCCGATCGGTCGAGCGTAGCGCATTCGATCAGCGTGTAGTCCTATGGGCATTGTCAAAAGAGGCGAGATCTCATGACGCGACGTCGCACGACTATGTTTCCGATGATCCTTGGTGTCGGGACGGTCCTTTGTTTGATGGGGTCGTTGGTCGCAAGGGCTGTGGGCGTGGAGGGCGTTTCGCCGGTCGCGCAGTACCCTGCCTTGCCCAGCGAGACGCCGCCAGCCTTCAAGGCGGTGACCGGCAGCTTCGACTACGAGCGACGCGAAGCCATGATCGCGATGCGTGATGGCGTCAGGCTCTACACCGTGATCCTGGTGCCAAAGGGTGCCCGGCGTGCACCGATCCTGCTGACCCGCACCCCCTACAACGCGAAGGAACTCAGCAGTCATGCCAACAGTCCCCATTTGGGCTCGATCCTCTATGGCTACGACAACGCGGTCGATACGATCCTGGATGGGGGCTATATCCGTGTACTCCAGGACATCCGCGGCAAGTACGGTTCCGAAGGCGACTATGTGATGAATCGGCCACTGCACGGGCCGCAAAATCCCACGCCGGTCGATGAGTCTACCGACACTTACGACACCATCGAGTGGCTGGTGCACAACCTTCTGGAGACGAACGGCCGCGTGGGCACGCTCGGTATCTCCTACGATGGCTTCCTGCCATTGATGGCGGTGGTGCATCCGCACCCGGCACTCAAGGTGTCGGTGCCGATGAACCCGATGGTCGATGGCTGGATGGGGGATGACTGGTTTCACAACGGCGCCTTCCGGGCGCAGAACCTGCCATACATCCATGATCAGGTGGCGACTCGCGACAACTCCGAAAAATGGTGGTCGGGCCACCATGATGACTACGACCTTTATTTGGAGGCGGGTTCGGCCGGTGAACTGGCACGGCGTCATGGTCTCGAGCAGATCGGGTTCTGGCAGAAGGTCGTCGCGCACCCAGCCTACGATGCGTTCTGGCGTGATCAGGCGGTCGACAAGATCCTCGCCGCCGATCCACCGACCGTGCCGATGATGCTGGTGCATAGTCTCTGGGATCAGGAAGACATCTATGGGGCCCTTGCGGTCTATCGTGCGCTCAAGCCGCTCGATAGCCAGAACAACAAGGTGTTTCTGGTGATGGGGCCCTGGTACCACGGTCAGGAGATCGAGGATCCCAGTGGCATCGGGCCGATACACTTTGGGTCCAACACGGGACGCTACTTCGAGCGTGAGGTGTTACTGCCTTTCCTCGATCATTATCTGAAGGATAATGCCCCGGCGATGGATGTCGCGCCGGTGACGGCGTTCGAGACCGGCACCAATGTCTGGCGAAAACTGCCGGCGTGGCCCGTCGGTTGTGCGAGTGGCTGCACCGTGAAGCCGACACCGCTCTATCTGTCCTCCACCGGCAGTCTCAAGTTCACGGCACCGCTCGCGGGTACCGCGGCCTTCGATGAGTACCTGTCGGATCCGGCGAAGCCCGTGCCGTACCGGGCACGACCGATACAGCCCGTCGACTATGGTCCGGGCAAGACCTGGTCGGAGTGGTTGGTGGACGATCAGCGGGAAGCGTCCGGTCGCACGGACGTGCTGACCTACACCTCGGAGGTGTTGACCACGCCGCTCAAGATCAGTGGAACACCCTTGGTGCATCTGGTCGCCTCGACCAGCGGTACCGACGCCGATTGGGTGGTGAAGCTGATCGATGTCTATCCGGATGAGGTCCCTGCGCAGCCGGCCCTCGGGGGCTATCAGCTGATGGTGGCCGCCGACATCCTGCGGGGGCGCTACCGGGAAAGCTTCGAAACGGCAAAGCCGATCGCCGCCAACAAGCCGCTCGTGTATCAGTTCCCCTTACCGACTGCGAATCATGTGTTCCTGCCGGGACATCGTTTGATGGTGCAGGTGCAGTCGAGCTGGTTCCCGCTCTATGACCGCAACCCGCAGACCTTCGTGCCGAATATCTTTCTCGCGAAGCCTGCGGACTATCGCTCGGCCACGATGCGTGTCTATCACGCCGCGGACAACGCGAGCTATCTGGAACTGCCCATCGCGACGCATTAGCAGCACCCGAGTGCTCGCCAGACGGCGCTACTCGTCGCTCAGGCCGTGAGGCCCTGAGCGGCGAGGTACTCGTCGTAGCTACCCGTGAAGTCCTTGATCTCGCCCGTCGGCATCAGTTCGATGATGCGACTCGCAAGGCCGCCCACGAACTCTCGATCGTGCGATACGAAGATCAGTGTGCCGGGATATTTCTCGAGGCCGATCTGCAGCGACTCGATGGTTTCCATGTCCATGTGGTTGGTGGGTTCATCCATCAGCATCACATTGGGACGGGTGAGCATGAGCTTCCCGTAGATCATCCGGCCTTTCTCGCCACCGGAGAGCACTTTCACGGATTTCTTGGTCTCATCACCTGAGAACAGCAGTCGACCCAGGGTGGCGCGTACGATCTGGTCGTCGTCCGCCTTGCCGGTCCAGGTCGACATCCAGCTGAACAGGTCGGTTTTTTCGGCGAACTCCGCCTGTGGATCCTGCGGCATGTAGCCGACCTCGGCATTCTCGACCCAGCTGATCGTGCCGCGGGTGGGCGCGAGCTCGCCCGCCAGAACGCGCATCAGAGTGGTCTTGCCGATACCATTCGGACCGATGATCGCGATGCGCTCGCCCGCCTCGACTTTGAGGTTGACGTTCGAAAGAACCTCGACGTCGGTGCCCGGGTATGTGAAGGCGACCTTCTCGAGCGTGACGGCCGAGCGGTAGAGCTTCTTGCCCTGTTCGAATCGGATGTACGGGTTCTGACGCGACGACGGTTTGATGTCCTCGAGCTTGATCTTCTCCAGCTGCTTCTTGCGGGAGGTCGCCTGACGTGCCTTCGACGCGTTGGCCGAGAAGCGGCGCACGAACTCCTGCAGATCCGAGATCTTGTCCTTCGCCTTGGCGTTCGCCGCCTCGACCCGTTGACGGGCCTGTACGGAGGCCAGCATGAAGTCGTCGTAGTTGCCGGGATAGATCTTGAGCTGCTGATAGTCGAGATCGGCGATGTGCGTACAGACCTGGTTCAGAAAGTGGCGATCGTGACTGATGATGATCATCGTCGCGTCGTAGTCGTTCAGCACTCCTTCGAGCCAGCCGATCGAATGGATGTCGAGGTTGTTGGTGGGTTCGTCGAGCAGCAGCACATCGGGTTTCGAGAACAGTGCCTGCACGAGCAGCACGCGCAGCTTGAGGCCCGGTGGGACCTCGCGCATGGTGACGTTGTGCAGGGGTTCATCGATGCCGGCGTCGATCAGCAGGCTTGCGGCCCGGGCCTCGGCGTTGTAGCCGCCGTATTCCGCAAACTTTGCCTCGAGTTCGGCGGCCTTCATGTAGTCGTCGTCGGTGGCGTCGGCATTGGCATAGATGGCATCGCGGGTCTGCATCGCCGCCCACATCTCGACGTGGCCCTGCATGACGACGTCGAGAACCCGTTGGTCTTCGTAGCCGAACTGGTTCTGGCTCAACTTGCCAAGGCGCATTCCGGCCTGCAGCATCACATCGCCCGCACTTTGCTCGAGATCACCCCCGAGGACTTTCATCAAGGTGGACTTGCCACAGCCGTTGGCCCCGATCAGGCCGTAGCGGTTGCCGTCGGAAAACTTGACGGTGACGTTCTCGAAAAGCGGCTTGGCGCCGAACTGGACGACAAGGTTGGAAGTGGCGAGCATGGAGTTCCGGTCGGCGTTGTAAAGAGTAGGGAGTGGTCCGCGTGCCCTGAACACGCTGGCCGGGGCACGATCCCGCGGTTGGGTGCTGCCGGCGACGGGCATCCGCGGAACGTCGGGAGCGGCATTCTAGCGGACGGCGATGCGCCCGTCCCGAACATCGGGGTGGCCGCGACCCCCTTTGGGCACCGGAGCGGGCGGCTCAGGACCGCGTATGTATTTTACATCATGTAGCTGCTCGTCGTGGGGTACCGACGATCGAATCGCGTCCAGATCAACGGCGGTGGCGGTCAATGGGTCCTCACCGCGTGAGATCCAACGCCGCCTCTATCCTTTGCCGAGCGTGTTCGACACACTAACGCCACGATGCGTCGTGTTCCCTCACTTCCTCTCGCGCCGTCACGACACGGGGTTGCTCGCGTCTTGTCGAAAGCAGGCGTGACATCCCGCAGCCAAGCGGAACGCTGGGTACGCGCAGGTCGTGTCCGGGTGAACGGACGGCCGGTCGAAGATCCCGAGTTCCCCGTACGGCAGGGCGTGGACCGGGTGGAGGTCGATGGTCGGGAGTTGGTGGCGGCGAAACCCTTGGTGCTGATGCTCAACAAGCCGCGCGGCCTCGTCACGACGGTTCGCGACGAGCGCGGTCGGGAGACGGTTTATCGCTGCTTCGAAGGTGCTGCCTTGCCTTGGATCGCACCCGTCGGTCGCCTCGATCGGGCGAGCGAAGGGCTGCTGCTCTTCACGAATGATCCGGTCTGGGCCGCGCGCGTCACGGATCCTCTGACGGGTCCTGAGAAGACCTACCATGTGCAGATCGATCGACACGTTGAATCGGGGCTACTTGATCGCTTGCGCCAAGGGGTGGTTGTCGATGGGGATCTCCTGAAGGTCGCTTCGGCTGCCGTGCTGCGTCTAGGGACCAAGCATGCGTGGTTGGTGGTGGTCCTGGAGGAGGGCAAGAACCGTCATATTCGGCGCTTGCTTGAGGCGCTCGGGTGTCGTGTCCTGCGACTTATCCGGGTGGCGGTGGGAAGGCTCGAACTGGGTACGCTCGCCAAGGGAGAGTGGCGGCGGTTGACCGAGGATGAGGTCGCTGCGCTGTGAGTGCTTCGGTAGTGCCCTTGATCACGCGTGAGGTTAGTGGACGACTGGATCGTGCCCGTGAGGTCGGTGAGACTGCGGTTGAGTTGTCGTTGGATCTTGGACGGTCTTTGGTGTCGGTGCAGGTAGATCAGGGGAACTGGTGGACTAACAACCGTAAATTCCCTTTTTTGGAGCGGTGCAAGGAGCGCACGATTTATTACTGGGACGGGCAGGGGTTTGAGCCGGTCTCGCGTTTTGGTGGATCGCTCATCAAGCTTGTCCCGACGCCTTGGGGACCCCCCACCTTCGAGATCGATGGCATCAAGATGCTGCCAAGTGAACACGTCTCTCCCTGGGAGGATGCCGAACGCAAGGCGGCACTGGTGAAGCCTGCCGGCAAGGTCATTCTCGACACGTGTGGCGGCTTGGGTTATTTCGCGAGTGCGTGTCTTCGGGCCAGTGCCCTGAAGGTGCTGTCGTTCGAGAAGAACCCGGATGTGCTTTGGCTACGGACCCTCAATCCCTGGTCGCCGGGCAGCGCCTGGTCTGCCCACGAGGCGTCTCGGCTCACCCTCGTCGAGGGCGATATTACTGATGAGATTCGAGGTTTGCCGGCGGCTTCGGTGCAGGCGATCTTGCATGATCCGCCACGCTTTGGGATCGCAGGCGAGCTCTACTCGCAGGTTTTCTACGATGAACTTGCACGCGTACTGATGCCGCGGGGGTTGATGTTTCATTACACCGGCCGCCCCAATCGGCTCACCAGCGGTCGCGATGTGCCGGCGGAGGTGGCCCACCGCCTGAGGGCTGCGGGCTTTACCACCGCGTTGAGCGGTGATGGGGTGTTGGCGACCAAAAAGCGCCGCTGAGTGCGCCTCAGATCGGTCGGGTGTCGCGCGCTTTTTCCACCATGGCGATCACTTCGGCCCGGCGGGTACCGGCGAGCGGCAAGCGCGGTGGCCGCACACGTTCCGTGCCGCGTCCCATGATCGATTCCGCAAGTTTGATCGACTGGACCAGATCATGTGCGGAGTCAAGGTGCAGCAAGGGCATGAACCATTGATAGATCTTGAGTGCGCGCGTCATGTCGCCACGCTGAATCGCCTCGACGAGGGCCACCGATTCTTTTGGAAATGCGCTCGTGAGGCCTGAGATCCAACCCTTGGCCCCGAGTACCAGGCCTTCGAGTGCCACATCGTCGAGACCGGCCATGCGGACGAAACGATCTCCACAGGCGTTGAAAATGTCGGTGAAGCGTCGGGTGTCGGGCGCACTCTCCTTGATCGCGGCGATCGTGGGGACGTCGGCCAAGCGTTCGAGCACCTCGAGACCAATGTTGACGCGATACGCCGGCGGGTTGTTGTAGAGCATGATCGGCAGACTCGAGGCTGCCGCCACCTTGCGAAAATGCGTCTCAAGTTCAGCCTCGGTTGGGACATAGACCATCGCCGGCAGCACCATCAGGGCATCGGCGCCGAGTTTTTCGGCGTCTTTTGCGAAATCTGCCGCCCGACGGGTCGTCAGCTCCGAGACCCCAACGATCACCGGCACCCGACCCGCCACCACCTCCGTGGCGGCTTTCAGTAGGCGGCGCTTCTCATCGGGCTCGAGAGAATTGTTTTCACCACAGGTGCCGAGCACGACGAGGCCATGGACCCCATCGGTGACCAGTGCATCGAGCACGCGTTGGCTGGCATCGATGTCGACGTGGAGATCGGCATCGAACTGCGTGGTGGCCGCCGGGAACACGCCGGACCAGGACATGGGACGCATGGCGGATTTCCTCTAACTTGCTCGGGTGGTGGCGTGGACGCCAAGGTCGTTCGAGGCATTATCGTAGCTCATCGATGGCGACTGGCCTACAATCTTGAGATTGCCGCGCTGACCCGAGTACCGAACGAAGCACACCGCCATGCAGCGCGATACCAGAACCTACGTGATTGGCGGTGGTCTCATCGGGCTCGCCGCTGCGGTGCAGTTGGCATACTCGGGCCGAGAGGTGTGTGTCCTCGATGCGGCAACCGCCACACCACCGGCGTCATGGGGCAATGCGGGTCATATCGCGACCGAGCAGGTCGATACCCTCGCCAGTTGGGAGACGATCAAGACCGTACCGCGACGACTCTTCTGTCGTGGCGGTGCGGTGGCATTTCCGGTCTCGGACATCGCCACCTGGGCGCCGTGGGCGTGGCGGTATCTTCGAGTGTCAGGTGCCGCGCAGGCGGCCCGGGGCAAGGAGGCGCTCGCATCGCTTGCCGGTCACGCCTTGTCGGCCTGGCATCGCTTGGCCGAGACCTTGGGCGATCCTGCCTTGGTGATCGAGCAGGGGCATCTGCTGGTGTGGGAGCGCGCCGCGTCCGCCGAAGCGGGAGCCGCCACCTGGGCGCGTACCGATATTGGCACGGCCGAGATGCGTGCGTTGGGTGCGGAGCAGCTGATCGCCGTGAATGCACGGATCAAGTGCCCGCATGTCGGTGGTTTGCAATTCAAGAAGACCGCACAGATCGCACGCCCCGCGACGGCGCTGCAGCAACTCGCGACGGCGCTACGGGCACGGGGCGGCGAGATCCGTGCAGTGACCGTCGAGACGCTCGAGGTGCATGCGGGACGCGTCGCGATCGTGCTGGCGAGCGGGGAGCTGATCGAGCCCGAGAGTGTCCTGGTGGCCGCTGGCATCGGTTCGCGACCGTTGCTGGAATCGGTCGGTTACACCGTACCGCTGATTGCCGAACGCGGTTATCACCTCGAGGCGAATGTCGGTCGATGGGGGCTGCCCCCGGTGGTGTTCGAGGATCGATCGGTCGCGGTCACGCAGTTTGGTGATCGGCTGCGTGCGACCAGCTTCGTCGAGTTCGCGCGGCCCGATTCGCCCGCTGATCCGCGCAAGTGGCAAAGGCTACGGCAGCATGTCCGTGAGCTGGGCTTGCCGTTTGAGGGACCGATCAGCGAGTGGATGGGGGCCCGACCCACGTTGCCGGACTATCTGCCGGCGATCGGTGCCAGCAATCGTCATGACAATCTCTACTATGCCTTCGGTCACCAGCATCTCGGTCTCACGCTCTCAGCGATTACCGGTGAACTGGTGGCCGCGATCATGAACGGCAAGACGCCCGCTGTGGCGATGCATCCTTTTGATGTTGAGCGCTTTCGGTAAGAATTGTCGCGCTCGGGCGAATGGCGGATCGACGTTCATCGTCGGCGGTACGATGTGGACGCTTCATTTCTTGGGAACTTGCTCATGCATCAACCTCGTCTGATGACCCGCCCGAGACTTGTGGCCCTGCTGGTCGCGGCATCTCTGCTGGGGCTTGGCGTGTCGTCCCCGCAGGCCTTGGCGAATGATGCGGCAACGCCGACACCCTCAGCCGATGAGGCCTTCAAGGCGATCTATACTCGTGAATGGACCTGGCGTCAGGCGCAATTCGCCGGTGAGGATGATGAGGATTCCCACAAGGGTGTGGCGGATCATCTGCCGCATGTCGACAAGGCCACGCAGCTTCTGCGTCAACGCTATTGGCAGGATGTCCTGGTCGAGCTGAAAGCCATCGATGTTGCACACCTCTCGTCCGACGCCGCACTTAACTTTGCGATCTATCGCGAACAGATCGAGACCTTGTTCGCAAGTCAGCGCTTCAGAGACTACGAAAAGCCGCTGAACGCCGACACCAGCTTTTGGACCAATCTCGCCGGCACGGCGCGCGATACTTTCCATTCGAGCGAGGATTACGAGCACTATGCCGCGTGGCTTCGCGATCTGCCGCGCTATGTCGACGAACAGATCGTCAACATGACGGCGGGACTCGCGCGTGGGTTCACGCCGCCCAAGGTCACGCTCACCGGACGGGAAAGTTCACTCACCGTGGTGACGGCGGCGCCAAGCGTCGAGAGCAATCCCTATTACGCGCCTTACCTCAAGATGCCCGCGACGATCAGTGCCGAGGAGCAGCTGAGATTGCAGGCTGCCGGCCGTGTAGCGATCGAAGAGGCGGTGCTGCCGGCCTATCGGCGCCTGCTGGCGTTCTACCATGACACGTATGTGCCCGGTGCGCGCCGTGAGCTTGCGGCCACGCGCTTGCCGGACGGCAAGGCCTACTATCAATCGAAGATCCATGAGTTCACCACACTCGATCTCAGTCCCGAGGAGATCCACGCGATCGGACTTCGAGAGGTGGCCGAGATCCATGGTGAGATGCTCGCGGTCATGAAGGAGACGGGTTTCGGCGGCGATTTCGCCGATTTCCTGCACGAGTTGCGCTCCGATCCCAAGTTTTATGCGAAGACCCCGGAAGAGCTCCTGATGCGGGCGGCCTTCATTGCCAAGGATTTCGATGGCAAGGCGGCGGAGTACTTCGGGTACCTGCCGCGGGCGCGTTTTGCGATCAAGCCGGTGCCGCTCGACATGGCGCCGTTCTATACGGCCGGCCGTGGTGGGCCGGGTGTGTACCTGCTCAATACCTACGATCTGCCCTCACGACCGCTCTATGCGCTCACCGCCCTCACCCTGCACGAATCGGCGCCGGGGCATGCCTTTCAGATGCCGATCTCGCTCGAGCACAAGGGTCAACCCGAGTTTCGTCAGAAATCCTATCTGTCAGGCTACGGTGAAGGCTGGGCGCTGTATTGCGAGAAGCTTGGTCTGGAAATGGGGATGTACAAGACCCCGTATGATCGCTTCGGTATGTTGACCTATCAGATGTGGCGTGCGGCACGCCTCGTGGTCGACACGGGCATTCATGCCAAGGGTTGGACCCGTGAGCAGGCGCAGCGCTATCTACACGACAACACGGCCTTGTCGGATCATGAGATCGAGACCGAGGTGGACCGGTATATTTCCTGGCCCGGGCAGGCGCTTGCGTATTACCTCGGTGAGATGACCCTCTGGAACGCCAGACATCGAGCGGAACAGGCGCTGGGTGCCAAGTTCAACCTGCGTGCGTTCCATGATGCGGTGCTGGAGATGGGATCGGTACCCTTACCGATGATCGATGTGCGTATCGATCGTCTGATCAAGGAAGAAGGGCGGGGACCGTATCCCGATCTCGAGTAGTCGAGGGACGGGTGTGGTGAACCGAGCCCTCGCATGTTCAACCGTGAGGCATCGAAGGATCGTCTCTCGCAACCGTCGATCGGCCGTCCGTGTCCGAGTCGTCATGCGCTCGCAGTCTCACCCTCGCGCGTGCACGCAATGGGTATAGCCCTCGACCGATGTCAGAGCATGTGTTGCGGTTCAGGGGCTATGGTGCCGTCGTGGGTCAAGCCGATCCGTCAGGCGTCATCCCAGGAGCCGAAGACCGATGATCGGTGGGCGCAGTGGTGCGTTCATACACTTCGACGGCGGCGGCCAGATCTTCGAGCGCTGCGCCGACCGATTTGAATAGCGTGATTTGAGTATCCGTCTCACGCCCTGGGGCGAGTTCCCTGCACAGGTCGTGAAGATCCGCCACGTGTGTTGCCTCGAGAAGGCCACGGGCGATGGGGATCACAAGATCGCCGGCTTCCGTGAGGGCACCGGCACGGGTGTCGGCGTACACGCTGGATTTGCGTATCAGCGCATCATCGGCTTCGCGCATCGTTGGTGTGAACCCGCCCACCAGATCGACATGGGTCCCGGGTCGCACCCAGTCGCCTTGAATGAGGGGATCCGTGCTCAAGGTGGCCGCCGATACGATATCCGCCGATCTGACGGCGTCCGGTAATGTGGCTGCCTGTTCGGCCGGGATGCCGGATTGCGAGAGCGCATCGACCAGGCGCCTGGCATGCCGTGGGTTTCGGCCCCAGATGAGATGGCGGGTGAGGCTGGGCCGTAGGGCATGGTAGGTTCGAGCCAACGCTTCGGCAATCCGACCCGTGCCGATCACCAGATGGGTGGCCGCATTCTCTCGGGCCAGGAAACGCGCGGCCAGTGCCGAGGTTGCGGCGGTGCGTCGTGCGGTCAGCTCTTCCCCATCGAGCATCGCCAGGGGCTGACCGGTGGTGGCATCCATCAGGAGGTAGCTTGCGGCGACCGATGGGATTCCCGGAGCACTATTGCCCGGGAATACCGTCACGAGCTTGATACCGAGATAGCCGCCTGTGCGCCAGGCTGGCATCAGTAGCAGCGTGCCCGCTGCTCGTCCGGGGACCTCGATCCCATGCTGCTGGCGCACCGGCGTCTCACAGCCATCCCGAAACATGCACGCCAGCGCACGGGTGAGCTGCGCTGGCGACAGGTGCTTGGCGATGGCGTCCGCATCGATGAACCGCATGGCTCATTATGCCACCTGGGGATCGTCAGGATCAGGCGACGCCGGTGGTGCCGAGACTCAGACGAGAGAGCTGCCCTCCGGCGTCTTGACCACCACGGTGCCGGCGATCTTGTCGTGCCAACCCTGACGATTGCGATCGAACACGATCCAGATGAAGCCGAGTCCGAGAACGACGAGCGACAGCAGGCAGCTCAAGGCGCGCACGATGGCGGTCGACCACTCGATCGGATGGCCGTCGACACGCACCACGCGCAGATGAAAGACGATGCCACCGACGGTGGTGCTCTTCAGCTTCCACATGATCGCGCCGTAGATCGCGAGCCCGATCAGGAAAGGCTTGTCGCTTTCCCAGGAGTGCACGCTTCGCAGGGCACCGATGATGATCCCGACGATGATCATGTCGATACACAGCGCGCCCATCCGGATCCAGAAACCCGCGCGGGGCAGGCTCTCGTCGACCGATGGGGTTGCCACGTCCGGTCGACCGGCCGGTGCAGTGGCCTCGGGCGTGGCCTCGATGCTCGGTGTCGTCGCACTGGTGGCATTCGTTTGCGGTGCTGCCGGGCGACGATAGAACTCGCGCAAGAGCGCATACAGCACGACGCCAAAGCCCAGTAGACCCGTGAGTTTGTAGACGATGAAGCCCACCACCGGGACCAGATAGAGGCCGAGCACGACGAGGCCGCCCGTCAGGAGTGCAAGCCAGGTCGCTTGTGCGGAGACGGGCGCAAAGCGTCGGAGCAACAAGCGGCCGATGGCGGTGAGGATCACCATGTTGCCCAGCAGTCCCAAGAGCACGAGTGCAATTGCCAGAAACGGCACTACCAGCACGCCGATCACCGTCACACACAGGAGTATGAAGGTGATGGGTGTCAGGATCATGCCGATCAGGGCCGTCAGCACGCACGGTCCGGGTGAGGCCCGTAGGGTGTCGGTGCAGCGATCGATCGTTTTTGGGATGGCCACGGCGGCGAGCACGTAGAGAGCAAGCATCGTAAGGGCCACGATCCAGGCCCAGCCGAGACCGGGCGCGATCGCGAGGGGTCTGCCGAGCAACAGGCAGTGCTCCACCCACGCATGCAGCCAGCCGAGGCTGCCGCTCGGATGAGTGAAAAACTGCTTGATGGTGCCGTGGATATTGGCGGCCGGATCCTGAGTGACGGTGCCGCCTACCACGATCACATCCCCCGCGACATCGGCGGCGGCACCCAGGTCCACATCACCCAGCACCGCCACCACATCGCCGCCGACATGATTGTCGACACGTGCGCTGCCGATCACCGTGACGAGGGTGTCGCCGACCGGGCCGGTGGTGGTGGCATTGCCGAAGACGGCGGCGATCGTGTCGGTGACCTCTCCATGATTGATGGCCGATCCGAAGATGCTGACCAGAGTATCGCTCGAGCGACCCTCGGGCAGAATGGCATCCCCGCCGACCGACACCGTGTCATTGCTATCCTCGGTGTGATGATGGTGGTGATGCCTCGTCCCCTGAGATGACGGGGTCGTTGCATCGGCGGGTAGTGTCGGTGGTGCCTCCGCCGCAATATTCGGTTCAGGGACAACGGAAGGCTGCGCACTGGATGCTGCGGGAACCACCGCGTTGGCGGCTCCGCCGAGCAGCAGTACCGCCAGCGGTAGCGCGAGGCGCCAACGTCGTTGCGATGTCGAGAGGCTGTTCATCGATCAATCTCCAAGGTCATGCGCCCGCGTGGCGGGTGAAGAACGAGCGCGCCCAGTGAGGCGACGCCCGCGTAGAAAAGAATGCAGGGAACCAACAAGACACACCACCATGCCGTGGGAATATGGTGCAGCACTTGCGCGATGTCTTCAGTCAGTAGGGTGATTGTCGCGAGGCTCGCGCGTGTCTGGGCGGCGAGTACCGCTGCGGTCTCTTGAATCGGCAGGGCCACGGCGACTGTCGGCAGGTGTCGCCGGATCGTCTCCGCGATGACCAATGCGAGGAGTACCAGCGGCAAGCGAGTCCATCGCATCGAGCGAGGTGACGGTGGCGGTTGCTCGAGTGCGGCGAGGACCTCAGTGATGAGGCCATCGGGCGCTTTGCAAAGCGGTTGATGGCCGAGCAGGCTCGTGGTGCGATCGGCAAGCAGCGTGGCGCGCGCTGTGGTCTCAAGGCTCATGGGAGAGCACTCCGTTCGTCGACCAGTGAGATGGCGAGGGCCAGTCGTCCACGATGGATGTCGGTTTTTACCTTGGCAAGCGTCGAACCCAGCATCGCCGCAATCTGTTGATAGGGGAGCGCTTCGAAGTGAAAGAGCACCAAGGGAACGCGCTGTCGTTCGGGGAGTCGCGCCAGTGCCGCTTCGATCCGTGCGTGCCGAGCGTGATCATCGAGGCCCTCCAGTACGGCGTCGAGGTGCTCGGGCTCCGGCAGCGTTGTCTCGCCGTCCTCGGAGGTGGGGAACTCGGAGAACAGGCGAAAACGCCGCCGGTAGCGAGACAGATGGTTGAGGGCGAGGTTGCGGGTGACGGTCTTGAGCCAACCGCCGGCGGTTGGGCTTCCCGCGATGTCCTCGAATCGCTGGTAGGCCTTCAGGAATACCTCCTGTGAGATATCCCGGGCGTGGGCGTCATTACCGAGGAGCCGTCGTGCCGTGCTGTACACCATATCCTGATAGGCCTTCATAAATGAGGTGAAGTCCGTGATGGGGCATGGCGCCGGTGAGGGATTGGGCACGGACTTGTACTCTCCTAGCGAGCAGAACCCCGCACCACGCGGAAAGTTTCAGGAACGTGTGCACGCACCCCCCCCCATGTCGGGTGGGGCGGTCGGGTCGACCCGGCCGGTCTGTGACGGGATGGTGTCAATTGGAATGAATCCCGTTCATCCGTCCTTCATAAAAGGTTCGCTTGTCGGGGTGCGGGTCGATGCCTAGAGTAGCACCCATGGACGACGCTGATGGCGTCCTCCAACAGAACCCCCTCGGGCAGCGTCAGTGCTGCCCTTTTTTTTGCCTGCTGTTCGTCGCTCGGGGCAGGGGCGTGATGTGCGATCCGGCGCCTCAGCGCAGGAATTCTTCGGTGTCGACTTCGGCCTGCACGGCGTCGTTGTAGCGGGGTCCGGTGACGGTACGCTCGTTGACGAGTGCTTCCAGTGCCTTGAACACGGTGTCCGACAGCGTGACCGATGTGGCACCCACGTTCTCGGTCAGATGGTCGATCGAGACGGTCCCTGGAATCGGAATCACATGCGGTGCTTTCTGCAGAATCCAGGCGAGTGCAAGTTGCGCGCGCGTGCAGCCGAGGTCGCGCGCCAAGGCCTCGAACGGCGCCAGCAGGGCCTGGTTCGCCGAGAAACACGGTTCGGCGAAGCGTGGCATCGAGCGGCGAATGTCCTTGGCATCAAGGCCGGACAAGGCCGGAACGCCACCCAGGAGAAAACCGCGGGTGAGTGGTGAGAAAGCGATGAAGGCGCTGCCCAGTCGTCGGCATTCCTCGAGCACCGCGATTTCGGGGTTGCGCGTCCAGAGCGAGTACTCGCTCTGGACGGCCGCGATCGGATGGATGGCATGAGCGCGTCGCAGCGCCTCGGCCGAGACCTCGGATAGACCGATCGCGCGAATATGGCCTGCCTTCACGAGATCGGCGAGCGCCCCCACACTCTCCTCGAGTGGGACGGCTTTGTCCCAGCGGTGCAGGTAGTACAGGTCGATCACGTCGGTATTCAGGCGCTCGAGGGATTCGCGGCAGGTGCGCTTCAAGGTTTCCGGACGACCGTCGATCACCCGCTTGCCGTCGATCAGGGTCATCCCGCACTTGCTGGCGAGGTGCACCTTGTGTCGTTCGGCGCCGAGGGTGGCACCCAGCAGCTGTTCGTTACGACCCCCTCCGTAGAGCGCAGCCGTATCGAAGTGAGTGATGCCAAGATCGAGGGCGCGCCGGATCACGGTCGCGGCATGCTTTGGGTCCGGCGGCACGCCATAGGCATGGCTCAGGTTCATGCAGCCGAGCCCCATGGGTGATACGAGCCGCCCGGCGATGGGGCGCGCTACCGCGAGGTTGGTCATGGCGCTTATCGGGATGCGACGAGCTGCTGCTCGAGCTCGTGCAAGGTGCGATAGCACGGGAGCACCTTGGCAACGCTTGCGTTCGGCTCGCGGCCTTCTTTGATCGCCGCGAAGAACTCGCGATCCTGAAGCTCGATGCCGTTCATCGAGACATCGACCTTGGAGACATCGATTTTTTCTTCCTTGCCGTTCACCAGATCGTCGTAACGTGCGATGTAGGTGCCGTGGTCGCCGATATAACGGAAGAAGGTGCCGAGCGGCCCGTCATTGTTGAACGACAGTGACAGCGTGCAGAGTGCGCCGCGGCGCGTCTTCAGCTGGATCGACATGTCCATCGCGATGCCAAGCGTCGGATGATGCGGACCCTCGATGCAGTTCGCGATCACGATCTCGTCGTTGGTCTGGTAACGAAAGAGATCGACCGTATGGGCGGCGTGATGCCAGAGCAGATGGTCGGTCCACGAACGGGGTTGGCCGAGCGCATTCATGTTGGTGCGGCGAAAGAAAAACGTCTGCACATCCATTTGTTGGATAGCGAGCTCACCGGCGACGATCTTCTGATGCACCCACTGATGTGAGGGGTTGAAGCGACGGGTGTGTCCGACCATGCAGACGAGCCCTGACGAGCGCTGCAGATCGGCCACGGCCTGCGCGTCGGCCCAGCTGTCGGCCAGCGGAATCTCCACCTGGACGTGCTTGCCTGCCTGCATGCACTGGATGGACTGCGCGGCATGCAGTTGGGTCGGCGTGCAGAGAATCGCCGCCTCGACCCCGGGGAGCGCCAGCGCCGTGCCGAGATCTGTCGTGACGTGCGCGATCCCGTACTTGGCCGCCACCTCCTGTGTAGCGGCAAGCTCCCGGCCCACGAGGCCGACCACTTCGATGCCGCCAATTTTCTGGATGGCATCGAGATGTTTCTGGCCAAAGGCACCGGCGCCGGCAAGGATGATTTTCATGTCGTCAACTCCGAATCGGGGCGTCGATCGCAATCAACGCGGGTTCTCGAGGATCAGATGTCCGACCGCGGTGTTCGAGGCCGGCACATGATGAAAGCGATGCACCTGGTTCACCTTGGGATCCAGCGCACCACGCATGATGAGCCACATCACGAGCTCGATGCCTTCCGATCCCGATTGCTGGATGTATTCGAGGTGTGGAATCTTTGCGACCCGTTCCGGGTCGTTCACGAGGCCCTCGAGAAAGGCCTGGTCGAAAGCCTTGTTGATGAGTCCCGCGCGCGGTCCCTGCAATTGGTGGCTCATCCCGCCCGTGCCCCAGATCTGCACGTTGAGATCCTGGTCGAAGGACTCCACGGCGCGTCGTAAGGCCTTGCCGAGCTGGTAGCAGCGGTTACCCGACGGCGGCGGATAGGTGACGACGTTGACGGCAAACGGAATCACCTTGAAGGGCCAGGCCTTGGGTTGTCCGCACATGAGTGTCAACGGTACGGTGAGGCCATGATCCACATCCATCTTGTTGACGATGGTCAGGTCGAAATCCTGCTGGATCACGGACTGGGCGAGATGGGAGGCGAGTTCCGGATGGCCCTCGACCACCGGCACTGGACGCGGGCCCCAGCCCTCGTCTGCCGGTGTGAAGCTTGCCGCACAGCCGATTGCGAAGGTCGGGATGATGTCGAGGCTGAAAGCGGTCGCATGGTCGTTGTAGACCAGAATCACCACGTCCGGCGTGTTGTCCTTCATCCACTGCTTCGAGAACTCGAAGCCCTGAAAGATCGGTTGCCAGTAGGGCTCCTGCGTCTTGCCGAGGTCGACGGCGGCCCCGATGGCCGGGACGTGCGACATGCTCGCACCTGCGGTGATCTTCGCCATTATCGTGCTGCTCCCTGGTTGGGCTGACCGTCCGGCGCACGACCGCCGTTCAGCATCATCTGGGCGTACGCCTCTTGCGTCATGCCGGTCATCGAGGCGGCCGCGAACTGAAAGCTCTTGCCGTCGGTCGCGAAGAGCTTCGCGAGGAAGTAGATGTTGCCGCCGAGGCTGATCATCTTGTTGTAATCGCGCGCAAGCACCGCAAGCTTCTGCTCCTCCGTCATCGCCCACTCGTCCAGATAGGCGCGCTCGTTGGCCTTGAAACGCTCGCGATTGGCGGCCTTCATCAAGGTCATGCAGAAGCTGTTAAGGTGATAGCCCTTGCGGACCATGTCCGCATCGAAGATCGTGGTGCCCGGTATGTGGGCGTAGGGTTTTTCGAGTGCCATGAGCGGATCCTAGCGGCTCCAGTAGAGCCTGTTCGGGTTGTCGACGAGAAGTTTTTGCTGAAGCGCTGCCGTCGGGGCGATGCGCGGAATGTAATCCACCAGCAGACCATCATCGGGCATATGGCCCTTGAGGTTCGGGTGTGGCCAGTCGGTACCCCACAGTACGCGATCGGAGAAGGTCTCCACCAACCGGCGTGCGAAGGGGACAACATCGTCATAGCCGGGAGGCGCTGACTTCGAGAGGCGCTCCGGGCAGCTGACCTTCGACCAGAAGTTTGGGTGTTCGCGCAGTAGCCTGATGAAAAGCTCGAACTCGGGACCATCGACGGGCTGGGTGACATCGGGGCGCCCCATGTGGTCGACGAGTACGGTGGTGGGCAGCTGCGTGAAGAACTCATAGAGCTCCGGCAGTTCCTGTGCCTCGAAGTAGATCACGATGTGCCAACCGAGGGGTGCAATGCGATGCGCGATCTCAAGCAGCGTCTCGCGCGGCGTGGTGTCGACGAGGCGCTTCACGAAGTTGAAACGCACCCCACGCACGCCGGCCGCATCGAGTGCCGACAGTTCCGCATCCGTGATGCTCGGGCGTACCGTGGCCACACCGCGTGCCCGACCGCCCGACTGCTGGAGTGCGTCGACGAGCGCGCGGTTGTCGGCGCCATGGCAGGTCGCCTGCACGATCACGTTGCGATCGAAACCGAGATGATCACGCAGTGCAAAGAGCTGTGCGGCCGACGCATCACAGGGCGTGTACTTGCGTTCTGGCGCATAGGGGAACCGATCGCCCGGCCCGAACACGTGACAGTGGGCGTCCACCGAGCCCGGTGGTACGCGAAAGACGGGCGTCGAGGGGCTCGGATGAAAGCACAGCCAGTCCTTGTCCATCAGGAAGCTGCTCACAGGCCGCGGCCTTTGAGGATCGCATCGAGGCGTGGGAACACGCGTCGCGCGTTCAACTCGAAGATCTTGTGCTTGTCGGCAGCCGAGATCGGCAACGCATCGACATAACGTTTCGTGTCGTCGAAGTAATGACCGGTTTCCGGATCGATGCCGCGAACGGCGCCGACCATCTCGGAGCCGAACAGAATGTTGTCGACATCAATGACCTTCGCCAGAAGATCGATGCCCGGCTGGTGGTAGACGCAGGTGTCGAAGAACACATTCTTCATGACATGCTGCGGCAGCGGCGGTCGCTTCAGCATGTCGGCAAGGCCACGATAGCGGCCCCAGTGATAGGGCACGGCACCACCGCCATGCGGAATGATGAAACGTAGCGTCGGGAAATCCTTGAACAGATCCCCCTCGATGAACTGCATGAATGCAGTCGTGTCGGCGTTGATGTAGTGGGCGCCGGTTGCATGGAAGTTTGGGTTGCAGGAGGAGGAGACGTGCACCATCGCGGGAACGTCGAGTTCCACCATCTTTTCGTAGAAGGGATACCAGTAGCGATCCGTGAGTGGTGGCGCGCTCCAGTGTCCGCCGGAAGGGTCTGGGTTCAGGTTGCAGCCGATGAACCCGAGATCCCGAATGCAGCGCTCCAGTTCCGCGACCGAGCCTGCGATGCCGGCACCGGGCGCTTGCGGTAGCTGACAGACGCCCACGAAGTTCTCCGGATACAGATCGACCACGCGCTTGATCAGATCGTTACAGACCCGGCCCCAGGCCGTCGAAATGGCTTCATCGCCGATGTGATGCGCCATGGCTGAGGCGCGGGGTGAGAAGATCGTGAGATCCGCACCACGCTCGCGCTGCAGCTTCAGTTGGTTCTTGTCGATGCTCTCGCGGATCTCATCGTCACTGATCGCGGGCGCCGATGGCGGCTTGCTACCCGGGGTCTTGAAGTGCACAAGCTGCGCATCCCGAAAGGTCTGCAGTGCTGCAGGTGCGGTGGTGTAGTGACCGTGACAGTCGATGATCAGCATGCGAGAGCTCCGAATGAATCCAGTCGTCCGGTGATAGAAATCCTGCCCAATGACATGTTCGTGGTCATGTGCCGGGTGTCGGTCGAGCTTGCCGGGAAGGTACGAACACCTCCCCGGACATCAGCTTGCGCGCAGTGCGTAGTAGCGCGGAACGACGCACGGCGAGTTCCCCGCCGACGTCGGCGACCTCCATGTCCACCGTGAAGAAGCCGGTCGGGTGCTCGATCTCAAGGCGTGTCGCTCCGCTCGTGGGCCGCGTCGGCAAGGTGGCCACGCGGGCCGCAACCGAGCCCGGCGCCATGATCGCGGTCGCGACACTCACGGCCCCCAGGACACCGATGGCTTCGTGAACGCGGTGTGGAATGAAGGTGCGGGTCGATAGGGCACCACCCGCCTTCGCCGCTGAGACGAGTGTCATCTTGGGAACGGTCTTCTTGGTGACATCACCCAGATTCATCCGTAGCCCGACCGCGAGTCGGATGGCCTCGACCCGCGCCTTGAGCACGGGGTCCGCTTCCAGTGCCTCTGGAGATTCCTCACCGGTCTTGCCAAGGTCGGCGGCGGCGATCACCACCACCGGCATGCCGTTGTCGATGCAGGTGACGTCGATGCCTTCGATGCGATCGACGACCGAACCGGTGGGAAATAGCGACCCGCAGCTTGAGCCCGCGACATCCAGAAAGTCGATCGGAATCGCGGCGGCCGTGCCGGGCACGCCATCGATGCGTGCATCGCCTTCATATTCCACCGCGCCACCCGGGGTCGGCACGTGGGCCACCGCGATGCTGGCGGTATTCACCATGTGAATGCGCACCGAGGTGGTGTCGCCACTTGGCGGTACGAGACCGTTCTCGATCGCCCATGGACCGACGCCCGCGAGAATGTTGCCGCAGTTTTGGGTATCGCTGACCTCCGCCTTGTCGACCACCACCTGCAGGAACAGATAGTCGACATCGGCGTCGGTACGGCGGGATGGGCTGATCACAGCCACCTTGCTGGTCAGCGGATGCGCTCCACCCATGCCATCGATCTGGCGCACGTCCGGGGATCCCATTGCCGCGAGCAGCAGTGCGGCACGCGCGGTCGGATCGTCCGGTAGATCCTTGGCGTGGAAGTAAAGCCCCTTCGACGTGCCACCACGCATCAGGGTGCAGGGGATGGCGGTCAGCATCGGATCAACCCTCGGGCGCGTAGTCCTTGTAGACGAGACCGCGCTCGGCGAGGCGCTCACGCATGCCATAGATGTCGAGACCGAGTTCGCCGGTCTTGAGGCGAGCACGCACCTTCGCTTCCTTGTCCTCGCGCGCGACACACTTCGCCAGGGTGTCGGCCGCTTCGAGCCTCGGCACCACACAGACGCCATCATCATCCGCGACGATGATGTCGCCCGGGTTCACGAGCGCACCTGCACAGACCACCGGCGTGTTGACACTGCCGAGGGTCTCCTTGACCGTGCCTTGCGCGAAGATGCACTTCGACCACACCGGAAACCGCATCTCGGTGAGCTCGCGGATGTCGCGGCAACCGGCATCGATGATCAGGCCTGTGACCTTGTGAGCAGCGAGCGACTGCGCGAGCAACTCCCCGAAGTAGCCGGCATCGGAAGCCGAGGTCGGCGCGACCACCAGAATGTCACCCGGCTGGCATTGCTCGACCGCGACGTGAATCATCCAGTTGTCGCAGGGCGCGACGCTCACGGTGACGGCCGAGCCCGACAGGCGTGTGCCGCTGTAGATCGGTCTCATGTAGGGAGCGAGGAGGCCCTTGCGGCCTTGGGCTTCATGGACGGTGGCCACGCCATGTTTGGCGAACGCACCGGCCAGCTCTGGCGTTACGCGGGGGGTGTTGCGAATGACGACGTTCATCTCAAGCTTCCTCAGGACATCGACCCGACGACCGGGGGCGACATTATGCGTCAAGGCGCCTTGTCGGCGGGACCTGAAATACGGCCAAAATGGGTTGATTTCCCTCTGGGTCGAGAGCTCGGTGAACCGGTGGTTGCATCCGGTGCGGTGATCGGCCGTGCGTTTCGCGAATGAGCGGGTCAAGTCTGGGATCGGGGGCGTCCCTGCGGGCGGCTCGGCGTGTTGCAGCGAAAACTGCGTGGCGACCGGCCAGTGCGGCGGGTGAAGAACCGCGAGAAGTAGCCCGGATCCTCAAAGCCCAGGTGATAGGCCACCTGGGCGATGGGCATCGCGGTGTAGCGCAGCAGGCGCTCGGCTTCGACGAGCAAACGCTGATGGACGAGCGCCATCGGTGCATCGGCCAGGACGGCGCGGCAGGCACGTCGCAGGGTGGACTCCGACACCGCGAGCGACGTGCAATAGCTCGCGAGCGTTGGCTGACGCCGATACTGGCGCTCGATCGTTTCTCTGAAGTGCGCGACCAGCGCGTAGTCACGGGTCGCAGGATCCGAGGTCTCCGCCCGCAGGCTGCTCGAGATCCGGTAGGCGTTTGCCACGAAGCTCGTGATGAGGCCGTGCAGGGCGGCATCCCGACCGCGCGCGGCACGCTGAAACTCGGTGAGCAGCAAGCTGGTGAGCGTGCCTAAATCCGACAAGGCGAGCACTTCGGGTGGAATCGCCACGATACGTGGCCGGTCCAGAAAGCCACGGATCTCCGGCATGCGCTGCGCCAGCTCGCGAGAGAGCCCGCCGCCCAGTGAGGCGACGAGACCCACCGTGTCGTTCTGAAAGCGAAAGCCATGCACCACGGCGGGCGGGACGATCACCAAGGCCGGGCCCTGCAGGGCACGGGTGTGGCCATCCATTTGCACGCGCACGCGACCGGCTTGCACGAACAGGAGCTGATGCAGGTCCTGATGACGGTGTGGTGTGATGTGCCAGTCGTGCAGACGGCTGCGTGCGGCGATGGTCTCGACATGCACGGTGCCTTCGTCGGGTGCTCGTACCGCTTCGCCGTATAGGAAAAACGCCGGAACCGCGGTCGCGGGCATACTCGGACGGTCGTGGGGAGCCTCGGCGCGCATGACCGGAAAGTACAAGTTTTTGCGAGTCCCGTCCATTCCGGCAGGCTCGAAGTTCCATGAGGCTGGTGGCCTGACACGAGGAAATCCTGATGGATCGGACGGCGGTGGTGATCATCGGTGCGGGGCCGTCAGGCCTGCTGCTCGCGCGGCTCCTGGAGCGGGCCGGAATCCCGACGCGGGTGCTTGAGCGCAAATCACGGGCGTACGTCGAGGCGCGTATCCGGGCAGGCGTGCTCGAGGCCGGTTGTGTGGCGCTCTTGCGCGAGGCTGGTGTCGCCGAGCGTCTCGACCGGGAAGGGTTGGTGCACGGCGGCTTCGAGCTTGCCTTTGCGGAGCGCACACATCGCATCGACGTCGAGGCACTGACCGGCTTGCATGTGACGGTCTATGGGCAGACCGAGGTGCAGAAGGACCTTGGTCAGGCGCACTTGGCCGCGGGTGGGCTGGTCCATTACGAGGCGGAGGATATCGAACTCACGCACCTGACCCAGGAGCGTGCGCGGGTTCGCTACCGCTGGCAGGGTGTGATGCAGGAGCTCGAGTGCGACTTCGTGGCGGGCTGTGACGGCGCGCATGGTGTCAGCCGCGCCTCGATCCCGGCGGAGCGGCTGCAACGCTTCGAGCGGATCTATCCATTTGGCTGGCTCGGCGTGCTTGCCGATGTGACGCCGCTGTCCGAGGAACTCGTATATGCGAACCATGAGCGTGGTTTCGCCCTCTGCAGCATGCGCTCACGTACGCGCAGTCGTTACTACTTGCAGTGCTCGCTCGAGGATCAGGTCGAGGCCTGGTCGGATGATCGCTTCTGGGAGGAATTGGCGAGACGTCTGCCGCCGAATCTCGCCGCGGGTCTGCAGACCGGGGTATCGATCGAAAAGAGCATTGCACCGCTACGCAGCGTGGTCACCGAACCGATGCGCTATGGCCGTTTGTTCCTTGTGGGGGATGCGGCACATATCGTGCCACCGACGGGCGCCAAGGGATTGAACCTCGCCGCGTCGGATGTGCGCTTCTTGTGGGAAGCCCTGACGGGTTACTACCGCCATCGCGATGAGCGACTGCTCGAGGAGTATTCGTCGAGGGCACTGCATCGCGTCTGGCAGGCCACGCGCTTTTCGTGGTGGTTCACCACCTTGATGCATCGCTTCACCGCCGATCCTTTCGAGCATCGGCTGCAGGTGGCTGAACTGGAGAATCTCGCGAGTTCGCGTGCCGCCTCGCAGGCGGTTGCCGAAAACTACGTGGGCAGGATGGCCTAGCGTGCTTCGGTCGTCACTTAGGCGGCCGATTCGAGCACCATGAGCCCTGAGCCGGTGTTCGAGATCGGGATGTGGTAGTTCTGGTGCACGAGTCGGACCTGTGGGGACAGTGCACCGCGCATCAACAGCCACTGGATGAACTCGACACCCTGGCTGCCCGCCTGTTCGATCAGGTCATGGATCGAAAGATCAAGCAGCGCTTCCGGTTCGTTGACGATCTTGTCCATGCAGTACCGATCAAAGCTTCGGTTGATGAAGCCGGCACGTTCGCCGTCCAGTTGGTGGGACAGCCCACCGGTCCCGAGCACCACGACGCGCACGTTCTCAGGGTAGGAGGCTACCGCACGCCCGATCGCCTGGCCGAGTTGGAAGCAACGACGTGGTGAGGCGAGCGGATGTTGCACCGTGTTGACGGCCACTGGAATGACGCGCACCGGACAGGGCGTCTTGTCCTGCCAGAGGAGCGACATGGGCACGGTGAAGCCATGGTCGACGAGCATCTCCTGACAGGTGGTGAGGTCGAAGTTTTCCGCCATCACCTGTTCGATCACATGCCAGGACAGGGCGGGATCGCCCGGATAGGGTCCGCGCGGTGCAAGGCCCCAGCCCTCATCGGCGTTGTGGTACTCCTCAGCGGCGCCGAACGCGAAGGTTGGCATCTGGTTGAGGAAGAAGTTGAGGCCATGATCGTTGTAGACGAGGATCGCAACGTCCGGCCGCATCGTGTCGAGCCACTGGCGTGCGATCGGGTAGGCATCGAAAAACGGTTTCCAGTACGGATCGTCGCAGCGCTTTGCGCTGATGGCGGCGCCGATGGCCGGGATGTGCGATGTGGTGATGCCGCCGATGATGCGCGCCATGGTCCTAGCCTCCCGCCTTGAGCAATTTCGCCTTGAAGGCATCAACCGACATCCCCGTTTGTTGGGCACCGATGTCCTGCACGTTGAGGCCGAAGATGCCGGCAAATTTCGCGAGGTAGTAGATGTTGCCACCGGCTGCGAGTAGCTCGAGCACATTGCGATGGCGGATGGCCTCACGTTGTGCGGTGTTGAGGCCAAAGCGTCGACAATAAGCGTCCTCGTCTTTCAGGAACGCTGCCCGATTGTTCGCCTGGTTGAAGGAGAAGCACATTTTATTGAGCGCATAGCCTTTACGCGCCTGTGTGCCGTCGAAGGGGCAGGTACCGAAGATTGGACGTCGATCAATTGTCGCTGGCATCGGGGACTCCGCGCTGGGTCGGCGCCCGCCGGGCGCCTTGACCCCCAGAATCCACAGTTGTCGGGTCGCTCTGGATCGTGGAAAACCCTTATGTAAATAGACTCAGCGCGCACTGTCGATCATCAGCGAACGGCTTTGGCAGTCTAAAGCGTTGCAAGAATGCCGGCGAGTTCATCAGGTCGCGAGAAGAACGGCGAGTGATCGGTGTCGATCGTGAAGGTCTTTGCGCACGGTAAGGATGCTTGCATCGCGCGTTGTGCCTTGATGGTGATCGCTCGATCCCGCAGACATTCAATGTAGACCCTCGGCACGCGTCCGAAGCGCTCCGCAGAGAGCGTGAGTGGGGTTGCGAGTGGCGCCAGCGGCTCAGGGCGCAGCACGGATTTGGCCAGCGCCACATCGTCATCCGAGCATTGAGCATAGAAAGCGTCCTTCAGGGAGGCTTCGCGTATCGATGCCGAAAGATGATCCTCGGAGATCACCATGTGAGGACCGACGAGCGACTCAGGATCGGTTGCGGCAAGGCTGCCATGGAGCATTTCACCGGATTTCAGCAGGAAGGCGGTCAGATACACCAGCGAGCGGATGCGGTCTGGTCGTTGCTCGGCCGCCTCCGAGATCAACAGGCCGCCGCGGCTGTGACCGACCAGGATCACCGGTTCGGTGCACTGGTCGATCAGTTCGACGATCTGTCGTGTCCAGCCCGCGAGGGTCACCTCATGGATCGGTGTCTGGTCACGCCCGAGTGCTGCAAGATCCGGGACAAGGACGGTGTGGCCGGCGCGTTCGAGGCGCGCCACGATGCGATGCCAGCACCAGGCGCCGTGCCAAGCACCATGAACGAGGATGAAGGTGGACATAAGGTGTCGTCTCCCTGAGGGTAGAGTGTCATTGTCAGCGCAGGCGTAGAGTGGTGCAACACAAGCGTCGTTCTCCCGCGGTTGATGGCCTGTGCCCGAGCGGTTGAGTTGACGTGGTACGGGTTCAGGCCCCATGGAGGCCTGAAGTCATGAACGGCGAGAACGCGAGGGGTGCATCATGCGGGCAGCGGTCTATTACGGGCGCGAGGATCTCAGACTCGAAGCGATCGAGGAGCCGGAGGCGGGCCCGGGTGAGGTCAAGCTGCGGGTCCGCTACAACGGCATCTGTGGCAGCGATCTGCATGAGTACTACGAGGGTCCGATGACGACCCGCACCACGCCGCACCCACTCACCGGGGTCAAGAACCCGGTGGTGCTGGGGCATGAACTGTGCGGGGAAGTGGTGGCGCTCGGCGCCGGCGTCGAGGATCTCGCGATCGGTGATTTGGTGGCGGTCGAGCCTGTGGAGACGTGCGGCACCTGTCTGCAGTGTACCGAAGG